>Ga0207683_10001025_pt1 | contig 25494 bp, 22 predicted proteins | sample KBSM73metaG_FD_184333 | JGI IMG/M metagenome (GOLD analysis project Ga0207683, IMG submission 184333) | Miscanthus rhizosphere microbial communities from Kellogg Biological Station, Michigan, USA - KBS M7-3 metaG (SPAdes) (version 2) | ecosystem: Host-associated > Plants > Roots > Rhizosphere >... | reverse complement strand
TCTCGCCCGGCGCCCTAAGCCCCGCATCCTGGCCGCGGCGCCGCGAGATCATGTGCGCTTAGGACCCGGATTTGGCGCCTTACTGCACACGATGGTGGCTTGGTTACTGGCTCAGCGTGGTGTTCTGGCCGGTGGCGGTGACCCGGAGCCCCTGCTGCGTGACGCTGATGCTCTGGATCTTCACCCCGGCCGGGAGCTTCGGGATGCTGAACGTGAAGTCCGTCAGGCTGCCGAGGACGTCGGCCGGCACCCCGCCGAAGTCGGTGATCTTGACGTTGATCTTGTTGCTGCCGACCTGGGTGACCTTGGCCGTGGCATCGCTGCTGAAGCCCAGGATGTCGACGGTCGCCTTGAGCTGGTTCGGACCGGCGGGGGATAGCGTGATGCCCTGCGGGATACCCCCCGCGTGGGCCAGCGCCGTGAACGTGACCAGGGCCGACGCGGTGAACTGGTCGACCGTGGCGCTGTTGGTCCCGTGGATGTGCATCCCGTGCAGCGTCGCGGTCAGGCTGGCGATCTGGAGTTGCCCGCCCGGTCCCGCGGTCTCGTTGCTCGCGTTGACGTCGACCGTGTTGAAGGTACGGGCGGCCGCCTGGGTCAGGAACGGGAAGCCCTGGATGGTCACGTTCGGCTTGCCGGACAGGGCCAGCGACGACTGGACCTGGCTGGCCATCCGGTCCTCGGCGTAGGCTTTGGCAGCGCGGTCCCCGCCCACCAGCACCAGGACGATGACGAGCAGGGTGATCCACGGCCACCGGCGCCGGCGCCGGCGCACCCGCGCTGGCGGTGCCTGGTAATCCTGAGCGGCCGGGACGCCCTGGTTGGCGGGATACGTCGGGGCCCCTGGCGGTCCCTGGTAGCCCTGGTACCGCTGGTCCGCCGGGTATCCCTGGTCGGGCTGGTTTCCCTGGCTGGGCGTGAAGGTCGGCCTGGCCGGTGATCCCTGGCTCGTCGGATACTGCCGCGTCGCCTGAGAGTCCTGTGGGTCCCTGTCCTTCTGGGTCCCCTGCTCCTTCTTCGGCGCTTGCGGCTGCTGCCACCACTCCGGCACGGGCTGGGTGGGATCGGAGCTCATGCGGCGCTCCCCGTGTTGCGGGCCATGATGGCCCTATCCCCGCGATGCCTGCCAACGATCATCATTTCCCCACCTTTGCGGTGTCATCTAGTTACCGGGGATAGCGAGTGAGTCACATGTAGCCTTCAGCGCGAGTGTGGCTCGGGGTTCCAGACCCTCAGTTTCAAGATGCCGTGCCGGACGCTCCAGTATCAGGGTGTCCGCCTCCCAATATGTCAAAACGCACGGTCAACCTGAATGGTTCTCCTGATTCCCGTTTACCCGCGGCGGCCCTACACTTTGTAAGCATGCCACCCGAGCGTTTCGACTGGTCTGACCGTCGCCCGCCGCAGGCCAGTCCGTCCCCAGCCGGGCTCGCGCCCGCCGGGCTAGCCGAAGCCGCGCCCGTCGCAGGCGGGCCTGCCAGCCCATCTGCCCCTCCCGACCTGGAAGTACGCACGAGGCGCTCGGTCCATCAGCTAACCGCGGGAACGACGTACCAGATCGGCCGGGACCCTAAGTCCGACATTGTCATGACCGACTCGCGCGTGTCGTGGCGGCACGGGGTGATGCGCGCCGAAGCCGACGGGTGGGTCATAGAAGACCTCGACAGCACCAACGGAACGTTCCTCGGGGCGCAACGGCTCGACCGGATCGATATCCGTGAGGAATGCGTGGTGCGGCTGGGCAACCCGGACGACGGCCCGGTCCTCCGCTGCGTGCCTCAGGTGGCCGCCCCTGCGGCGCCGCCGGCCGCCGCGCCCCCGCTTGACCACCCCGGCACCGCGCTGTCGATGCCTGCCGCGCCGGCCCCCGCCGCCCCGGAAGCCGAGCCCGAACCCGCACCCCGCCGCGACTCCGAGTCGTGGTGGCAGCCGGCCCAGGAGCCCGAGCCCGCCCCGCGCGACTACGCCCCGCGGCACGGATCAGGCGCCCCGCCCCAGGACTTCCAGCCGCCCGCGGATTCCCCGTCGCCCCGGGATTACCCGTCGCCTCAGCCCGCGGTCGCACCCCAGCCACCCCAGCCAGTTCAGCTGGCCGCTGCGGTCCAGGCCGAGATGCTGCCGAGCGTGGACCGCAGGCCCACCTCGCGGATGCCGCTGCCGGCCAAAGCGATGCGTATCGGCCGGGTGCCCGACAACGACGTGGTCCTGTCCGACCTCAACGTGTCGCGGCATCACGCCGAGCTGCGCAAGTCACCCACCGGCCAGTACGAGATCGTCGACCTCGGCAGCCACAACGGGACGTTCGTCAACGGGCAGCGGGTCACCAAGCAGGTGCTGACCGAACAGGACCTGGTCAGCATCGGCAGTTCCACGTTCCGGCTCACCGGCGGCGAGCTGCGGCAGTTCGTCGACGACGGCAATATCACCTTCACCGCCCAGGAACTCGTGGTCAAGGCCGGCAGCAAAGTCCTGCTGGACCACGTGAGCTTCCCGATCCCGGAAAAGTGCCTGCTCGGCGTCATCGGCCCCAGCGGCGCGGGCAAGTCCACCCTGCTCGGCGCGCTGACCGGGATGCGCCCCGCGACGACCGGCACGGTGCTGTACGACAACCGCGACCTGTACCAGAACTACAACGAGCTCAGGTACCGGATCGGCCTGGTCCCGCAGGAGAGCGTGCTGCACACCCAGCTGACCGCGCGGCGCGCGCTGCAGTACTCGGCCGAGCTCAGGTTCCCCGCGGACGTCAAGCCAGCCGAGCGCGACGGCCGGGTCGACGAGGTGATGGGCGAGCTGGGCCTGACCCGGCACGCCAACACCCGCGCCGACCGGCTGTCCGGCGGCCAGCTCAAGCGGGTCAACGTGGCGCAGGAACTGCTGACCAAGCCGTCGCTGCTGTTCCTGGACGAGCCGACCTCGGGCCTGGACCCTGGCCTGGACAAGTCGGTCATGGAGCAGATGCGGGACCTGGCCCACGACGGCCGGACGGTCATCGTCGTGACCCACAGCGTGGACAACCTGGACACCTGTGACCGGCTGCTCGTCCTGGTCCCGGGCGGGCGGATCGCCTACTACGGCCCGCCCGAGGAAGGGCTCGCCTACTTCGGCCAGGCCCGCTGGGCCGAGGTGTTCCAGGCCTTCGACCGGTATCCGGATCGCGACTGGGCCGCCGAGTACGCCGCCTCGCCCGCCTACGCCCAGTACGTACTGGGCCAGCGGTCGCAGCCGCCGCAGGTGCAGGAGGAGCAGGAACTGGCGGCCACGCCACCACCGCAGCGGCGCGGCGCGTTCAGCCAGACGGCCACGCTGACCCGGCGGTACGTGCGAGTCATCGCCTCCGACCGCGGCTACCTGACGTTCATGATCCTGCTGCCCATCCTCCTCGGCGCGCTGATCTCCCAGGTGCCGGCCAAGCACGGCCTGGGCGGCGCGCCAGGGACCAACGTGGACGCGGGGACCCTGCTGCTGATCCTGGTCATCTGCGCCTGCCTGGCCGGCATGGCCAGCTCGGTGCGGGAACTGGTCAAGGAACGCTCGATCCTGACCCGAGAACGGGCGGCCGGGCTGTCGTCCGGCGCCTACCTGGTCTCCAAGCTGCTGGTCCTGGGCGTGATCAGCATCCTGCAGTCGACATTGCTGGTGCTGATCGGCGTGTCCTGGCGGCAGTTCCCCGCTAAGGGGGCCTTCCTCACCGGCGCCCCGCTCATCGAGGTGATCCTGGGCATCGCCGTGCTCGCGGTGGCCTCGATGTGCCTCGGCCTGTTGGTGTCGGCCATGGTCAGCACGTCCGAGAAGGCCATGCCCTTCCTGGTGCTGTTCACCATGGTTCAGGTGGTGCTGTCCGGCTACGTGGTGCCGCTGGCGAACAATCCGGGGCTCAAGCAGTTCTCGATGATAGCGCCGTCCCGCTGGGGTTTCGCCGCGCCCGCGTCGACGGTGAACCTCAACGTGCTTACCCCCCCAGGGCAAGGGGTGGTCGACCCGCTGTGGACCCAGACCTCCAGCAACTGGCTCCGCGACATGGGCGTCATGATCGGCCTTGCGCTGATCTTCGCCGTGCTCGCCTACATCAAGCTGCGCAGCCTCGGCCCGCGCCGTCGTAAGTAAGCCGGCCAGCCGGGCCCGTAGGCTAGCGAGGTGACCGATCTCGACCTCGCCGACCTCGACCGCCGGGCGCGGGACATGCTCAGGCGGTTTCCGCTGATCGACGGGCACAACGACCTGCCGTGGGCGCTGCGGGACCGGGCCCGGCAGCACGGCCACAACGCGAGCCAGGTCGTCTTCGACCTGGAGGCGCCGTCCGGGGGTCTGCATACCGACCTGCCCAGGCTCGCGGCCGGCGGTATCGGGGCGCAGTTCTGGTCCGTGTACGTGCCGGCCTCGCTGGCCGGTGACGGCGCTGTTACGGCCGTGCTCGAGCAGATCGACCTGGCCCGCCGGATGATCGTGCGCTACCCGGAAGCGTTCGGGATCGCGCTGACCGCGGACGACGTGGAACAGGTCTTCGCCTCCGGCCGGGTGGCCTCGCTGCTCGGCGCCGAAGGCGGCCATGCCATCGCCGGATCGCTCGGCGTGCTCCGGACGCTGTACGCGCTCGGCGTGCGGTACCTGACCCTGACCCACAATGCCAACGTCGGCTGGGCCGATTCGGCCACCGACGAGCCGCAGGCCGGCGGGCTGACCGGGTTCGGCCGGGACGTGGTCCGCGAGATGCAGCGGATCGGCATGCTCGTCGACCTGTCGCACGTGTCCCCGGACACGATGCGGGATGCGCTCGACGTGGCCGCGGCCCCGGTGATCTTCAGTCATTCCTCGGCCCGCGCGCTGTGCGACTACCCGCGCAACGTGCCCGACGACGTGCTGGCCCGGCTGGCAGGCAACGGCGGCGTCTGCATGGTGACGTTCGTGCCGGGCTTTGTCTCCCAGGAGTGCGCCGATTGGCTGGCGGCCCTGAAGGCCGAGGCCGCGCGCCGCGGCCTGGACCCCAGGGACCTCAGCAAGCTGTTCGCCATCAAGCCCGAGTGGGAGCGGGAGCATCCACTGCCCCGGGCCACGCTGACCCAGGTCGCGGACCACATTGACCACGTCCGCCAGGTGGCGGGCGTCGAGCACGTGGGCCTCGGCGGCGACTTCGACGGCACCGAGGATGTCACCGCTGGCCTGGAAGACGTCTCTACCTATCCGGCCCTGTTCGCCGAGCTGCTTCGCCGCGGCTGGACCGAACCGGACTGCGCCGCCCTGGCCGGCGGCAACGTGCTGCGCGCCCTGCGCTCCGCCGAGGCCTTCGCGGCTGCTCTGTAGCCTTGGCGGCTGCCGCCGCGGGCGCGGGCCGCTAAGCTCACACGCGATGACCTCCGATACCACCTCACCCCCGTCCACCGTGTTCCGCGCGGCCGGCGGTCTGCGCCTGCTGACCTGGCCCGCCCTTGACGCGTCCGGCGCCGCCGTCACCGCACGTGCGGGCGGGGTGTCGTCCGGGCCCTACGAATCGCTGAACCTGAGCCTGAGCGTGGGCGACGACCCGGGCTGCGTGCTGGAGAACCGGCACCGGCTGGCCACCGCATTCGGCGCGGCCCCCGGCGACTTCGTCTTCGCCCGCCAGGTGCACGGCGCCGGGGTCCGCGTGGTGACCGAGGCCGACCGGGGGAGCGGCGCCTTCCGGCTCGACGACGCCGTTGACGACACCGACGCGCTGGTCACCACCTCGCCGGAGGTGGTGCTCGCGATCCTGACGGCGGACTGCGTTCCGATCGTGCTGCACGACCCGGTGGCCGGCGTGCTCGCCTGCGTGCATGCGGGCTGGCGCGGCACCGTGGCCGGGGTCACCGCCGCGACCCTGGCCGTCATGCAGGGCCTGGGCACATGCCCGTCCGACGTCGTCGCCGGCATCGGCCCCGCCGTCGGGGCGGACCGCTACCAGGTCGGTCCTGACGTCCACCAGGCCGTCACCCGGTCCTTCGGCCCGGCCGCGGCGCAGTTCATCCACCCCGACCCGTCGGCTCCCGGCCGCTGGCTGCTCGACCTGCGGGCCGCCAACCGCCACGCCCTCCGCCAGGCCGGCGTGCCCGGCGCCCGGATCCACGCCACCGACATCCCTACTGGCCCCGTCCCGGGCCATTTCTTCAGCGACCGCGCCGCACGCCCCTGCGGCCGCCTAGCCCTGGCCGCGCGGCTGCGGCCCGGTGGTGAGCGATGAGCGGGCCGCGCAGAAGCGTCTTCCGCTACCGCGAGTACGCCGTGGACGCCGAGCGCGGGGTGCTGACCTGCCGGTACGAGCTTGACGGCCGCGAGTTCACCGAGCGCGTCACCCTGCTCCCCGGCGAGCAATGGCACACCGAACAGGCCCGCGCCGCCGCCCGCCTGGTGTTCTTGCTGTCCGGCGTCTCGTACTACAAGACCGCGGCGCCCCCGGTCATCGACTTCGGAACGACCGCGCTGACCGCGGCAGAAGAAGCCTTCCTCCGCGAGTTCTACCTCCAGGGCCTGGCCGAGTTCGCCTACCGCAACCACCTCGACCTCACCCAACTGCGGATAGAAGCCCGCCGCGCCCCGGACCCACTGCCCGTACCGCAGGCGCCGTCGTCGCCACAGCGGGCCCTCGTGCCGTTCGGCGGCGGGATCGACTCGATCGTGACGGTGGAGCAGGTCCGGCGGCAGGCCGACGTGGCGCTGTTCGTGGTGAGCAGGCCCGCCGACCGGTTCGACGCGATCGAGCAGCCGGCCGCGGTGACCGGGCTACCGGTCGTCCGCGCCGAACGCGAGATCGACCCGCAGCTGCTGCGTTCGGCCGAACTCGGCTTCCTCAACGGGCACGTGCCGGTGACCGGGATCCTGTCCGCGATCGCCGTGCTGGCCGCGGTGCTCACCGGCCGGGACGCGGTGGTGATGTCCAACGAGTGGTCGGCGTCCATCCCGACCCTGGAGTTCGACGGCCGCCCGGTCAACCACCAGTTCTCCAAGAGCGAGGAGTTCGAAGCCGCCTTCCGCGGCGTGCTGGCCGATCAGGGTTCCGCCCCGGAATACTTCTCCTGGCTCAGAGACCGGACCGAGCTGTGGGTGGGACGCGAGTTCGCGGCGCTCACCCGGTACCACGACTGTTTCCGCAGCTGTAACAAGGCCTTTTATACCGAACGGTCGCGGCGATTCGCCTACTGGTGCGGCCAGTGCGACAAGTGCGTGTTCATCGACCTGATCCTCGCGCCCTTCCTTCCGGCCGGGGCGCTGCGGCAGATCTTCGCCGTGGCCGGGGAGCCGCTGGACGATCCCGCGCTCAAGCCCAAGTTCCGGTCGCTGCTGGGCGCGGGCGCCAAGCCGTTCGAATGCGTCGGCGAGGTCACCGAGTGCCGGGCCGCGGTGCTGCTGGCCGCGCGGCGCGACGACCGGGCGGAGTCCGGCCTGCTGCAGGAACTCGCGGCCGAGGTGGCCAGCTGGCCGGACGCGCCGTCACCGGCCGAGACCGCCGCCATGCTCGAGCCGGTCGGCAGGAACTTCATCCCGGACCGGTACCGGTGAGCAGCGGACCCACGACCGGCCCGCGGCCCAAGCTCTCCTGGTCCGACCTGGCCGGAACACGGGCCGGGATCTGGGGCCTGGGCCGGGAAGGCCACGCCAACCTGCGCAAGCTGCTGGCGCTGGGGGCCGAGCCGGTCCTCGTCGACGACCGTCCGTCCGGGCCGGTGGACGGCCGCCCGGTGCTCGCCACCGCCGACGGCGGCCTGGCCGCCCTCCAGCGCTGCGACGTGGTGGTGAAGACGCCCGGCCTGTCCCGGTACCGGCCCGAGGTGGCGCGCCTGTCCGCGGCGGGCATCCCGGTGGTCGGCGGCCTGGGCCTGTGGCTCGCAGAGGCGGACCTGCGGCGCGTCCTGTGCGTGACCGGCACCAAGGGCAAGAGCACCACCTCCTCGCTGACCGGGCACCTGCTCACCGGGCTCGGCTACCGGTGCATGGTCGGCGGGAACATCGGCGCCGTGCCCTACGACCCGGGCAACGCGGGCGACTTCGACTTCTGGGTCATCGAGGTGTCCAGCTACCAGGCCACCGACCTGCCCTGCTCGCCGCCCGTGGTCGCGGTCACCTCGCTGCACCCGGACCACCTGGACTGGCACGGGGGCGTGGAACAGTACTACCGGGACAAGCTGTCCGCGTGCTCCCAGCCCGGCGCCGAGCTCACCGTGGCGAACGGCGACAGCGCCCTGCTCCGCGAGCACGCCGGGCTGCTCGGCCCGCGGATCGATTGGGTCAGCGAGCACGACGACCCCGACGCCACGTGGATGGATCCGCTCGGCCTGCCCGGCCGGCACAACCGCCGCAACGCGCTCATCGCCCGCCGCTGCCTGGCCGCCCTCGGCGTGCCGGGCGCCGCCGAGACCACCGCGCTGCGTGCGGCCGCGGCCGGCTACCAGCCGCTGCCGAGCCGGCTCACCCCGGTCGGCACGGTCGGCGGCGTCAGCTTCGTCGACGACAGCCTGTCCACCAACGTGCTGCCCACCCTGGCCGCGCTGGACGCCTTCCCCGGCCGCCGCATCGCCCTGATCGTCGGCGGCCACGACCGCGGCATCGACTACGCCCCCCTAGCCGCCGGGATCGTCGCCCGCGACGCCCCCACCTACGTCCTCACCCTCCCCGACAGCGGCCCCCGCATCCGCACCCACCTCGAAGCCGCCCCGGAAGCCGCCCCGCTCGCCCCCGGGCAACGCCATGAAACCGGGAATTCAGTGCGTTCTAACGCCGTGAAACCCGGGTTTCAGTCCGTTGCGGAGGCCGCCTCAGCACCCCAGACGGGGTTCGCGGGCGTGACCGACTGCCCGGACCTCGCCACTGCCGTCGCGGCGGGATACCGCTGGGCTCAGCCCGATGGCATCGTGCTGCTGTCCCCGGCCGCGCCGAGCTTCGGCGCGTTCAAGGACTACCGCGACCGCGCCGAGGCCTTCGCCCGCGAAGTCCGCGCCCTGACCTGAGCGTCCCGGCCAGGATGGCGTGTCAAATCGCGCTCCTAGTACGACATCAGTCGGTGACCGTGATGCCGAGGTGGCGGGCGAGCAGCGGAGCCAGCGCGACCAGCTGGCCGCTGTCGATGGTGGTGCCGCGCAGCGACTCGTACCCGCCGCTGATGCCGAGCTCGGCGCCGCGCAGGTCCACCTCGTCGCAGCTCGCCTTGGTGAAATCCGCGCGGGCCAGCGTGCAGCCGCCGAAGCCGACCCGGCGCAGCGTGGCGCCGCCGAACTCCGCGTCGCGCAGCACGCAGTCCTCGAACCTCACCTCGGTGAGCGCGCCGCTGCGGAAGTTCACCGAGTCGAGCTTGCAGTTGCGGAACGTGACCCGGCGCATCGAGGCGGAGAAGGCCTGCACCCCGGACAGCGCGCAGCCGTCCAGCGTGACGTCCTGCCAGCCGGTTTCGGCCAGGTCGCAGGCCACGAACCTGCTCTCGCGCAGCGTCACGTCGGTGAACCGGGCCTTCCGCAGCCGGCCGCCGTCAAACGAGGTGCTGACGAACGAGCAGTCCAGGAAGTGGCAGTGCCCGGCGTCGGCGTCGGCGAACGAGGCGCCGTCGAACAGCACGCCCTCGTAGTCCTCGTCCGGCTCCAGGTCGCCCTCGTGCACGGTGAGATCGGCGGCCATGCCCCGACCTTACCCACGCAGATAGGTCAGCACCGCCAGCACCCGGCGGTGATCCTCCGCTGCGGGGAGCAGCCCGAGCTTGGCGAACATGTTGCCGACGTGGGTCTCCACCGTCTTGGGTGACATGAACAGCTGGGCCGCGATCGCCTGGTTGGACCGCCCCTCGGCCATCAGGGCCAGCACGGCCAGCTCACGTTCGGTCAGCGTCTGCAGCGGGCCGTCCTGCCGGGGCCGGGTCACCAGCCGCGCCACCACCTGCGGGTCGATCACCGATTCGCCCGCGGCGACCCGGCGGATCGCGCCGGTGAACTGCGCGATGTCGGCGACCCGCTCCTTGAGCACGTAGCCGATGCCGCGCGCGTCCCCGGCCAGCAGCTCAAACAGGTGCTCGGTCTCCACGTGCTGGGACAGCACGATCACCGCCGTGCCCGGCCACCGCCGGCGGATCTCCACCGCCGCCTCCAGGCCCTCGGTGGTCTGGGTGGGCGGCATCCGGATGTCGGCCAGCACCACCCCCGGCCGCTGCGCCGCGACCAGCTGCAGCAGCTGCGCCGCGTCCCCGGCGACGCCCGCGACCTCGAGCCCGGCGTCGGTCAGCACCCGGCGCAGCCCCTCGCGGAGCAGCACCGCGTCCTCGGCGATGACCAGGCGGAGCCGATGAGCAGCCGTCACGGACACGGGATGTCCGCCTCCAGCCTGGTCCCGGCCCCGGGCGGGCTGTCCACCCGCAGCACGCCGCCCGCCGACGCCACCCGGTCCGCCAGCCCGGCCAGCCCGGAACCGCGTTCCGGCCTGGCCCCGCCGGCGCCGTCGTCGCTGACCCGCACCGCCAGCCGGCCAGGAAGCCTGCGGATGCTCACCTGGGCGGTGCCGGCCCTGGCGTGCTTGGCCACGTTGGCCAGCGCCTCGCTGACCACGAAGTAGGCGGTGGCCTCGATCACGGCCGGGAACCGCTCGCGTGGCACCTCGGTGATCGTGACGACGGCCGGTGACCGCTCGACCAGCGCCTGGATCGCCCCGGCCAGCCCGGTCTCGGTGAGCACCGCGGGGTGGATGCCGCGGGCCAGCTCGCGCAGCTCGGTCAGCGCCTCCTTCGCCTCCTTGCCGGCCGCCTCGATCAGCGCCTCCAGCTCGGGATCGACCCCGGCCACGCGGCTGCGCGCCATGCCGAGCGCCAGGGTCAGCGTGACCAGCCGCTGCTGCGCCCCGTCGTGCAGGTCGCGCTCGAGCCGGCGGCGTTCGGCGTCCCCGGCCTCCACGATCCGGGCCCGGGACGCCCGCACCAGCTCCAGCTGCGCCTGGACCTCGGCCTGCAACCGGGAATGCTCCAGGGCCATGCTCGCCGCCGCCACGGTCAGCCGGATCAGCTGCGGCTCGAGCTCCAGGCCCGCGTCGTAGACCAGCACGGCCTCCTGTGGCCCGGTCAGCGGGACCACCGCCCGGCCCGGATCCGGCTGGGCCGGGTCCACCGCCAGGCCCGAGGTGTCGGTGAAGCCGTTGCCGTCCCTGAAGGCCAGCTGCAGCGTCGAGTCGCCCAGCGCCCGGGCCAGCGTGTCCCTGAGCCTGCCCGGCGGCGCGCCCGGTTCCAGGTCGACGATCGCGGTGCCGAGCGCGCCGCGCGCGGTCCTGGCGCGTACCGTGCTGATCACGAACAGGACCGGGCCCAGCAGGCTGACCAGCGGAGCCCAGCCGTTGAAGATCAGGTTGGCCAGCGGCGGCAGGCGGTAGAGACCGGTGACGTTGGTGATCGCCGATTCCGCGCCGATTACCACGGCGACCCACACCAGCGGCACCATGGCCTGCCGCGACCAGCCGCGCGCCGACCGCCAGTGCCTGACGATCAGGACCACCACGATGACGGTGAGGACGGCGCTGACCACGGCGTTCAGCACGTTGACGGCGTCCCAGGCCGGCCGCGAGCCGTACACGAGCAGCAGGTTCGCCGGGCAGCTCGCGTCGCAGCCGCTGAACGCCGGGTCCCAGACCAGCATCCCGAGCAGGCTGAAGCCGGCCGCGGAAGCGTATTCGGCCACCACCACCCCGCGCTCGAACCGGGAGCGGAGCCGCCCGGTCGGCCAGGCCAGGCCCAGGTGGGCCAGGGCCGCGCCGGCCAGGGAGACGGCGGCGTTCCCGATCGTGAACCCGGCCGGATTGTCCAGGTAGTCGAGCGCGGGCAGCAGCGTGAAGTAGCCGACGAGGCTGAACAGCAGGCCCAGGCGGCTGCCCGGCCAGCGCAGCCAGGCGGCCAGGCCGGCCGCCAGGAACGCCACCGCGACCGCCGGCGTGCCGAGGTAGAAGATCAGGTATGCGTTGGGTCCGGGCGGCCGGGCGACCAGGAAGTAGCAGGCCGTCGCGGCGACCGCTCCCGCGATCAGCCACGCCAGCGCGCGCCGGCTCACCTTAGGTCCCGGCCGGTGACGACGCGGCCAGGAAGCGGCGCAGCGCCGCGCCGGAGAGCTGGTCCTTGGGCAGGAACCCGGCCGCCGGGCTGGAGCCGATCCGCCCGCCGTAGTCGCTGGCGTCGCGGGTCGAAGTCAGCACGATCACGGGCCCGCCGGCCTGAGCGGACCCCCCGCCCTGCGCGGCGAGCCGCCGGGCGACCTCGAACCCGTCGAAGTCGGGGAGCTGGATGTCGAGCAGGACCAGCCCAGGACGGACCGAACGGGCCGTCTCCGCCGCCTCCGCGCCGGTGGCCGCCTCCGCCACGGTAAACCCGTCGGCCTCGAGCATGCCCCGGGCGAACGTCCGGAAGCCGTCGTGGTCGTCGACGATCAGGATCGACGCGGCTGGCTGCACGAATTCAGTGTGGCACCGGTAAAAGCCGCTGGCATCAGGGTCAGCCCTGAGGGATTTCCTGGACCGCCCGGAGCACGTCCGGGGGACCGGCCCGATCCCGCGGGCGGCCGGAATTCCTAGCGTCGGCACCAACACCCGGCAGGAAGGAACGGCTGACATGAACCACACCGGAAGACTCCTGGCCGCCGCGGTCTCGCTGGCCGCTGTGGCGAGCCTGGCCGTGACGGCCTGCTCCGCGCCGGCCGGCCCCGCCCCCGCGCACCGGACCGAGGAGCAGGCCGCCGTGCTGAACTGGCTGGCCAAGACCAACGCCATGTGGACTCATAACGACTTCGCCGCGCTCGACGAGATCACCACCGCCGAGATGCGCACCATCTACCTGGCCGAGAGGCAAGGGGCGAGCCTGCCGTCCAACGCGTCGCGGCAGCCGTTCCAGCTGACCGGCCTGTCCATCACGATCCCGTGCCAGGCCGGCCGGCCCGGCGTCTTCGTCGCCTACGGGGACACCGACGTCTTCGACCTCGGCCCGGCCATGCAGCCCATGGCCATGGTGTTCCAGCGGTCCGACGGCCGGTGGAAGCTGGCCGCCGCGGTCAACCGCCCGGCCCGCGGCTGGCCCGCGCTGTGCACCGAGGGCGCGCCGCCGAGCGCGCCGCCCGCCCTCGCCGCCGGTGACTACGCGCCCGAACTGGCCCGGGTGCTGACGCACGCGACGACCGGGAGCGCCGAGACGACCGCCACGGCCGCGCCGTTCGCGGTCAACGACTTCTTCGCCGGCTCCGGTTCGATCAGTGCTCAGGCCGCCAGGCAGGCCGGGCAGGACCGGCGCGGCGGGGTCAGCTTCACCCAGGGCTTCACCACGACCGGGAACCCGACGCTCGCGCTGCCGCTGGCGGGCGGGCGCGGCTTCTGGATGATCGGCATCCTGACCCAGACCGGCCGTTACGCCTCGACGGCCGGGCTGCGCGCGAAGAACTGGCCGGACGGCAACCAGGTGGCCACCCCCAGGCCCGCCGTCGTGCACCACGAGACCGACACCTTCATCACCACGTACACCGCGATCGACCCGCCGCGTTCGGCCGGCGCCACGCTCACCCTGGACGGCTTCTTCGGCTGGCCCCTGTCGGCGGTGGCGAGCTAGCCCGCCCATAGGATCTTGGTTGAAAAATCATGAAGCTTCGGAAAGGGGCCAGGCCATGGCGGATGGCGACGACTTCAACGGCAAGGTCATCGCGGAATTCCGTGCGAACGGCGGGAAGGTCGGGGGGTTCTTCGACGGGCAGCCACTGTTGCTGCTGCACCACGCCGGGGCCAAGACGGGTGCCGAACGGGTCAACCCTGTCGTCTACCTTCAGGTCGGGAGCAGTTACGCCATCTTCGCTTCAGCCGGAGGGCAGCCGCGCGACCCGCAGTGGTTCCGCAACCTGGTCGCCGGCCCGGACGTCACGGCCGAGATCGGCACGTCGACCGTCAAGGCCAGGGCCCGGGTGACCGAGGGGGATGAGCGCGCCGCGATCTGGGCCACGCAGAAGGAACGCATGCCCCATTTCGCGGACTACGAGGTGAACGCCGCGCCTCGCGAAATTCCAGTCGTGCTGCTCGACCCGGTGGCGTAACGTCCTTCCTGGCGGCCACAGCGGTCCGCACCCGGATGTTTCCGGCTCATCCCCGAAGGGGTGCGGATGGATGTAACCGAGCCCGTGGTCCGTACGGCCGCCGGGCAGGTACGCGGGCGGGCGGAGAACGGCGTGGCCGTTTTCCGCGGCATACCGTTCGCCCAGCCCCCGGTCGGGGCCCTGCGGTTCGCCGCCCCGCAGCCGGCCCGGCCGTGGGACGGCGTGCGGGAGGCGGACATGTTCGGGCCGCCCCCGCCGCAGTCCGCGTTCATGCTCGGGCCGACGGCGCCGGTCGCGCCCGGCGCCGACCCCGACGACTGGCTGACCGTCAACGTGTTCTCGCCGGACCCGGGCGGGGCCGGGCTCCCGGTCATGGTCTGGATCTACGGCGGGGGCTACCGGTTCGGCGTCTCCAGCCAGGTCGTCTACGACGGCACGGCGCTGGCCCGGCAGAACGTGGTGGTGGTGACCTTCAACCACCGGGTCGGCGTGGAGGGCTACGCCTACCTGCCCGGTGTCCCGGCCAACCGGGGGCTGCTCGACCAGGTGGCGGCGCTGCGCTGGGTCCAGGAGAACATCGCCGCGTTCGGCGGCGACCCGGACCAGGTGACGGTGTTCGGCGAGTCGTCCGGCGCCGGCGCGATCGCGTCGCTGCTGGTCATGCCGGCCGCGGCCGGCCTGTTCCGGCGTGCGATCACGCAGAGCGTGCCCGGCACGTTCTTCTCGCCTGAACTGGCCGCCGACGTCACCGCCGCCATCGCGGCCGAAGCCGGGCTGCCGCCGACCACCGAGGCGTTCGCGGCCGCCGACCCGGCCTGGCTGACCGCGGCCTCGGACGCGGTGAACCCCGCGGACCACCAGGACCGGTGGGGGCCGGCGGGCCGCACCGGCGTGTCGTTCTCGCCGGTCGTGGACGGCGAGGTACTGCCCGCGGCGCCGTGGCAGGCGCTCGCGGCCGGCTCCGGGCGGGGCGTTGACCTGGTCGCCGGGCACAACCGGGATGAGTACCGGCTGTTCACCGCGCTGAACGGGCAGCGCGGGAAGATCACCGAGGAGGTGGCCAGCGACACGCTGCGCGGGCTCGCTGGCGGCCGGGCGGGCGAGGCCGCCTACCGCGAGGCCTATCCGGACGCGGACGCAGAGATGCTGTTCGAGCTGGTCAACTCCGACTGGCTGTTCCGGATGCCGACGCTGCACCTGGCCCAGGCGCACGCCGCGGCCGGCGGGAAGACGTTCCTCTTCCAGGTCAGCTTCGAGGCCACGGAGGGGGGCTTCGGCGCCTGCCACGGCATCGTGTTGCCGCTGGTGTTCGGCGTGTACTCGGGCCTCGGGGAGTTCCTGTTCGGCCCCGAGCCGCCGGCCAGCGCGGTGGCGCTCGGCGACCTGATGCGCTCGCAGTGGGCCGCGTTCGCCGCGGGCGGCGACCCCGGCTGGCCGCCGTACACGCCGGGCCGCCGGCTGACCCGCATCTTCGACGACCCGCCGGACGTCGTCCCCTATCCGGAGGGGGCGTCCCTGCATCTGTGGGACCAGCACCGGTTCGGCGTGCTCGACCTGCGGCCCTGAGGCCCCCGCAGGTCACGATAGGCTCCCAGGGTGCCGATATACGCGCTGGGAGAGTACGAGCCGGAGATCCACGAGACCGCCTTCGTCCACCCCGACGCCGTGGTCATCGGGCGGGTCAGCATCGGAGCCGAGGCGTCCGTCTGGCCGTGCGCCGTGCTGCGCGGCGACCACGGCCGGATCGAGGTCGGCGCGCGGACGTCCGTGCAGGACGGGACCGTGGTGCACTGCACCCACGAGTGGCCGACGCTGATCGGCGCGGACTGCGTGGTCGGGCACAACGCGCACCTGGAGGGCTGCGTGGTCGGGGACGGCTGCCTGATCGGCTCCGGCTCGATCACCCTGAACCGGGTCACGGTCGGGGCCGGCGCGATCGTGGCCGCGGCCTGCCTGGTGCCGGAGGGTTTCGAGGTGCCCCCGGCCGCGCTGGTGGCCGGCGTGCCCGCGAAGATCAAGAGGACCGGGGTGCCGGCCGGCTACACCACGGAGTCGGTCCGGACCTACGTCGAGTCCGGCCGCGTCCACCGGGCCGGCCTGCGGCGCCTGGACCCTTTCAGCCGGCTGTAAATCGCTGATGATCGACGGGATGGCGGTCACCGACGCCCACATGCACGTGCCCCGGCTGAGCACGGTGTCGCCCGCCTGGATGCAGTGGGCGGCCGACTTCGGCCAGGACTCCGGCTGGCAGACCGTGTTCGACCCGGCCGGCGACCCGGTTCCGGCCCGGCTCGACGCCATGCTGGAGGCCGAAGGCGTCGACGTCGCGCTGCTGTTCGCCGAGTACAGCCCGCGGACGACCGGGATCCAGCCGATCGAGGACCTGCTGCCGCTGGTCGAGCACAACCCGGGCCGGTTCCGCCTGGTGGCCAACGTGAACCCGGCCGTGCACGCCGATCCGGCCGCCGAAGCCGCCCGCCAGCTCGGCCTCGGCGCCGTCGCGGTCAAGCTGCACCCGGTGCACGGCGCGTTCCGGCCCGGCGCCGGGGCCCTGTACCCGGTCTACGACCTGTGCGCCGAACGCGGCGTGCCGGTGATCGTGCACACCGGCGGCAGCATCTTCCCTGGGTCGGAATCCGAAGCGGGCGACCCCGGGCTGATGCTCCAGGTCATCGCCGATTTTCCGGGGGTCACGTTCGTGCTGGCGCACGGCGGCCGGGGCCACTGGTACGCCGACGCCGCCGCGCTCGCGCTGGCCGGGCCCGACGTCTGGATCGACCTGGCCGGGCTGCCGCCGAAGCGGCTGCCCGGCTACTACGCCGGGTTCGACCTGCCCGCCCTGGCCCGCAGGTGGATCTTTGGCACCGACTGGCCCGGTGTCCCCGGCGTGGCCAGGAACGCGCGTGCGATCGCGGCCCTCGGCCTGCCCGGCGACATCCTGGCCGGCGTGCTCAGCGGCCACGCCGCCCAGGTCTACCTGCGCGGCTAACCGAGCAGGCTGGGCGCCTCGGCGTCGGAGTCGTCCGTGCTGTCCGCGGTCGGCGGTGGGGTGAGCAGCCGCTGCAGGAGCACGATCTCGCTGTCGTTCAGATCCGTGCCGGCCGGCAGCCGGCGGACCTGCTCGGCGGCGAGCGCCAGCGACCGCTGCGCGGCCTTGAGCTGCTCCCGCAGCCGGACGTTCTCCTCGGCCAGCTTGCCGTGCTTGGTCCACGCGGTGGCCAGCTCGAACTCAAGGCCGCTGACCGTCTCCTGCAAGGCGAGCTGATCGGGCGGGGCCGGCTGATCCGGGGCGGGCGATGCCTCCGGCGGATCCGCCTCGGGATCGGCCGCGGCCAGCCGCCTGACCACCTGCACCAGCAGGCGCCGGGCCAGTTCGTCGTAGTCGAACCCGGCCGCGCCCGCTCCGGAGACCTCAGGGACACCGGGAAGCGCCGCGCCAGCGCCAACCCCGGAGACGACACGCGCCGGGCCGACAGCCCAGGCCGGCCCGAGGCCGATCCGGTACGTCCGTTTACCTCGTATCTCGCGGGCAATCAGCCCCGAACGTTCCATACCCGACAGCAGTTGCGCGAACGCCACGCTCGAACCCGGGTAGCCGACGGCCGCGGCCAGCTGCGTGCTGGCCATTCCGTTGGTGTCGTAGAGCTCTCCCGCTTCTGCCAGGTACGCCATGACGCGCTCACGCGTTCCCACGGCCCGTTTTCTGACAGCCTTACGCCCGACCCCCACGTCAGCACCCTTTCCCCAGCCATGGCAATCATGCCTGCCGACGACCTCATGATAGTACTCCGGCCCGTTAGCAGCTCCGATAGCGCCTGGCCGGCTGCTTCGTCCCGATAACGGTGAGATGCCAATCACGTCGTGTGAGGCGCTATGAGGTTCGGGGAGGTTTGACGGGTCGGCGCGGCGGGAGTAATGCGGCTGGCGGCTAACGTACGATCAAAGGGCAGTCGCCGCACTTGCGTCACGCTGCCAGGCGAAACTAGCCGTCAGCCGTGCACGTTGTCCTTGATATCCGCACGCACAGCACCTAGTTAGACAGAGCACGTGGACCTGGATGTGGACTACGCGACCACTCTCGTAGCGGCCGTCCTGCTCGGGATCGGATTCGTCCTGCAGCAGTACGCGGCGCAGCAGGAGCCCGAGTGCCTCTTCCTGAGCCCGCGGATCGTCATCGACCTGTTGCACAAGCCCCGCTGGCTGGTCGGCATTGCCTGCATGGTGGCCGGCCAGCTGCTCGCGGCATGGTCGATCGGCCACGCCGCGCTGACGCTGGTGGAGCCGCTGCTGACCACCTACCTGCTGTTCGCGCTGCTGCTGGCCGTCCCGATGGCGAAGCAGGCGATGCGCTGGACCGAGGTAGCCGGCGCGCTGATCCTGTGCGCGGGCGTGGCCCTGTTGTCGCTGTCCCGGTCAACCAAGCCCATCGGCCTGTCGTTCGGCTCGTTCTCGCACTGGTTCGTGGCCGCGATCATCGCCGGCATCGCGTACGTCGCCGTGCAGATCGGGCTGAGAACGCGCGGCCCGGCCCGTGCCAGCCTGACCGGCCTGGCCGCGGGCCTGGTGTTCGGCATCCAGGACGCGCTGACCAGGCAGACGCTGGAGATCCTGCAGGGGCACCCGCTCACCGTGCTGTTCACCAACTGGCCGCCCTACTGCCTGCTCGCCGCCGGGATCGTCGGCCTGTGGCTGATGCAGAACGCGTTCAGCGCGGGCCCGCTGCACGCCTCGCTCCCAACCATGGCGGCCGGCGAGCCGGTGGCCGGCATCGCGCTGGGCATCGTGGTGTTCGGCGACCGGATCCAGGTCACGCCGGGGATGCTCGCGATCGAGGCCGGCGGCATCGCCGCGCTGATCATCGGCGTGGTGCTGGTGGCGCGGTCATCGGCCTTCAGCGGCCTGCACAAGATAACCGAGGTGATCACGCCGCTCACCGCGCACGTGGATGGTTTCACGCATCGCCACGAACACCCGGACCGCTTCGCGCGCCGCCCCGACGACCCCAGGACGCACCGGCGCGAGGACCTCAACGGCCTGCGCCCGGACCCGGCCGCCGGGGCCGGGCCGCGAGAGGAGCCCGCGCCGCTCGACCCCGCCCCGCTTGACCCCGCCCCGCTTGACCCCGCCCCGCTTGACGCCGCGCCGCTCGACGCCGCACGGCCCCGCCGCGTGCACCGGCGCCCGTTTAACGACCCGGCCTCCGGCGAGGAAGGCGGCTGAGCCCGCAGCTCGGCCAGGGCCCCCGGCCGTCCCCAGCCCCACGAGCCCGGCCGGGCCGGACCCCGGCTGAGGATCTTGTCCACCGCCGCGCTCATGCTGCCCTCGGTGGCGACCATCCGCCGGACGATCACGATCATCGACGGCAGGGCCCAGAAGTCCCCGCACACCCACAAGATGGCCGCGCCGATCTGCTGGTCCGCGAACGCCGGCAGGGTGATGCCCGGGATGTGGTCGTAGACCGAGTACACCGAACCCTGCGCGAAGATGCTCAGCGTCATCGCGATGCCGATCATCACGACGTTGGTGCCCAGCAGCGCGCCCGCCTGGGACAGGAGCGGCATACGCTGGCGGAACGGCGACGACGGGATGATTTGCAGCCAGAACAGCACCCCGGTGCCGAACATGGTCCCGTGCATCAGCCAGATGTGCACGGCCTGGTTCTCTTCGGCCAGGTCGAACGGACCGGGCAGGTGCCACAGGAGCATCGCCGCGTTGAACAGGGCCACCGACACCCACGGCCGCAGCAGCAGGCCGCCGAGCCCGCGCAGCGGCCGGGACCAGCCGGCGGCCAGCACGCCGCGGGTCACGCTGCGGCCGGTCCGGCGGGGGAGCGCGGCCAGCAGCGGTTGCCACGGCGCGCCCGCGACGATCAGTGACGGCGCGGCGAACATCAGCAGCAGGTGCTGGATCATGTGCGCGAAGAAGTAGTCGTCCGCCCAGTAGTCGATCGGTGACTCCACCGCGAGCAGCAGCACGCCGAGCCCGGCGTAGAACCACAGCGACCGGATCCGTCGCTGCCGGGTCCGGTCCGGCCGGGACCGGCGGGCCAGCCGCCGGAGCCCGATCTCGTGCCAGGCGGCCACGGCCAGGGCCAGGATGCCGAACGGGTCGAAGGACCAGTGGCCGGTGAGGTAGGTCATGGCGCTCCTATCCGGACGAGCCGTACTGGACCGGCACGGTGATCTGCTGGACCTTGCCCCAGGCCCCCCGGGCGAGCCGCCACACGGTGAGCCTGGACCCGGACACGGCCAGCGCGTCGTAGGATCCGCCGGTCCCCGGCGCGAGTGTCCCCGTCCCCGGCGGTGCGAGCACCGCGGTGCCTGTCGGCACGGGTGGCAGCGCCCGCCACGTGCTCCCCGCCGCCCCGGCGATGGTCTCGGCCCGCTCGCTGTCCAGCAGCAGCCACGCGCTCCCGCCGGGCCCGAACCCGAGCGCCCGCACGCCGTCCGCCGTCACCGGGGCCGATACCGTCCAGCGCGTCCCGTCCCACCAGGCCGCGAGCAGGCTGTCACCACCGGGATGGGATATCGCCAGCAGCGCCGCGTTGCCGCCCGCGAGGGCGGTCAGGCCGAGCACGCGCACAGTACCCATTCCCGGGCCGTTCCCGGGCAGCGTCAGTCCCGCCGACCGCCAGGTCCCGCCGGCGTCGGTGAAGACCCCGGCCGCACCCGGCCGCACGCAGCTTCCCGCCGCGATCGGGTTCTGATCGGGGCCGAACGAGACGGCGGTCATGCCCTTCAGGCCGCAGGAGCGACCCGGGGCCGACGCCGCCAGCGCCTTGAGCGTGGCCAGCGGCACCCATCGCCCGGCGGCCGCGTCGTCCGCCGTCGGCGCCGCCTCGATCGTGCCGTCCTGCAGCAGCGCGAGGGTGTGCCCCGACGGCCCGACCGCGATGGCGCCTGGCGTATCGGCCAGGGCGGCGTCAAGCAGACCGGGCGTCCAGTTCAGGCCGGCGTCGGTGCTCGTGGCCAGGGGGGAGTAAGCCAGTTCCTGGCTGGGCCGGAAGCCGACGACCAGCGAGCCGTTCCCGCCCGCCGCTACCAGCCCGCCGTTATCGGCCACGCCCTCCGGGGTGGCCAGGGACCAGCGGCCGGTGTTCGCGCGCCGTACGAACAGCTGCCAGAAGTTGTTGTGCGACGCAGCCGAACCGCCCATGACGGCGATCGCCCAGGTGCCCTGGGCGGTGGTCAGCGAGGTGCTGAGCGGCGCGGTCACCGCGGGCGGGCGGGTGACGGCCACCGTGGCGGCCTGCGTCCCGCAGCCGGCCGTAAGCCCCGCGCACGCCAGAGCCAGGCCAACCCGGATCCGGGAAGCCGGTCCGCGGCTCACGATTGCCCCAGTGTCTGCCGGAGCGCCTGCCGGGCGTACTGCCCGAGCAGCACGGAGAACGAGGATCTGGTACTCAAGGTGGCGGGGCCTGGGTCGGAGCTCAGCTCCTGACGAATGCGCCCGGCCGGGTCGATGACCACGGCGAGGTCGTTGTGCGCGGCCATGGCCCCGGCGGGCAGGTTCTCCACGGTGACCCCGTAGTGCCGCCAGACCGCGCCCAGCTGGCTGAGCGAGCCCGTCAGGTACAGCCAGTCCGGCACCGTAGTCAGCCCTTCCTGTCGGTCGAAAGCCCGGGTGAAGGCGGTGGACCGGTAGGTCGGATTGGCCACCACGGCGACCAGCTCGACGTTCTTGGCCTGCGCGCCGAGCATCTGTCCGGTCTGCTTGAACTCCTGCGCGATGATCGGGCAGTCGCTGGTGCACACCGGGTCGAGGAAGGTCATCAGCACGACCTTGCCCCGCAGGCCGGCCAGCGACACCGTCCGGCCGTTCTGGTCGGTGAGCGAGAAGCCCGGCGCCGGAAGGTTGAGGCTGGTGCTGTCGCCGGAAATGGCCAGGGCCAGGATCGGATCCGCCGTCCGGTTCACCGCCGCCGCGGCCATCGGCGCCGCACCGAGCAGGATCACCGCCAGCGCCCCCGCCGCCGCCACCGACCGCACCCCGGGCCGCTTGGCTTCAGCTGCCCTGGCCGGGGCTTTCGCCTCGTGCGCCGCGGGCGTCAGGGCTAGGTATCCGGCCGAGAACAGCACGATGAGCGGGATCATGCTGTTCGGGTCCGTGCCGAGACCGCCCAGGAAGCCGAAATCCTGGACCAGCACCCAGTCGGCCAGGCAGAACACGATCCCGGACCACATCGCGTACCTGACCAGCCGGGGCCGGCCGCTCAGGAAGGCCGCGCCCATCGCGGCCAGCGCGATCACCACGACCAGGTTGACGGCGAAGCCGTAGCGGGTCGCGAACGACGCGAAACCGGAGAGCAAGGACGACAGGAAGTGCGGCTGCGGCGTGCCGGCCATCTCCGTGACCATCCGGGAGAGGGTCCCCGGCTTGGCCGCTGCGCGGCCCGGCCAGAAACCCCGGCCGGGCCAGGCCTGGAGCACCGCCATCGCGGCGAAGAAGACGCCGAGCCCGGCCAGCAGCAGCCGCCCCGGCCTGGGCGTGCGCCAGGCGCCCCCGGGCAGGGCGATGAGCGCTCCGGCGACGACGTAGATGAGCACGGCCCCGGGCGCTCCGGTCAGCCAGCTCAGGCCGGGCGCGAAGATCCCGCCGAACGACTCGCCGAACACCCACACGATCAGTCCCCAGATCACGCTGGCCGCCCCGGCCAGCCTGGACCAGGGACCGCGGACGGCGACGATGAGCCAGGTGCCGATCCCGACCTGAATCCAGACGCTGGCCGCGCCGGCCTGGATCGGGTGATACGACCAGGCCGTGCCGCCCCAGTTGACCAGGTGCTGGACCCAGCCGGGGGAGGAGGCCGCGATGGGCTCCATGACCTGCGTGGCCAGCCCGCCGGCCATCTTCGGCTGCGCCTGCAGGATCCCGTCGAAGATCCACAGCACCCCGAACCCGGTGCGGAGCAGCCACCGCGCCCGCGCCTCCGCGGGCTCGCCCGCGGTCACGCCGCTGGTCCCGGCGGACGCGGCGGGCCGCCAGGTACGTGCCGTCGCCCAGAGCAGCCAGAGGAACACGAGCATGAGGAGGGCGATGGCGCCCTGGTGCAGCAGGGCGGACCTAAACGCGGCGACCAGCGTCGGGTCGCTCGGGCTCAGGCCTGAGTTCATGCCGGGCACGGGGATCCGGCTCCTCTCTGTACCTGCCTGATCCGAAGGCTAGTGCGTCCCGGCCCGCCGGACCCTAGCCCGGCGGCAACATGAAAAAGATGTAATGCCCAGACCAGTAAGTCCAGGTCAGGCGTCCGCTGATCGGGCCGTGGCGGTCGGCTGCCAGCGGGTGCCCTCCGGTGTGTCGCTGACGTCGAATCCGGCCGCGGTCAGCGCCTCCCTGATGGCGTCGGCGGCGGCGAAATTGCCCGCGTTACGCAGCGTCGCCCGCAGGTCGAGGAGCGGCTCGACGGCCGGCCGCAGCCGGTCCCGAGGGTCGGTGAGCCCGTCTTGGGCCGCTCGCCCGAGTCGGCCGACGAGACTGCGCAGCAGCGCGCGCGCCTGCTCGGTGCCCTGGTCCTCGTCCATGTCGGCTTCCCATTGCCCGATCGCGGTCTCGAGCTCGAGGATCACCCCGACCATGGCGTCGGCGTCGCGGGTGCCTGCCGCCGCCTCGAACCGCTCCTCCGCCGCCGCCATCATCTCCGGCAGCGGCAGGGGCTGCATCTCCCCGTCTCCGGCGGCGGCGCCATCACCGCCGCCCGGGCCGGCCGGACCCTTGATGCCCGTGACGTCCGGCGCGTCCCCGCCGCCCGCCGCCCGCCGGATCCCCTGGACCAGGTCGCGCAGCTCCGCCATTGGCAGCCGGGTGCCGGCGGGCAGGACGACGCTGTGCCCGGACCGCCTGATGGTCATCCCGCCCCGGCCGCGGATCTCGACGTCGCTGGTCCGCAGGTCGATCAGCACGGCGGTGTGCTCGTCCACGCCGAGGACGGCGGCATCGGCGGGCAGGTTGCGTTCCATCACGGCCAGCCGGCGTTCGCCGAGGTAGCAGTGCCTGGTGTCGTAGCGGCCGCCTTCGGCGTTGTCGTAGTGAGGGATCAGCGCGACGGTCAGGCCGAACGGGCTGAGCAGGTCGAGCCCATCCAGCCAGCGCGGCGCACCGCCCGCCTTGTAGATCTCGTAGACCGGCAGGGTGAACCGTCCCGCGGTCGCGGCGGCCGCCGAGGCCAGCACGGTCAGCCCGTCACCGGCCAGCACCCGGTCCCGCAGCCCGGCCGCGACCGGTCCGGCCTGCCAGTGCGCCAATGCGTAAGAAGGACTCCCGGGCCCGGCGAACACCCAGTCGGCTGCCCTGATGGCGGCCGCCTGGCGCGCCTCGTCCTCCTCGTCCGGCGGGATCAGCGGCGGCGCCATGGCCGAGTCCGCGTTCGGGCTCGTGCCCGCCGCGACCCGCACCTGCAGGCCGACGCTGTCCGCGAAGTAGTGCTGCGTCCGCGCCGAGACGTCCGCGGCGTTTTCCTGGAACGCGTACGGTGTGGCGAGCACGATCGCCTGCGGGCTGGTCAGCCCGAGCCGCGCTATGAGCTCCCGGTGCACCGTGACCATGGTCGGGCTGGTCTCGCCGGACCCGATGATCGCCAGCACACGTACCGTAGCCACCGCCGCCGCGACCTCCTTTGCCGCTTCCTGAGCCCAGGCCGCACTATTCACTACGTTGCCACAATTACGCCGGTTCACCCAGCAGGCAGGTGCACAGAGTAAGCATTCTGCTACCTGGACGAACAGCCAGTAGCGCGCTCCCACCCGCCGACCTGCTGCCGGACGCCATAAAACCGGGAATTCACGGCGTCAGAACGCGCTGGATCCGGTTGCCCTGTATGGACCTTGCCGTGATGGTGGACTTGACAAGGGAACCCTCGCGATGACCCTCAGCGGGCTCCGGGGGCGGGCGAGAGCATTGCCCGTCCCGCCTGATCAGCGTACGGGCCATCGCCCCTTATCAAGTCCACCACTCCGCGGTCGCTGACCCGAACGCCATACTCCGCCGCAAACAGACTGCGGACGGGACCAGGCGGCCACGAGGTCCCTCAGTGGGGGTTTCATGGCGTTCTGGCGGGCCCGGCACGCACGGACAGTGGTGCTGATGGTGCCAGCGTTGAGTCAGTGGCGCGGCTGGCCCGGTGACAGGGCATGGCCGAGCCAGCTGTCTAGCGGCGGCTCGTCATCGGCGGCGGTGGCCCAGGCAATGTAGCCGTCGGGCCGGATAAGCAGGGCGCGGATGCCAGCGAAATCGGGGTCATCTCGGGCGAGCATCGCGGTCACGGTGTCCAGGCGGTCCGCGAAGCCGACCGACGCGGCGGAGGTATCAGGTGAAGCTGGAGTGGCGAGAACGCCAGGTAGGGCTGGAGCGCCAGGTGCGGCGGGGGCGGCGGATTCCAGGTTGAGCAGGACGAACCGGGCGGGGGGCAGGAGACCGAAGAGGGTGGCGGAGGGGCCGTTGCGCAGGTCGAGGTCGGGGGCTCGCTGGCCGG
>Ga0207683_10001021_pt1 | contig 25523 bp, 24 predicted proteins | sample KBSM73metaG_FD_184333 | JGI IMG/M metagenome (GOLD analysis project Ga0207683, IMG submission 184333) | Miscanthus rhizosphere microbial communities from Kellogg Biological Station, Michigan, USA - KBS M7-3 metaG (SPAdes) (version 2) | ecosystem: Host-associated > Plants > Roots > Rhizosphere >... | reverse complement strand
TTGGTATGTCTGCAGAGTCTGGTCTTTACGAATCAACCAACGCAGGAACTGCACTTGATTTCAGTAACCAGGATCCCGCGTTAAGATATTATAACAATGCGGGCAACTTTCCCAATCATCCATCAGGTGGTGCGGATGATTACACGCTGCAAGGTTACTTTGGAAGAGTGACGTATGAATACGGGGACCGGTATTTGCTCGCAGCGAATATCCGGAGAGACGGGTCTTCCAAATTTGCACCGGATCGCCGTTGGGGTACTTTCCCTTCTGTATCCGGTGGCTGGAGATTATCAAAAGAACGTTTCTTTCCATGGAAAGATGCCGTATCAGATTTGAAGATCCGCGCCAGCTGGGGACAATTGGGAAATGATAAAATACCCAATTATCAATACTATAGTACGGTAAACAGTGTCGGATCTCCAACGTTGAATGGTTCTGCTTACACTGCGGTAGCACAAAACAGTCTTGCCAATACAAATATTCATTGGGAAAAGACAACACAAACCGATGTAGGTATCGACCTGGGGTTGATGCGTAACAGGATCTCATTATCTGCAGATTATTTTGATAGAAAAACAAGTGATATACTTGTGCAGGTTCCGCTTGTGGCTTCTTATGGTGTAGGTATAGCGCCTTTCCAGAATGCCGGTGTTGTATCCAATAAAGGTTTTGAATTGAGCCTGACTTACAGAAGTGCGGGAACACAAAAACTGAATTACCAGGTAACAGCTAATGTTGCTACTGTAAAAAATAAATTGGAAACACTGGGTGTTGAAGGCAGCCATGAAATATTTACTTCCAACTATAAAAACTTTTTGGTGGGAAGAATTGCCGAAGGTGAACCTATCGGTCATTTCTGGGTGTTGAATGCGCTTGGCATTTTCCAAACACAGGCAGAAATCGATGCTTATAAAAATAAAGATGGTGATCTTATACAACCCAACGCAGTGCCGGGTGATATAAAATTTGAAGATGCAAACGGTGATGGTGCCATCAGTGCCAAGGATAGAATTAACGCCGGCAACAGTTTTCCGAAACTTACTTATTCATTGAATGTTTCAGTCAATTATACCGGTTTTGATTTTAGTATGTTCTGGACCGGTAGCCGCGGAAATAAAATATTTAATGGACTACGTGCGGGAGAAATTTTCATGCAGGGTACAAGCTATAACAACGGGACAGATATATTAGACAGATGGACGCCGACAAACCCAAGCACAAGTGTGCCCCGTGTAACGGTTAAAGATCTCAACAGCAATAAAACATACAATACGCTGTATATCGAAGATGGAAGTTTTGTCCGCATGAAGTACCTGACAGTTGGATATACATTTGGAGATAACATTATTGGTAATAAAATATCAAAGTTGCGGGCGTATCTCACGTTCCAGAACCTGATCACTATTACAAAGTATAATGGCTTCGATCCGGAGATTGGTGCAGATCTCGGTTCCAACAGCAATATGTACGGTGTTGATCGCGGCACATACCCGCAGGCGAAAGCTTTTATTTTAGGCATAAACTTTAATTTTTAAGCTCATGAAAAAATATTCAATCTATATAGTGGCACTCTGCTTATTGAGCGCATGTTCAAAAAGCTTTTTGAATAAAGAACCACATTCATTTACCAGTGCTGTATTCTGGCAAACTGCTGACCAGGCCGAGTCTGCACTCGCGGGCGCCTATACGCCATTGCAGGGAGAAGAAGCGCTGGGTGGAGAAGAATGGTGTGGTATGGAAACGTTCAGCGATATCGGTTATATGAATGACAACTATCCGGATTTTATCGCCATGTCAGAATTCCGGGCGAATCAGAATACGGAAAATGACCTTAGCCTTAACAGTTATACAGAATATTACCAGGTTATTAAAAGAGCGAGCGACATCATTGCAAATGTTCCGGCGATTGATATGGACGAAGCTCAGAAGAAAAGAATATTGGGTGAGGCTAATTTTTTGTTGGGTTGGTCCTACTTTACTGAAGTGATCCGTTATGGCGGTGTTCCCATCTATGATCCCGCAAATCCGGAATCACCGTTAGTAAGAGCAAGCGAAGCGGATACCTGGGCAAAAATCGAAGAGGTATTGACGTCGGCTACAACACAACTTGCATGGGAGCATGAAGAGGGCCGTCCCGGTCTTGGTGCCGCATGGGGCTTGCTGGCAAAAGCGTATGCATACCAAAGCAAATGGACAGAATCAAAGGCGGCCGCAGAAACGGTTATCAGTTCAGGCAAACATGCTCTATGGCCCAATTTCTCCGAGTTGTGGACATTGGATCACGATAATGAAAGTGAAAATTTATGGGTATTAGGTGCAAGAGAAGGAGAGTACCCGATTACGAGTACGATTTTGTTGCCGAATGATGTATGGGGTGGCACGCATGATGAGCAGGTGGGTGCCGGTTGGAGATTGGTAAGCGCTACTGAAAATTTTTACGATTCATATGAGGCAAACGATAAAAGAAAGGCGGCGACTGTAGCTAAACGTGATGTGGATGTTATTACTTACAATGGTTCAACAGATGTGTTGAAAGCACCGAATAATCAGTCCCCGGTTGTTTGTGTAAAATTCATGCGGCCGTATGAACAATCGTATACAAATGCTGGTCCCGGTTTAAGTATCCCTGCAATAAGATATGCAGATGTATTGTTGCTGGATGCAGAAGCCATCATGAACCTGAATGGTGGCGGACCGGGCAACAGGACAGTAGCTGTTGCTGCTGCAGCTGCGCCATTTAATCTTGTTCGCCAACGTGCGGGCCTTCCGGCTATCGCCGCTCCAACGTTCAATGACCTGATGTATGAGCGCAAAGCGGAACTGGCATTTGAAGGCGGCGATCGTCATTTCGATTTGGTGCGATGGGGGCTTGCCGCAGAAGTGTACAATAGCCTTCCCGCAGAAGGAACGTATAAACCGAAGCGAACATTTGATCCTGCGAAACACCGGTTGTTGCCGTATCCGCAAAGCCAGATCGATATCAGCAACGGAACAATAACACAAAATCCAGGTTATCAATAGACGTTAGTTCGCATCTAACCGTGCAAGGCATACAAGAAATACAAAACGAGTTGTATTCTTGTATGCCTTTTTATTTTGAATAGTTCGTGAACGGGAATTAGCTTTTTCGGAACGATACAGGTATACAAGCCAATTTATTCTTGTATGCCTTGTACTTCTTGTATGGTTCAAATAAGACTCTTAAAAAGCATCCCCTTCTAAGGCCTTATAATCGTTCCGTCTTTTTTTCTCACCTGCCAGTTCGATTTTGTAGTGAGCGGATATTTTGCCGCTTCTTTTTCATTGATGTCAACACCGATTCCAGGCGCTTCGTTCACATACATATAACCGTTATTCATGGTAGGACAACCCGTAAAGATCGTTTTCAGTTTATCGGAAAATTGTACCGCCTCCTGTATACCAAAATTCCAGATCGCTAAATCGATATGCGCCTGCGCCGCATGACCCACCGGCGAAACATCACCCGGGCCATGAAATGCCGTCTTGATATTAAACCATTCACCAAGCCGCGCAATCTTCACCGCCGGCGTAACACCACCCACCTGCGATACATGCACCCGGATATAGTCGAACAATTGATTCACCATCGGCATTTTAAATTCATTGATGTTATTGAACAGTTCTCCCATCGCTATCGGAACACTGGTACTGGTACGCAATTGCTTGAACCATTCCATATTTTCAGGACTAAACGGATCTTCAATAAAATAAGGGCGGAAATCTTCCAGTTTTTTGATCATATTGATCACATCCATTGGCTGCACCCGTTCATGCACGTCGTGCAACAATTCAATATCATCGCCACAGGCTTTTCGCACTACTTCAAACATTTTTGGGACAGATTTCAGGTATGCCCATTCATTCATGTAGTTGTCGCCTTCATAACCGTAACCGGCAGCCGCAAAGTCGGGCTTCTGCGCAATGCCGGTTAATCCATAACCTCCCTGCTGAATGCGGATATGACGGAAGCCCTGCTCCATATATTTTTTTACATCTTCGGCAACCGCTTCCGGCGCATTACCATTTGCATGCGCATAACAATCTACAGCGAACCGGCTCTTGCCGCCGAGCAATTGATATAAAGGCATGTTTGCCCGCTTACCTTTTATATCCCATAATGCCTGGTCAAGTCCACTCAACGCATTGTTTAATACAGGTCCGTTGCGCCAATAAGAGCTTACATAAGTAGATTGCCAGAGGTCCTCAATATTGTCAACATCTTTGCCAACGCAAAGCTCATTCAGGTAACTATTAATTGCCGTAACTACCGCAACAGCCCGTTGCGTAAATGTGGCGCAACCTAAACCATACAATCCCGGTTCGGAAGTTTCTACTTTTACAACAACGAGGTTTATGCCTTCCGGTGCAGTGGCGATCGCTTTTACACTTTTGATTTTTACAGGTGGCAAACCAGTATTATTTGCAGGTGACTTCTCTTTTTTTTGCGCAGCTGCAAATGGGCTTTCCAATAATCCAAGCATACCTGCAGTTGATCCCATGGCGATCATTTTCATCGCCTGCCGGCGGGGCAAAATCTCGTTTGTATTATTTTTCATAATTCAGGAGTTTGTGGGTTAATCGTTAATCACTGATGCTCCAATTCCGGGTCCGTTGAATTCGGTTGTAACTTCTCCACTTTCGGAAATTTTTCCTTTAGAAAATCGGGGTTACTGACACCCAACGTTGGATTACCTGAAAAAAAACCAAAAGGCATCAATGAAAAACCCATGCGATGTACAGACATAACGGGCCATTCTTCCGGCCGTACGATGTGCGTGATGCCGGCGACATACCAAAGCACAACATCATTATTGCCGATCATCTTATTTTTTGCCGTCCATTCAGCTAAGCCATCATATACTTTATTGCTTGCAGGATATTTACCGGCAGGGTATTCCTGGTCATCCTGGTACTGCGTTACCCATAACTGGTGATTTAAAAAACTCGCTTTCTTTCGCAATAAAGAATTTCCAGGTAAAAAAGTTTTGGCCTGCGTGCCGGGCATCAGCATATAACCTGCATGCTGGCCCGTTGCATTGTGTTTTGTATTATTCACCACGTGCCAGTTTCGTGCACTTTCATAATTGACAGATCGCTGCGCTTCTTTTTCTGTCATAAACATAGTGTGTTCTGCAATGAAGGCATTTCCATACGGGTTCTTTACACCACCGGGTACCGGCTTACTATTCATTTCCATCACACTATTATTATCCGCACCATCTATGTCCATATCCAATCTAAAAACGAAGAAATGCTGATGATTGATCGCTTCCACATGCGGACGTACGAGTGTTCCAAATGGCGTTTCGTTATAAGAAAGATCCTTCTTATCCGGTTTACCCATATCACTGATTCGATGTACACCTTTTATTTCTACGATCCCTGTCAATTCCACTTCAACTTCTATTGTTCCGTCTTCTTTAAAGCGCCATATAAATCCGTAATCGTAGTTTTCGATCATTGTATAATATTTCAACACAAGATTGGTCGCTCTTCGCGATACTACATTATGTCGCCATAGCGTGCCGCCATATTCTTCATAAACAGCGACTGCCCGGTCCATCTGGAACGGTTTTCCGTTCTCACGGTGAAGAATAGCCGGCATGTACTCCGCGTTTTCAGGAGCGTCTGCTCCAGGGCTCATTGATCTTGCGATGCTTTGGCCTAACCGGTACTCGCCTGCATCGAAAAAATTATAAGCTGCCTGCAGCAGGTCCGGTGAACCATAAGGCACTACCATCTCCGGCATGGAACCGCGATACATTACAGGCCTTTCTTTTCCATTATCTACATAACGTACATCATAAACCACCAATCCTTCACGATTATCTACGCCGTAGCGCAATTTCCAATTCTGCCAGCTGATCTCGTGGCCGTTTACCTGGAATGAACGACCTTCCGGTTGTGTAATGATAATTGGTTTTGGACCTTTGTAGAGTTCCGGCATACTATCTTTATTGAAATATGCAGCATCTACAAACTCGCTGAAGGCTTCCGGTTCATCTACAATCTTCAGAATTTTGCCGGTCGTGAAATCTGTATAGGCGATCAACCCTTCAATATCCACATTGCTTTTCTTTTTACGGGCGATAACCAACTGCTCCCGGTGACCTATAGGTGCAATCCCGATATCCCCGGTAAAAATGCTTCGATGGGTAACTGAATCAATTGAAATACCACGCTTTTTCAACGCCGCTACCCAACCTGCATCTTTCGATACAATTGCACTGGCTACCGAATCGGCTTCCAGGCCCATCCCTATTACATTTGGCAGATTTTTTACGGAAATCACTTTTCCTGCGTTCAAATCAACAATGGCTTCTGTTACACCATTTTTACTATAGTCATAAAAACTGGTAAATGCTTCCCGCCGGAATGGCTGGCCAGGTTTATGATCAAGTACTTCCTTCTTTGGCGGTTCTTTAAGGTTAATAATATTAAACAGATCTTTTCCGCTTACCGTTCCGCTTGTTTTTAATATCTCTACCACTTTGCGCATCTCCGTCGCCGTTAATGGATCGAGTGGGTAGGCCGGGTCGGTGTTTTGTGCATAAGCTGTTGAACAGAGCAGCAGAATACAGGCGTAAGAAGCAAACCTTTTTTTCATTTAGCAGTTTTTTTGGAATGAGTTTATACGGAGAAGAGATTACAAATTAGATAAAATACAGTAAAGCCCGTCGCCTATCTACATTTTTTCTTACTGAAAATCAACGGCACTTATTTTCATATGTGATCAACCGCATTGGCAATGATCAATTTTGTATTGACGATTCATTTTTTCCAATATGGCCTTATAAAGTTGCTTTTCCTTTTCGCAAGCCACAATAGCAGTAACGATACCGATAAACAAATGAGCAAAGCCTGGATAGAATTTTGTGGGCCGGTTGGCCCTCCGGTTAATATAGCCGGCCCGGTGATTTTACTAACAAGCAATGTTTCTGTAACATTCATGCCAGGGTTTATGCCTCCAAAAACACCCGGCTCTGCAAGGTCCCATGCAAAGTGAAAGAATATGACTGCCCATAAACTTCTTGTATAAACGTAAATGGAGGCAATCAACAATCCTGCTTCAACAGCCGTTGCCATAATGGAAAGGGCGGTTGCACCGGGTGCATTAAAATGAAAAATGCCAAATAAAAAGGCAATAATAAACAGTGCGGGTACAGTACCAAATTGTTGTTCTGTTAGCCGGAAGAAAACACCCACTATTAATATTTCGGCAACGAAACCGGCAGTCAATGCGTAACCGAATGCCGGAAGAATAAAAGAAGCAGGATTAATTTTTATAACCTCGTATCCGCCTGCAAAATAAATGACGAGAATAAAGATGGCCTGTAATGCAAAACCAGCGGCAAAGCCAGCTGCTGCATTGGTTAAAAAAGAAGAAATACGCAGTTCCGTTATCTTTCTTTTTTCGTAAAAACGGAAAAGCAGGATATATGCCGTTAATGCGATTGCAGAATTAGCAAGGGAAATAATGATATTTTTCGCATTGCCGGATAAAGATGTACGATCCAATAATGGTCTCCCAACCTGTTCGATGAGCGCCACAAGTGCGGCTATGACAGCGATACCGAAGATGATCTTCGTTATAAAGAAATAGAAGATTTTTTGTAATGTAGTGTGCCGATTCATTCCTGTCTAAAAATACGGGAGAATTTAAAGTATTGCATTGTGCAGGAAAAAATAAATAATTTCATGGCTTAATAACAGTTGGTATGAAAATTAAATCAATAGTTTCCTTTTTAGTATTTTCTTTGATGGTTTCCGTTGCTAAATCGCAAACAGCCGATGAGATCATTTCCAAATACATTTCATTTACCGGTGGTGCAGGTGAATGGAAGAAAATAAAAACGATGACAAGTTCCGGTACATATAATTACGGCGGCGTCGAATTTCCCTTTCAGTCTTACTCAAAAGCACCAAACTTGTATCACTATGTTGTAACTTTTAAAGGCAAATCATTCGAGCAGGGTTATGACGGCAAGGCGGGCTGGCGCATTGACGGTTTTAAAAATGAAAAAAATAAGACGATGCTGAAGGATAAGCAAGCTCTTGCTATGGCCAATGAATCGGATGTGGAACTGGAAAGCCCTTTTATAGATTATCAATTGAAAGGGCATACGATAACATTTGAGGGAACGGATTCCGTGGATAAAAAACCTTGCTTTAAAGTAAAACTGGCAAGAAAGAATGGCGATGCTGAAACTTATTTCTTTGACAGTAATAATTATGCATTAGTTAAAAAACGGGCCGTAGCAAAGAATACGGAGTTAAATAACAGCATGCTCGACATACTGTACAGCGATTATCGGTCCGCAGGGGCAATCACCGTCCCCTATAAAACGACATGCTTAGCCGATGGGCAAACTGTTCTCACAATTACGGTGCAGGAAATAAAATTGAATGAACCGATAGATGATAATTCCTTTAAACCATAGACTTTGGTAAAAAGGAGGACTGTCTGTAAACCTATGTGATTTCTGTTCCTTATACCGTTCAAACAAAATTCATAGTACTACATGTCGCATTAAACCCTTTAAAAGTCGTATTTGCACCGTCTTCCTCTTGATTATTGCATGTAGGTTTGTGTTGTCAATTTAACTGTTCAATATTAAAAACAAATCTATATGGCAACGCAAAAAATCACACCGTTTTTATGGTTTGACAACCAGGCGGAAGAAGCGGCAAAGTTTTATACGTCGGTTTTTAAAAACTCAAAAATAAATACAATCACCCGGTACGGTAAATCCGGCCCGGGACCCGAAGGATCTGTAATGACGGTATCGTTTGAAATCGAAGACCAAACTGTTACTGCACTGAATGCAGGACCCCTGTTTAAGTTCAACGAATCTTTTTCTTTCGTTGTTGATTGCAAATCGCAGGAAGAAGTTGATATGTACTGGGAAAAATTAACGGAAAACGGCGGACAGGAAAGTATGTGCGGATGGTTGAAAGATAAATTCGGATTGTCTTGGCAGATCACGCCAACGAGATTAATAGAATTGATAACAGATAAAGATGCAAAGAAGGCGCAACGTGCTATGGATGCAATGATGAAGATGAAAAAAATAATCATAGCCGACATTGAAAATGCTGCAGCCGGTAAAGCGGTGGCAAGCTAAACTTCTGTATATTTCATACAGTAAATAATAAGAAATGGCCAAAGCGCTTCATGTACCGGCAAAAACCGTGGATGATTATATAAAAGCATTGCCGGGAAATTTCAGATCAATGTTGGAAAAACTTCGACAGGTGATTAAGAAGGCAGCGCCGGAAGCTGAAGAAATTATCAGCTACCAGGTACCGACGTACAGATACAAAGGGCCGTTGATCCATATCGCAGCTTTTAAGGATCATTGTTCGCTGATTGTTATTAATAAGCAAATCATAAAAACGTTTGAAAAGGAGTTGAAAGATTATAAAACAACCGGGACGACCATTCATTTCACAGCTGCGAAGCCATTGTCGTCATCACTTGTTCAAAAAATAGTCAAAATACGAATAAAGGAAAACGAAGAAAGAGAGATAGCAAAGAAAGCGGTTAATAAATAAGATCAATGCCGGCAGGAAAAAAAATTGTTGGTAAAAAAATTGCGAAAGCTGTGTCGGCGCCGGCGTTGACGGCAAAGGATTTTGCAGAACGGTTAAAAGCGTTACAATCTGATAAAGAAAAAGAAAAGATTCAACGCTATTTTAAAACCGGTGACGGGCAATACAGTGCAGGGGATCAATTCATGGGAGTTAAGATGGGAGAATTGTTTGCTTTGGCAAAAGAATTTAACGGGATACCGGTAGGCGAACTGGAAAAATTACTAGATAGTCAGATTCACGAAGTGAGAGCAGGTGCTGTGAGTATTATGGATAAAGAATCACGCACGAAGAAAATAACAGCTGAGCGGTTAAAAGATTTTTTTGAACTCTATATAAATCGTCACGACAGGATAAATAACTGGGATCTTGTTGATCTCGGTTGTTTGCATATGACGGGAAGCTATCTTTATAACAAACCGCGTGTTATTTTATATAAACTCGCAAAATCAAAAAATCTTTGGGAACGGCGCACGGCTATTGTGAGTACCTGTTATTTTATACGCCAGGGCGAAACTGATGATACATTCAAAATTGCTGAGTTGTTAGTAAACGATAAAGAAGACCTTGTGCATAAAGGAACGGGATGGATGCTGCGGTTTGCCGGAACAAAAAATCCAAAACAACTTATCAGCTTTCTTGATAAATATGCAGCAACAATGCCGCGTACGCTGTTGCGGTATGCAATAGAGCATTTTGATAAAAAAAAGAAAGAGTATTATATGGGGTTGAAGAACGCGGGGTAATTTTTTTTAACCATACAAGGCATACAAGGTATACAAGAATGTAATGATAAGCTTTACGAGTCTTCTTTTAAAAGATGCTGCTGAAGTTTTGATCTGTTTGTATAGACGTAAGTGTTTGCTGCATCCATCGTTTCATTGCGCGATATAACCAACTGCCCATGCTGATTCTTTTTACACCGGCATCTGCCAAAATACTGAAATCCGGAAGCTCTTTCATCGATAACACATGTACCGGTAGTGAAGTACCAGCCACTACTTTCTTAATTTCATTTATATCATAAATAAAAGGAACAAAAATTCCATTCGCACCGGCTGCTTCATAAGCTTTCGCTCTATTCAATGTTTCTTCCAATGCATTCGGAATTTTTAACAGGAACGTATCTGTCCGCACATTGATAAAGAACTGCCTGTTTTTTCGACTAAGGTGATTCGCGATGGCTGAAATAATCTTTTGAAAACTTTCGGTACTGCGCAGTTTTGCATCGGGCAGCGAATCTTCAATATTAATTCCAACCACTCCTGCATCGTGTAATTGATCGATATTTTCTAAAATACCCGGAATTGTATCCGCATATCCTCTTTCCATATCTACAGAAAGGGGTACAGAAATATTCCGCTTTATCCGGATCGCATTTTCCAGCAGCATGTCAAACGACATATTCTGACCATCTTTATAACCCAATGTATCTGCAATCGCTGCACTCGATGTGGCTACCGCTTTGAATCCATTTTCTTCAAAGAGTTTTGCACTGGATACATCCCATGCATTGCCGATCACCAGCGGGGTATCATTATAATGCAACTGAGAAAAAATTTCAAAATCGTTCATGATTGTTTCTTTACTGTTATTTAAAGCTACCAGGTTAGCCGGATTCTCCCTCACGATTCACGTCTCACGATCAGGTTATCAATACTCCAGTTGTATTCTTCACAATCTGCCAATAAAAAACTGGCGGCACTCAAGGTAAAGACAGAATAGCTTAACGGAGAAGTTATCCCGGAAGATACAGCCATTGAAATGGCAAACAATAATGCCAGTATGCCGCTTCCCAATGCCGCTACTCTTATCCATATACCGGTTAACAACATTATGCCGAAACTGATTTCACAAACGGTGGCGATAATGGCCAATATATTTACAACCGGTAACGGCAGGAAGTTCATTACCTCGGCAGCGTATTTAATAAAATGATCCCAATCACCCCATGATATATTTTTACCACCATACCTGCCCCAGGCGCCAAGCCTGTCGAGGCCGAATACAAGATAGGCGACCCCGATAGAAACGCGAAGATATAATTGCGCAAAGGATGATAACTTTTCCATCATTTATTGATTTTATAGTCAGGATGCATATTCAAACCAACACCAATACGGTTCCATGCGTTAATCGTGATCATCAGCATAAGTGTATGCGCCGTTTTTTCTTCACCCCATAAACTGATCGCTTTGTTATATAGCTCATCACTTAAACCATGCTGATGTATCAAGGTGACCTGTTCCGTCATTTCCAGTATTAATTGCTCTTCTTCGTTGAAAACATTCGGCGCTTCCCGCCATACAGCGACAAGATTTATTTTGTGAAAATCTATGTTGAGCTTTAATGCGTCAGTGGAGTGAGAATGCACGCAATAAGCACAGCCATTGATATGTGATGCTCTTATACGGATCAGTTCACGATGCCATTTGTCAATCAGTGAAGTTTGCGTAAGCGAATCGAGTGCGTCCATTGCCTTGTAAGCTGCCGGGTAAACCTTACCCATTTTAAACCTGGTATTCATACTATATGATTTGACTTTTTTTGTTTCACCCCCCAAAAATAAATCGATACTGGACTATCTTAGTAGTCCAAATATAAAAATACAGGTAGTCCAGATGTTGCCATATAAAACACTGATCCCGGTAAATAAAAATGCGTCGCAGGCCGTCTATCAACAGGTAGCAAATGCCATTGTCAATCTTATCCGTCATGGCACAATAAAACCGGGTTCTTTTATTCCGCCGAGCCGCACCATGGCAGATATGCTGCAACTGCACCGCAAAACAATCGTTGCGGCATACGATGAATTGCTATCGCAGGATTGGATAGAATCCGTTCCGCGAAAGGGCATGATGGTATCGGTGCATCTTCCTGAATTAAAACCGAGAAATTTTAAAGCAGACGAAAAGAAATTCCCGTACCCGGAAAAGAAAACAAATTTTTATTACCCGTTAAATAATAACCCGATTCCGGATACGAAGAAAACTATTTACCGTTTTGTGATCAACGACGGATTTCCGGATGCCCGTATTGCACCACTCGATGCTTTGTTCAGGCAATACCGCTATTTTTTGGAACGGCCTTTTTCCGATAAACAAATAATGTATGGCGACATGGCCGGATCAATAAACTTCCGCAATGCATTGTGCAGTTTTCTTTCCGACACAAGAGGCGTGAATATTCAACCCGGTAATATACTGGTAACAAGAGGCGCCCAAATGGCGATTTATCTTGCTGCCCGATTGATGATAAAGCCGGGCGCCAAGGTTATTGTGGGCGAACCTGGCTACGGCATGGCAAACCAGATCTTTGAACAGTTCGGTGCTGCACTTATAAAAGTGCGTACAGATAATGATGGTATTGACGTAGATGAAATAGAAAAAATATGCCGCAAAAAAAAGCCGGACATGCTATATGTTATTCCGCATCACCATCATCCTACTACAGCTACGTTGAGTGCTGCAAGACGGATGAAGTTGTTGTCGCTGATAAGAGATTTTAAGATACCGGTTATTGAAGATGATTATGATTACGACTTTCATTATGCCCGCAGCCCGATATTGCCACTGGCCAGTGCCGATCATGGCGGCTATATTGTTTATATCGGTTCAGTTACCAAATCGTTTGCTTCGACTATACGGCTCGGTTATTTAATTGCCTCGGAAGATTTTGTGTGGCAGGCCGCGCAGGTAAAACGATTAATTGATATACGTGGTGATATATTGATGGAAGAAGCGTTCGCCATTTTATTCAATAACGGCGATATGCAAAAGCATTTAAAGAAATCGGTAAAACTTTACCAGCAACGGCGGGATTTATTTTGCGACATACTTGAAAACGAATTTGCCGGCAAAATTTATTTTACAAAACCTTCAGGTGGCATGTCTGTGTGGACGCGGTTTGATAAAAAGTATGATGTGAAAAAGATTGCCCTTCATGCATCATCGCTTGGGTTATTTATAAATGCAAATAATGGGTACAACAGCGGCAAGCCAAATTACAATGCGATGCGAATGGGTTTTGCTTCTTTTAATGAAAAGGAGATGAGAAGTGTGATGGAAATTTTGAAGAAGGCGATGTAATAAATTACACTACGATCGGCTTTTTGTGCGTGTTTAATTATCCGTTTTCTTACTTGTTTCTACCCGGCCATATAACTCATTGATTTGTTTTTTGAAATAATCGACGTTGCGTTGTATCGCTTTCATTACCGATTCGGTTTCTTTTTTCTCAACCGCCTCGTCATATTTTGACATTGCCGATTGAATTTCATTATTCAGGATTTCGATTTGTGATAGGGCATTGCTCTCAATTCTCACGTATTGAGCTTCTGCCTGCTTTTCATGCATAATGGTAAGTTTAAATTAAAATTAAACCAGAATGCATTAGCAGCAACGAAAAAAAACGAAACGGGTTTTCAAATTATTTGAGCAGCTCAACAATTCACATTTTCTGTCGGTTGGAAAGAAGTGATGGACACCGTGATGATGGTAATAACAAAAAATGATTTAAGATTAATCCGATCTCTGCTAACTTTATATACAATACACTTAACCGATAGTTTGTGAAATACATTCTTACCCGATTTGTGATTTTGACTGTTGCAGTTGCCTTAATTAAAATTGCAATTGCGCAGAACCTGTCGTTTCCATCTCGTGGTACGCTGATAATTACAGGAGGTTCCATTACAAAAGAAGGTATTAAATCATTTGTGGATAATGCCGGTGGAGCAGGCGCCGATCTTATTTTTATTCCATCTGCTTCCAGCGGTATTCGTCTTGACTCCGGTTTTACCTGGGAGCCGGCAGATACATCAACAGAAAAGATACGGGCTTTTGAAGATCACCTGGCATCTTACTTTGGTGTGAAAAAGATAACGGTTTTGCATACCACCCGTAAGGAAGTTGCCAATTCGGAGCAATTTGCAAAGCGCATTGCTACAGCGAACGGCGTGTGGCTTGGTTCCGGCAATGCAGGACGCTACGCCGATATTTTTTTGGGCACAAAAACATGGAAAGAGTTGAATAAGCTGCTTGCAAGAGGGGGTGTGATTGGTGGTAACTCGGCCGGTTCAATCATTCAATGTTCATACATTATAAGGGGCCGGCCAGATAAGCCGGTATTAATGGCGGCGGGCCATGAGCAGGGTTTTGGTTTCCTGAAAAATGTGGTGATCAACCCGCATCTTCTTTCTGCAAAACGGGAAACTGAACTGGTAAATGTATTGGACCGCCATCCCGAATTGACTGGGTTTGGCATTGATGATGAAATCACCTTTGTAATAAAGAAAGGCATTATTGAAACAAAAGGAGATGGCCTGGTGTATGTATACGATAATCAACTGCGCGATGGTAAGTGGTGGTACACCTTTGCAGTGGGGAAGAAATTTAGTTTGAAGGATAAGAAGGTGGTGGAGTAAGATGATGTGTGTTGCAATGGGTTGCGGCGGTGCTTCGCAATGGGTTACACCCATAGTTATGAATATTCAAGGCTTCGCCTTGTCGCGCTTCTTTCGGCAAATTTACCAACAGCCCCACAGACAAAAGATTATTGATTCGAGGGTTTCTGATGACTGCTATAAACTATCGGCTATTGACTAACCAATACTGGCTAACCGGTAAGAGAAGTTTGTCACTGCGGATCATATTTTCCATTGAGCATGTTCAATTGATTCCATGTAAACCTTGCCGTTGATGTATCGGGTTTATTTTCTATCACGGCTTTCATCCATTGTGCATACAAGGTCCTGATAACTTGTTGTTTCATTTCATGTTGGTCTGAACGAATCAGATCTGCACTGACAAAAGTTCTCCATAACATTAAATTGCCCTGTTCAAGTGTGCCGAGTTGAAGCCCTTCTTTTGAAAAGCCAATGAAATAAGGTTTTCGGTTGTTGATTTCGCAATGATAGCCGTTGTGCATATTGTGAATAAGGTAATGCTTAATAACGTCATACGGGTTATTAAGATTCAGTTTCAAGCGCTGATTATATCGTTGAAAAAAATGTGCGCTGTATACATTCAGATAGGGATCTGTCCATTTTAATACTTTCAATCCTTTTGCATCATAAAAATAGGTGGCAGCATTCCAGGCGATGCCATCCCCAGGGTTCTTATATGTTTCGACTGATGGTGATTTGCCCAACACAATTATCCAGTTGTTTTTTGCGCCGGTCTTAATCGTGTAGACTTTAGAATAAGTTCTTTGCTTCTGGATTTTGAGCTTTCTTCTTTCACGGTCATACTCCGACACGAGGCGAACAAGCGTAGTATCCACGATTTTTTCAAAGTCCCGCTTTACCTGCAGGATGATTTCGGTTTGATTCATAGTTGGAAGTAACATGTATACAAATTAGTTCCAATGTGAAGCGGAGACAATAGGCCTTTATACTGATTTTTTGAGTATGAAGGATGCGGATATGGAACACGGATGACCCGGATTAAGCTGAAGATAAAAGATAGTTCCGCCCTATCACTGTTATCAATTTTCTATTATTTCTTTGTTACTTTCAACCATCAAAAACTACTTTTAAAAGACTATGAAGTGGATCACGCGTGAACGCCCGAAGATCGATCGCCTTGCATGCCCCTGGCTCATCAAACGGTTTATAGATAAAGAGGCTGACATCGTTTATGTTCATTTTGACAAGGTTAAATCAGAGGCTAAACGATTAAATGCTGTTCCCTTTGATATACCTGATGTTGAGTATACTCACTACAAGGATGAATGCACATTCGATTATTTTTTGAAGAAACATCATCTTACTGAGCCTGCATTGCAAACTCTGGCAATCATTGTAAGAGGCGCTGATACCGACCGGCATGATATTGCCAGTCAATCATCGGGGCTCTGGGCTATTTCTGCAGGACTTGCACACAATTATCAATCGGACCAGGAGTTGCTGAAAAAAGGAATGATCATTTATGATGCTTTATATAGCTGGGCCAAATTTCACCAGAAAGAAAAACACACGCAGAATCCAACGGAACATTTGTTGATTGATGTGTTTGAAAAATTTCTGAAACAAAAATCGGCGAAGAAACCGCCTGTATGGGTAAAGGAATTAAAAGAAATTATGCAGGACCAGGTGGATACAAGTATCAGTTTAAAACAACTGTCAAAAGACCTGGATATAAACCCTGCTTATCTTTCAAGAGAATTTTCCAAATACTTCGATAATCTTTCGTTTGGAGAATATATCCGCAAGCTGCGTATTGAAAAAGCAATGGAATATTTAAACAACTCATCGTATTCATTAACGAAGATTGCCTACCTCACCGGGTTTTCGGATCAGAGTCATTTTACGCGGATATTTAAAAAGTTTACCGGGCAGAATCCTTCTGTGTATCGAAAAAAATTGCAGAAAAAGTAAATTCTGTACAAAAGGTTATTTACATTCTATTTCATGCATCACGACTCGCTGAACTTGCATAAAATTCGCGGGTATGAAATGGATAACGAGAGAGCGACCGAAAATTGATCGAATTGCCTGTCCCTGGCTGTTAAAAAATTTTGTAGATAGAGAGGCCGAATTTATTTACGTGCCGAAAGAACAGGTATTTGCTAAAGCAAAAGAATTGAATGCCGTCGCCTATGATCTACCCGGTGCTGAGTATTCACATTATGGTGATGAATGCACATTCGATTTCATTGTCAGGAAACATAAGTTAAGCGATCCGGCTATTCAGCAGTTGGCATTGATTGTACGCGCTGCAGATACGAACCGGTTTGATCTTGCACCGCAGGCGGCGGGCTTATGGGCGATATCGGCAGGTCTCTCGCACAATTATAAAGACGACCTGGAACAACTAAAAGAAGGAATGAAGATTTATGACGCACTATACAGCTGGTTGCAGTATGCGCAATCTGAAGTGCATACATGGAGTTCACGATTATGAAAGCAAAATTATATTGAATGGAAAAAGCGGGTTATACGCTGAAGAGCCTGGCGCTTTGTTTTTTAATTCTCAGTGGAAAAGCGAAAGGACAGCAAACGCAGGGTTATCCAAAGATTGCAGGATACGTTGGTATCCTTCATCCTATTGTAACATTCAGCCGGCATGAAACGATCACGAACTTCAGGCATTCCTATGTGGGTGGATTGCCGGTCGGCATTAATATCTGGAAAAGTCAAACCATCGGTTTTTCGGCAGAATTCGTTCCATTTGTGAAGGCAGATAGTTCGGGCAGTAAAATGAATAATTTCCTTTTTCATCCCGGTTTGCTGGTGGCATTGGGCAAAGGCTGGACGTTTGCCGGTCGGGCTGCCTTTGAAACGGCCGGGCGATATGGCCTTACACCGGTTATCAATAAAATCGTAAAGAAGAACAAAAACAGCGGATATTATACATCAGTTTCGTTGCCGTTCAGGTTTGGCAATAGTCAACCTTTTACGTTGGGCACCGTGTTTCAATTCGGCATTGCATTTTAAATTCAAAAAAAACTTAAGAAAATTATAAAGAAGAACGATGGAGAAAGCTACTTACAGACTGAAACAATTGGTATTCTACTTTTTAAAATTGGGTGCTATTGGCTTCGGTGGTCCGGTGGCGTTAGTAAGTTATATGCATCGCGATTTGGTTGAAAAAAATAAATGGATCAGTGAGGAAGATTATAAGGAAGGTCTTGCATTGGCACAGTTGGCCCCTGGTCCACTTGCCGCACAACTGGCTATCTATCTCGGTTATGTTCATTACAGAATTTTTGGTGCAACATTGGCAGGAATAGCGTTTGTATTACCATCTTTCCTGATGGTGATTGCGTTAGGATATGCTTATGTACAGGCAGGAGGATTACCCTGGATGCAGGCTGTGTTTTACGGTATCGGCGCAGCGGTAATTGGAATAATAGCGGTGAGCAGTTATAAATTGTCGAAGAAAAGTTTGGGGAAGAACGGATTATTATGGGGAATTGCGATAACCGTTGCCGTTATAACATTTATTACACAAAGAGAAATTCTTTGGCTGGTGTTACTGGCCGGCGTTGTCGTATGGCTTTATAGAGAACGACCTAAATTCATACGCACGCCACTTAAATCGATATTGTTTATACCAGTCCTTTTGCAGGTATCGGCAGGCGGGTGGATGAATGGTAAGCTTGAACAGATCGGCTGGTTCTTTTTTAAAGCCGGCGCTTTTGTTTTTGGCAGTGGCCTTGCTATTGTTCCATTTTTATATGGAGGCGTGGTTAAAGACTACCAATGGCTCAATGAGCAACAGTTTCTCGATGCTGTCGCTGTTGCTATGATAACGCCCGGTCCGGTTGTCATCACGGTTGGTTTTATCGGCTATCTCGTGGCGGGTGTTCCCGGGGCCTGCGTTGCAGCCATGGCAACTTTCCTGCCCTGTTATTTATTTACGATCCTTCCTGCTCCCTATTTTAAACGATTCGGAAAACATCCTGCTATTAAAGCGTTCGTAGATGGCGTAACGGCTGCAGCTATCGGCGCGATAATAGGTGCGGTTTTTGTACTCGGAAAAAGACAACTGACCGATATTCCTTCCATAGGATTCGCCCTTCTAACCATATTGCTGCTGGTAAGATTTAAAAAGATACAGGAACCGCTGATCATTGTATGCGCAGCGGTACTCGGCCTTTTATTTAAAATGTGGATACATGTTTAAAGATGTGTATCAATTAAAGTTGGAAAAGAAATTGGCAACATACTAAAACAACAAATTATGAAACGCAAAATAATTTCAATGAACCGGATCTGTATTTTTTTAATGATTTTATTGGTCATGCAAATCCAATATGTCAATAGCCAGGAAAAAAAACAGCCTCTTGACATCTCGACGATTGAGAAAGTAAGTGGTTTGAAGGGCAAAGAAAATAAGGGTGAATACAAGATCACTGTGCCGCAAAATGATTTGAAGGTTGTGGTTGATGATTTCAAAATTATCCCGGCAATGGGATTGGGTTCATGGGCGGCTTTTACTCCGTCGTCAAACGGAGTGATGGTAATGGGAGATATCATTGTAACGGAAACAGATTTAAAACCTGTACAGCAGGAAGTAATTAAACAAGGTCTTACCATTACTGCAATTCACAATCATTTTGTGCGCAATCATCCGAATGTGATGTATATGCATATTGGCGGATCGGGCAGTACAGAACAAATGGCACAAAAAGTAAGAGCGGTCTTTGATGCGGTAAAGACATCAAGAGGGCATGATCCTGCAGCAGCTGCACCGGATAGTGTTGTAACAACTATCGATGCAAAAGTCTTAGATGGGATTATCGGATCAAAAGGTGAGTGGAGTAAAGGAGTTTATAAATATACGATTGGCCGGCCCGACGTGCCGCTTAAAGAACATGATGTTGCTGTCAGTACGTTTCTCGGGTTCAATACATGGGCCGCCTGGCAGGGAACGCCTGATCATGCTGCCGTTGCCGGTGATTTCACGATGCTTGAAGACGAAGTAGCACCGGTGATTAAAGCATTGGTGGAAAATGGAATTGAAGTTGTTGCAGTACATAATCATATGGTACATGAACAACCGCGTATTTTCTTTTTGCATTATTGGGGTGTGGGTAATGCAGAGCAATTGGCAAAAGGGTTAAAGGCTGCATTGAATGAAACGGGCAAAAAGCAAATGACCCACGATCACCAATAAATGTGTTAACTTTTTCGGAGATTTTCTGTTAAACTGAAAAAGAACCGATAATTAATTATGGACGAATCCGAAAAATTAAATCGTGTTGTTGATGCAAGAATGAAACTAAAAGCACGGTTTGAAGACAAAATAAAACGAACTCCTTCTGTTGCCGATAACAAACCGATGGGTACGGGTAAACTGAACCGGCATGGAATGCCGGTGTTGCCAATTGGCCAGATCGCCACAAAAAAATGGCCGGTACTTGATTTGGGATTGCAACCTGATATTCCTTTGAATGAATGGAAGCTGATCATTGATGGCGAGGTGGAACATCCGGTTACCTTGAACTGGCAGGAGTTTATGGCATTGCCGCAAACGGAAGATGTTTCCGATTTTCATTGTGTTACTACCTGGTCAAAAATGGATATGAGCTGGAAGGGTGTCCGACTGATTGACCTGGCTGCATTAGCCCAACCGAAAGAAAGCGCGACGCATATTCTTTGTTATGGTTATGATGATTATACAACAAACGTTTCACTGGAAGAAGCCCTGAAACCGGATGTATTATTGGTGCATACTTACGATGGCAAGCCATTGCCTAAAGAACATGGAGGTCCTGTACGGATGATTACCCCACAACTCTATGCATGGAAGGGATCCAAGTGGATCAACCGCATTGAATTTCTCAAAAAAAATAAATTGGGATTCTGGGAAGAAAGAGGATATTCAAATACGGCGTATCCGTGGAGGAATGACCGGTATAGTTGACCAATGAATTAAAGTAGTAGTCACCGCCGGGGTACGCGTAGTTGTTCCGCGGAGAATAAGGAAGTAGTTAACATTCTCGTTGTCAGCGATGTTTTCACTCTATAATGCTCTGCGATTCAGCGGAAAAGCAACGGCGCAAACTCAATTAAATTTCTGCGCCATACCATCCAGCTATGCGCACCGGGTGGTTCTTTCGATTGAAAATTAATTTTCCTTGCTGATAGCCACTTCATGAAATCATGATTATTTCCCAATAAGAAATCGGACTTACCGCAAGAGATAAAAAGCAATTTGATTTGCTCGTTGATTCCGGAATCTGCTGCAGGAAATGTTTTATTGTAAATAGAATCCAATGATGGCATTTTAGATCCGCTTCCCATTTCAGCAATGCCATACATCATAAAAGCACTGCTGAAAGCGCCGATCCATTTAAACAACTCAGGATGATTTAACCCGGCCATCATTGCCTGTGCACCGCCCATAGATAAACCGGCTATCGCCCGCTGCGTTGATGCATTGTATTTTTTCTCTACAAAAGGAATGATTTCATCTGTAAGTGATTTTGTAAACTGGTCAAAACTTTTAGGACCGGCGACAGCATCGGCTACGCCATACCCAAGCGTGGTAACAAAAATCATAGGCGTTACTTTACCGTCGGCTATTAAGTTGTCGATGATTACATCGGCGGCGCCTGTCTGTATCCAGCCGCGTGCATCATCGCCCATTCCATGAAGAAGGAACAGAACCGGGTATTTCTTGTTGTCCTTTGGGTCGTATCCCGGTGGCGTATACACGTAAAATTCACGGATGTCGCCGATAATCGCTGATTTATATACTTCGCGGGTAACTGATCCATGCGGCACATCCTGCTGTTCCCATTTCTCTGCCGTTTTTCCGGGAACCAACACAAGACTCTGCCCTGTACCACCATACGAGCTTCTCGTCAACGGATTCGATGGATCAACAATCGAAAGGCTATCTACAATGTATGAATACTGATAGATATCGGGTTCCATCTTTTTAGAGGTGCCTGACCACACACAATTCTTATTTTTCTGTAGGGGTATAGATGTTCCTTCTATCTTTACAAACACCTGCCTTGCTGCCGGGGCACGAAGCCGGAACAGGATTGAGCCGTCTTTTTGTACTGCCGGCGCGAAGGATGGCATTGAAAAACCGGTAACGCCGTTTTGTCCATAGCAATAACATGCGAATAAAATCAGCAAACAGGTAAAATAGGAATATTTCATAATGAATGGAAATCGTATGCGGGTTGAAAAATTATTAACCATACAAGGCATAAAAGACATACAAGAAATAACTGAATAAAGTTCTTTTGTTATTATCGGAAACAACTTATATGCATAGTATTTCTTGTATGGTTCAAAAATGATCTTTTCTTTTTGTTACAATTTAAACCATCAGTTCCATTTAAAATCCAACGGCACATTTACTTTCACTCCAAAATTTCTCCCGATATTAAAAACACCCACTCGTCCGGTCACATTATTTACATCGGTATATTTTAAACGGCTCAGGTGATTTTGATAAGCTACATCACCAAGGTTCATACCTGTGAAATGAATGCTGAAAATAGTTTTTCCTTTATTTGCGATATCGGTCCCAACAGTAGCATTTACTATCCAGTAGTCACCAGTGGCTGTTTCTGTGTTGTAACCTGTGAATGGTTTGTTTTGCTTCAATGTATAATCACTTTCAACGCTTACATAAAAATTCTTTACCGATTTTCCCTTGGGAAGAAAATTTCCTCTCAGTTCAGATATATACCGTGCAGCAGGTATAAACGGAACATTTTTCGTACCATCAATAGCAGTAGTAAATTCAGCTCTTGTATAGGAAACAGTATTTTCAAAATGTAACCAATCCAACGGATGCGGATGAATATCCATGTTGAATTCAAAACCGTAAAGGTTGGCATTTTGTCCCCCGAACCTGAATACATTTAATTGTTGGCCGTTATCAGGATCAATAAGAATAGAATCTCCGCCACTGCTATTCCTGACTTTTTCATAAAAAATAAAATTACTGATGTGATTAAAGTAAACGCTTGTGCCCAGCGTGATATGTTCCGTATTTATTTCAAAGCCACCATCAGCCTGCAGGCTCGTCTCCGATTTTAAATTGTGATCCCCGATTTCAAATCGGTTCGTTCCTTCATGTGCGCCATTGCTCGCTAATTCTGCAAGGCTCGGTGCACGGAAACCACGGGCAAGATTAAACTTCAGCGTAAGTTCTTTTGTAGCGAGATAACTTATACCTGCACTGCCGGATACATTCGAAAAGTTTTTTGTAAATCCCTGGAACTTTACATCCGTTCCATCCAGCATTTGTTTGCCATCCACATGGCGGTTATCAAAACGGATACCACCGCTCACCGTTAATTTCTCTTTTTGATATTGCGTAAACAGAAAAGCGCCGGCATCAAATAAATTATAATCCGGTATCAATACCTCGCCTGCTTTATTTTTATTCGTTTGCGACATACCTGTCACGCCTATACTTGTTCGCCAGTTATTTTTATAAGGCAGATTGAATTTGGCAGAATAGTTTATTGTTTTCAGATCAAAGAATGCATCAGGTGTAGCCGGCTCATCCGGGTTACCAAATTCCTGTCGTTGATTATGCTGGAAACCCAGTGTAAGATCCAGTTTACTTCTGCCAATATTAAAACTGTTATCACTGGCTACTTTAAAATGCCGGATATGTTGAAATGGAATTTCCGGGTTTACTTTCTTAAAGTCAGCGTCAGTTGCTGTTGTTTCGCCGCCGCCGGGTAATGCCTTTACAAATTCACCGGTTGCGCTATCCCTTTCTCCTTCTACCATGCCGATATGCTGGTTGAAGTTGGTAACGGTTAAATAGCTATGTCCCCAGTTCCTGCTATAACCAAGCATGCCACCAAAATTCTCGTTATAGAATTTTGAATTGAATACATAACCGTCATATTTATTTTTATAATCCTGGGCTCCTTTATACGATCCATAGGCATTGAAGCTAAATCCGTTTTTTGTGCCTGCCACGTCACCATAAAATCCACGCAGGTTATTATTGCTTTGATACTCTCCCAATACATTGGCTTTAATAAGTCCTTCGGGTGCCGGTACCTGTGATTGAATATTAATAACACCGGCGAGGGCATCTGATCCATACATCAACGACGCCGGACCCTTTAATACTTCAACACGTTGTGCGCTGTAATCATCTATTTCGATGCCATGCTCATCGCCCCATTGCTGACCTTCCTGGCGAACCCCATCATTAATGGTAACGACACGGTTATAGCCCAACCCGCGTATAAAAGGTTTTGAAATAGCCGGGCCCGTTGTCAATGTATTTACGCCGGGTATGTGTACAAGGCTATTGATGATATTGGTTGAGCTTATTCGTACGAGTTCATCCCTTTTCATCACGGCTACGGGTTGCGGCGATTGGCGGAGACGGGTGGGTGTGGATACGCCGGTAACCGTTACACCTTCCTGTTCGCGGGCGGCCGGCTGCATAGAGAAATTCATTTCTGTAGCCCCGCTGATTTTAACTGATTCAATTATCGTTTCATAACCCACCGAAGAAATCTCAACAAGAAAAGTGCCTGCAGCAATGGACGAAGTTTTGAAGAAACCATTATTGTCTGCTACGGCGCCTGCCCTGCTATCATGTATAAATATGCTGGCACCCGGCAAGGGAGCACCGGTTTTTACATCCGTTACTTTGCCCGATAAAATATTTCTTTCAATTTTTTGCTGCGAATAGATGACATTGTTAGAGAAAGAGAAGAGGAGAAGTAATATTACACCTTGTTTCATACTGCATCATTTTTTCAAAGGGAATACCTCTGAACTTGTTGTTAATAAAATCATTCCTGCGCTTGTATTTTTAAGCATAACAGGAAATTTCGAATAATCAAGAGAAAAATGAAACAGGCGGTGCCCGCAGGGAGTGAAAATGTTTTGTAACAACAGGTAATGCAAGCTCCTGAACCGCGAAAAAATCGATCTGTGCCAAGAAAGGCGATTCGGAAGATAAAATCACCGGTTCGTTAAACGGAGCATAAAAATCGTCAATACAGCTACAATTAGCCTGGCTGACATTGTTGGTATTGTGAGAAAGAAATGATAACTGCTTTGATTCATGCAGCCAGTTATGAAGATATAAGCCACCCGCGATTTTTTGGGTAAGCACAATCATCATAACAATACTTAAAACCTTTGCTATGGATTGTTTATATCTCATCTCAGACTATAAAAATAGGCAGTTTTGAATAAATCATTTGCTTTATTTGGTTAACATCTCTTTGTATTGTAATTGACTTTGTGGATGATCTCAATTTCGGTTTTTGTTGATTGTTATAAGATTAATTCAATAGGAAAAATGAATAGGATTGAATTTTTTATCTCAAAAGATCGATTGTTAGCACAATTAGTTAAAAAAGTTTAAAAAAATTTTTAATCTGATAGTCAGTGCTTTACTATCGCTACACACCGCTCATGACATTTAAATGTGAGTATTTACCCTTAGGCC
>Ga0207683_10001019_pt1 | contig 25528 bp, 26 predicted proteins | sample KBSM73metaG_FD_184333 | JGI IMG/M metagenome (GOLD analysis project Ga0207683, IMG submission 184333) | Miscanthus rhizosphere microbial communities from Kellogg Biological Station, Michigan, USA - KBS M7-3 metaG (SPAdes) (version 2) | ecosystem: Host-associated > Plants > Roots > Rhizosphere >... | reverse complement strand
ATCGCCTGCGAGGTGGCCCCGGTGCGGACGGCGCGGCTCGCCGTGGCCGGCGACGTGGCCGACCGGTTCCGCCAGGCCCGGCGGGTGCTCAACCACCTGGCCGACCGGTACCTGCTGGCGGCGGGCCAGTCCTGGTTCGGTGCACCCGGTTCCTAGGCGCCTGTTCCCTAGGCCATCTTCGACACCGAGCCGCTGCTGGCAGGACGGGACAAAGGCGTTTTAATAGGGGATCGTGACTGACACCTCACCCAGGGACCTGGCCGACCGCTTCCAGCAGCGCTGGCTGGAACACAACCCCTTCGCCGCCACCATGTACGGCATACCCGGGTACGACCACCTGCTGCCGGACGAGAGCGAGGCGGGCGAGCAGGCCTGGCGCGCCGAGGTCGGGCGGTTCGGTGAGGAGGCCGGCGCGGTCACGGCGGCTACGCCGGCCGAGGCCGTCACGCTCGGCTGCGTCCGGGAGGCGGCCGCGCACGAGCGAGACAGCATCGACATGGCGCCGGCCGAGCACACCGTCACCGCCATGCAGTTCGCCGGGCCGGCCACGTTCCTGGCGGTGGCCGCGCGGACGGTCCTGGTCGACCCGGAGGCGGCAGAGGCCTACCTGGCCCGGCTGCGGGGCAGCGGTACCTGGTTCGGCCAGCTCGGCGAGCGGCTGCGGACCGGGGCGGGCAAGGGGCGGCTGCCGGTCGCCCCGCTCGCCGAGCGGGCCATCGCCTGGGCGCAGGACGTGCTGCCGGGCCTGGAGCCGGTGTTCACGCCGCAGCCCCCGCCGGGCTGGCCCCATGCGGCGGTGTGGGAGCAGGAGCGCCGGGCGGCGGCCGACGAGGTGGTGCGGCCGGCGCTGGCCGGGTGGGTGGAGACGGTCAGGGAGCTGCTGCCGCGGGCCCGGCCGTCCGACCGGGCCGGGCTGGTCTGGCTGCCGGGCGGGCAGGAGGACTACACCCGGGCCATCCGGATCTTCACTACCCTGCCCCGCTCTCCGGAGGAGCTGCATCAGACCGGCCTGGATCAGGTCGCCGAGCTGGAGGCGCGGGCCGTGCGATTGGGCGCCGGGCTCGGGCTGTCCGGGCGGGACGAGGTGTTCGGCGCGCTGCGCGACTCGGCCGGGAAGATCTCCGCCGAGGAGGCCATCCGCCAGGCGGTGGCCGCGGTGCGGCGGGCCGAGGCGCGGGCCGGCGAGCTGTTCCCGCAGCCGCTGCCGCCACCGTGCGAGGTCACGCCGATGCCGGAGGTCGTCGCGGTGAGCGGCGCCGCGCCGCACTACACCCCGCCGCGGCTGGACGGCGGGCGGGCCGGGACGTTCTGGTTCAACACCGCGCGGCCCACCCCGGGCACCGGCTGGGACCTCGAGGTGGTGGCCTTCCACGAGGCGGTGCCAGGGCATCACCTGCAGCTGTCCCGGCTGCAGCTGCTGACCGATCTGCCGGCGCTCCAGCGCCAGCGCAGCCTGTCGGTGTTCTCCGAGGGATGGGGCCTGTACGCGGAGCAGCTCGCCGAGGAAGCCGGGCTCTACGACGGCGACCGTGCCCTGCTCGGCGCGATCAGCGCGTCGCTGATGCGGGCGGCCCGGCTGGTGGTGGACACCGGCCTGCACGCGTTCGGCTGGAGCCGGGAGCGGGCCCTGGACTACATAGCCGAGCACGTCCCGATGCCGCGGGAGGTGCTGGCCCCGGAGATCGACCGGTACGTGGTGATGCCCGGGCAGGCGGTGTCCTACCTGACCGGCAAGCTGGAGATCCTGCGGATCAGGGACGAGGCCAGGCAGCGGCTGGGCCCGGCGTTCTCGCTACCCGCGTTCCACGCCGCCGTGCTGGACCACGGGTCGCTCCCGATGCCGGTCCTGGCCCGGAGCATCGCGGACTGGCTGGACGGCGCGGACGGCCAGAGCGCCGGCTAGGGAACGGCGTCCGTGCTCACCCGGCTAAGGCGGCGGTCGGGGATGAACCACATCACGGCCACCGCGACGAACAGGGCGTAGGTGATCCACGGGGACACGAACGCCAGCACGGTCGCGGCCGCGTACGCCAGGAGCGAGACGCGGCCCTTGGTGTCGCTGCCGATCGCGGTCGCGACCAGCGAGGAGCTGCCGTCGGCCCGGATGATCGCCTGCACCAGGATCGTGAAGGCCACCGCCGAGCCCAGGCCCACGATCCCGTACGTCGCGGCCGGGGCGGTCTTCGTGTGGTGCTCGCCGACCCACTCGGTCGTCACCGGGATCAGCGACAGCCAGAACAGCAGGTGCAGGTTGGACCACATCACCCCGGCGGATATCCGGCGGGCGGCGCGCAGCAGGTGGTGGTGGTTGTTCCAGTAGATTCCCACGAAGGTGAAGCTGAGGACGTAGAACAGCAGCGCCGGGAGCCGGTCGTGCAAGCTGTGGAAGGTCGGCTCCTCCGGCGGCTTCAGTTCGAAGGCCATGATCGTGATGATCACCGCGATTACGCCGTCGCTGAAGGCCTCCAGGCGGCCCGTCTCGGATTCGCCCTGACCCTGGCCGGCGCCGAAGATCATGCGGTCGCCTCGGCGGTGACGGGCCGCTGAGCGATGCGGTGCTCGTGCGGGCTGACGCCGCGGACCCGCTTGAACGCGGCGCTGAGCGCGTACGGCGAGCTGTAGCCGACGGCGCGGGCGACCGAGCCGACGGTCTCCCGCGGGTCGAGGATGAGGTCGGCCGCCAGGGTCAGCCGCCACTCGGTCAGGAACTCCATCGGCGGCTGGCCGACGACCTCGGCGAAGCGCCGGGCCAGGGTGGCCCGGGACACCCGGGTCTGGCTGGCCAGCGCGCCGATGGTCCAGGCCTCGGCCGGGCTTTCCTGCAGCAGCCGCACGGCCTGGCCGACCACCGGGTCGCGCTGGGCCCGGTACCAGCCGGGCGCGGTCTGCTCGGTGCGGGCGAAGTAGGTGCGCACCGCGTCGATCAGCAGCAGGTCGAGCAGCCGGTCCAGGACGGCGTCCTGGCCGACCTCGTCGCGCAGCATCTCGGCGGCGAGCAGGCCCAATGCCGGGGTCTCCCATTCATCGCGGTGCAGCACCAGCCGGGGCGGCAGCGCGTCGAGCAGCCGACGGCTGACCTCGCCCTCGGCGTTGTAGGTGCCGGTCAGGATCTCGGTGGCACCGTCCGGTGCGTTGCCCCAGCGGCGGATGCCGAACGAGCGCATCTGCGGGATCTCCTGCCCGTCCGGCGTGGTGCAGCGCTGATCGGGGTGGATGATCGCCTGCGGCGTGGTGGCCGGGTCGTCGGCGAACAGGTAGTGGTCCGGGCCGAGCAGGATCGCCACGTCACCCTGGTCGAGCCATTCCGGCTCGTGCCCGTCCAGGACGAAGCAGGCGCGGCCGCGGAGCATGGCCACCAGGCTCAGCGGCGCCTCGTCCCTGATGTGCAGCGCCCAGGGCGGATCCAGGGTGCAGCGGAGCAGGAAGGCGCGCCGCGCGCGGGGCCCGTCGAGCAGTCCGGCGATCGGGTCCATGTCGGTAATTTAGACGATCGCGTATGAGGGTGCGACTGCGGACCATTTCCTGTCGCATCCCGGCCGGGTCTACTGGCGGCATGACACTGCTGCGTACTTCCACCCTGCTGGGCGCCACCCTCACCATGGGCCTGGTAACCGGCGCCTTCGCGCTCTACGCGCACGCGATCATGCCCGGTCTGCGCAAGACCGACGACCGCACGTTCGTCGCCGCCTTCCAGCAGATGGACCGGGCCATCATCAACCCCTGGTTCATGATCACTGCCTTCGGCGGCGCCTTCGTCCTCACCCTGGTGGCCGGCATCGCCAACCGCGGCACGCCGGCACTGCCACCGATCGCCGCGGCGTTCGGCCTGTATCTGGTCGCCGTCGTCATCACGATTGCGGTCAACGTGCCGATGAACGACGCGATCAAGGCGGCGGGCGACCCGGCGCACATCGACGTGACGCAGGTCCGGGCCCAGTTCAACGAGGCCCGCTGGGCCGCCTGGAACCTCGTCCGCGTCGCCACCAGCGTCCCGGCCTTCGGCCTCCTCGCCTGGGCCCTGGTCCTTTGCGGCCGGGCGACGGCTTGAGCGGCCTAGCCCGCCGTCTCCGCCAGCCGGTCCAGGACGCGGGTCGTGATCTCAGTCAGCGCGCTGACCTGCTCGTGGCTGAGCTCGTCGAAGACCAGTTGCCGCACCTGCTCGACGTGGGCCGGGGCGGCCCGCTCGATGGCGGCGCGGCCGGCCGTGGTAAGCACCGCGAACGCCCCTCGGGCGTCGGTCGCGCAGCCCTCCCTCGTGATCAGGCCGCGACGCTGCATCCTGGCGAGCTGGTGCGAGACCCGGCTCTGCTCCCAGGCCAGCGCGTCGGCGACCTCGAATACCCGGAGCTGACCCTCGGGTGCCTCGCTGAGCGCCACGAGCACCTCGTAGTCGGCCAGGGATATCCCGTATTCCTGGAGCAGCAGCCGGTTCGCCCGGGCGTTCAGCTGCGCGGTCATCCGCAGCAGCCCGCGCCAGGCCCGCTGCTCTTCCTCGGTCAGCCAGCGGGTCATGGGACCAGGATACCCGGGAATGGATGACGCATCATCTATGTTAGATGACGCATCATCAACTTACCTGGAGGTATTCCGATGACCACCGCTTCCGTCCCGGCCCTGACCGAACTGACCGGCACCTACACCCTCGACCCCGCGCACACCCGCATTGGCTTCGTCGCCCGCCATGCCATGGTGACCAAGGTGCGCGGCTCGTTTGACGAGTTCGCCGGCACCGCGGTGCTGGATGGCGCCAACCCGGCCAACTCCCGCGTCGAGGTGACGATTGAGGCCGCGAGCATCGACACCCGCAACGCCCAGCGCGACGAGCACCTGCGCAGCAACGACTTCCTGGCCATGCAGGAGTACCCGAAGATCACCTTCGCCTCGACCGGCGTCCGCCAGGCCGGCGAGTCCACCTTCGAGGTCACCGGTGACCTGACCATCAAGGGCGTGACCAACAAGATCACGATCCCGTTCGAGTTCGAGGGGTCCGCCAAGGACCCGTTCGGCAACCAGCGGGTCGGGTTCGAGGGCTCGGTCACGATCAACCGCAGGGACTACGGCGTCACCTGGAATGCCGCGCTCGAGGGCGGCGGCGTCCTGGTCAGCGACAAGGTCACCCTGGAGTTCGAGATCTCCGCGATCAAGAACGCCTGACCCCTCTCGTCCGCGGTGCCGCCCGTGAGGGCGGCACCCGCGGGGTCGACTAGCCCGACCGTGAAGGAGCCGACATGACCGCCACGCTGACCCCTGAGGTCGACGTTCGCCGCGCCGACGAGCGGCACAAGACCCGGCTGGGCTGGCTCGACAGCAAGCACAGCTTCAGCTTCGGCCGTCGCTACGACCCGGCCAACACCCACCACGGGCTGCTGCTGGTCAACAACGACGACATCGTCAAGCCGGGCACCGGCTTTGAGACCCACCCCCACCAGGACATGGAGATCGTCACCTGGGTACTGCAGGGCTCGCTGGTGCACCAGGACTCCGAGGGGCACACCGGGGTGATCTACCCGGGCCTGGCCCAGCGGATGAGCGCGGGCACCGGCATCCTGCACAGCGAGAAGAACGACTCCTGGCGGCTGGCCGGCCCCGAACACAGCGACGACGCGCATCGTGACCCGGTGCACTTCGTGCAGATGTGGGTCGTACCGGACGAGCGCGGTATCGCCCCTGGTTATGAGCAGCTGGAGATCGACCACGAGCTGCTCTCCGGTGGCCTGGTAACTGTCGCTTCGGGCATGCCGGAGCACGACGGCGCCGCGGCCATCAGGATCAAGAACCGTTACGCCGCGTTGCATGCGGCCCGGCTGCACCCCGGCCAGAGCGTGCAACTTCCCGAGGCGCCCTTCCTGCACCTGTTCGTCCCGCGTGGCCGCGTCACCCTGGAAGGCGCCGGCCCGCTGGAGACCGGCGATGCCGTGCGCTTCACCGCCACCGACGGCCAGCGCGTCACCGCGGCCGAGCCGGCCGAGATCCTGGTCTGGGAGATGCACGCCACCCTGGGCTGAATCGGTCAGCTCCGACGCTCATCGCCCCGAGTTAGCTGCGCGGGGGTACGCCGCCGGCCATCAGCCGGCGGGCGTACTCGATCACCGCGTCGATGATTGACTCGGCCTGGCGGCGGCTCCTGGCCCCGGCGACCTCGTAGGAGCCCTCGCCGATCAGCGAGGTGAGGATGGCGGCGTACACCCGGTCCTCCGGCACGTCGGTCAGGTGCAGCAGCGAGTCGTTCTGGCCGATCCATTCCCGGCCCCGCTGGCGCCGCAGCACCTCGAATCCGGGCGGCGCGTCGCCGGAGGCGAACAGCAGCGCCAGGTCGCGCCGCTGCCAGCTGCCTTGCAGGAAGGCCCGCGCCCCGGCCTCGAACAACTGCCCCGGGTCGGTCACGCCCTGCTTCCTGGCGCCGGCCACCGCCTGGCTCGCGGCCTCCTCGTGCGCGAGCTGGTGCTCCTGCCACAGCGCGATGAACAGCTCGCTCTTGCCGCCGAAGTGATGGTAGAGGCTGCCGACGCTGGATCCGGCCCGCTGCACGATGTCCGCGATGCTGGCCTCGGCGAAGCCGCGCTCGGTGAACACCCGCCGGGCCGCGTCCAGCAGCGCGCGCTGCGTCTGCGCGGTGCGGCTCCACTGCCAGGCGCCGCCCGCGGGGCCGTCCTTCGGCAACCTGGGCATGAACCTCCTCTTGACAGGCACGCCAGCTCACTTAGAGGCTAATTCCAGAAAAGCATTCTGTTAAGGCTGGTGAGCTCGATGACGCGGCTTTGCGAACGGGTGGCCATGGTATCCGGCGGGGGGCGGGATACCCGGCCCGTTCGGGGCCTAGAAGGAGGGAAGCGGCGTGACGGCTAAGCCGGTCCCGGTGCCGACCCCCGAGACCCAGCCGTTCTGGGACGGGTGCGCGGCCGGCGAGCTGCGCCTCCAGCGGTGCGCCGACTGCGGGCGGCCCTACTTCTACCCGCGGCCGGTGTGCCCGGCGTGCGGCTCGCGCCACGTCGAGTGGTTCACCGCCAGCGGCCGGGCCACGCTGTACTCCTACGTGATCAACCACCGGCCGGCGCCGGGCTTCGAGGACGACGCGCCGTACGCGATCGCCGTGGTCGAGCTGGACGAGGGGCCGCGGATGATGACCAGCATCGTCGGCCTGCCGGCCACGCCCGAGGCGCTGCAGCTGGACATGCCGTTGCAGGTGCGGTTCGAGCCGCGGGGCGACGTGAGCCTGCCCGTATTCGGACCAGTGCGATGACCGGGGTCATCATCGCGGGCGCGGCCGAGACCGACCAGATCGGCCGGCTGCCGGACCATTCCACCCTGCAGCTGCACGTAGAGGGCGCGCTGAACGCGGTGGCCGACGCCGGCCTGTCGCTGCGCGACATCGACGGGATCGCCACCGTCTCCGCGCCGGGGCCGGTCCAGGTGGCGCACGCGCTCGGCATCACGCCGCGCTGGATCGACGGCACCGGCGTCGGCGGCACCTCGTTCCTGCTGCACGTGCGGCACGCGGCCGCAGCGATCCGGGCCGGGTACGCCCGGACCGTGCTGATCACCCACGGCGAGTCGGGCCGGTCCCGGGTGGGCGCGTCCCGCTACCGGATGGAGGCCTCGTCGCCCGTTGGGCAGTTCGAGGTGCCGTACGGGGTGTTCGGCCCGACGACCACGTTCACCATCCCGCTGCTGCGGTACATGAAGGAGTTCGGGCTGACGCACGAGCAGCTCGCGTACGTGGCCGTGGCCCAGCGGCGGTGGGCGGCCAAGAACCCGCGCGCGGCCTACCGCGACCCGGTCACGGTCGAGGACGTGCTCGCCTCTCGGATCGTCGCCTACCCGTTCCACCTGCTGGAATGCTGCCTGGTCACCGACGGGGGCGGGGCGCTGGTGGTGACTTCAGCCGAACGGGCCGGGTCGTTCCCGAAGCCTGCCGTGCACGTGCTCGGCACGGGAGAGTCGTCGGAGACCCCGATGATCTCGCAGATGGCGGACTTCACCGAGTCCGCGGCCTTCCGGCTGGCCGGGCGGGCCGCGTTCGCCGAGGCGCGGATCGGCGTGGCCGACGTCGACCACCTGATGATCTACGACGCGTTCGCGCACGTGCCCATCTACGGCCTCGAGGCGCTGGGCTTCACGGCCAAGGGCGAGGCCGGGGCGTTCATCGCGGACGGGAACACCGAACCAGGCGGGTCGCTGCCGCTGAACACCAACGGCGGCGGGCTTTCCTACACGCATACCGGGATGTACGGCATGTTCGCGATCCAGGAAGGGGTTCGGCAGCTGCGCGGCGAGGCGGCGGCGCAGGTGGGATCGCCGCAGATCAGCGTCATCCTCGGCAACGGCGGGATGTTCGCCACGGCTGGCGTCCTGGTCCTGGGCCGCCAGCCAGGCTAGCGATCGGGGCGGCCGGGACAGCCGCAGCTTTCCCTGATGACGAGCGTCGTGGGTAGGCGTTCGGCCCGGTACGGCAGGGCCGGGTTGGCGATCCGTTCTAGCAGCATGGAACAGGCACGCTCCCCGAGCAGCCGCATCGGCTGGTGGACCGTGGTCAGGGGCGGGGTGAGCAGGGCACCGAGATGCATGTCGTCAAAGCCGACCACGGCGATGTCCTCCGGCACCCGGATCCCGGCCGTGTGCAGCTCCCGGATCGCCCCGATCGCCATCTGGTCGTTGCCGCAGGCAATGGCGTCGGGCAGTTCGCGGCGCGGTGCGGCGAGAAGCTCGCGGACGGCCCGCTGGCCGCTGATGGCGGCGAACCGTCCCTCGAAGCATCCCAGGAGTCGCACGCCCTGGTACTCGGCCAGCGTCTCGGAGAAGACGGCGCGCCGTTCTCGCGCGTCCGGGGCTTCCGGCGGTCCGGCGATGTAGAACAGCCTGGTCTTGCCGTGCTGTTCGACCAGATGACGGGCCATGGCCACGGTGCCGGCCCAGTTGTCGCCGTCCACGACATCGGCGTGGGTTTCGCCGGGGGAACCGGCGGCCAGCGCGACCGGGATGCGGGCCGCCAGTCGCGCTATCTGCTCCGAGGGGATGATGCCCTCGACGATCAGCATCCCGTCCACCTTGGCGGAGATCTTCTGCAGCCGCCGGAAGGCCTCGGGCCGGTCAGCGCCGCGTACGATCGAGATCAGCACCGACCATCCGACCTGGTACAGCGCGGATTCGACACCGCGCAGCACCTCCTCCATGAACAGCAGGCCCTCTTGCTCGATGTCGGTGTCCGGGCTGCGGCTCTCGATGGCGACCAGCCCGATCACTTCCTTGCGCTTGCTGACCATGCTCTGCGCGGAGCTGTCGGGAACGTAACCCAGCGCCTCGATGACCTCGAGCACGCGTTCGCGCGTTGACGGGCGAACCCGGTCCTGGCCGTGCATCACCCGCGAGACCGTGGCCGTGGAAACGCCGGCCTCGCGCGCCACGTCAAAGAGCGTGCAGGCCGGAGAGCTGGCCGACCTCGTCAGCCGTGCTCTGTTCGCGCTGTCTCACCTGCTTAAGGAGACATAGATGGTGGAGCTTGGTTGCCGTCACTCGCCAATCTAAGCGCTTACATCGGCTCTGTCACCTTATTAGCGGCGTGGTCGAGTTGGTCGGTGAGCCAGGTGGCGTACCGGGCGGAAGGCCAGTGCCGGCGGTGGACCAGGTCGACGTAGACGGCGGGGCCGGCCAGGACCCAGATCGTGTCGGTGAGCAGGTCCAGCTGGGCTGGGCTGGCGTCGGGGGCCAGGAGACCGGCCAGGCGGCGGTGGTCGGCCAGGCGGCGGGCGCTGGCCTGGGCGGCTAGTTCGGCGGCGGCGGCGTCGCTGGCGGCGGCCTCGGCGAGCACGAGGAACAGGCGGGCGGCCCGGCCGTAGATGTCGCTCGTCGCCGCGGCCAGGGCCTCCAGGCGGCGGCGCGCCGGGATGCCGGGGGCATAGACGTCAGCGAAGGCAGGCCGGTCCGCGAGCGGCTCGTCGTCGGTCGCTCCGGCCACGGTCACCTCGACCGCGCGGACCAGCAACGCGGCCTTGCCGCCGACGGCCAGGTGGACCGCCTGCGGGGTGACCTGCGCGCGCGCCGCGATGGCGGCGACCGTGGTGCCGGACCAGCCGTGCTCGGTGAACTCGGCGGCCGCGGCGGCGGCGATGCGCTGGCGGGTCTGCGCGGCCTGCTCCTGCCGGACCGGGGCGTGGTAACGGCGCTTGACAGCGGACACCTTTCAGTTATACACCTGTTAATTGAATTGATAGTCTATCAAATGAAATCGACAGGCCCGGGAAGGGCCGGAGCGAAGGGGAGTACCGACATGACCATCACCGTGACCACCGCGGACGCGGCGGAGAACCTCGACCGGGCCGGGGGCCGCGTCATGCGGCTGCTCGTCGACGCCGACGCGACCGGGCAGCGGCTGTCCGTCGTGTCCTGCGAGGCGCCGGCCGGGGAAGCCGGCCCGCCGCTGCATATCCACCCGGGCACCGACGAGCTGTTCCTGGTCCAGGGCGGCACCCTGCTGCTGCACGCGGACGGCGCCACGCACCGGCTCGGCGCGGGCGCCGCGGCGTTCGTGCCCCGGGGCACGGCGCACACCTTCGCCAGCGGCCCGGGCGAACCGGTCCGGTTCCTGACCGTGCACACCCCGGGCGGGTTCGAGCAGATGCACCGCGACGTCTGCCGGGCCGAGCGAGAGGCCGGGCGGGCGTTCGGCCCGGCGGAGATCATGCCGATCGCGGCCCGGCACGACTGGTCCTTCGCGGGGCCGCCGCTGCTGCCCAGCGGCGAGCTCGCTCCGGTGCCGGGCGGCGCCCCGGCCGCCGCCCCGGCCCAGCCGCCGGCCGGGACGCCCGCGGGCCTGGCCGGCGGATCTTGACGGGCCGGGCGGAACCGGGTCGAATGGGAAACAGAATTAGTTTCTAGGATTCGCTACGGCGGCGAGGGGGCCACCAGGATGACCGAACGCAAGAGCCCGACCGCGGTTCTCCGGGAAGGCCCCCGCGCGCTGAGCGACGCGCAGGTGCGCGAGATCGAGGACTCCTCGCTCGAGCAGGTGCTGAACGTCGACATCGACGACGTCATCGAGTACGTGCACAAGGACCTGCGCTCGCTGCCCGACTTCACCACCTTGTACCGCAAGTACCTCAAGCAGCGGTGGGACGTCTACGACCTCGACTTCAGCCAGGACAAGATCGACTGGCAGGAGAAGATGACCGAGGAGGAGCGGCAGTCGTTCATCGCGGTCGCGTCCGGCTTCCACCACGGCGAGCGGCAGGTCGAGATCGAGCTGCCGGTGTTCATGATCGGCGCCAGCGAGGAGGAGAAGCTGCACATCGCGGCGCAGATCGAGGACGAGGCGCGGCACACCGTCTTCTTCGACCGGTTCTACCGGGAGGTCGTCGGGCTCAAGGGCGACGACATCATGGACATCCTGGACGCGTCCTTCCCGTGGGTGTCCGAGACGTTCGTCGCGCCGTTCGGGCTGCTGGCCTACCAGGCCGACGAGCTGCGGCTGCATCCGTACGACGAGCGGGCGCGGGTGCGCTACGGCACCAACTACTTCCTGTGGATCGAGGGCGTGCTGGCGCTGTCGGTGATGAAGGTGACGCTGTCCTACGCCCGCTGGCGCGGGTTCCTGCCCGCCTACTACACCGGCTTCACCGCCACCTGCCGGGACGAGTCGCGGCACGTGCAGGGCGGGATGCGGTACCTGCAGGACGCGGTGCGCAAGGACCCGACGATGATCAAGGAGATCCACGACACGCTGCGGACCATCCTGTCGGTCTCCGGGGTGGTCAGCCGGCGGATCTACTACGAGCCGCTGGGCTGGACCGACGACGAGGTGCGGGTGCTGTTCTTCCAGCAGCTCCGGCGCAAGCTGAACGACGTCGGCATCGGGCTCTCGCCCGACCTCGAGGACCTGCTGCAGAAGGTGCAGCCGGTGCTGGCGGGCGGGTGAGCCATGGCTGACTTCTTCAGCAAGGAATGGGCCGACGCGGTGCGGGACGCGCTCACCGCCGGACCCGATGAGCAGGCCCGCGCGGTCAAGCTGCAGGAGTACTGGGACTTCTTCGATTTTCTCAAGAGCATCTACCCGGCGTCCTGGGCGCTGGGCTGCCGAGACCTTGGCGCTTACCTGTTCGTGCAGTGGAACGGCGGCACGGTGACCGACTGCCGGATCATCGGGCCGGACGACCCCCTGCAGGCGACGTACGTGCTCGGCATGGACTACCGGGACTGGAAGGCGCTGCACGACGGGTACGACGCGCAGCGCACGGTCATGTACCGCAAGATCATGCTCGAGCAGGGCGACCTGCTCGAGTTCTTCAAGGCGATCTACTTCTTCGTCGAGTCCCTGGCCGTGATCAGCGCGGTGCCCGCCGCCTACCCGTGAGTCACCGGGCGCGGCCCAGCAGCGGGCCGAACGAGCGCTCGACCTGCTCGGCCAGCGCGTCCGGCTGCCACGGACCGGTGCCGACGATCCGGACGACCGGCTCGGGGTTGCTGTACAGCGATACCTCGTAGCCAGAGGAGTGGATGATCCGCCCGGTGATCCAGCCGGACCGCTCGCTGGCCAGGTAGGCCACGATCGGGGCCACGTTGTCCGGGGACCACTCGTCCACCTCCGGCCGCGTCCGGCGGCGGTCGGTCGGCACCGAGTCGGTCATCCGGGTGGCCGCGCCGGGCGAGATCGCGTTCACCGTGACCCCGTACTTGCCCAATGCGCGGGCTGAGGACCAGGTCAGGCCGACGATACCCATCTTGGCGGCGGCGTAGTTCGGCTGGCCGGGGGCGCCGTGCAGGCCGGAGACCGAGGTGAAGTTGATGATGCGGTTCTGCGCCGACTCGTCGCGCAGCGACCGCCAGTGCGCCGAGGCGAACCTGGTGGTGTTGAAGGTGCCCTTCAGGTGCACCCGGATGACGTCGTCCCACTCCTGCTCGGTCATGTTGAAGACCATCCGGTCGCGCAGGATGCCGGCCACGTTGACCAGGATGTCGAGCCGGCCGAACTCCTCGATGGCCGTCTGGACCAGGTTCTCGGCCGCGGCGAAGACGGAGATGTCCGCGCCGTTGGCGACGGCCTTGCCGCCGGCCTCGGCGATCTCGGCCACCACGTCGTGCGCGGGCCCGGAGTCGTGCCCGGAGCCGTCGACCGCCGAGCCCAGGTCGTTGACGACCACCGAGGCGCCCTCGCTGGCCAGCAGCCTGGCCACCGACCTGCCGATGCCCCGGCCGGCACCGGTGACGATCGCGACCCGCCCGTCCAGACGTGCCATGCCAGCTCCCCTTCCCGGGTGCCGATTACTGGAATCTTCTTCTGGAATTAGCCTCTAGGAGGGGGTATGGGGGTGTCAAGAGGCCGGTTAGACTCCTAGAATCACGTTCTGAAAAGGGGTGGTGACCGGTGGCACCAGTGGCGCGGCCGCCCCGGGGCCTATCCACGGGCCTATCTACGGGCTCATCCAGGCGCCCATCCAGGGGCAGGGGCGGCGCCGGCTCCTGGCAGTGGGCCAGGACGGCGCAGACGCAGCGGGCACTGCTCGACGCCGCCCGCGCGGTGTTCACCGGGCAGGGTTTCGCCGACGCCAGCATCGCCGACGTGGTCGAGCGCGCCGGGTCCAGCGTGGGCAGCCTGTACCACCACTTCGGCGGCAAGAGCGAGCTGTTCATCGCGCTCTGGCAGGACTACCAGCAGGCCCAGGAGGCGGACGCGAGCGAGGCGGTGGCCCGGGCCAGGAAGGCCGGGGTGACCGACCCGTTCGAGCTGTTCTCGGCGGGTGCGCGCGCCTTCATGGAGGGCTGCTGGCAGCGGCGCGACCTGGCGGTGCTGTTCTCCGACGGGGATGGCCCGCCCGGCTTCGAGGTGATGAGGCGGCGTCGCGGCCGCGAGTGGCTCGGCCAGAACGACGCGCTGCTCCGGCTGTCCGACACCTCCTTCGACCGGCTCTACGTGACGATCCTGACCACGCTGATCGGCGAGGGCAGCCGGGAGGTGGCCGCGGCCGGGAGCAGGCGGCAGGCCGACCGGGTGATCGACGCCGTGATCGAGTACGTCCGGCTGCTCATGACGGGCGGCGCGTGGTGGCCGCCCGCCCGTGATGACCGGCCGGAGGGGGTTGACAGCGGGGGCGATGGCGAGTTTTGATCCGGTCTAGAACGTAATTCTAGGATTGAATGACAGGCGCCCGGGTGCGGCAGGAGGCTCGCCATGGAACTTGACCTTGGCCCGGAGATCGCGCAGTTCCGCGCCGAGCTCAGGGACTGGATCGCGGCCGAGGCGCCGGCTCCGCTGGCCGGCCTGGCCGACTGGAACATGCCGCTGACCGCGGGCGGCCGGACCCAGGCCCGGATAGCCGAGGCGGAGGCGCATCCGGCCTACGCCGAGTGGGCGGCCAAGCTGGCCGAAGCGCGGCTGGTCTGCCCGCAGTGGCCGGAGGAGTTCGGCGGGCAGGGCATGGACGCGGTGCGCGGAGCCGTGCTGAACGAGGAGTTCTACCGGGCCGGGGTGCCCCGGGTGACCCGGGGCATGGGCGAGTGGCTGGTCGGGCCGTCCGTCATGGTGCACGGCACGCCGGAGCAGCGGGCGTACTTCCTGCCCCGGATCATCTCCGGCGAGGACGTGTACTGCCAGGGCTTCTCCGAACCCGGCCACGGCTCGGACCTGGCCGGCGTGCAGACCCGCGGCGTGGTCGAGGGGGACGAGCTCGTCATCACCGGGCAGAAGGTGTGGACCTCGGGCGCGGGCCGGGCCAACCGGATGTTCCTGCTCTGCCGGACCGACCCGGACGCACCCAAGCACGCCGGGCTCTCCTACGTGCTGATCGACTTCACCGGCCCGGGCGTGCAGTACCGGCCGATCAAGCAGATGTCCGGCGCGGCCGAGTTCTACGAGGACTTCCTGGACGCGGTGCGGACCCCGCTGTTCTTCGTCATCGGCGGCCTTAACCACGGCTGGCGGGTGGCCATGACCACGCTCGGGCACGAGCGCGGCGGCCGGGCCACCGTGGCCCATCTCGGCTTCGAGCGCGAGTTCTGGCAGCTGACGGAGACGGCGCGCAAGCGCGGGAAGACCGCCGACCCGCTGATCCGCCAGCAGCTCGCCTGGGCTTACACGCAGGTCGAGCTCATGCGGTTCAGCGGCCTGCGCACGCTGGCGCAGGTGGCGGCCGGCCGCCCGCCGGGCCCGGAGGCCTCGGTGGCCAAGCTGTTCTGGAGCGAGTACCACAAACGGCTGGGCGAGATCGCGATGACCATCGAGGGCGCGGACGGGCTGCTCCGGCCGGACGGCGACGGCTATCCGGTCAGCGCCTGGCAGAGCGTGTTCCTGAGCAGCCGGGCCGGCACGATCTACTCGGGGACCAGCGAGATCCAGCGGAACATCATCGGCGAGCGCGCCCTGGGCCTGCCGAAGGAGCCGAACCGGTCATGACGGAGCCGGGCCCGGCTGACCACGGGGCCGCGCGCGAGCTGGTCACGCCCGAGCGGCTGCGCGCGTTCTTCGCCCCGCGGAGCATCGCGCTGGTCGGCGCGTCCGACAACTCCGGGTGGGCCAGGTTCATCGTGGCGAGCTGCGCCACGGCCGGCTTCGCCGGGCCGCTGACGGCGGTCCATCCGCGTGCCACGGGCGCGTTCGGCCTGCCGGTCGTGCCGAGCCTGCGGGACCTGCCCCAATCCGCCGATCTGGCCTTCATCCTGACGCCGGTGCAGGCGGTGGAGGGCGTGCTGGACGACATGGGCGCGGCCGGGATCCCGAACGCGGTGGTGCTCGCCTCCGGTTACCGGGAGGTGGGCGAGGCGGGGCGGACGCTCGAGGACGCGCTGCTGGACCGCGCGGTAGCGAACGGGATCACCATGCTCGGCCCGAACTGCCTGGGCTTCGTCAACGCGAACCGCCGGTCGGCACCCTACGCGCTGGCGCTGCCCCCGCCGCTGATCGCGGGGCCGGTCGGCGTGGCGCTGCAGAGCGGCGCGCTGGCCAGCGTGGTGCTGGCCTTCGCCAAGGCGCACGCGATCGGGCTGAGCCTGCTCACCTCGATGGGCAACGAGGCCATGATGACGACCGCCGACGTGCTCGACTACCTGGTCGAGGACGAGGCGACCAGGGTGATCTGCCTGTTCCTCGAGGAGATCGGCGACCCGGCCGGGTTCGCCCGGGTGGCGGAGAAGGCGGACCGGGCGGGCAAGCCGATCGTCGCGCTGAAGGTCGGCTCGAGCCCGGCCGGCCAGCAGGCCGCGCTGGCGCATACCGGCTCGGTGGCCGGCGACGACGCGGTGGTCGACGCGGTGCTGCGCCAGCTCAACGTCATCCGGGTCACGAGCCTGGAGGAGCTGCTGACCACCGGGGCGGCCCTCGGCTACAGCCGCTGGCCGCGCGGCCGGCGGATGGGCGTGCTGACCCTGTCCGGCGGGGCCTGCGACATCATCGCCGACGCGGCCAGCGCCCGGGGCGTGGCCATCCCGGACTTCTCGGCCGGGACGGAGGCGGCGATCGCCGCGCTGCTGCCGCCGTTCGCCAGCCCGCACAACCCGCTGGACGTCACCGGCTTCGGCGTGCTGGCCAACCTGTCCGGGAAGAAGGGCCCGCTGACCGCGGTGGACCACGCGCTCGACATCGCGGTGCAGGACCCGAACCTGGACTTCGTGCTGTTCTCCGGGGTGACGCTGCCCGAGGCCCGGCCGCCGGACGAGGACACGGCCCGCACCCTGGAGACCCGGGTGGACTGGCTGGCGATGAGGTTGGACTCCGCGCCGATCCCGATCATTCCCGTCGGCAGCACCTGCGTGAACCTCAGCGACTACGCCCGGGAGCTGCTGCGCAAGCGCGGCATCACCTTCCTCGGCGGCTTGGACCTGGCGATGACCGCGCTGGGCCACGCGCTGCGCTGGCTGGAGAACCGCGGGCAGGTGCGCGCCCCGGTTCCGCGGCGCATCACGGCGCCCGGGCGGGCCGCCGATGCCGCGGCCGGCCCGTGGTCCGAAGGCCCGTGGTCCGAGGTGCGGGCGCGGCAGCTGCTGGCCGAGGCGGGCGTGCCGGTCGTGCCGGGCGGGCTGGCCGGCTCGGCCGACGAGGCGGTCGAGATCGCCTTCAGGGTCGGGCTGCCGGTGGCGCTGAAGATCTGCTCGGCGCAGATCACCCACAAGTCCGACATCGGCGGGGTCGTCCTCGGGCTCGGTTCTGAGGCGGAGGTGCGGGCCGGGTACGAGAAGGTGCGCGCGGCCGGATCAAGGTTCCAGGCCGTGCCGGAGGCCAGCGTGGACGGCGTGCTGGTGACGCCGATGCGCACCGGCGGCACCGAACTGCTGGCCGGCGTCACCGTCGATCCCGCGTTCGGCCCGGTGCTGGCGGTGGGCCTGGGCGGGATCTGGGTCGAGGTCCTGAACGACACCAGCCTGCGCCTGCTCCCGGTGGACGCCGCCGAGGTCAGGCGGATGCTCGGCGAGCTGCGCGGGCTGCCGCTGCTGCAGGGGGCGCGCGGTACGGCGCCCGCCAGCCTGGACGCGGTGGCCGGGGCGATCGCCGCTCTCGGCGAGGCCGCGCTCGCGCTGGACGGGTCGCTGCGCGCGCTGGAGGTCAACCCGCTGTGGGTGAACGGTGACCAGGTCGAGGCGCTCGACGTCCTCGTGATCACGGAAGCGAGGGAACAGCAATGATCCTCGGTGTGAGTGCGGAGCAGGAGGAGCTTCGGGCCTCGGTCAGGCGCTTCCTGGCGGACCGGGCCCCGATGTCCCGGGTGCGCGCGCTGATGGACGACGGCGAGACCGACTGGGCCGTCTGGGAGCAGGCGGGCAGTCAGCTCGGCCTGCAGGGCCTGGCCATACCGGAAAGCTACGGCGGGGCCGGCTTCAGCTTCGCCGAGCAGGCGGTCGTGCTGGAGGAGTTCGGCGCCGCGCTGTACGGCGGGCCGTACCTGGCCAGCGCCGTGCTGGCCGCCACGGCGCTGCTGGCCAGCCCGGACGAGGGCGCCCGGAGCGGGCTGCTGCCCGACATCGCCTCCGGCCAGACCGTCGCGACGCTCGCCTTCACCGAGGACGGCGGCTCCTGGGACCCGGCCGCGATCCGGCTGTCCGCGGTCAAGGACGGTGAAGCCTGGCGGCTGGACGGGCACAAGAGCTTCGTGCTCGACGGCGCCACGGCCGGCCTGATCCTCGTGGTCGCGACCACCGACGCCGGTCTTTCGCTGTTCGCAGTGGAGGGCGACGCGGACGGGCTGAGCCGGGCCGCGCTGCCCGCGCTGGACCAGACCAGGCAGCTGGCCCGGCTGGAGTTCGCCGGGGTGACCGGCCGGCTGATCGGCTCGCCCGGCGACGGCGCCGCGGCCCTGGACCGCGCCCTGGACGTGGCCGCGGTCGCGCTGGCCGCCGAGCAGCTCGGCGGCGCGCAGCGGGCGCTGGACATGGCGGTGGAGTACGCCAAGACCCGGCGCCAGTTCGACCGGCCCATCGGCAGCTTCCAGGCGATCAAGCACCGCTGCGCCGACCTGCTGCTCGAGGTCGAGTCGCTGCGGTCCGCGGTCGGCTACGCGGCGGCCGCGGTGGCCGAGGACTCGGCCGAGATCCCGGTGCTGGCCTCGCTGGTCAAGGCGTACGCCTCGGAGACCTACTTCCACGTGGCCGCGGAGAACATCCAGATCCACGGCGGCATCGGCTTCACCTGGGAGCACGACGCCCACCTGTACTTCAAGCGGGCCAAGGCCAGCGAGCTGTTCCTCGGCGACGGCGCCTACCACCGGGAACGGCTGGCCAACCGGATCGGCCTGTAATGGGTCGGACGGTAACGCCGGGCGCCGCGGGTAGCGGGGGGCGTGCGGGCGGTACTCCCCGGTTATCCGCGCGTCCGCCAGCGCGGCCAGGAAGCTGGCCGGGCCGTCGAAGTCGGGCATCTCCAGGTAGGCCGCGCCGATGCCGGCCGGGTCGTGCGCGTCCGAGCCGGCCCCGCCCGGCAGGGCATAGGCCGTCGCGAGGGCAGCGGCCCGCTCGTTCGGTCCCTGGGTTTCGATCTTGGCGTTGAAGACCTCGACGATGTCCACGGCGCCCGCCGCGCACAGCCCCGGCAGCACCCGGCCCAGGCTGGACCGGCCCGCGTCGAACGGGTGCGGGGCGTAGACCAGGCCGCCCTGGGACCGTATCCGGGCGACGACCTCGGCCACGGGCAGCACGTACGGCACCCGTTCGGTGAGGAACAGGCCGATGATGTCGCCGTCGGGCGTCCTGATCTCCTCCCCGACGATGACCCGGACGCCCAGGTCGCTGGCTGCCGCGGCGGCCGAGATCTCGTTGTGGTCGGTGATGAACACCACGTCCAGGCTTTCCCGGGCGGCGCGCTCGGCCAGCTGGTCCAGCGTGGTCACCGCGTCCCCGGACGCGACCGTGTGCAGGTGGCAGTCGACCCGGACCAGGCTCATTGTGCTTTATCGCGGGGCCAGCTCGGCCAGCAGCTCCTGGGAGTAGGCGATCCGGCCGGTCAGTTCCTTGGGCCCGCCGCTGCACAGCCGCAGCGCGGCCTCGGCCATGACCGAGGGCGGCTCGTTGTTCGGATCGTCCTCCGAGGTCAGGTGGTGGAAGAGCGTGCCGGGGGTGGGGACCACCTTGGTGGGCGACAGCGCGTTGACCGAGATGTCGTCGTCGTAGAGTTCGGCGGCCAGGCCGGTGGAGAACCGTTCCAGGGCGGCCTTGCACATGCCGTAGACGGTCCCGCCGCGGCGGGCCCACCCGGAGGGCGGGAAGGCCGGGTGCCGGGCGGCGATCGAGGAGATGTTCAGGATCCAGCCCTGGCCCTTCTCCCGCATTCCCGGCACGACCAGCTGGGCCAGGTGGAACGGGCCCTCCACCTGGACGTCGAACATGAGCTGGAAGCGGCGCGCGGTGAAGTCGGTGACCGGGGTGAAGTAGGTGACGGCGGCGTTGCTGACCAGGATGTCCGCGGCGCCGAGCTGCTGTTCCGCCTCTGTGACCAGGCGCTCCCTGTCCTCCGGCTTGGACAGGTCGGCGCGGATCGGCACCGCGGTGCCGCCGGCCGCGCGGATCTGCTCGGTGGTCTCGGCGATGGTCCCGGAGAGCGGTGAGGTGCCGGTGTCCGTGGTCCGGGCAGCCACGGCCACGGCGGCGCCTTCGGCGGCGAACCGGCGGGCGATCTCCGCGCCGATGCCGCGGCTCGCGCCGGTCACGATGGCGACCTTGCCGTCCAGGATGCCCATGGCGATCACTCCCCGGGGTACGCGCGACGGAACCGAATACTAGAAGGGAATTCTAGACGATTGGATCGCGCCGCCCCGGGCGTGTCAACCCTGCCGGCCGCGGCGGCATGACCCTGAGATCGCGAACGACTCTTAGTCTCCCCGGACCAAAGATCCTTCATGATCATGGGCGGAGGGCGGGTTGACACGGATGGGGACGCGGCTGAGAATTCGTTCTAGAACGGCGTTCTAGCAATTTCGGGCGGTTGCGGCGAGTTCGGAGGTTGTCATGGGGCTTGACCACACCCTGGTCGGAGTGCCGAGCGAGCCGCAGGAGCGGTCCTGGGACAGCAAGGACGCGCTGCTCTACGCGGTCGGGGTGGGGGCCGGGCTCGGCGACCCGCTGCAGGAACTCGAGTTCACCACGGAGAACTGCGAGGGCATCGAGCAGAAGGTGCTGCCGACGTTCGGCGTCCTGATCGCGCAGGCCCGGCCGGGACGCACGCTCGGCGACTTCGACCGGGCCCTGCTGGTCCACGCCGAGCAGGCCTTCGAGCTCCACCGGCCGCTGCCGGTGGAGGGGACCGTGCGCATCACCGCCACCGTGACCGGCATCTACGACAAGGGATCCGGGGCGCTGGTGGTGACCGAGAACGCGGCGGTGGACGCGGCTACCGGCGAGCCGCTGGTGACGTCGCGGAGCAGCGCCTTCATCCGCGGCGAGGGCGGCTTCGGCGGCGAGCGCGGCACCGACGCGCCGTGGGAACGGCCTGACCGGGAGCCCGACCACCGGGTCGTGCAGCCCACCCGCCCGGAGCAGGCCCTGATCTACCGCCTGTCCGGGGACAGGAACCCGCTGCACGTCGACCCGAAGTTCGCCGCCCGGGGCGGCTTCAGCCAGCCGATCCTGCACGGCCTGTGCACCTACGGGGTGACCGGCCGGGCCCTGCTGCAGGCGCTGTGCGACGGGGACCCGGCCAGGTTCGGGTCCATGTCCGGCCGGTTCAGCCGGCCGGTATGGCCGGGTGAGGCGCTGACGGTCTCGGTCTGGCGGCAGGACGGCAGCGACACCGCGCTGTTCCAGACGACCAAGGACGACGGCACCGTGGTCATCGACCGGGGCCGGATGCGGGTCCGCGGGTGACGAGCGGTCCGCCTTAGCCGATGAGGGCGACGGCGCGGGTGGGGCCGCCGTGGGCGCCGCGGAGCTTGAGCGGGAAGCCGGCGAAGGTAAAGCGGGTGTTCACGACCTCGTCCAGGTGGGCGAGGTTCTCGTAGTGCGTGATGTGCTCCCGGCGGCACATCATGTGGACCGGGTAGGTGGTGCTGGTGGGGTTGTCCGGGGTGGGGCTGTCCACGCCGAACGTCTTCACCCGCCGGCTGACGATCCACTCCGCGGCCGATTCGCCCAGGCCGGCGAAGTCGGTGAGGTAGCGCTTGTCGCCGGCGAAGCGGTTCCAGGTGGCGGTGTAGAGCAGCAGGATGTCGCCCGGCTGCAGGCTCACCGGCGCCACGGCCTCGATGCTGTCCAGGTCGTCGGCGGTGATGTCGGTGCCCGGCTTAAAGCCGGTGACGTCCAGGCAGATCGCGGGGCCGTAGAACAGGTCCAGCGGCATCTGCTCGATGGTTTCCGCCGACGGGTCCGGGTCGAGGTGAGAGAACGAGTCGACGTGTGTGGGCCCGTTGTCGTTCAGCATGAACCCGGTGGTCTGGAAGGAGAAGCCGCCCTCGAACCGCGGCGCCGTCTCCTCGTGCGTGGCGTGCTCGAACTGCACGGTCTTCAGGTGGCCGGGGTACACCTTCATGCCCTCGTAGATGTCCTGCGAGAGGTCGATGATCCGCATCGGGCTCCTTCCCGGGATTTCAGTACATGACGACGCCGGCGGCGACGTTGAGGTCTTCGCCGGTGACGGAGGCCGAACCGGGCGAGGCGAGGAACACGCAGGCCGCGGCCACCTCCTCGGCGGTCACCATGCGGCGCAGCGGGGACAGGCCGTCCGCCTCGGCCCGGGCTTCCTCCTCGGTGATCCCGCGGGCCGCGGCCTGCCGGGCGAGCACCGCCTCGATCCGGGGCCCGGCGACCAGGCCCGGGCAGACCGCGTTGACCCGGATGTCGTAGGGGCCGAGTTCGGTCGCGAGCGTGCGGACCAGCCCGATGACGCCCATCTTCGCCGCGGCGTAGGGGGTGCGGCCGTAGAGCGGGCGCTTGCCGGTCATCGACGAGATCGCGATCAGGCTGCCGTCCCGGCGTTCGATCATGGCCGGGATGAACGCCCGGAACGTGAGGAACACCCCGTCCAGGTCGGTGGCGACCGTCTCCCGCCAGTCGGCCAGGGACATCTCGTGCAGGGGCGTGGTGGGCCCGGCGATGCCGGCGTTGGCCACCACGACCGATACCGGGCCGAGCTCACCGGCCCGGGCGGCCAGGGCCGCCACCGAGGCTTCGTCGCACACGTCGCAGCCGAACGGGATCGCGGTCCCGCCCGCCTTGTCCGCCTCCGCCACCGTCTCGGCCAAGCTCGAAGGGTCACGAGCGCTCGCGGCGACGGTGCATCCGGCGGCGGCCAGGGCCACGGTGATGGCGCGCCCGATTCCCCGGTTGGCGCCGGTGACCACGGCGACCGGGGCCGGTGGAGCGCTCACCCCGCATGACCCGCAGCGCGCAGCGCGGCCAGGATCCGCTCCGGCGTCATCGGCAGCTCGGTCAGCCGGACCCCGAGCGGGGCGAGCGCGTCGTTGACCGCGGCGTTGATGGCGGCGGGCGCCATCATCCGGCCGCCCTCGCCGCCTCCCTTGATGCCGTGCGGCGTGTACGGCGACGGCGTCTCGACGTGGCCGATGGTGAGCTCGGGGACCTCCATCGCGGTCGGGATCAGGTAGTCCATGAAGCTGGAGGACAGCAGCTGGCCGTCGTCGTCGTAGACGAACTCCTCGTACAGGGCGGTGCCGATGCCCTGGGCCGTGCCGCCGACGATGTGCCCGGCCAGCGACCGCGGGTTGACCAGCGTCCCGCAGTCGTGCACGGCCGCGTAGTTCAGGAACGTGACCGCGCCGGTCTCGATGTCGACCTCCACCACCGGCACGTGGCAGGCGTGGCCGACGAACGGGTAGAAGACGCCCAGGTCCTTCCGGTCCGCCGACGGCATGGTCGTGTACGGATGGTCGAACACCTTCGAGGCGTCGAGCCCGCTCTCCATGTCCTCCGGGAAGCTGTGCTTGAACAGGTGCAGCATGATCGCGATCTCGCCGAGCGTCTTCTTCCGCTCCGGGTCGCCCCGGACCCGGAAGCCGCCGTCGGACCATTCCAGGTCGTCGGGGCCGATCTCGAGCAGGTGGGCCGCTGCCCGGCGGGCCTTCTCCTTGATCTTGGCCGACGCGCCCTCGACCGCGCCGGCGAGCATCACCGTGGTGCGGGAGCCGCCCGGGCCGGTGGCCGGAAGCCCGTCGCGGCTGCCGTGGTAGACGATCGAGACGTCGTACGGGCTGCAGTCGAACTCCTCGGCCACGAGCTGCGCCACCATCGTCTCCGGGCTGTTGCCCCAGAACGCGCAGGAGTACAGGACCGCGGTGATCCCGCCGGTGGCGTCGACCTTGAGCGACACCGACTCCGGGGTCGAGGTGACCGGCGCGCCCGGCTCGTCGAACCAGAACCAGAACTCGGTCGCGGAGAACACGCTGCGTTCCTGGGCGGTGATCACGCCGATGCCGATATGCCGGCCCTGCTCGCGCAGCCGCCGCTGCTCATCCCGCCAGTGGTCATACCGAGCCAGCTCCAGGGCATGGTCGAGCACCCGCTCGTAGTCGCCGGAGTCGTAGACGTTGCCGGTCGGGATGAAGTGCGGGAAGTCCCTGATGAAGTTCATCCGGCGGACCGCGACCGGGTCCAGGCCGAGCTCACGCGCGGCCTTGTCCACCATCTGCTCGAGCATCCAGTTGTTCACCTCGGAGCCGAAGCCCCGGTAGGCGCCCTGCTGGTTCTTGTTGGTCAGCGCCGCCCGGACCCGGTAGCGCACGCTGCCGATGGTGTACGGACCGACCACCTGGGCCAGGGCGTTGCCGTGATGGCCCACGCCGAACTGGATGTAGGCACCGTAGTCGTCGACGACGTCGATCTTGAGGCCGCGCATGGTGCCGTCCCGCATCATCGCGAGCTCGACGTCGTAGACCCGGTCCGAGCCGTGGTGGTCGCAGTTGGCGATGTTGTCGGACCGGTCCTCCAGATAGGCCACCCGGCGGCCGGTCTTGCGCGCGCACATCCCCGCGATCACCGCGGGCTTGTTGGCGAACAGCTTCGAGCCGAAGCTGCCGCCGGCCGGCACCGGCCTGATGTCCAGCTTGTTGACCGGGACCTTGAGCGTGCCCGCCGCCATGAACAGGTAGCTGGTGAAGCTCAGCGTGTTGGTGTCGATGGTGAAGCTGCCGGTGCCCTGGTCGTACTCGGCGATGGCGCCCACGGTCTCCAGCGGCTGGCCACCCGAGCGGTGCCAGCGCAGCCGGTCCCTGATCACCACGTCGGCCTCGGCGAAGTCACGCTCGACGTCGCCGAAGTCGAAGCTGCGCTCGTAGGCGCAGTTCGACTCCAGCGCCTCGTGCACCAGCGGGGACCCGGCGGCGAGCGCGCGCTCCGGGTCGGTGACCGGGGGCAGCGGCTCGTACTCGACCTCGATCAGCTCGAGCGCGTCCTCGGCCAGGTAGCGGCTGTCCGCCACGACCACCGCGACGCCCTCGCCGACGTACCGGACCTTCTCCGCGGCCAGGCAGCGCCAGGTGTGCTTGGCCGGGTCCGGCCCGAAGTCGGGCATCGGGTCGCACAGCTCGGCCGCCTCCCGGCCGGTGATCACCGCGTGCACCCCCGGCGCGGCCAGGGCCGCGGCGGTCTCGATCCGGCCGATCCTGGCGTGCGCGAACGGGCTGCGCAGGACGGCGGCGTGCAGGGTGCCCGGGGTGATCCGGTCGGCGATGTAGCCGCCCCGGCCGAGCAGGAACTTCGGGTCCTCGACCCGGCGGATGGACTGGCCCACCCAGCGCCGGCTGGCGGAGTGGTCGCGGACGGGCGGCGCGCCCGGGGTGGCCTGATTCGCGGTGGTCACGGGGCGACCCCCTCCTTGCTGGCCCGCATCCGCGCGGCGGCGCTGATCACGGCCTCGGTGATGAACTGGTAGCCGGTGCAGCGGCACAGGTTGCTGGCGATGGCCTCGCGCACCTGACCGGGCGACGGGTCGGGGTTCTCCGCGAGGATCTCGCGGGCCCGCATCAGCATGCCGGGGGTGCAGAAGCCGCACTGCAGCCCCTGCTTCTCCGAGAACTCGTCCTGGAGGGGATGCAGCTCACCGCCCTGGGCGAGGCCCTCAACGGTGTCGATGGAGGCGCCGTCCGCCTGGACGGCCAAGGTGATGCAGGAGCGG
>Ga0207683_10001018_pt1 | contig 25542 bp, 24 predicted proteins | sample KBSM73metaG_FD_184333 | JGI IMG/M metagenome (GOLD analysis project Ga0207683, IMG submission 184333) | Miscanthus rhizosphere microbial communities from Kellogg Biological Station, Michigan, USA - KBS M7-3 metaG (SPAdes) (version 2) | ecosystem: Host-associated > Plants > Roots > Rhizosphere >... | reverse complement strand
CGGGTGCTCGTCGCCGTCGCCGCCGTCGCCTTGGGGGTCGTAGCTCGAGGCGGTGAGCCCGGTCACGGGCGCCCCCGCGGCAGGGGTGGTCGTGCCCGTCGTCGGCGGTGATGTCGCAGTCGTCGGGGGCGGGGTGGTCGTCGTGGCCTCTGCGCTGTCTCCGCCGATCAGGCTGCTGCCGAGGTAGGCGGCCCAGCCGATGCCCGCCACCAGAACGAGCACGAGCAGCCCGATCGGCCAGAGCCGGCGACCGCGCGGCCCCCGCTGTCGCACGGGCGTGTCCTCGAGCTCTCCGGCGACGGCGGGACGGTCGTCGGTCGAGCTCGGCTCCGCGACCTCCAGGGCCGTGGCGACGACGAGCGGCACCTCCGCGGTGTCCGAGCCGTCATCGCGCGTCAGCGCGATCAACTCGTCCTCGAGTGCCGCCTGCATCTCCCCGACGTTCGCGAAGCGATCCTCGGGGCGCTTGGCGAGCGCTCGCGCGACGAGCGCCTCCACGCCGTCGGACACCTCCGGGCGCCGCCCCTGCACGCTCGGCACGGGAGCGCGGAGGTGCTGCTCGGCGATCTCGACGAACGACGCGCCGCGATAGGGCGGCACGCTCGTGAGGCAGTGGTAGAGCATCGCGCCCAGCGAGTAGATGTCGGCGCGGCCGTCCAGCGCGTGCCCCTGCGCCTGCTCGGGTGCGACGTAGTCGCCCGTCCCGAGCACGCGGCCCGGGTTGGTGAGCGCCGGTGCGTCGTCGACGCGTGCGATGCCGAAGTCGGTCAGCTTTGCGTGCCCGTCCGCTGTCAGCAGCACGTTGTGCGGCTTGACGTCGCGGTGCACGACGCCGCGCTCGTGGGCGTAGGCCAGAGCGGCAGCCACCTGCACGGCGATGGCGAGCGCCTCGGCGATCGGCAGGCGCCCCTCGAGCGAGATGCGCTCGTGCAGGTCGTGCCCGTCGACCAGCTCGCAGACGATGAACGGCCGTCCGTCCGTCTCGCCCCGGTCGATGACGGTGACGATCCCCGGGTGCGCCAGCAGCGCGAGCGTGCGGGCCTCGCGCTCGAAGCGGTCGACCGAGTCGGCCGACTCCAGGCGTCGCGCATGCAGGAGCTTGATGGCGACAGGGCGGCCGAGCTCCTCGTCGTAGGCCTGCCAGACGCTCGACATCCCGCCGCGCCCGAGTAGGCGGTCGATGCGGAAGCGTCCCGAGAGCGTCTCGCCGATCACCCCGAGGAGCGTACCCGGCTTGCCCTGGCCGCTTTCCTCAGAAATCGAACGGCGTGATGTGATCGTCGCGCAGGGCGGCGACGAAGCGCTCGATCTCGGCGGCCATGTTGTCGTGTGCGAGCTGCTCGACGTGCTCGATCAGGGAGTCGGTGCCCTCGTTGAGCAGCGCGTCGTAGCGCTGGACGTCGGCTTCACCGTGCACGCCGGTCGACTCCCACTCGCACTCGGGGCAGCGGCGCTCGATCTCCCACCGGCCGGGCGACAGCTCGTGCCAGGCCGTCGGGTGAACGAGCTCCCCGTCGCATTCGGGACACAATTCGAGCGCGGCGGCTACCAGATTCTCGTCGCTCGTCGCGGGTGCGCCGGGCGCGCTCTGGAGGTAGACGATCTCCACAGCCTTGCCGCTGGGGAGGATGATTCGCTTGACCTGGAAATCGCTCATGCACAAGCCGTTATCGGGCTGCACGAGGGATTCCTTGAGGGGCCAAACCCACTCAGACGGGGGAACTTCGCTCCGCGGATCGGTCAGGAACCGAAATCGGCCGTGACGAAGAGCGCGGAGCGGCCGCTCCAGGCGCCTCGCGCGAGGCCGAGGCCGACCGTGTGGAACGACGGCCGCAGGAGGTTCTCACGGTGGCCCGGGCTCTGCATCCACATGGCCACGGCCTCCGAGGCACTGCCCGCGACAGCCAGGTCCTCGCCGGCGGCCGTGCCGTGCCAGCGCACACGCGTCAGCCGGTCGATCAGCGTCGAGCCGTCGGGCGAGGTGTGATCGAGGATGCCCGCCTGGGCCAGCACCTGGCTCTGCCAGGTGGCGGCGCTGGTGAGCGCGGGTGTGGCTCGCAGCGGCGGGACGCCAGCTGCCGCGCGCGCCGAGTTGATGGCGACGAGCAGTGTCTGCTCGGCGCGCGAGAGGTGGAACGGCCGCGCCGCCTGGGCGCTTCCTGCTCCGAACGTCGCGAACGCGACGAGGGTGCAGGCGACGATGTTCCTCCGACGCATCGCGGCGAGTCTAGGCGCCACTCTTCGCGAGCGCTCTTGTGTTCTACCGGAACCTGCCGATTCACCAGCGTGTTCTGAGGAGATTGTGAGGTACTAGCGTCGCGCGCGCGGACCTGGTAAGGCCTCAGAAACGGAGCGGAGCTCTCAGGCGGTCACAGCCGCTACGGAATGCTCGATCGCGGCCTCGAGCACGTCGAGCGCCTCCGCGAGCTGCTCGTCGGTGATGACGAGCGGCGCGAGGTTGCGGATGACGTTGCCGTAGAGGCCGGCCTTGAGCAGGACGAGGCCGTGGCGCAGCGCGTGCTCGACGACGCGTGTCGCGAGCTCGGGCGCCGGCTCGCGCGTGCGGGCGTCGCGGACGAACTCGAGCCCGATCATCGAGCCGAGGCCGCGCACGTCGCCGAGCTGCGGCAGGCGCGACTGCACGCCTCGCATCCGGTGGCTCAGGGCCTCCCCGATCTCCCGCGCGCGCGCGCAGAGGCCGAGCCGGTCGATCTCCTCCAGGACGGCCAGCGCTGCCACGCAGGCCACGGGATTGCCGACGTAGGTGCCGCCGATCGCCGAGTCGCCCGGCGCGTCCATGATCTCGGCCCGCCCGAGCACGCCCGAGAGCGGCAGTCCGGCGGCGATCGACTTGGCCACGCACACGAGGTCGGGCTCGATGCCGGACTGCTCGATCGCGAACAGCGTGCCGGTGCGGCCGAATCCGGTCTGCACCTCGTCGGCCACGAGCACGATCCCGTGCTCGTCGCAGAGCTCACGCAGCCCCCGGAGATAGGCCGCCGGCGCCGGTACGAATCCGCCCTCGCCCTGGATCGGCTCGATCACGATGGCGGCCACGGCCTCGGGAGCGATGCGCGTGGTGAACGCGCGGCGGAGATCGTCGAGCGCCTCGGCGGAGGGGTCTCCGCCGCCGGGCCAGCGGTACTCGTAGGGGTAGGCGACGCGGTAGACCTCCGGCGCGAACGGCCCGAAGCCGGCCTTGTACGGATGCTGCTTCGAGGTCAGCGACATGGCCATGTGCGTCCGGCCGTGGAACGCGCCCTCGAAGGCGATCACCGCAGGCCGGCCCGTCGCCGCCTTGGCGATCTTCACGGCGTTCTCGACCGCCTCGGCGCCGCTGTTGAAGAACGCGGCCTTCGTCGGCCCGGTGATGGGCAGTCGCCTGCACAACTGCTCGGCCAACTCGACGTAGGAGTCGTACGGCATGATCGTGAAGTCGGTGTGGAGGAAGCGAGCGACCTGGGTCTGGACGGCGCTCGTGACGGCGGGGTTCGAGTGCCCGACGGCGAGGCAGCCGATGCCCCCGGCGAAGTCGATGAACGTGTTGCCGTCGACATCCGTGACGAGGGCGCCCTCGGCGCTCTCGACGAAGACCGGTACCCAGAGGGCCTTCGCGTCTGCGACGACGCGCTCCTTGCGTTCGATCCAGGCGCGCGAGCGCGGTCCGGGGATCTCGGTGCGGATCTCGATCGACGACATGAACCGAGCGTAGCGCACTGCATAGGCCGCATAGCCCCCTTCCAGATCACTCCGGCAGGCGCAGCGTGATGACCGAGAACGAGCCGCCGGCGGGGTCCTCCAGGAGCGCGCAGCGGCCGGGGCCGATGTCGTCGGGCTCGTGCCAGACGGTGCCGCCGAGCTCGAGGCAACGGCGCGCCGCCCGGTCGCAGTCGGCCGTCGCGATGTAGACCATCCAGTGCGGCTGGGTCTCCTCCGGCCAGCTCTCGTCCATCTCGATCGCACCGCCGACCACGTGCTCGCCGCGCTTCCAGATCGTGTACGGAACGCCGTCGAACTCCTCCACCTGCGCGGTCCAGCCGAAGACCGGGCCGTAGAACTCGCGCACGGCCGCGATGTCCCGGGTCATCAGCTCGCTCCAGATCGGCGTCCCCGGCTCACTGTGTGCCTCGTAGCCGTGGTGCAGGCCCGCTTGCCAGACCGACACCTGCGCGCCGGCCGGGTCGCGCAGCACGGCCATACGGCCGGCGTCGAGCACGTCCATCGCGTCCATCACGACCTCACCGCCGCTCGCGATCGCAGCAGCGCACGTCTCGTCGGCATCGGCGCTTGCAACGTAGGTCGACCAGCTGGAGGCGTCCGTGTCGCCCCACACCGGCGCCAGTCCGGCCACCTGCCGGCCGTCGTGCAGCAGCATGCGATAGCCGCCCGCGTTCTCGATCGGCTCCGTCGCCGTCCAGCCGAAGAGCTCGCAATAGAATTCCGTCGCCCCGGGCGCATCCGTGCTGGCGAGGTCGATCCAGCAAATCGTGCCCGGGTCGTGCGAGTCGCTCGTGGGCATCAATTCTCCTTCGTGCGATTCGTGACGAGCGGAGACTACGCCCTGGCGCGCACCGCGTCACTTCGAGGGAGGGTTCGTGGAGCAGCTGCTGGAGAACGTCGCCCTGCGCTCGGCCCGCTACCTGGCGGCCATCCAGGAGCGCGCGGTCGCCGCGTCGCCCGAGGCCGTGGCGCGCCTGGCGACGTTGCGCGGGCCGTTGCCGGCGAGTCCGGCCGACGCGGCGGACGTGCTGGCGCTGCTCGACGACGTCGGCTCGCCCGCGACCATGGCGATGGCGGGACCCCGCTTCTTCGGCTTCGTCATCGGCGGGTCACTTCCCGTCGCGCTGGCCGCCAACTGGCTCGCCGGGGCGTGGGATCAGAACGCGGCCTTCGACTCCGTCACGCCCGCCGTGTCCACGCTCGAGGCCGTCGCGCTGGACTGGCTCAGGGACGTCCTCCTGTTGCCGGCGGGCTGCGCGGGCGCCTTCGTCACCGGTGCGACGATGGCCAACTTCAGCGCACTCGTCGCGGCGCGCCACTCGGTTCTGTCGGCTCGAGGCTGGGACGTCGAGGCCGACGGCCTGTTCGGCGCCCCGCCGATCACCGTCGTGATCGGGGACGAGGCGCACCCGACGCTGATCAAGGCGCTCGGGCTCGTCGGCTTCGGGCGCAACCGGCTCGTGCGCGTGCCCGTGGACGGCCAGGGGCGCATGCGTTCCGAGGCGCTGCCGCCGCTCACGGCGGCCACGATCGTGTGTGCGCAGGCCGGCAACGTCAATACGGGCGCCTTCGACCCGCTGGCGGAGATCGCAACGTCCGTGCGCGAGGCCGGTGCGTGGCTGCACGTCGACGGGGCGTTCGGCCTCTGGGCGGCCGCGGCTCCCGGGCGAGCCCACCTGCTGGCGGGCTCGGAGCTGGCCGACTCCTGGGCGACCGACGCCCACAAATGGCTCAACGTCCCGTACGACAGCGGCATCGCGTTCGTGCGCGATGCCGACGCACTGCGCGCCGGGATGGCTGTCACAGCCGAGTACCTGCCGGCTCCCAGCGGCGTGCGCAACCCCTCGGACTTCACCCCCGAGCTCTCACGCCGCGCGCGGGGCGTCGAGGTCTGGGCAGCCCTCCGCTCGCTCGGCCGCTCGGGCCTGGAAGACCTGGTCGAGCGCATGTGCCGGCACGCCGCGCGCTTCGCCGAGGGCCTCGCTGCGGCCGGCTACGAGATCCTCAACGACGTGGTGCTGAACCAGGTGCTGGTGTCGTTCGGCGAGCCGGCGGAGACCGAGCGGGTCATCGCAGCCATTCAGGCCGACGGCACGTGCTGGTGCGGCGGGACCGTCTGGCAGGGCCGCACGGCGATGCGCATCAGCGTGTCGTCGTGGGCGACGACCGAAGATGACGTCGAGCGCAGCCTGGCGGCGATCCTGCGCGCTGCTCGGTGAGAACGTCTCAGCCCTGAAGCAGGGCCTCGAGCGCCGACGCGGCGCGCAGTACGACGGCCTCGTTCCCCGGGAGACCGACGACCTGAAGCCCGAGTGGCAGGCCGTCGCGATCGAGGCCTGCGGGCAGCGACAGGGCAGGCCAGCCCAGGCCGTTGAACGGCTTGGTGAGCGCGTTCATGCGCGTCGTCTTGTCGGGCCCGTCGATCGGGAACGGCGGGCATGGGGCGGAGGCGCACAGCAGCACGTCGTAGCCGGCGGCGGCGGCGGCGCAGCGCCGCTGGGCCTCGGCGAGCGCAGCGCGCGCCTGCAGGTAGTCCACCGCGAGCACCGCAGGAGACGACTGGACGTCGGCGAACGTGGTGGGGTCGTAGAGCTCCGGATCCGGATCGGGGTCGTGCGCTCGTACGTATGCGCCCGGCTCCGCGACGAAGATCGGCGACATGGAGCGGTTGTCGTCCTGCGACCAGGAGAGGTCGATCTCGTCCGCGCGCACGCGCCCGCGCGTGCGTTCGAGCATCGCCGCGACGTCGTCGGTGAGCGCGGCCGTGAAATAGCCGGCGAGAAACGCGATGCGCAGGCCGCCGAGGCCGCCCTCGAGCTCCACGGGCGGAGTGTCCGTGAGCACCGCGTGCTGCAACGCGGCCTCCGCCACGCTGCGCGCGATCGACCCGCCCGTGTCGAAGCTCGGCGCGTAGGGCATGCAGCCGTCGAGTGGCACCGTGCCGTAGGTCGGCTTGAAGCCGACGACGCCGCAGGCCGCGGCCGGGTAGCGCACGCTGCCGCCCGCGTCGGTGCCCGGTGCGTGATCGACGATCGCCGTGGCCACGGCGACTGCTGAGCCCGAGGACGACCCGCCCGGAACGCGCTCGGGATCGTGCGGGTTGCGGCACGTGGGCCGCCCTGGCGTCTGACCCATCATCCCCCAGGCCAGCTGCGTCATCGCGAGCTTGCCCAGCGAGACTGCCCCGGCGGCTTCCATGCGCTTCACGACACCTGCGCTGCGGGTGACCGGGCCTGCCGCTGCGAGCCAGGGCGCTCCACCCGTCGCGTGCAGGCCGGCGACGTCGAAGCAGTCCTTCCAGCCGCACACGGTGCCGGCAAGCGGCCCGACGTCCTCTCCCCGCGTGGCGCGGTCGGCCAGCGAGCGAGCCCCCTCGCGCGCGCCGTCGGCGTCGAGCTCCCACACGGCGCCCAGGTGACCGAGCTCCCCGGCCAGCTCGAGCGCACGCTCGACGCGCTCGACGATTCCGCGGGCGGGCACCATGGCGTGGAATGATCGCACGATGGTCCTCTCCGACCGCTCCATCCGCGAAGCCCTCGCGGCCGGCCGCATCAGCATCGATCCGTTCGACGAGGAGCTCGTGCAGCCGTCCAGCGTCGACGTGCGCTGCGATCACCGCTTCCGGGTCTTCCATCCCGGTCGTTACCCGTTCATCGACGTCAAGCAGGCGATGCCCGATCTGACCGAGCTGGTCGAGATCGACGACGGGCGCGCCTTCATCCTCCATCCCGGCGAGTTCGTCCTGGGCGCGACGCTCGAGCGGATCAGCCTGCCGGACGATCTCGTCGCTCGGCTCGACGGCAAGAGCTCCCTCGGGCGCCTGGGCCTGCAGGTGCACTCGACCGCGGGGCTGGCCGATCCCGGCTTCACCGGGCAGATCACGCTGGAGCTGTCGAACATGACGCGCCTGCCGATCTCGCTCTACCCCGGCATGCGCGTGGCGCAGCTCGTCTTCGAGATGCTCTCGACCCCCGCCGATCGCCCCTACGGGCACGGCGGGCTCAACTCGAAGTACCAGGGCCAGTCTGGTCCGACGCCGAGTCAGTACTGGCGCAACTTCGACGAAAGCACAGACAGACCGCCGAGCGGGTGAATTTTCGGCACCCACCCTTCCCATCCGGGGGGACGTGAGCTAGGCTGGGCGAACCGCGGAAAGGGGGTGGTCCGATCTTGTGTGACAGTACTGATGGGCCGAGCGGAGGTACTCGCCGCTAGGGGTGACGTTCCCCTGAACCAGAGAGGGAACTCGCCGACAGGCCAGGCGTTGGGGAGCCGCGGAAGACGCGGCAATCGCCCCTGGTGAATACCAGCGAGTATCCGATCGTCGTCGGGCCGCCTTGGGGCGGCCCGACGTGTTTTTCCGGTGGGCCGCCTACGAAGCGCGGGCGGTGAAGCCCAGGATCAGTTGCGCCGTCTCAAGCGGGACGTCGAGCTGCGGGCAGTGGCCGATGCCGTCGAGCTCGACCCAGTCGGCGTGCGGGAACCAGTCGCTCCGGAAGCGCGCCGCCGCGGAGGGCCAGGGGAGGAGCTCGTCGGCCGTTCCCCACACGAACCGCACCGGACAGGTGACCTTCTCCGCGTCGAGCTGGTAGCCATCGCGCAGTGCGAGCTCGATCATGCGCGTTGCCCCGGCGCAGCCGGCGACCCCGCGCATCAGGTGCGCGATCAACTCCGCCGGGATGTGCTCGCAGTTGGTCGCGAACGACCGGGTTGCCTCGCGGCGGCCCTCCGGGGAGGCCACGATCGCATCGGCGTGCGGCGCGGCGGCTTGCATCTGTGCCTGCGCTGTGACGAAGTGCGCAAGCGTCTCGCGCAACGACTCGTCGCCCCGAGCCCAGCCGCCCGCCGGGGCGAGCGCCACGACCGACGCGGCCCGGCCACGTTCGGCGAGCCGCAGCGCGAGGTAGCCGCCCAGCGAGTTGCCTGCGATGTGCGCCGTCGCGAAGCCGGCCTCGTCCAGCGCGCGTTCGATTGCGTCGAGGATCGTCGCCGCCGAGAGCTCGCCTGGCAGTGGCGGGCCCCCCGCGTGGCCGGGCAGCGTCGGAGCCAGCACGTCGTGATGACGCTCGAGCTGCGGCAGGACGAGCTCCCAGGTGCGCCAGGTGTCGGTGAAGCCGTGCAGGCAGAGCAGCGGAGGCCCCGAGCCGGCACGGTGCGCCGGGGTGAAGAGCGAGGGCACGGCGCGTCGCTCAGTAGCCGAACGCCACGCCGTCCTTGCGCGACTCGCTGCCGCCGATCAGCACGTCGTCGCGCACGAGCACGATCTGCCCGCCGCCGAAGCCGGTCGGGACGGGGTCGCAGAGCACCCGGTGCCCGCGTCGCGCGAGTGCCGGAGCGAGGCGGTGCAGTGGCTCCTCGAGCGCCAGCGTCCAGCCGTTGCGCGCATCGTGGTCGAGTCGCCAGCGCGGCTCGTCGAGCGCCTCTTGAGGCTCCAGGCCGCGATCGACCATGTGCGACACGACCTGCAGATGGCCCTGCGGCTGCATGTGGCCGCCCATCACGCCGAAGGGCCCCAACAGTGCACCATCGCGCAGCAGCAGGCCCGGGATGATCGTGTGGAACGGGCGCTTGCCGGGGGCGAGCCGGTTCGGGTGCCCGGGCTCGAGTGTGAAGCCGTGGCCGCGGTTGTGCAGCACGACTCCGGTGCCGGGCGCCGCGACGAGCGAGCCGAAGCCGACGTAGAGGCTCTGGATGAGGGAGCAGGCGTTGCGTTGCTCGTCGACCGCACAGAGGTAGACCGTGCCCCCGCGCTGGAGAGGCCCTGCGGCAGGCGCACCGGCCCCCGCCGGATCGATCAGCGCGCGCCGCGAGGCAAGGTAGTCGTCGTCGAGGTAACGCTCCGGGAGCGGTCCGTCATGGACGTTTCGCTCCGCGTCGGCGAACGCCAGCTTCATCGCCTCGGCCTGGAGATGCACGCGATCGATCGTGCGGCCGCTCGTGTGGTCGAGTCCCGCGAGGATGCCCAGCGCCTGCAGCGCCGCCACGCCCTGGCCGTTGGGCGGGATCTCGCACACGTCCACGCCGCGGTAGTGCTTGCGCAACGGCTCGACCCATTCCGCGTGAGGCACGTCGAGATCGTCCTGCACGAGCGGCGTGACCTCGCAGATCGCGTGCGCGACCGGGCCACGGTAGAAGCCGTCGGTGCCGTCGCTCGCGATCCTGCGCAGCGTCGCCGCAAGCTCGGGAAAGCGGACGAGCTGACCCGCGCGGGGCGCCGGGAGGAACAGGCGACGCGCCTCGTCGAACTGCTCGAGAGCGGCTTCCGCGGCCGCCCAGTACCTCGCGATCACCGGTGTGACCGCGAATCCGCGCTCTGCGACGTCGATTGCGTCCGCGAGCGCCGCGTCCAGGCCGAGTCGGCCGTGCCGCTCGGCGAGGGCGGCCCAGCCGGCGACTGCACCCGGGACCGTGATGCTGAGCGGTCCGCGCAGGGGAATCTCGGAACCCATTGCATCCGGGTCGGCAGCGGCCGGCGCCTGGCCGCTGGCGTTGAGGCCGGTCAGCTCGCCGTCGCGCCAGACGAGCGCGAAGCAGTCGCCCCCGATGCCCGTCGACATGGGCTCGACGACGCACAGGACGGCTGCGGCCGCGAGTGCCGCGTCGACGGCGTTGCCGCCGCGTTCCAGCGCATGCAGTCCGGCCCGCGTCGCCAGCGGCTGGCTGGTCGCGACCATGCCGCGCGCTGCAATCGCGCTCGCCCGGGCCGGAAACGGCCGCGCCGTCAGGTCCACGTCACCTCGTCGAGCCCCTCGAAGCCCTCGGGGAGCGGTGTGCCGACGGAGGAGTTGAGCGCCACTTTGACGACGCCGAGGCCGAGCAGCGCGCACTTGAGCCGCACGGGGGAGAGCTGGATGCCGAGCAGCTCGACGACATCCTCGCGCCCGAGCGCGGCGACCTCGACGGCCGGCTTGCCCTCGATCTCCTCGCTCAGCATCGACATCGCGGCCTGCGAGATCGCGCAGCCCTGACCGCGGAAGCGGACAGCTTCGATGCGCTCGTCGTCCGTCAGCCGCAGGTCGACGGTGATCTCATCGCCGCACAGCGGATTCTGGCCTTCGGCCGTCGCATCGTGCGGGTCGAGCTCGCCCCGATTGCGGGGACTCTTGTAGTGGTCGAGGATCTGCTCGCGGTAGAAGTTCTCGTCCATCATGCGAACAGCTCGCGTACGTCCTCGAGCCCGTCGCAGAGACGGTCGATCTCCTCGGGCACGGTGTAGAGGTAGAAGCTCGCTCGCGTCGTCGCGGGCACTCCGAAGCGCTTCATGAGCGGCTGCGTGCAGTGATGGCCGGCGCGCACGCAGACGCCGCGGCGGTCCACGATCTGCGCGACGTCGTGGGGGTGCGCCGCGGCGAACGTGAACGACACCACGCCTCCGCGGTCGGCGGCCGGTGGCCCGAGGATCGACAGCCCCTCGACCGCGGCCAGGCGCTCGCACGCGTAGGCGGTGATCTCGGCCTCGTGCGCGGCGATCGCCTCCATGCCGATGGCCTCGAGGTAGTCGATCGAGGCGCCGAGGCCGACGCACTCGACGATCGCCGGCGTGCCGGCCTCGAACTTCCACGGCAACGCGTTGAACGACGTCTTCTCGAGCTCGACCGACTGGATCATCTCGCCGCCGCTCATGAACGGGGGCATGTCCTTGAGCAGCTCCTCGCGGCCCCACAGCGCACCCGCGCCGCTCGGCCCGGGCAGCTTGTGGCCCGAGAAGGCGAAGAAGTCGCAGCCCAGGGCCTGCACGTCGACGGGGCGGTGCGGCGCGGACTGCGCGCCGTCGACCACGACGACCGCGTCGCGTGCATGCGCCCAGTCGCAGATCTCTCGCACGGGATTGAGCGTGCCCAGCGTGTTCGACTGGTGCACGATCGCGACGAGGCGGACGCGGCCCTCGCGTTCGATCGCCGCCAGCTGGTCGAGATCGAGCCGGCCGTCGTCGGTCACCCCGATGTAGCGCAGCGATGCGCCCGTACGGCTGGCCAGCAGCTGCCACGGCACCATGTTCGAGTGGTGCTCCATCTCGCTGCAGACGATCACGTCGCCCGGCCCGCAGTTGGCGCTGCCGTACGAGTAGGCAACCAGGTTGAGGCCCTCCGTGGCGTTGCGCACGAAGATGCACTCGCGCCGGCTGGCCGCGTTGACGAAGCGGGCGACCGTGTCGCGCGCTGCCTCGTAGGCGTCGGTCGCCTCGGCGGCGATCGTGTAGACGCCGCGATGCACGTTGGCGTAGTGGTGCTCGTAGACGTGGTTCATCGCGTCCAGCACCTGCCGCGGGGTCTGTGCGGAAGCCGCGGAATCCAGGTACGCGAGCGGGTAGCCGTTGATCTCCCGCGCCAGGATCGGGAAGTCGGCGCGGAGCTTGATGACGTCGAGCGTCTGGCTTGCGGGAGCGACTTTCACTCATGCAGTGTACGTCTTGTGAGGCGCGCCTAACTGCAGGTACCGGCGAACGCCGACGGCCCGCACGATGGCGGGCCGTCGGTCGTGCCGGATGGCGGTTGCTAGGCGGTCAGTGCGCGGCCCTCGCCGTGGTTGAAGGACGGGATCCAGGCGAGGCTGCGAGGCATGTACCAGTTCCACTTGCCGAGCAGCTTCATGGCTGCGGGGAGCACGACGCCGCGGATCAGCGTGGCGTCGATCGCGACGGCGACGGCGAGGCCGACGCCGAACTCCTGCAGGTCGATCAGCGAGAGCGTCGCGAAGATGGCGAACACCGCGACCATCACGGCGGCCGCTGCGGTCACGACACCGGCCGAGCCGCGGATGCCCTGCTCGACCGCGGCGTCGTTGCCGAGGCCCTTGTCCCAGCCTTCCTTGATGCGGCTCAGGATGAACACGTGGTAGTCCATCGAGAGGCCGAACAGGATCACGAACAGGAAGACCGGCAGCCAGGAGGCGATGCCCTTGGTGTGCGGCATCCCGAAGGCCTCGCCGAGGCCGTTCTGGAAGACCATCGTGAGGACGCCGAAGGCGGCGCCGACCGAGAGCAGGTTGAGCAGGATCGCCTTGATCGGGATCACGATCGACCTGAAGGTCACGAGCAGCAGCAGGAATGCCATCAGGAGCACGAAGCCGAACACGAGCGGCGCGTGGGTCGAGAGGTTCGCGTTCGCGTCGTCGGTCGCCGCGACGTCGCCGCCGATGTCGACCGTCGTGCCCGGCACGCTGCCGATCGTCCCGGGGACGATGTCCCGCACGGTCGCCAGCGCGGCCATCGACTGGGCGTTCGAGCCGTCACCGACGAGCGGCAGGTCGACGTGCGCGACCGTGCCGTCACGGCTGATCTCCGGAGTGGGGATCGGGCCGAGCACCTTGCCGGTCGCGAGCGCCTGGCGCTCGAGCTTCGCGATGCCGTCCTGAACCTGGGCTGCGCGAACGTCGGGCGCCTGGATGACGACCACGGCCGGGCTGTTCTCGCTCGGGAAGGACTCCTGGATGTGGTCGTAGACCGTGAGCACCGGGAAGGCCTTGCGCGAGATGTCGTCGAGGCCGGTCTGCTTGGTGTGCATGCCGAGGGCGGGCAGTGCGAGGACGACCAGGACTGCGACGCCGGCGACGAGAGCGACGACGGGGCGGCGCATGACGTGGCCGAGGACGAAGCCCCACACGCGGGAGTCGCGCTCTTCGCGCTTCAGCCGGCGCAGCACGGGCAGGCGGCTCTTGTGGACGCGGTCGCCGAGCTTCGCCAGCACTGCCGGCAGCACCGTCAGCGAGCCGAGCACGGCGACGCCGACGACGAGGATGGAGCCGATCGCCATCGCGCCGCTCTCGGGCTCGCCGAGGAAGAAGATGCCGGCGAGCGATGCCATCACGGTCAGGCCCGAGACCAGGACGGCGTGACCGCTGGTCGCGGCGGCAGCCTCGAGGGCGGCCAGCTTGCCGGCACCACGCGCCCGCTCCTCACGCTCGCGCTTGAGATAGAAGAGCGAGTAGTCGACGGCCACGGCCATGCCGATCAGCATCATCAGGATCTGCGTGCTCTCGCCGGTCGCCATGAACTGGCTCGAGACGGCGGTGAGACCGAAGGCGGTGAAGACCGAGGTCAGGCCGAGCAGGATCGGGATGCCGGCTGCGAGCAGCGCGCCGAAGGCCAGCAGCAGGATGATGAGGGTGATCGGAATGGACAGGAACTCCGCCTTCTTGAAGTCCTGCTTCAGCTTGTCGTCGAACTTCTTGCCCGATGAGGCGTCACCGAACTGCTCGACGCGTAGACCGGGATGGTCCTCGGCGACTGCGGTCACGGCAGCTTCGATCGGAAGGATCTTGTCGGCCGCCTTCTCGGAGTCGCCGCGGACGTCGAAGCGGATGAGCGCTGCGCGCCCGTCCTTCGAATGCTGCGGCGCCTGGATGTTGGCGACGGTCGAGAGGCCACCGACGCGCTCGCGCACGTCACGGGCCACGGCGTTCAGATCGGCAGTGGCCAGCCGGCCGCTGCGCGTCTGCACGAGGATCATCTCGCCGGCGGGCGTCTCGGTCGTCGGGAAGGCCTTGTCGAGCACCTTCGCCGCGCGGCCGGACTCGCCGACGCCCTGCTCGGACTGCTTGAGCGTCTTCTGGGTCACAAGGGACGTACCGATGAAGAAGCTGACGACAACGAATGCCATCCAGCCGAGAATCGCCGTCCACGGATGCGTGCCACTCCAGCGGCCCATCCGGTGAGCGAGGTTGCGCTTGGCGTGCATTGTGATTCCCCTCCCAGGGTTCGTACGGTTGACGTGCTTGGACATGCCAAGCGTCTCGCCTGGGCGGGTACGCATGCGTGCGGCGGCCCTGTGTCTGCGCAGCGCGGAATCCCTGCCCGCCATTACGGCCCGGCACCGCCCCGGCGGGGAGTAACCCGAACCCCTCCGCGCCGGCCCGCACCCCGCGTACGGTCATAATCCGAGCGTGGCCGTCGAGGCTCCCGTCCGCACTCCGCAGCGCACCACCGACGATCGCGGCTCCGATGACCGGCCCTGGCAGGTGATCGTCCTCAACGACAACCACAACACGTTCGAGGGTGTCGCGTTCGCGCTCTCGCACACGCTGCCGGGCGTCACCTACGAGCGAGGCATCGAGATCGCCGATCGCATCCACCGCAGCGGTCGCGCCGTCGTCTGGAGCGGCGTGCGAGAGCTAGCCGAGCACTATCACGACCAGCTGGGCGGCTTCGGGCTCACGATGGCGCCGCTGGAGCAGGTCTAGGTCTGAGCCCGACGCGCAGGCGGACGAGCCCGGCGTAGACCGCGGGCGCGAGCGCGAGCGCGTAGAAGTCGAGCCAGCAGTAGCCGCCGGGGATCCCGCTGGGCGGGTTGGCGGCGCTCAGGAGGCCCGTCGGATCGCGCGGGGCCCAGGCCCACGTGCCGAGGTGCGTCCCATACAGCTCCAGCGCGGCGGTCAGCGCGAAGGCGGCGGCGTACACGCCCGGCGTTCGGCCGCGCAGGATGAACGCGGCGAACGAGAGGTAGAGGACGGCGCCGAGCGTGTCGGGATGCTCGGGCACGATCAGGCCGCCGACGGCCCAGGCGCTGGCGACCGCGAGCACGACCAGCGGGATCCACGGGCGCCGCGCGACCGCCGGCGAGCGTCCGACGAGCACGGCGGCCAGGTACACCAGGCCGTGTCCGGGAGGCACGAACGACGGCACGTTGTGCAGCCGGTAGGTGTAGAGGCCAAGCAGCGGCGAGGCCGAGTACTCGAGCAGCGTGGCCAGCACGACGAGCGTCGCGACCTGCGCCTGGATCACGCGCGGCTCACGGCGGACGAGCAGGATCAGCAGGAGCCACGTGGCAGCGCCGATCAGCCGCTGCCGGCCGATGCCGCCGCCGTCGTCCAGCGCGAGTCCCAGCGCGAGCCAGCCGACGACGATCGCCGCGACGACGAACGGCCGGCTCCCCGGCTTCGTGACGGCTGCCATCGCAGACGAAGTCTCGCAGGGTGATAGAACGCCCTGCGTGAATGCCTCTACGAGCGAGCCCGTCCGCTGCTGGTGGGCCTCCGGCGGTGATCCGCTCTACGCCGCCTATCACGACGAGGAGTGGGGCGTCCCGATGCACGACGAGCGCGCCCTCTTCGAGTTGCTGTGCCTCGAGGGCGCCCAGGCCGGCCTGGCCTGGATCACGATCCTGCGCAAGCGCGAGGGCTACCGCAACGCATTCCTGCACTTCGATCCGCAGCGCGTGGCGGACATGAGCGACGCCGACCTCGAGCAGCGACTGGCCGATCCGGCGATCGTGCGCAACCGCCTCAAGGTCAACGCGGTGCGCACGAACGCGCGCGCCTTCCTCGAGGTGCAGGCCGAGCACGGCAGCTTCGACAGCTACCTCTGGAACTGGGTCGACGGCCGGCCGCTGCGAAACGCCTGGCGGGAGAAGGGAGAGATCCCTGCGAAGACGCCACTGGCGGAGAGCATCAGCCGCGACCTCAAGAAACGCGGATTCACCTTCGTCGGCCCGACGATCGTGTACGCCTACCTGCAGTCGACGGGCGTCGTCAACGACCACGTCGTCAGTTGCTTCCGCTACGACGAGGTTCAGGCGCCCGGCTGACGGGGCCATCTAGGCTGCGCGGATGGCAGTTCTCAACCTCCACCACTACGGTGCGCCCGACGGGGCGCCGACGCTCGCGATCCACGGCGTCACCGCCCACGGCGAGCGCTATCGCCGGCTCGCCCAGGAGGCATTCCCCGAGCGCCGCTGGCTGTCGGTCGACCTGCGCGGCCACGGGCGCTCGACCTGGGACGGTCCCTGGACCGTCGAGCAGCACGTCGCCGACCTGCTCGAGACCCTGGATGCCGAGGGGGCGGAGCGGGTCGAGGTCGTCGGGCATTCCTACGGCGGCATGATCGGCCTGCACCTGCTGGCCACGGCACCCGACCGCGTGGCGCGCCTCGCACTGCTCGACCCCGCGGTCGAGCTGCCCGGTGCCTGGCTGCCCAAGCTCGCCGACGAGACGATCGAGGATCCGGGCTGGGCCACGCCCGAGGAGGCGCTGGCGAAGCGCCTCGAGGGAAGGCCGGAACAGGCACTCGCCGACGCCACCGAGGATGTCCAGCGGCACGTCTACCTCGCGCCCGACGGCCGCTACCGCATGCGCTTCTGCCGGGGCACCGCCGTCGCGGGGTGGAGTGAGATGGCGCGGACGACGGTATCGGTCGCGCACGCCAACCGCCCGTGTCTGCTGGTCGTCGCCCTGCAGGAGGAGATCGTGCGGCCCGAGCTGCGTGCGGCCCTCGCGCGCGATCTCGGCGAGAAGCTGACGACCGTCGAGATCGACTGCGGCCACATGGTCTACTGGGACGCATTCGACGAGACTGCAGCAGCGTTGCGCGGTTTTTTCGGCTAGTTCCGCGGTTCGAGGAGTTTGGGATTGCAGAACCGGGTAGGGACGTTGACTTGAGTAGCGGCGGTTCTACGCGTCGCTGAACGTCAACGAGGAGACCGAGAACTGTCCGCACACGACGCATTCGGGGCGCACCGGCGCCCGGCCAGAGCTCGCACCGTCGCGCGCCACGCGACGGCGACGCCCCGGTTCGTCGTGCGCGAGCTGGCGCTGTGGGCGGCCATCTATCCGCTCTACCTCGCGATTCGCGGCTGGTCGATCGCCGATCCGGACCACGCCTTCGCCGATGCCTGGAACGTGATCGGCTTCGAGCGCGAGCTCGGGCTGTTCCACGAGCTTCAGGTCCAGCGTCTCCTCGAGCCCTTGGAGGGCTTCTTCTCGACGTACTACATGCTGGGATTCGCGCCCGTGGTCGCGAGCGTGCTCGTCTGGCTCGCACGTGGTCACCGTCTGCTCTACCAGGAGCTGCGCACGCTCCTGTTCGTCTCGCTCGGCCTCGCCCTGATCGTCTACGTCGCGTTTCCGACCGCGCCGCCGCGGCTCGTGCCGGGCCTGCAGGTTGCCGACACCGTCGGGCTCGCAGGCCACGACAGCGGCTCGTTCGCGGGCGTGCGCTTCGATCCGTACGCAGCCATGCCGAGCCTGCACGTGGGCTGGAGTGTGCTCATCGCCCTGATCGTCTACCGCGCGACGTCGCGCACCTGGCTGCGCGTCGTGGCAGTCGCGCATCCCGTGCTCATGGCCCTGGCCGTGACTGCGACCGGCAATCACTATCTCGTGGATTCGCTGGCGGGGGCGCTCGTGGCAGTGCTCGCGGTCGTGGTGGTCGACGCCTGGCGCCGCGCACGAGCGCCGCGACCCTCGCCGGCCCGGGCCCACAGCCGTGCCGCGTGACCGAGGGCGCTCGGTACCGCACGCACTGACCCGCGCCTATCCGCTGCCGGTCGAGATGGCGATCCTCGCCGTCACGATCGCCGTCTGGCAGCTGCTGCGGATCCCGTTCGAGGGCTCCACGCGCGTCGCACTCGCACACGCGCGCGACTGGATTGCTCTCGAGCGCTCGCTGCACATCGACATCGAACCCTCGTTCCTGCGCTTCGTTCACGAGCGCGACTGGCTGCTCGACAGCGCCAAGTGGTTCTACGCGAACATCAACGAGGCGGCCGTGATCGCCTTCATGGCGGTCGCCCGGATGCTCGACGCCGTGCGCTATCCGAAGCTGCGCACGACCTTCGTGCTCATGCACGTGCCCGCCCTGGCCGTCCTGGCGCTGTATCCGCTCGCTCCTCCGCACTGGGTTGCGAGCATGCCCTTCGCGGACGGGCCGCCCGTGCATCCGAGCGCGTTGCGCAACGAGACGGCAGCTGCCGTCAGCCTGCACTTCGGCGGCCCGGTGCTGATCGCGGCGGGCGCGCTGTGGCTGCGACCGCGGGCGCCACTTGCGTGGCTGACGCTTCTGTACCCGCCACTGGTCTTCTTCGTCATTCTCGGTACGGGCAACCACTACGTGCTGGACACCTTCGTCGGGACCGCGTGCGTGGCGGCGGGCTTCGCCGCCGCGCAGTTGATCCACGGGCCGCTTCCGCGCTCCTCGAGCACGGCGGGCTGGGTGCGCATCGCGCTTGCGGGAACAGGCTTCGGGCTCCTCGCGTTCCTCATAAACGGAGGCTTCATCCGGGAGCTTGTATGAGTGTCTTCTCCCACACACGGCAGCACGATTCGGAAGCTCGAGAGCGCACGGTGGGCGAGCCGACGCGTCACGAGTGGATACGCGAGATCGGGCTGGTCCTCGCAGGGTTGCTCGTCTATTTCGGCGTGCGCGCCGCCACGACCGACGACGCCGGGCCGGCCACGGCCCACGCTCGCTCGCTCGTGCATCTCGAGCAGACGCTCGGGATCGCCCGCGAGGGCGACCTGCAGGGCCTGATCATCGATCACCACGCGCTCGTGACTCTGGCCAACTGGGTCTACATCTGGGGCCACTGGCCCTTGATCGCGGTAAGCGCCGCCTGGCTCTTCCGCCACCGCCCGGAGGGCTATCGCCTGATGCGCACCGCGATCTTCGCTTCGGGTGCGATCGGCATGATCATCTTCCTCGCCTATCCGGTCGCTCCGCCCCGTCTGACCGGCCTCGGCCTGACCGACACCGTCACGAGCTACTCGCATGCGTATCGCGCACTTCAGCCACCGTCGCTGATGGATCGCTACGCGGCCCTCCCCAGCCTCCACTTCGGCTGGGACCTGCTCGTCGGCCTGACGCTCGCGCGCTTCCATCCCCGCACGGTCGTGCGCGTGCTGGGCGCGCTGATGCCCGTGGCGATGGGGCTCGCGGTCATCCTGACGGCCAATCACTACGTGCTCGACGTGGTCGTCGGGGGCATCGTCGCCCTGGCTGGGCTCGCGATCGCGACGCTTCTCATCGGCGCACGCGACCGCCGTGCCCAGCGCTCGCCGGGCACGTTCCGAAGCGGAGCGACGTGGTCGACGCACCACTGCTGATCGCCCATCGCGCGGGCAACGAGCCGGCCCGGCTGCGTGCCGCCGAGCGCGCCGGCGCAGATGTGATCGAGGCCGATCTGCACCTCCGGCGCGGGAGGCTCGAGCTCCGGCATCTGAAGACCGCCGGTCCGCTGCCGCTCTACTGGGATCGCTGGGCTCTCGCCCCACCCTGGCGGCGGTTCGACGACCTCGCCGACCTGCTGGCCGCTGCGCGTCCCGAGAGCGTGCTCATGCTGGACATCAAGGGCCGCGATCCGGCGGCCGCACGGGCGGTGTCGGAAATGCTGAGCCGGGCCTCACGCCCGGTCCGCACCTACGTGTCGGCGCGCGAGTGGCCGCTGCTCGATGAGATCGATCCGGCGCTGGCGCAGCGCATCGGCTCCGCCGCGCGGCCCGCACAGCTCGATCGGTTGATCGAGCACGCGGCGAAGCACCCGCTCGACGGCGCCTCCCTGCATCTCCGGCTCCTGGAGAGCCGGCGCCTGCGTCCGCTGCGGGAGCACGTGCCGTTGCTCATGTCGTGGCCCGTCAACCACGGCCACGAGGTCGACCGCGCGACCGCGCTCGGGGTCACGGGGCTGATCAGCGACGACCTCGCCCTGCTCGCCGATCTGAGCGAGCAGCGGCGGCTACGCCGTGCGCCGGCTGGCGCGCAGAGCGTCGCGCAGCGCCAGCGTGCGGAACGAGATGAGCAGGGCAAGCACGCCGACGGTCAGGTCGATGAGCGTCACCCCGACCTGCATGCCGACGCCGAAAGCGACGACGCTCGCAGCGGACGCGGTCTTGCGTAGCACGTAGACCATCATCGCCTGCTGCGCGCCGACTCCGCCGGGCAGGAACGGAATGACGCCTGCCAGGCCGGTCACGACGACGACGAGCACCGCGTCCAGCAGTGAGGCAGGCAGCCCGAAGGCATGCAGCGCCACGAACGCGACGGCGACACGTGCGAGCCAGGCGGCGACCTGCCAGCTCACCGCTTCGCGCAGGAACTGACCGGGCCGCGTCAAGAGCGCAGCGCCCTGGCGCATGTGCTCGAGCACCCCGGCGAGCCGGGAGCGCGCGATGAGCGCAACGACTCCGGCGCCGAGCACGATTCCGGCGGGGATGAGCAGGCCCGCACCGCTCGGACGCGGCACGGCCGGTCCCAGGGACGTGCTGGCAGTCGCCAGGAGCGCTCCTCCGCCGAGCACGACGTCGATCGCCGTCAACATCAGCAGCGTGGTCACGATCGTCGCGATCGCCGTGCCCGGCACCGCCCGCCGGACCAGGACGACCTTGGCCGCGTCACCGGCGTGCGCAGGCGCCACCGCGTTGCCCGCGACGCCGGCCAGGTGCGCGCACAGCACGGCGCCCCGCGGCACGCGCGCGTCGGGCCGGGCGGCCTGCAAGAGGTTCGCCCAGGCGCGGGCGTGACAGACGGATCCCAGCAGCTGGCATGCGACGGCCACGACGAGCAGACGCCAGTCGACGTGATCGAAGCGGCCAACACCAGCCCCGATGGCATCCATGGTGCCCTCGCCCACAGCCAAAGCATGCCGCATCGCGGCTGAATTGACACTACTCCGGTTGTGAAGATCTGATGAGCTCTAGTTCGCGCTCGGGCGTGAGGCCGAGCGCGGCGTAGCCACCGGTGACAGGCGGGGGCACGTCGCCCGCGCGCACTGCGCTCAGCCACGCCCAGGTGTCGCGAGCCGTCTCGGCAAGCGGACGCAAGCGCATGCCGGCCGCACGCGCACGGGCGTTCGAGAACGAGTAGAAGACCCTGTTGTCGGGCTCGTCGGGCAGCCACAGCGGCAGCTCGTGATACGGCTCGACGCCTTCCGCCAGCAGATGCTCGTCGCTCACCCAGACCGGCGTCGCATCGCTGCCCGTGCCCTCCTTGCAGGCCGCGATCAGCTCGCCGAAGGATGACGGAGGGCCGCAGAGGTTGAAGGTCCCCGTCCCGTCCCGTCCCATGAGTCCGATCGAGAACGCCGCGAGGTCGCGTCCGTCCACGAGCTGCACCGGCGAGATCGGTGTGCCGGGGGCGAGCACCTCGCCGCCGCGCGCCACGCGCTCGACCCACCACGGGAAGCGGTTGGTGGGGTCGTAGGGCCCGGCCACGATGCCCGGGCGCAGGATCAGCGCGCGCCCGGGGAAGATCCGCTCCACCGCCTGCTCGCACGCGACTTTGAGCGGTCCGTAGAGCTCCATGTCGAGAGTCTCGACCTCGTGCGCCGGCACCGCGTGGAGCTCGCCGGTCTCCTCGATGGGCGGCGATCCGGGGATGACGTAGACCGACGCGGTCGAGATGAACGCGTAGCGCGCAACGCGATCGGCCAGGAGCTCGGCGGACGCTCGCACGTACTGCGGCAGATAGCCGTTGACGTCGAGGCAGGCGTCCCAGTCGCGACCGCGGAGCGACTCCAGGTCGCCGTGCTCGCGATCGCCGATGAGCTGCTCGACGTCGTCCCAGGGCAGGGGCGTCCGACCACGGTTGAAGACGGTGACCGTGTGCCCTGCGGCGCGGGCGGCATCGACCAGGTGACGGCCCACGAAGTGCGACCCGCCGAGCACGAGAATCTCCATCGGCCGAGCCTACGCACCCTCGCGGGCGCGCGCGCAGGTCAGCCGGTGCGCAGCGCGAGCGCCGCGGCGAACCGCTCGCGCAACGCGAGGTTCTCGATGCGAGACAGCGCGTCGGCGTAGAAGGCCGTCACCAGCATCTGCTCGGCCTCGGCGCGCGCGAATCCGCGCGCCATGAGGAAGAAGAGCAGCTCCGAGTCGACGCGGCTGACGGTCGCGGCATGGGTGCAGCGCACGTCGTTCGCGAGGATCTGCAGGCCGGGGATCGAGTCGGCGTGCGCGTGGCCGGAGAGCAGCAGGTTGCGGTTCTCCTGGAAGGCGTCGGTGCCCTGCGCGCCGGAGTCGACCTTGATGATGCCGCGCCAGACCGAGCGTGCGTGGCCGCGCAGCGCGCCCTTGTAGGCGAGATCGCTCGTGGCGTTCGGCGCGGCGTGCTCCTGCGATGTGTCGAGGTCGAGGTGCTGGCGCTCGCCGAGCGCGTACAGGCCCGTCGCGCGCACCGCGGAGCCGGGCCCGCCGAGGCGCGACTCCTGCCGCGCCTTGCCGAGCTTGCCGCCGAGGCCGAGCGAGAACCAGCGCAGCGTCGCGTCGCGGGCGATCTCGGCCCGTGCCGCGGTGAAGTGGTACGAGTCGTGGTGCAGCTCCTGCGTCTGCACGAGATCGACCTCGGCGCCGTCGCCGAGCACGAGCTCCAGTGCGCCGTTGAGGTACCCGGGCTCGCCGGGCGCGAGCTCCTCGATCAGCGTCAGCCGCGCGCCCGCCTCGACGACCACGAGCGTGCGCCAGAGCGTGCGCGCGCCGGCCTCGGGGTTCTCGACGACGAGCCGCAGCGGCAGGCCCACGGTGACGCCCGCGGGCACGTACACGAACCCGCCGCCGCTCCAGGTCGCGGAGTTCTCGGCGATGAAGCGGTCGCGCAGGTCGAGCACGCTGCCCAGGTGGCGGTCGACGAGCTCGGCCTGCGCCTCCACGGCGTCGTCGAGCGACGAGAGTACGACGCCCATGGCGCGCACCTCGTCGTCGAGGCGAACCGAGACGACGTCCTGGCCGCGCTGGACGAGCTCCCCGGCGGTCTCGAGATCGCCGAGCACCGTGGGGGTGCGCACCGTCGCGTCGGCGCCGCTGACGCTCGCGAACGCGTCGAAGTCGATGCCTCGCAGCGACGTATAGCGCCAGTTCTCGTCCTTGAGCGTCGGGAGCGGGGTGCTCGCGAGCGCCGCGCGCGCTTCGCTGCGGCGCTCCTCCAGCCATGCCGCCATCAGCCGACCGAGCCTTCCATCTGCAGCTGGATCAGGCGGTTCATCTCGACCGCGTACTCGAGCGGCAGCTCCTTGGTGATCGGCTCGACGAAGCCGGCCACGATCATCGCGGAGGCCTCCGCCTCGGAGAGGCCGCGGCTGCGCAGGTAGAAGAGCTGCTCCTCGCCGATCTTGGAGACCGTCGCCTCGTGCCCGATGTCGACCTCGTTCTCGCCGATGTTGATGTACGGGTACGTGTCCGAGCGGCTGTGCTCGTCGAGGATCAGCGCGTCGCAGACGACCTTCGACTTCGCGCCCTTGGCGCCCGGGTTGACGCGCAGCAGGCCGCGATAGGAGGCACGCCCGCCGCCCCGCGAGATCGACTTCGAGGTGATCACCGAGGTCGTGTTGGGCGCCATGTGCGTGATCTTGGCGCCGGCGTCCTGGTGCTGGCCCTCGCCGGCGAACGCGATCGAAAGCACCTCGCCATGCGCGCCCGGCTCCTTGAGGATGACCGCCGGGTACTTCATGGTCAGCTTCGAGCCGAGGTTGCCGTCGACCCACTCCATGGTGGCGTCCTGGTAGGCGACGGCGCGCTTCGTGACGAGGTTGTAGACGTTGTTCGACCAGTTCTGGATGGTCGTGTAGCGGCAGCGGCCGCCCTTCTTGACCACGATCTCGACGACCGCGGAGTGCAGCGAGTCGCTCGAGTAGGTGGGCGCGGTGCAGCCCTCGACGTAGTGCACGTAGGCACCCTCGTCGACGATGATCAGCGTCCGCTCGAACTGACCCATGTTCTGGGCGTTGATGCGGAAGTAGGCCTGCAGGGGCAGCTCGACCTTGACGCCCGGCGGCACGTAGATGAACGAGCCGCCCGACCATACGGCGGAATTGAGCGCGGCGAACGTGTTGTCGGTGGGCGGGATGATCGTCGCCCAGTGCTCGCGGAAGAGATCCTCGTGCTTGTGCAGCGCCTGGTCGGTGTCGAGGAAGATGACGCCCTTGTCCTCGAGGTCCTTCTGGAGGCTGTGATAGATGACCTCGGACTCGTACTGCGCGCCGACGCCCGCGAGGTACTTCTTCTCGGCCTCGGGGATGCCCAGGCGGTCGAACGTGTTCTTGATGTCATCCGGGACGTCGTCCCAGCTGCGCGCGTTCTCCTCGGTGGGCTTGAGGTAGTAGAAGATCGACTCGAAGTCGATGCCCGAGAGGTCGCCGCCCCACGTCGGCATCGGCTTGCGCCGGAACGTCGCGTAGGCCTTGAGCCGGAAGTCGAGCATCCACTGCGGCTCGTTCTTGTGCGCCGAGATCTCGCGCACGACGTCCTCGTCGAGGCCGGCGCGCGTCTTGAAGATCGGGGTCTCGGGACTGCTGAAGCCGTACTTGTACTCGCCGATGTCGACCTGTGCGGTTTCCGGAGCCACTTCAGACCTCCTGCTGCGGGGCGACGCCCGCGTAGCCGCTCTGCTCGAGCTCGAGCGCGAGCTCGGGTCCGCCCGAACGCACGATGCGGCCATCCATGAGGATGTGCACGTGGTCGGGCCGGATGTAGTTGAGGATGCGCTGGTAGTGCGTGATCACGAGCACGCCCAGCTCGGGGCCGGCCAGCGTGTTGACGCCCTGGGACACGATCTTGAGCGCGTCGATGTCGAGGCCGGAGTCGGTCTCGTCGAGGATCGCGAGCTCGGGCTCGAGCATCGCCATCTGCAGGATCTCGAGGCGCTTCTTCTCGCCGCCCGAGAAGCCGTCGTTGAGGTAGCGGCTGGAGAGCGACTTGTCGACCTCCAGCATCTCCAGCGCGGCGCGGAACTTGTTGCCGAACTCCTTCGCGGAGATCGGGTTGTCTGCGCCGTCGGGCCCGCCCTTGCGGTGCGCGTTGATGGCCTGGCGGAGGAAGCTCGAGACCGTCACGCCGGGCACGGCGTGCGGATACTGGAAGGCCAGGAACATGCCGAGGCGCGAGCGCTCGTCGGGTTCGAGCTCGAGCAGATCCACGCCCTTGAACGTCACGCTGCCCGCCGTGACCTCGTAGGCCGGATGCCCCATGAGGACGTAGGAGAGCGTCGACTTGCCCGAGCCGTTCGGGCCCATGACGGCGTGCACCTCGCCCTTGGAGACTTCGAGGTCGATGCCCTTCAGGATCTCCTTGCCGTCGATCTCGGCGCGGAGACCCTCGATGACGAGGTCAGCCACGTGCGTGCCTTTC
>Ga0207683_10001016_pt1 | contig 25569 bp, 28 predicted proteins | sample KBSM73metaG_FD_184333 | JGI IMG/M metagenome (GOLD analysis project Ga0207683, IMG submission 184333) | Miscanthus rhizosphere microbial communities from Kellogg Biological Station, Michigan, USA - KBS M7-3 metaG (SPAdes) (version 2) | ecosystem: Host-associated > Plants > Roots > Rhizosphere >... | reverse complement strand
GAGGCCCGCGCGCAAGCTTCTGGCAAGCTTGACCGCATCATCGACTGCCCAGTAATGCATGAAAATGAGCCGCGGCTGCTCGGTCAACATATGACTGTGCATTGCGGTGACATCGATGCCGTTGGAGCGCAGCGTGCGAACCATTGGCATCACTTCGTTAGCGGTAAGCACGAAATCGCCGGTAATCGCGGCCTTGCCGCCGCCGGTCGGCTGAAAGTTGATCACATGCGCTGAACCCATCGGAGTCGGGATCGTCATGCCGCCTTCAGTGACTGCATCGCGTCGCGGCACATTGAATTGGTACACCCCGCCGTTCGCCTGGCCTTTAGCGCCGATGATCTGATCAAGTTGCGCCGTATCGAGATCGACTGCCGGCGGTGTTGCGGGCGGCGCTGCAGGCGGTGGAGTCTTGCTTTGAGCCAGCGCTGTCTTGATTACTTCGGCCATCTTGACTGGATCGCCGGTGCCGCCGACGTGCATATAAAAAGTCGCGGGCGTAGCGCGCAGCAGATGATTGTGGATCGCCGTGATGTCGAGCCCGCCTTCGATGAGCTTCGCCATCACCGGATTGATTTCAGTTTCGAGCAGCACGAGATCGCCCATCACCATCGCCGTGTCGTGCATCGGCATGAAAGCGACCCACCCGCCCAGCGCGAGCGGCGGCTTGATCGTTACGCCGTCAAGCGTTACTTGAAGGTCGGAACGCGGAAAGCCATAGCGATGGACGTCTCCGGATACAGCCGCACTTCGGCCTATCGCACTATCAACCTTTTTCCAGTCGATCCCCTGCGCATGAACGGCAGATATCCACAGCGCCGCAAACAGGGCGCAGCCAGCACGCATAGTTCCCATCATTACCTCCTATAAAAAATGAACGGTGATCGCTGATGCACATCGACTTAACCTTTACTATTATCGCAACGCTCGTGTACCGAATGCGATGCAATGAAGGCGTCCACCATCTGTTCGGTGTAATAACGCGAGTGACTCCAGCTCGAGCTCGGACTGTTCTCCTCTGGCCGCCTGGCCATCGGTAGACGGTGCATGCCGGATATGCGAAAGCATAAGTTCGCGCGAGCCGCGACATTTCAACGCAATGCGGAATTCTGTCGTTGGAACGACTTGCCGCTGCGGCTCTCTCGCCTTTGACGTAGTGCTCAATTCGCTCAAAACGCTGCCCGCAACTGGCGATTAAACCATTTGTAGAGCAGGCCTTGGACGCGAGCGTCTAATGGGGAGGCTGCTGGACCCCCGATGCTGAAATGCTATGGATTTCTTTTCCCCCCGTCAACTAAGCTGTTCGATTGTCTTGAGATGCCGGATTGACAGAGCGCGTGTTTTGTAAGCGTTACAAGCGCGCCGACATTGCTCACCGCATTCTTATTTTGGCGGTGGCACCGGTGTCCGGTTGCCGCGTGTTCGCCGTTCCAATACCTGCGATCAACTCTCGCCGAAAGCAAGAGCTCAAGCCGCCTTCTGTCGCCTTTTTATTGTCAGGTCCGCTGCTTCGGCCGTCTCTCACTTGTGTCTTTGAACCGAACCCGACCCGGCGCTTCGATGGTTCGTGACAGTAAAACCTAACAGTTTGTTAGATTCAACACGTGCAGGTCCATGCCAGTAGCATCGAATACGAAAGGCGCTGACATGACGAGCGCAAAAGTTACAAAGTATATTTGCAGAGATGCATACGACAAACTGAAGAGGGAGGCGAGAAAAAGATGCAGCACTGATTGTGCAAGGTGGACCGAGCAAGAGAACCACCGCAAGGAGAAACCACAACCGATCGGTTGCGAGTATTACCTATCATTAACTGCAGGCAAATGCAGAATTAGGTTCCGGAGGAGCAACGATGCAGCACCCCCGCACAGTGAGCAACAAAGAACATCATTCGGAAGTGCTCGCGGCAATCGAGTTGCTGCGCGGACTGCTTTGCGGTCCGAAACCAACACTTCCCTACGATTATGAAACGTGGCGGCTCGGCGAATATCTGCTTGCGCGAGGCTGGGCTATCGGCACCACGACCACCGGCCTTGATGTCTCCTCGACAGGCCGCAAGTTACTTAAGTTGTTGCATCGAGTGGGCCTACGCGAGCGAGTGATCAGAAGCCTTGGTTCGAGTGTGAAAGCGTCCTAGGCGTTTACTGCGGACGATGCGGATACTATTAGCAAGGTGCCCCCTCACAGGCCTCAACGTGCGAATCGAGCACGTGCAAGCGAGAATTCACGCGGGCCCGTTCCGGCGCTCTCGCGTCGCTCAAGGGTTCTTGGGCTGACGCTTTGTAATGAATATGACGGCCGCAGTGTTCATACCGCCGGCCTGCGGGCGCATGCTACGAAGGAGCTTCTGCCGTAGAACATCTTGTCGACGTCGGAGCTTGGCAAATGTTTTGCGCAGGTCCGTCGCGACGCTTGGTGTGTATTCAAACGCGGGGTCAAGAATGGATTTCATCAAGTAGTCTGCTCAATAAATTGGCCGTCACTGCCTCATGCACATCAGCTGATACACGTGTTCTGCAGGTAACATCACTTTGAGTGTCGGCCGACGCTTCGCACAGCCAAGATAGGCTTTGCCATTGCCACTGTCGATGAGTCGAAATGATCAATGTCAGGCTCTCATTCACGTTGGTATAGGTAAGGACCCGTTCTATACGATAATTTTGACATGTTAACGTCATAGAGACCGCGTGCTACACTGCGCTCGCCCTGAACATTTGCGCAAAGCAACAGGAGCAACATGCCGACAATCAACGGAACGAGCGCTGCAGACGTCCTGGAAGGCAACTACCTTCCAGACGACATACACGGCGCTGCGGGGGACGATGTATTGAGTGGCGGCGACAAACTCACCCTTGATACGACGGGCCCTGTGCCAGCGCTCGTGTTCTTCGCGTATGACTCGCTGTATGGCGACGCGGGCAACGACATACTGTACGGGGACAACAATGTTCTCGGTTTCCAGGACTCGCTGAGTGGTGCGTATGTCCCTGTAGGAAATCTGCTGGATGGAGGACCGGGCGACGACACCATGTATGGCGGCGGCGGTGATGAGACGTACTATGTCGATTCCAGCAACGACCAGATCGTCGAGCCGAACTACTCATATGTAATTCGCCATACCGGCGAATTTCCAACGGGGACCGGCGGTCACGACAGCGTAAATAGCAGTGTCAGCTATACATTGCCGACGAACGTAGAGGACTTGATCATGTCGGGCAGCAGCAATCTCGACGGCGTCGGCAACGATTCGAATAACACGATCACCGGCAATGGCGGCGCGAATGGAATCGCGGGTCTGGTCGGCGATGATGTCTTGAACGGCAGCGGCGGCGATGACCGCTTGTATGGCGGTGATGGCAATGACTGGATCAACGGAGAGAATGGCAATGATCCATTGGCTTTGGGGCAAACGGCCGGCAACGACAGTATTGAGAGCGGCAGCGGCGACGACACTGTGCTGGGCGGTGATGGGGACGACCAGATAGCCGGCGGCGATGGGATCGACGTGCTGGTGGGCGAAGGCGGCAACGATGTCATCTTCGGCCAGGCAGGTATTGACTACGTCGACGGCCGGCAAGGCAACGATCAGCTCCTCGGCGGCGATGGCAACGACATCATATTCGGTGATGGCCTGACGACCGTCTTAGGATTCGGCAGCGACACTATCCACGGTGATAACGGTGACGACATGCTCATGGGCGAGTCGGGCGACCACAACGCGCCGGGCGGATCTGATGAAATGTATGGCGATGACGGGAACGATGTAATTTATGGCGGAGCTGGAGACGATTCGATTTTCGGTGGCAACGGCAATGACATTATCGACGGCGGCGCCGGAAACGATTCCATCACAGGCGGTCCGGGTGCTGACATCATGGTCGGCTCGGGCGACAGCACGAATGTCGGTGGGCCGGCAGCCACCACCGGCAACGATGTTTTCATATATGCGGCGATGGCCGATGCCGGCGACACGATCTACGGGTTCGACACACGCGCGGGCAACACGGATGGCATTGACCTGCGGCCGTTGTTCGATGCGCTTGGCTATACGGGCACGACGGCGCGCGCTGATGGCTGGCTCACGGTGACCACGGGCAACACGCCCGCGGATGCGGTAATTTGGGTTGACTCGAACGGCGGCGGAAATTCCTTTGTCCCGCTGCTCACCGTTGCAGGTGTCGCGCCCGCCGCGCTTACTGACGCGTTCTTTTTGATTCAGTAGCGGGTCACGCGTCGCGAGACGCACAGTCCGGGACAGGTCTTGGCGCAGCATGCGGATACCTGGCGCATCCGTAGGTTTCGCCCTGCAAATGTACGAGCTGAGCGGGATAATGCTGCGTTCGGACATCGAGCACGGCGGAGCACACTCCTTGTATAAATCCAAAGCGACTCGCGGCCATGTCTGCACATCTTCGCGCAGCGGTGCTCGGCTAATTCATCATAGTGAAACCTGACATTTTGTTAGATTTTTACCGCGAGATACCATGCCAGCGGCATCGAATGCGACAGACGCTGACATGACAAAGTAAAGAGTTGAAACTATTATTTGCAATAGACAGTACGACAACGATTAATACAAAGTCGTCCGAACAATATGCATCACTGAGATGCAACGAGAGCGCAGTAAGCACGGCCGCACGGGAAAACAACCATCAATCCGATGCGAGTCTTAGCTTCTGGTTAACTGCTTGTAATGCACAATCCGGTCGGGGAGGACCAGCGATGCAGCAACAGCCCACAGTCTCAAAAGAAGAAGATGATGCCGAAGTCGTCGCGGCAATTGACTTGTTACAACTATTGTATTGCGGTCCGAAACCGACACTTCCTTACGCCTATGAAACGTGGCGGCTAGGCGAATATCTGCTTGCACGAGGGTGGGCTACCGGCAGCACGACTACGGGCCTTGATGTTTCCCCGAGCGGCCGTGAGCTACTTTCGTCGCTCAACCGCGTTCGTCTACACTAGACGCGCGGAAGTAATGTTTACCATCGTTTTCTGCGTAGCAGTGAGCGCACTGGCGGCTGGCTGTGTCATGGGTTGGCTTTGTGGCGTACGTGTCACGTCCGCTAAGCAAACGCGAATGAGGAGTCACGTCCGGGACCTCCTGCGTGATGTCGGCACACTGAAGGCATACGCTGCTAAAGTGCGAGTGTCGGCAAACGAGAACGCGCTAGAACAGCGCCAGCTTCGCGCCGCAGCAGACCTGGCGAGAAAAGAGGCAGTGAAAGCCGCAAATGTGATTCGAACGCTAAGGCCTGCCGTGCGCCTTATCCGGACTCACAATAGAGAACTGTTCAGTTAGAGGGGCAACGCGTACCAATTATCGCAGAGACGCGCCTGACAATTCGTGTCGCGGCCTCATGCCACCTCGCGGTCTGCCGGCTGCGCAATTTCTAAATGGCTTTTTTGCTGTGACCGGCGTTCCTGGGCACGATGCCGTAAGCGTGTTCGTTCAACGGCTTCAAAGCTGAGACGCAAAGCGCGTTGCTGATGCTCATGGGCGGTCCGGTCTGTTATGTTAACGACACTGGCGACCAAGCGCTTTATCGTTTGCAGTTCGTCGGATACTGACATCAAGTCGGTCGCGCGACGCGTCGGAACACGTTTGTGCACGGCGCGACAGGCGAAACATCCGGCTCCGAACGCCACGACGATGACGAGCAAAATTGCAGCCATTTCCATAATCACTCCGCGTGTTGTTCTTGGTGTCGGAAGGCTCTCGTAAGGTTACCCGCGTACGGGCGGCGCTTGCAAGAGAGGGCCACTTCGAGTGTTAGTGACTCGCGGCAGACTGATCAAATATCACGGCGGCCCGTGGTCGCTTCCGGGCCTAGGAGAGCCATCACTCCGGTTGTCGCTCGTTACGAACGCTAATCATCCGCGGGCAAAAAGAAGTTCTCGCCGTGCGAGTGGTCATGCCTCGTCTGAGGGCAAGTTCCTCGCGTGCCATCGCAGCTTCAGGCGACCGCCGGCATAACGTCCGCCCATACTTTCAAAGAACCGATATGCGTCAGCAAGCGAGTCGAAGGTGTGTAATGCCGCCGTGTTTGCGCTTTCAGTCAATTGCCCATTAGCGCCCAAATATCGGACCTCGCACGTTTCCGTTTCCAGCACTACAAAGTAGTGCACGAATCCCGGATGGCTCATGCTGAATGCGGGCCACACCGCGACTTAACTAAAAACGGCGGAACTCTAGACGCAGAATGCGTCCCTCGTATAGCCCTCTGTGCTCTGCATGAAAATCGCTCGCTCTCGACAGCGCGGCGAACGTCAGAAGCTTGTTCAAGTCGCCACATCCGACGACCGGTAAGCCGTCCACGCCGACGTATTCGCCCCCCCCCCGGCACTTCGCCCTCTCCAATCTTGAAATAATAAAGCGACGATGTGTGCATCTACCGATTATGCACTGTTGCAGTGATAATCCTTCTTCGGTAAGTTCCCGAGCGCATGTCAGCGTGCGACTTCTTATGGCGTGCTCAGTGTTTCCGTTTGGTCGGTTTGGCTGGCGGCGGTATTACCATGATCCTCGGGCGCGACTGGCGGATGCTGTTTACCTGGCCCGTGCGCGAGGCGCACGCGTAACGGCACCTGACCGTTCGCAATGATCGTCGGGTGTTTGCTCAGTATCATTACGCCGAACTTCCACCAGTGCACGCGTGCATCGTAAAGTTCATCGGCGGTGAATGTGCGCTCGACCGCTGTCCGTTCAAGTCATTCCGACAGCAGCAAGGCAGTGGTACTCGCGCTGCGCCCGATTTCACTTTCGGGCATGCTGTTGCTTCTCGGTAGAGAAGCACATCGGCCAAACGAGCCAAACAGGGACCACAGTAGACTGCTCCCCTTGCTTTGACTCACGAGCGCTACACTGCTACGGCGGGAGTGTCATTCACCAATCGGTCGCGCCCTTTGACGGGACATACGTTTAGCCGCTCCGCATTGGTCCAAAGGCTAATCCTGTCGACTGGAGGAAAGATTTAAACTCGTAGGCGACAACGCGCAACCACACGGCGCGCTCGTGCTTGTGACTGCCATGACGATCACGCCTCCCATCGGTCTGGCACACAGTTAAGATTTTTGAAATGTCAGGACGCCCTGATGGAGATTAGGAACAAGCTGCTCTGGATCATTGCGCTGGCTGTGACATCGACATCGCTCCTCGCTGTTGCGCAGACTGAAACTGCCCCACCTGCTCCCGCGCAGAGTTCCCCGTGGCTGCTCGCGCCCATATTCAATCAAAATCCCAAGCTCGGCGCCTCGTTCGGAGTACTCGGCGGCTATCTGCATCTGTTCGATGAGAACTCGCGGCCGTCCATATTCGCCGTCTCGGGCCAGTATACGAATACAGACTCGATCGTGGGCGGCGCTTTTGCCAGGACTTCCTTCGACCAGGACCGTCAACGACTACTCGCTGGGCTCTTGTACGGGAACATCAAAAACGACTACGCCGATTACCTCGGAACCGGAGTTCCGCTCAAAAATAATGCCGAGATGCGTTCGTTCATTGCGCGCTACACGTACCGCATCAAGGACGACTGGTTTATCGGCGTGCAGGGCATCTATCAGAATTTCTTCATCGCCGGCGAGACGGAATTCGATAATCAAGTACTCGATGTCCTTGGTGTCAAGCCATACAAGTCTGGTGGGCTGGGTATCGTCGTCCAGCGCGATACACGGGACAGCGAGGACATGCCGACACGCGGCTCGCTGCTCAACCTTAACAATCTGGCCTACCGTGAAGCGTTAGGCGGCCAGGACAACTTCGACGTCTATCGTGTCGAGTTCAGGTACTTCATGCCGCACGGCGATCGAAATGTGTTTGCCATGCGCCAGCTGAACCACCTCACGAACAACGCACCCACTCAGACACGAGCACCGGTTCAGCTTCGCGGCTACAAGATCGGGCAGTACAACTCTGAGTACATGTCTTCGATCGAGGGCGAGGAGAGGCTACGGCTTGCAGAGAGATGGACAGCCACGATTTTCGCGGGCGTGGCGTGCCTCTATGGAGAAGGCGCCGGAGGCGGGGGCTGTGGGGAAAGCGCAAACCTATTTCCGGCTGCCGGCGCTGGTGTTCAGTACATTCTTAAACCTAAGCAGGGAATAGTTCTTAACCTCGAGTATGCGCGTGGCAAGAGCGGAAATTCGGGCGTTTACCTCAAGATGGGATACGCCTACTGACCCCCTGCGCGCATCGATTTCCTCCTGCTGTTCTTCGATAGCGATTGGCCGTGATCTTCTGCGACAGCTTCATAACGAAGGGCAATACCTTACTCACGCTTTCTCCTAATTCGGATTGGCTGAGCGTTCTCGGGCCTCGCAGACCGCTTCTGACTTGAAGAGTCAACTGTCGGCGTCGTTCTTTAACGCTATGGCAGGAGACCTTCACCCAGCCAAGCCGTTTTTCGATTCACGATTCTGCTAACAATTACTCTCTCGCTTTTCGCACGACATTTGCTGAAATGTCGGCAAGCGCCCGCAACGTCGCGCGGTCGCTGATAGCTCCTCCGTACACTGATTACTATCTTGCTCCTGCGTGGTTAGCGCGTTTTCAACGTGCCACCTCAAAGGCGGTCCGCTTGTCATAACTCCTGCCATTTTCATGCGCTTCGCTGGCGCGAATTGTATCGATATGGCGCCGATGGTCCTGTGCAGAGACTGAGTGCGCTGATAGTATCGCCGGGGTTTTTTTACCGGGCAGGAGCGCAATCATCGTCGTGCCGCGTGGACTATCCGCAAGTGCATTGGTCAGCTTGGTCAGAGCACAGTGCACAGGATTCGGTGAAGTCATCGATATCAAGCTTATGCCTCCCTTGTCGGAGAGCCGTCTCATATTCGTGCAGATGCGAACCGAGACGCAGAGTCATGAGTTGTCGCAAGCGCTCGGACAAAACAGCTTCGGCGATGTAGTCGCAATTCAGGTCAGATATGCGCCTGAAACACTGAATGACTGGAGCAAGCTCGAAAGTCGAAATAGGTGATGGACCAAGAGGCTCTGCGAGTTCTCATAGTTGACGACGACGCCGCAGCAGCGATCGACCTCGAGAGACTGCTACACGCGCACGGGCATACTGTTCACGTATCGTATCGTGCCAGCGACGCACTTGAACTCGCGGTTGTTATACGACCGCATCTGATATTGCACGACATCGTTATGCCAACGATGGGTGGATACGAGGCGGCGCGCCGTCTAAGGGCCATCCCTGTCCTGGCGCACACGCTACTGATAGCGTGTTCCGGTTCGATCAATGAACGGAAAGTGAGACAGGCGGGCTTCAATGGTTGGCTTATCAAGCCCGTTCGCGATGCTGACCTGCAGACGATAATCACTATCGCGCACGAATGCATTGCGAACACTCGTCGCGATCTCGATATCGGTGACTGGTTCAAGCAACCGGACTAGGCTCCTGGCGCTCATATCTCGTATGGCGTGCATTGTCTGCAATATGGCACGCACTGTCCTATAAGAGACTGACGCCGATTGATAACCTCCGCGCTCGTCAACTCAACGGGCAAGGCGGTCTATCGTGGCGAGCGGGAAAGACAGGAATACCGGAAGCGAAGACGATCGTCCAGACGACGAACCGCTTCTGAGCGAGAGAGTGTTTTGGGCAATCTGGATTGCGTGGACCGTCGCGATCCTTTTCCTTTGTATGCAGCGATAGACCAACCGCGTTCGGATTGTCGCTGGCCGCTGTGTAATCTTTGTGCTTAAAAGCGAAGCTTTCTTCATAAGCACGAGTCACAAGGCTCGCGTTCGCCATGCCTTCGATGTCCTCAGAGTGGCGAATCGCATGGTCAACGTTGTTGAGTAACGATCACCTGTCTAGAGGTGAGTGCCGCAGGTGCAGGATCTCTCCATCGAAGACCCCCCTCTTACTTACGTGATAGTTAGACGCGTCACGTAGATTCATGAATGTCATGAGCGGCGCGAGCTTATGGCAACCGCGTACAGGGTGCCCGTCCCTGCCCATGAACAGACCGGGACCCGTCGAACGCGCCTGCTCCCCGATCTGAAAGTAATAGACCATCTGCCGATTCTAAACATGTATGGCCAAGAGCGCCGCTTCAGATGCGAGCCACCGGCGATCGCCAGTGCAAGGCCGCTAGCAAGAAAAACCCGCAGCCCGGAGCCGTTCGAGGCACTCTCGCTCCTCCCACCGAAGGTTACAGCGAAAGTCTATGTTCACTGCGCGCAAGGCGCGCCTTCGTGCGTGTCGCACTCCAATCTGCGCGGCGTCAACTGACAACTCAGTGTCGTCGGCGGTCAAGACGAAGCCGGCCGCTAACCTCAAAATCAGCAAGCATAAGCATCATCGTTTTCACAACGCTGCCGAGAATTCCAGGCACCAGGAATATTCAATGAATGCTCAGATTCAGCACAGTATCAAAATGACTGCCGCAAGAAGAAAGCCGTTCATCGCGATTGTGGATGACGATGCATGCGTCTGCCGTTCTCTCAAGCGCCTGGTCAAGTCGCACGGCATCGATGCCGAGACATTTACGTCGAGCGTTGAATTCGTCGATGTGATACAGCATATGCAGTCTTTCCACCCGGACTGCGTTATTCTCGACATGCATATGCCGGTGCTGAACGGAGCTCAGGTGCTGGGACGACTGGCAGGATGCCGGCCCGGCCTGCCGGTTATCTTCCTTACCGGCGCGCGCGAGCCTGGAATTTTCCGAATGGCGCTTGCATGCGGCGCAGTGACTGCTCTGCGCAAACCGTCTGACGAGGCTATGCTGATGGCGAACCTGCGATCGATCTTGAAGATGGAAGCAGGCGATGGAACACCGACGCCAAGTGAAATAACATAGAAAGCAGCGCCTCCACGTCGCTCTGCCTGATATGGTTGAGGCTGGTCGACGCGAGTTAGCGTCCTTACCGCGGAACGCCAGCTTTTCAGCAGAACCCCACACGCGCGGCAATCGCGCCGGATGTCGTGCTATTGGACTTTCGTCCAATAGCACTGTCGCCCTGATTGGGCGATTCTCCCATCGCAGGTTTTCGCCTGCAGAAACCTCCCTAGATCCCGCATGCAGCGGGCTTTGTGGGCCGCCCTAAACGGCGGCCCACTTTTTATCGATAGCACCCATGACAAAGTTTTCCATGCCGGCGCGAAACCGAGCGCGACATCATGGCCGCGTTCCGACGCGTGCAAGCCATCCTGGCGCGCAGTGAGCACGACGCCGAAGGTCCGGAGCGTGTAACCGGCGCAGCAGTTGGCGCACAGCCGGTGCCTACGGCTGTAGCAGTGGCTCGGCTGCACTCATGTGTCTCCGAAATGGCGGCGATCGTTCAACGCGTCATGGCCGAGCTGCCGCCGCACGATGTTGATCAACGGCAGCGTGCTGACATCACTAAGTTTTGCTCGGATTTTGAGCAGGCAACACGCGCAATTCAGGCCGAGATACGAATTCTTGAAGACAAACTTGGCCTGCACCCGGGCGAAGCGCCCTACGATCGATCAGTGCTCAGCCGCGAACCGATAATCACCATATACATTATTCGGAAATGGCTTTCCGAAGAGATCGACTCGATTAAGGCCATTTTGCGGCGCCTTGAACGCGGCGCGGCTTATCGGGTCGTCGCGCGGGCGACGGTGGATCTGATCCGGATATGGATAGATGCGGAATCTGCACTGATGACGATTCGAGTGCATGTGACGCGCGAAGAGTAAGCGAGTTATGCATCGTAATCCTTCGATTCACGCACGCGGCACCGTAATCTCCGTCTAGCTCGCCACGTATAAGACCTTAGTCCAATATGCGATAGGGCATGATTGCGCCTATCGTCATTTGCGTGGCTTGTCTCGGGATGCGCGCATGAAGCGGGACGGGTCGAATGCAATATCATGACGATGGCGGCCTCTCAGTGAACCCTCGTGCACAGTCACCGGATCAAGCAGCGAAGCCTCGCGTCGTCTCCTCGTTCCAACGGCGCCAGGTGGCAGGCGTCCGGGGCCGCCCGAGCTCCCTACTCTCTCGGTTAGTCGGACTTGCTCATGGCAGTATATTTCCCCGACATGCGGCAGCCTGTCTTGGTCAGGGCAGTACCATGGGCCTGAGCTATGCGTTAACGCGTAGATACGCCCGACGAGCGGCGGTTGTGTTTGCCCTGCTGCTGCCGTGCACAGCGCTCGCTGCCGGAGCACTCGTTTATTTCGATCAGCCGGAAAGCGCCAAGATCTTTACGCAGGCCGAAAGTAAAGGGAACTATTGGGAGTTGAGCCGCTATTATGAAACGCAGCGGATCGATACGTTTTGCTCGGTGACCTCGAGCACGATGGTGCTGAATGCGCTGGGCGTCAAGCCGGCGATCCAGCAAGCGATGATTTATCCGTTTAACAAATTCAATCACGAGAATTTTTTTACGCCGGCCGTCCTCGCTATGCAACCCGTGCGCAACATCGCCGGCGACGGGCTGACGCTCGCTGAACTCGGTGACGTTCTGGCGACTTTCGGTGTACGCGTCGAGCAGCACCCGGCGACGACTACCTCCGCCGCCGATTTCCGCCGGCTTGCGCAAGCCGCCGTGAGCTCGACCGACCGTTATGTAATAGTCAATTTTCTACGCAGTGCTATCGGTCAGGAAGGCGGCGGACATTTTTCGCCGCTCGCGGCCTATGATGCAAAGACCGACCGCTTTCTTATTTTGGATACGGCGCGTTACAAATACGCGCCTTTTTGGGTGCTAAGCGACGATTTGTGGACCGCGATGAATACAGTCGATAAAGACTCCAAAACGGCGCGCGGTTTCCTGATCGTCGCCCAGGCGCCTAAGTAAGAACAGGAAGTAACGACTATTCGAACCAGACACTGTAAATATCTCACAACAATCGGGTTGCCGGCTTAACAGGAATCCCGAGCGCGATCTCCTAGACTGAATCATCGTTGCAGCGGCCAAGTAGGCCTAAGGAGATCGACATGGAAATGGACGGCGTCGTAGACAAAACCCGCAAGCATCAGTCGGATCCGGCAGAGAAGTTTGCATCCCGTTTCTTCAACGTCGTTGGTATAGCGTGGGTGGTTGCCCTTTTATTCGTTATCGGAGTCCAGCATTCGAGAAACATCAATGCGGCTGAGCATCAACCCGAGAGAGTTTCGGAACCGGAATCATTGGCGCCGATTAGCTATTTGCCGGCGCAGTTTCCGCGAAACTGGGCGAGCGCGACAGTAGCCGAACATGTACAGGCGTTTTAATGTCATGTCAAACCTGATGCTAAGAGTGAGAGGCCTGCGGGGCCGGGCGCTCGTTGTTCGGTTGACCGGTCCCCTGTGCTTGTCGCGATCCTGCATGAGTAGAAATCAATGTGGCGCAGGCTGCAAGCAACCCGCCCACATTTCGTCCGCTGTCGACCTCGAGGTGAAACGATGAAAACAAAGTCAATACTTGATCCCTCATTCCGCTATACACGGAGTGGCGACACTGACCTGCGAAAAACTTTTGCCCGGATCCGGCGGGAACAGCGCAAGGAAACGTCAGCCCAGGCAGACAAGCTGACCGCAATGAACGTGTCACCGATCGTGCGACGCGCCACTGTGCATAACGGCCCCGGGCGTTGAGTGAGATCGAGCGACTCGACAAATACCGAACGGCATGTTCGCGATCGTACTATTGCTGCTGCAGGCGCTGTTGCGCGAGCGCGTTCAACGACTGAACGAGCACCCTCTCTTGAGCTTGCAGTTCCCGGTATCGCGCGTAAAGCTGATCTAAGTCCGCCTGGTAATCCTTGATGCGCCGGGCGCGGGTTTGCTCTTCACGCTTGACGTCGTCGTAAAGCGGCGAACTGGGCGGCGAGTTGGCTGCTGCGAAGCTCTGTCGCTCTTCGTTGCGACGCAGCTCCTGCACCATATTGAACTGTTGATACAAGGATTGCCGCTCTTGAGAATTTCGAGTCAGAGCAGCTTCTACTTCACGTGTCTGGTAGTCAATGCTCTGCGCTGCTACGCCCGAGCTAAGCAGGAAGGCGCTCGACAACAAGATCTGACGGCAAATGCCGCATATGTTATCGATCGACGAGCGACCCTGACGCCCTGAGCTACAGCTCTGTGACATGACCAGCGATGATTGCGCCTTACATGTTGTCGATTTTCGACATACCGGCAGTTTAGCATTCACGAAAGACGCGACGATGGTAAATCCAACCGTAACGGCCCTGCAACTACGGCGCGCCTATATCCGATGGGCTAAGACTTTAGTCCAATACCGACTGCGGATAGCTGTCCGTATTCTCTTGGCATGACTGGATTTTATTACTTCGTCGTCGGAGAGGCGGTCGATAAAGAACCGCCTGACTATATCGGCATCGATGGGGAGTGTGTGCCGCATGATGGCGACTTCGCGCTCGTCCGAAAATTCTTCACCCGACTCGAAGCGCGCAATTTTTATCATGGGATGGCTCGACGGTACGGCGTTCAAACGCTGCATATGCGATGGTACTCGTCGGATGGAAGCGCACCTGAGGGCGCGTGCCGCAACAAGCGCTGGACCCCGTCAAGATATCAGTGATTGTCCCGCGGGACGAAAGCGCCGCTCGTACCGACCAGGAAATCGAAGTCCGCTCCGTCATTTGCCTGCAGCACATGTTCGCAGTAAAGGCGCCAGTACCCGCGCGATAGCGGCGGTTGCGGATTTCGCCATAACTTCCGGCGACGCGCGAGCTCCGCCTTGCCGACGAGCAGTTGCAATCGACGCCGCTCCACGTCCAACTCGATGATGTCGCCGTTTTCGACCAAGGCGAGGACGCCGCCCGCGGCCGCTTCCGGTGCGACGTGGAGCACGACGGTGCCGTAAGCCGTTCCGCTCATGCGCGCGTCCGAGATGCGCACCATGTCGGTGACTCCCCGTTTCAGCAGCTTGGGCGGCAGCGGCATGTTTCCAACCTCCGCCATTCCTGGATAGCCTTTTGGTCCGCAGTTCTTGAGCACCATAACGCAGCGTTCGTCGATATCAAGCTGCGGGTCATCGATCCGCCGGTGAAAATCCTCAATGTCCTGAAAAACTACGGCGCGGCCCTTGTGCTTCATAAGTTCCGGCGTAGCGGCGGACGGCTTGATGATGGCGCCATCAGGACACAGATTCCCCTTGAGAACTGCGATGCCGGTGTTTTTCTTGAACGGACCCTCGAAGGGGAAAACCACATCCCTGTTCCAGCAGCGCGCGTCCTTGTTGTTCGCCCACAGCGTCTTGCCGTTTACGGTCAGCGCGCTCTTGTCCAGCAATCCGTTTTCGCACAGTTCACGGATGACTACAGGAAGTCCACCCGCGTAGTAGAAGTCTTCCATCAGATACTTGCCCGATGGCATGAGGTTAACGAGACAGTGCACATCGCGGCCGAGCCGGTCCCAATCAGCGAGCTTCAGATCGACGCCGATGCGGCGCGCGATAGCGATCAGGTGGATCACCGCATTTGTCGAGCCGCCGATGGCGGCATTTACCCGGATCGCGTTCGCAAAGGCGTTGGCTGTGAGAATCAGCGACAGTTTCACGTTTTTCTTCACGAGCTCGACAATGCGGCGGCCCGCCGCGCGTGCGAGCACATTGCGGCGCGCGTCCACTGCCGGAATCGCGGCGTTGCCGGGCATGCCCACGCCCAGTGCTTCGACCATCGACGCCATCGTGGACGCCGTGCCCATCGTCATGCAATGGCCGTGCGAGCGGTGCATGCACGACTCGGCCTCGTGGAACTCGGCAAGTGTAATTTTGCCGGCCCGCAGTTCTTCAGACATCGACCACACGTTCGTTCCGGAACCGATGTCCGTGCCGCGGAATTTGCCAGAGAGCATAGGACCACCGGACACGGCGATGGCCGGAAGATCGACGCTCGCCGCGCCCATCAACAACGCCGGAGTCGTCTTGTCGCAACCGACGAGCAACACCACGCCATCCAGCGGATTGCCCCGTATGGATTCCTCGACGTCCATACTCGCGAGGTTGCGATATAGCATCGCGGTCGGACGCAGCAGCGTTTCACCGAGCGACATCACAGGGAATTCCAGCGGGAATCCGCCGGCTTCCAACACGCCCGCCCTGACGTGGTCTGCGATGACGCGGAGGTGCGTGTTGCACGGTGTCAGCTCCGACCATGTATTGCAGATGCCGATCACGGGCCGGCCGTCGAACTGGTCATGCGGCACGCCGCGGTTTTTCACCCAGCTGCGGTAGATAAATCCGTAAATATCCTGTCGTCCAAACCAATTCGAGCTGCGCAGCTTGTGCGATTTTTTAGGCATCTCAATAAGTGGCGCGACCGCCCGAGATATCGAATACCGCGCCGGTGGAGAACGAGCAGTTACCCGATGCAAGCCAGCACACCATTGACGCGATTTCTTCGACGGTAACAAAGCGGTTCATTGGAATTTTCGCGAGCATGTAGTTAATGTGCTCGCTGGTCATCTGATCGAAAATCGCGGTTTTCGCGGCGGCCGGCGTGACGCAGTTTACGAGCACGCCGCTTGACGCGAGTTCTTTGGCTAGCGATTTTGTCAGGGCTATAACGCCCGCTTTCGATGCGCTGTAGGCCACTGCGTTCGGATTGCCTTCCTTGCCCGCGATCGAGGCGATATTCACGATGCGGCCGTATTTCTGTCTCACCATGTGGGGCGCCACCGAACGGCAGCACAGGAACTGACTGGTTAGATTGACGCGCAGCACGCGGTCCCACTCGTCGATCGGATAATCGATCGTGGGGGCATTGAGCCCCGCAATTCCCGCGTTATTGACGAGTATGTCTACGCGGCCCAAGTCGCGAATCATGGCGTTAGTCGCGCGCTCAACTGCGTGCGGATTGGTCACATCGATTACGTCGCCCGACACACCCGCGCTCAATTCAGCGATGGTGCGCGCAAGCAGCTGCTCGTCGCGATCCCAGATGCGAACTTGCGCACCGGCGGCAAGCAGGCGCTGTGCGATTGCGCGGCCGATGCCTTGCGCACCACCAGTCACAATAGCCGCACGCTGACTGAACTCAGCTACCCCATCGCCAGACCCTTCTCCCGAAACAATGGAGGTTCGAGGCGAAGATGGTTCATCAGCCATTACCATTCCTTAGTAATGCGCTCATTCTTTGACTCCGCCGGTCAGGCCGGCGACATAGTACTCGACAAAAAACGAATACAGCACAGCAACCGGCAGAGAGCCGAGCAGCGCGCCCGCCATCAGCGCGCCCCAGTGGTATACGTCACCCTCGACCAGTTCCGTGACGACACCTACCGGGACGGTCTTTACTTCCGACGAAGATATAAACGTCAGTGCATAAATAAATTCGTTCCACGATAGTGTGAACGCGAAGATGCCGGCGGAAATCAGACCCGGCACAGCCAGCGGCAGAATAATCTTCGTGAGTATCTGCCACCGTGTAGCCCCGTCGATGAGTGCGCATTCCTCGAGCTCATAGGGAATCGAGCGAAAATATCCCATCAGCAGCCACGTGCAGAATGGAATGAGAAACGTCGGATAAGTCAGCATCAGCGCCCAGCGCGTATCGAAGAGTCCCAGTTCAACAACGATGGCGGCGAGCGGTATAAACAGGATCGACGGCGGCACCAAGTAAGCGAGAAAAATTGCCATGCCGACGCTTTTCGAACCGCGGAAACGCAGCCGTTCGATGGCGTAAGCCGCGAACACGCTTGCGATCAAGGAGACGAAAGTGGCTACGACTGACACGATAATCGTGTTCCACATCCACTCCGGATAGGATGTATGGAACAGGAGCTTCTCGAAATGCGCGATGGTGGGATGTTGAATCCAGAACGGGTTGGCATCGCGGCTGAGAAGTTCTGCATCGGGCTTGAACGACGTCATCGTCATCCAATAGAACGGAAACAAGAGCACGAACAAGAAGCCACCAAGCGGCAGGTATAGCGTCACCCAGCGGCGCGGCAAGGACTCAAGGTAGTCCATGCCGCGCGTGTCTTCAGTTCGCTCGGTCACGTTATTTGTCTCCGCCGCCCTGCTGCCATGCCCTGCGCTGGAGGCCGAAATAGGAAAATAATATGGCAGCTAATAAGAATGGCACCATTGCAATGGCAAGCGCTGCGCCTTCGCCGAGGTTGCCGCCCGGTATCGCACGCTGAAACGAAAGCGTCGCCATCAGGTGGGTCGCGTTAAGCGGTCCGCCGCGCGTCAGCACATAGATCAGTTGAAAATCCGTAAAGGTGAAGAGCACGCTGAACGTCATCACGACGGCAATGATAGGTGTGAGCATTGGCAAAGTGACGTAACGAAACTTCTGCCACTCGGTCGCGCCGTCGAGCGAAGCCGCTTCGTATAGCGATGGCGATATCGTCTGCAGACCGGCAAGCAGACAGATGGCGACGAATGGCACACCGCGCCACACGTTCGCAATGATCACCGACATCCGCGCCATCCACGGATCGCCGAGGAAATTGATGTAATGGTCAATCACTCCCATGCGCGCGAATGCCCACGACACAACCGAAAACTGTGCATCGTATATCCACCAGAATGCAATCGCCGAGAGCGCTGTCGGCACAATGAACGGCAGCAGGACGACCGCTCGCAAAAACGCCTTGCACGGCAGGCTGCGATTGAGGAGCATCGCCAGCCACAAGCCCAGCATGAATTTCACGACGCTCGCTACCACCGTGTAAAAGAGCGTGTTGAACAGCGACAGGCGCGCGAGCGCGTCGCCCAGGAGTGACTCGAAATTTTCCAAACCTACCCAATGCCCTGCCCGTCCAATCCTTGCATCGGTAAAACCGAGCCACAGGCCAAGGCCGAGCGGATAAGTGAGAAACATCAGCAATAGCGCCGCCGCGGGCAGCATGAACAGCAGACCGAGGACGTTGCGATTGTCGAGAAATTTGTGCATTCGCTTTAAACCGCCGGAGTCAACGGCAGCATTGCTGCTGCCGCTTTAGCCGCGAAAAACTCACACCCGCCCGATTGAACAGCGTTGTAATTCCAAGTCCACCGAACCGGGCGATGTGATGCCGGAGCGCCTCTGATTACACTTTGTAGTAGCGCTCGGCGCGTTTCTGCGCGCGCTCGGCCGCCTCCTTCGGCGTCTTTGACCCGCTGGCCGCTTCGGCCACCATGTTGACGACGATGAAATCGGCCATGCACTGGGCCGACGCATATCCCATCTTTCCGCTGTAACCGTTGGGAAGCATGATCTTCATGCAGTCGCGGTACGGCGTGTGCTTCGGGTCTTCGGTCCAGATCGGATTCGACTCGTAGGCTTTAAGCGGATGCGTCACATAGCCGATTGCGGCCTTCTGCCACGGCTCGTACTGCTCCTTCTCCATCATGAAGCGCAGGTATTCCTTGGCCGCGTTCGGATACTTGGTGTACTTGAAAATCATCTGGTTGAAGAAGAGGTGCAATTCGGTGGGCTTGCCCACCGGACCCACCGGCAGATTGGCGTGGCCGATGTCGGCGGCCATGGCCTTCACTTTCGGGTCTTGTGATGTCTTGGCCGAGTAATAGATTGAAATGCCGTTCTCGGTAATGCTGATTTGATCGTCGAGGAAAGCCTTGTTGTTGTTCGGATCCAGCCAGGAAAGCGTGCCCGGGACGAAAGTCTGATAGAGCTCCCTGGCGTATTCGAGCGCCTGGATGGTTTGTGGACTCGCGATGACGACATTGTTTTTTTCGTCGACGAGTTTGCCGCCGAATGACCAGACCAGCCAATGCGTCCATGTATTGCCGTCGCCGGTCGCATTGCCGAGCGTGAAGCCAACTGGATGGCCTTTGGCTTTCAAGGCCTGACACAGTTTGAGGAAGCCCGGCATGTCTTTCGGAAACGTTGAAAATCCCGCTTCCTTCATGTGGCTTTCGCGATAGACAAACGTATTGCCGGCGCAACCAAGCGGCAATCCGATCCAGCGCTTGCCGTCAGGCTGCAGGTATTGCTTGCATACGTCATACCACCCACCGTATTTCGTGCCGAGATAATTTGCAAGGTCGGTGACGTCGAGCAACTTCTCCGGATAAAGATTGGCGTCGTCAAACGTCGACAGCACGATGTCGGGACCCGAGCCGACGTTCGCCGCAACCGCTGCCTTCGGCCGCACGTCTTCCCAGCTTTCATTGTCGACGCGCACCTCAACGCCGGTCGCTGCGCTGAATTTCTTCGTGTTTTGCATCCACACATCTTCATCGCCCTGCACAAAGCGCTTCCAGCGGAGCACACGCAGCTTGGCCCCTGTTTCCGGTTTCCAGGCCATAGCGGGTGTTTTGGTTTGCGCGGAAGCCAGGAGCGGCAATCCCGTCGCTGCGCCCGCGGCGAGCCCGGCTGATACTCTTAGAAAGTCGCGTCTATCGATTTTGCTCATCGTCTCCTCCGTCAGGTAAAAAAACGAAATCGGTCAGGCAAGCCGGGCGCCGCTCGCGCGATCAAACAGAAAGGTCGACATCGGCCTTAACATCACCGCTGTTCCCGGCTGGAAATCGTGACGCTCGCGCACCACGGCCGTGACGTTAACCCCGGCGAGCTTGCAGAAGATCTGCGTGTCGGCGCCGGTCGGTTCAACCACGACAACTTCAGCGGGCACACCGGTTTTATCCACCGCGAAATGCTCGGGCCGCACGCCGACGGTTACCTCGCGCCCTTCTGGAATCTCCGCGCGCAGCGGCAACGGAAGATGTATGCCGCTGCCGACCGCCACAGCGAGGTCAGCGCCATTTCGCGCAAGGCGGCCATCGATGAAGTTCATCGCAGGCGAACCGATAAAACCGGCGACGAACTGATTTGCGGGATTGTCATACAGTTGCAGCGGCGACCCTATCTGCTCGACGCGTCCGGCATTCATAACGACGATCTTGTCAGCCATGGTCATCGCCTCGATCTGGTCGTGCGTGACATACACCGAAGTCGTCTTGAGCCGCAGGTGCAGCGCTTTGATCTCGGTGCGCATCGCCACTCGCAGCTTGGCGTCGAGGTTGGACAGTGGCTCGTCGAACAGGAATACCTGCGGCTTGCGCACGATGGCCCGTCCCATCGCTACGCGCTGGCGCTGACCGCCCGAGAGCTGGCGCGGATATCGTTTGAGGTAATCTGCAAGTCCGAGGATGTTCGCCGCCTCCATCACTCGCTTGCGCGTGGCGTCCGCGCTCTCGCCTGCAAGTTTGAGGCTGAACGCCATGTTGTCGAACACCGTCATATGCGGATATAGCGCGTAATTCTGGAATACCATGGCGATATCGCGCTCTTTGGGCGCGACGTTATTCACCACGCGATTACCTATAGAGAGTGTGCCGTGTGTGATCTCTTCGAGACCGGCAATCATGCGCAGCAGCGTCGACTTGCCGCAGCCCGACGGCCCGACCAACACACAGAACTCACCGTTCTCGACTTGGAGGTCGATGCCATGCACGACCTCGGTCGTGCCAAAGCTTTTGCGCATCCCGCTGAGTGTCAGCGCCGCCATGTCTCTCCTCCATCGCCGTCCAGCCATCGAACACTCAGCACGCCCGGAGTCATAGATCCGCAGCGACTATGTGCCTTGTTGGTAGATGTGCTGGAAGACCGGATGCAGGTTATCCGCACGAACCAGAGTGGTCAAGGCGCCTCGCCGTAACATCGTGGTGATGCACGCTTGCCGGGAAACACATTGTCCGTCTATTGGAGAGTGAGCTCGCTGCTGGTAAGCTTTCCCGCAACCGGCGTTGACCCGTTCTCCAAGGCTGTCCGAAGTGTTCGAGCGATTCTCCATAGATGCAGCAAGCTTCCCGGGACCTGTTCTGATCACGGGCGCGGGCGGCTGCATCGGCAGCTGGGTGCTGGCGCTACTGACGCGCGCGGGAGTGCCCGCCTGTGCGTTCGACTTAAATGACGACAAGCGGCGGCCTCGCTTATTAATGCCGGCGAGCGACGTTGCGGCAATTCAATGGCGTACCGGCGACATCGCAGACAGCGACCAGCTAATGGAGACGGTAAAGTCGCTGCGTCCGTGCGCCATCATTCACCTTGCCGCGTTGCAGGTGCCCTTTTGCAAGGCCGATCCGGTAGCCGGTGCACGTGTCAACGTCGTCGGCACCGTAAATGTTTTCGAGGCCGCACGCCAGCTCGGTATTCGACGGCTTACCTACGCAAGCTCCATTGCAGCACATGGCGCGATCGAAGAAGGTCTCGGCACGATGAGTACGTTGTATGGCGCGTACAAATATTGCGATGAACAAATCGCCAAAGTGTATTCGGTGGATCACAACGTGCACAGCGTCGGCCTGCGTCCAGGCGTCGTTTACGGGATTGGACGCGATCAGGGATTGACTTCTAAAACGACTGTCGCGATGCTTGCCGCGGCCGCAAGCAAACCGTACGATGTCCCTTTTCGCGGCGGCGTGTCGTGGCTGTACGGCGGCGAAGTTGCCAGCGCATTCATCAGCGCCGTCGCGCGCGAGCGCGACGGCGCGCCGGTGTTCGACATGAACGGCGTGCATGCACCGGTCGAACAGGGAATTCAAATAATCAATCAGCTTGCTGGCTCTGAACACATCACGTGTTCAGGGCAGCCGCTTGCCTTTCCCATGCATCTGCCTGATGTTCCGCTCCGCGCGTATCTCGGTGATTACGGCACGATGCCGCTCGCAGACGGCATACGCATCACCTACGATGCGTTCAAGTCACTGCTGGGCCGAGGCATGGTGAGCGCGCCCGAAACGGCATAACCGTGCCGGGGGTTGTCGATTACGGTGCCTTTGTCGCCGCCGTCATTGTCTTCTTGATGTTGCCGGGGCCGGGCAATCTCGCTTTGATTACCTCGACGGGCAAGGGTGGTATTACCGGCGGGATCGGCGCAACCTTCGGCGTGATTCTTGGCGATCAAGTATTGCTGTGGCTGGCGGTTGGCGGCGTCGCCGCAGTTTTGAACGCCTATCCCGGCGCTTTCCGCGCCGTGCAATGGCTGGGCGCTGCCTACCTTGCGTGGCTGGGCGGCCGCATGCTGCTGTCGCAACAGGGCAGCGCTCCTGTACTGCATATCACGCCGCATCATTACCTATGGCAGGCGTTCACGATTACCTTGCTGAATCCGAAGGCGATCGTTTTCTACATGGCCTTTTTTCCACTGTTCGTCGATCCGGCTGCTCATCCGGGCTTGATGACTTTTGCGTTGATGGCGCTGACGATCGCCGCCGTGACATTCGCATACGGCTTGATAGCCGTACTGCTGACGCATTATCTGGCGCGGCGTCTGCGTGCCAATCCCCTCATTTCAGTTTTCTTTCAAAAACTGGCGGGACTGTTTCTGATTGCGTTTGGCATCAGATTGGTAGTGACGCGTTAAGTTAGAAGCAAAAAACGCGACAGAAGTGGCCGGCGGAAGGAAGCTGTCAGTTCGTGAGCGAATGGAAAGGGCGTTCGCTAACTGCAGAAACCGAGTATGCGTTCCTCCGCGCTGCAAGGCTTCGAGGGCTTTGCCACAGGGCGCGACTTCGTTCTAGAGCCACAGGCACGAATCTCGCGCGTCGTCGGCGGATAGTAAGTCCAGCCCGGCGGAAGCGCGGGCAGTGTGAGGCTGACTTCGCGCCATTTGGGATGCCCCTTTTCCTGCAGCACTGGAAAATTATTGCAGAGCGATCGCGCGAATTTGCTGAGGTAACCGACTGTGTCTCGCAAGTTGTAATCGTAAGTGACGAGGTACGCGCCCACGGAGATAGTTGTAAAGTCCTGCTGCAGCAGCCGCGGATAGCTCGACGCTTTGATGATTGATTGCGAATAGATGGTGAGCGGCAGCTTGCTCGAGGGTTGCGCGGGATCGAACTTCAGCAACTTGATGTACTTCTGCGCTTCCGGCTTCATGTTTGAGATGAGCGGTGCGGGCTGCCCTGCGGCGACGACGACGACATCGACTGATTTATCGCCGATCAGCTTAACCAGCGCTTCCTCGTTCGAGAGATAACTTGCATTCGCCTCCGGCATTGGTGCGTTGAACATCATGCGATACAGGGTGTGCGTGATGAGCGCCGCGCCGCTGCCCACGACGCCGCCGTTGATCCTGGCATCCTTGATGTCGTGCAGATAGTTGTATGGCGAATCCGCCCGGACAATGTAGTGAATCTCGGTGTTGTAAAGCGGCAGCACCACGCGCAGCGGCTTGATGATGTTGCTGGTGTCCGCGTTGCCAGCCTTCGCCCTGTCCAAAAACGCCTGGTAGACATCCGCCTGCACAATCGCCAGTTTTACGCCGGCGTCGTAGCGAAGATGCTTGATGTTCGCGGCGGAGCCGTCGGTCGGCAGGACCTCCAGCGCGATATCCGCTTCGGGCGCGACATACTTGGCGAGATCTGCACCGATCGCGAAATAGGTGCCCTTCTCATTCGCTGTAACTATTTTGTATTCGGCCTCGGCCAAAGCAAGACCGCTGAACAGGCAAAGCGCCGCCGATATGATCGCGGGCAACCGGGCAACGACTATGCGCATAGCCACGTAATCTGCTCCTTGGGTGTGGTTCATAGTGCGCATAGGCCCAGGGCCGCACGCGCTTGGGTACATACCTGCGAGCGACGCGGCTCCTGCCGGCCTCCCGCAGTAGCCGTTTCTTCCGCCTGCGTCCCCGCATTCGGCCGCGATGCGTCCTTCCGGACGCACAGTCCGAGCGCCGCTGTCGCGTCGGTGCATGCGTCGGGCGAGATTGCCTGACTGGGTTTCGAATCCACCCTGGGACGGGCCGCAGAGCCTACAGCCGGCGGAACCGTTTCATCCGCCTTGGGTGGGGTTTTGTCGTCGGTCCCTGCATTTCGCTTGATGGCGCCTGCGGCGCCCTTGGCACGTTGAGAAACCTCATCGCTGCCGGCCGTCGGCGGTTGAACCGGCGCCACCTTGTCCTGCGACTGGGAGGGTCGCGCCGCAGGGCCGTTCGTCGAAGGCCGGACTGCGTAGTACGCCAGGGCGGCGATCGCCGCTACAGCTAATGCGATCAGTATCCAATGCGAACGCGATACCAGCGCGAAAACGCTGCCTGCAGTGGGCTTCGGCTCGAGCACTTCAGCAGGCTCTGGGTGAAGCACTTCAGCGGGCTCTGTGTCGAGCACTTCAGCGGGCTCTGTGTCGAGCACTTCAGCTGGCGTCGGGTCGAGCAATTCAGTGGGCGTGGGGTCGAGCAGTTCTTCTTTCGCAGGCGCGCCGGACAACGGCCGCTTGCATTGGTAACACGCAGCCGCCGCTTTATCATTCACGGCCCCGCAGCGCGGGCACGGCAACAGGTTAACTTGTGCGCCGCACGCGCTGCAGAACTTAGCATCTGGCGCAGTCGCATGTCCGCAGAAGCGACATGCAGCCGGTGGTAACGGAAACCGTTCCGCCGCGGGCGTCGGATTTTCCACCAGGAAAGGCGGCTTTCTGGAGGCGGCGTCGGCCATCTGCTTATGATGAAGGAAACCGATTCATCCGGCAACACATCCAACACCGCCTTGCAATGCTGCGCGGCGGCGAGATATCCCCGCTTTCAGTGACAGTGATAGGGATTTGACGCGTGTTTATGGCAACCGAACGTTGCGTTTTGCCCGTGAGAATGGCTGAACGAAGTCGCCACCGCTTGATCACCAGACCCAGGCATTGCCGCGGGCACCAGGGCCGCTACGCCCAATGCCGTTATAGCGACCCATAC
>Ga0207683_10001015_pt1 | contig 25590 bp, 20 predicted proteins | sample KBSM73metaG_FD_184333 | JGI IMG/M metagenome (GOLD analysis project Ga0207683, IMG submission 184333) | Miscanthus rhizosphere microbial communities from Kellogg Biological Station, Michigan, USA - KBS M7-3 metaG (SPAdes) (version 2) | ecosystem: Host-associated > Plants > Roots > Rhizosphere >... | reverse complement strand
TTCAGCGTCGGCGTCGACTTCAACAGCCCGGAGATCTTCCCCACCTCCGTGTCGGCACCCGTCCCGGTGACGATCATCACACCGCTTCCGTGCGTGACAGGAGAGTTCATGAACGCCATGTTCGACTGGTCTCCCACGCCTGGCTTCGGATCATCGGCGATCACCTCGGCGCTCTTCGACGCGGGAACGCTCTCACCAGTCAGGCCGGACTCGTCGATTTGCAGGGACGCGGCCTCGATGATCCGACCGTCAGCGCAGACCTGGTCACCCGCCGCGAGCAGAACGACGTCGCCAACGACCACCTGGTCGCCGTCGATCTCTACTTCCGCGCCGTCCCGACGAACCCGGGCGGATGCCTTGAGCATCGACTGCAAGGCGTTCATGGCGCTCTCCGCCTTGCCCTGCTGGCGCATCCCGCCAAGCGCGTTGAGCGCGGTGATTGCCAGGACGACGACCCCCGTGGCGATCTGGCCGATCAGCATCGAGGCGACCGCCGCCGCGACGAGGATGATCTGCATGTAGCTGCGGTACTGGGCCAGGAACTGCCTCCAGCCCGGCACCGTCGCCTCGGCAGGAAGCGCATTAGGCCCGTTCTTCGTCAGCAACCCGGCGGCCTTCGCCGCCGAGAGGCCCTTGGCGGGATCGACGTCGAGCTTCGTCGTCACTTCCTCCGTCGTCACGGCATACCAGCCCGTTGCAAGAGCATCACTCGCCCTCGGGGCCACGGGGCTCTCGGTCATCGCCAGGTCCTTTCCTTCGCTTCCAAGGGGCTGCTATGGACGCTTGCTTGCCTGCTTCCCTAGAACGGCGTCGGGATGTTGGGTTTCGACGAGTCCGGCTCGATGTACGCGTGGTGGCTCGGCGGCTTGGGCATCTTGACGTCCGGGGCTGGGAGCGGTTCGTAGGGGATCTGGCTGAGCAGGTGGGTGATGATGTTGAGCCGGCCGCGCCTCTTGTCGTCGTTGTGCACGATGTGCCACGGCGCCCACGCCGAATTGGTGGCGGCGAACATCGCGTCGCGGGCGCGGAGGTAGTCGTAGCGGCGGCTGTAGGACTTCAGGTCCGTGGGCGAGAGCTTCCAGACCTTGCGCGGGTCGTCGATCCGGCTCTCGAGCCGCCGGGTCTGCTCGTCGCGGCTGACGTTGAGGAAGTACTTGATCAGGATGATCCCGTCGTCGACCATCGCCTTCTCGACCTGCGGAGCCAACTCGAGGAACCGCTCGGTCTGCTCGGGAGTGCAATAGCCCATCACCGGCTCGACGCCGGCGCGGTTGTACCAGCTGCGGTCGAAGATGGCGACTTCGCCGGCCGACGGGAAGTGGGCGATGTAGCGCTGGATGTACATCTGCGACCTGACCCGCGCATCCGGGGCGGGCAGGGCGATGTGTTTGAACACCCGCGGGCTCGTTCGCTCCGTGATCCGCCGGATCGTGCCGCCCTTGCCCGCAGAGTCCACACCCTCGAACACGACGCACACCCTCGCGCCGGTCGCCTTGACCCACTCCTGCATCGCCACAAGCTCGCCCTGAAGGACTCTCATCTCCCGTTCGTACTCCTTCCGCTTCATCTTCCCGGAACGACTCGCCTCGACCCCGACACGTGCAGCTGAAGGATCCGGCGCATCCACCTCGTCGTGATCTTTCTTGTCCTTCGCCTTCCTCTTCTTCTTCCGGTTCGACTTGCCCATCTGTCACACCCCCACAGCTTCGCTGACTCGAAATGACCCATCCACGACGACATCCCCATCATTGACGGACAACCCGTACGGGGGACATCATCACTCACGACTTGGACCCAGGCTTCATCCGGGTGAGGTGAAGAGCGAGTTGTGAACCGCGACGACCGTTGCGAAGAGGACGGGGCGGCTCTCATGAACGTTTCATCTGGGTTTCGTAGCGTCAGAGCTCGATCCCGAAGGAGAGGGAGCCCGGGCTCGACGGGCCAATCGTCGTTGGGTGCTCTGACTAGCCCGCATCGAGCAGCGGGCCCGCGCACGTCAATCAGCGCACCGTAGTTCCGCGGGCGCTAACGCGGAGTTTCCTCCTTTGCCTTAACACACGACCTGGCCGATGTGCGTGCAGACCTCGCTTATGGGACTCGAGCAGTCGGGCGCGCAAGATGCTGGTGGACGAACTGCACCGCCATCGATCCTTCGCCCACGGCTGCTGCGCACCGTTTGCTGGACCCCGACCGGACATCGCCGGCTGCGAAGATGCCAGGCACGCTTGTTTCGAGCAAGCTGTCGGCCCCGACGGTGTCGCCGGTGACGATGAAGCCGTCAGCCGCGCGCGCGACGGCGTCGTCCAGCCATTCCGTGCACGGTTCTGCGCCGAGGAAGAAGAAGAGCGCAGTGAACGGCAGCTGCTCGCCGCTCTTCAGTGTGACCGCCTCGAGCTGCCCGTTCGCTCCATGAAGTGCGGCGATCTCGCTGCGGTCGCGGACAGCGACGCCGTAGCGGTCCAGCTCGTGAATGAGGTAGTCGGACATCGTTTCGCCCAGGTTGGCGCGGCGGTGGATTAGCGTCACGAGCGCTCCTCCGCGGGCGAGCCAGACGGCGGCTTGCCCTGCGGAGTTGCCGCCGCCGACGACGGCAACACGCGAGGCGCCACACGACTGCGCCTCGGGCGGCCCGACCGCGTAGAACACGCTCACGCCCTCGTAGTCCGCGAGATCATCGAGTGGGAGCCGTCGGTAGGAGGCGCCGGTGGCGAGCACGACGGCGCGCGCGGCGATCTCTTGACCGTCTTCGAGTCGTACGATGTGTCGTCCGTTGCCGGGTTCGAGCTCGACGGCGCGGTAGGGGGTCGCGGGTCGTGCGCCGAACTTTCGCGCCTGGCTGACGGCCCGGCTGGTGAGCTCCGTGCCGCTGATGCCGGCGGGGAAGCCGAGATAGTTCTCGATCCGGCGCGACGATCCGGCCTGGCCGCCCAATGCAGTGCTTTCGACGATCAGCGTGTCGAGCCCCTCTGACGAACCGTAGACCGCGGCGGCGAGGCCGGCGGGCCCGGCGCCTACGACCAGCAGGTCGACTTCCTCGCGCGGCGCGAGCTCGCGGCCGACCCCGAGCGCGCGCAGCAGCTCGCCTCGCGATGGGTGCAGCAGCTCGATCCCGCCGGGGAGCCGAACGAGTGGAGGCTCCGCTCCGCCCGCCGGTTGGTCGTCCTGCCAGCTGAATGGGAGCCGGTTCGCGCGGACGAAGTCCAGCATCTGCATCGTCGCCGCGGATGCGCGAGGTCCGACGATCTCGAGGCCGATTCCTTCGACGCGTTGGAGCGCCTCTCGCCGGGCGATGAAGGTCGAGAGGACGAGGTCGCTAAGCGGACCATCGTCGAACAGCAGCGCGCGCAGTGCGTCGCGGTCAACCGCGATGTAGCGCAGTGGTTTGGTCACGACCGCGTTCACAAAGACCGTCTGCCCCGAGAGAAGGTTCAGCTCGCCGAGAAAGCTCGAGGCCCCGTGGCGCACGATCTCGTTTCCGTCCGCGTCGACGATCGCGACTTCGCCCTCAAGAATGGCTATGAAGGGGTAGACCGTGTCGCCGACCCGGTACAGCACGTCGCCGACGGCCGCGGTCCGCTCCTCGCCCAGAGCGCCGAGTCTCGCCAACTGCGAGGCGGAGAGCGAGGGAATCGGGGGAACGCTCATTCGGAGAGGGTAACCCTGCGCTCTCGGTGCGCGTCGAGCGCCCGCCCGAATTGCTGCACGCCTAGCCTTGTCGCCAGCTCGTCTTAGCGGTGGGGCCCCACGCTCAGACCCTCTGCCGGACCAGTTCGCCGTAAAAGGTCCGGCCGTTCGCCGAGGTTCGTTCGGAATCGACGATGCTCAGACGTTCGCCCGCGATGGTGACGCGTCGGACCTGGTCCTCGCCTTGCCAGTTGCCGAAACCGTCCACGATCGTTCGGCCTTTCCGAACGATCGTTCGGCCTTTCCGCAGGCGTTCCTAGCCGGTTCGGAGGCTTGCGATTGCCCGCTCGATTGTTTCGGCGTGCTGCGCCTTTGCCCGTGCTCGTTGCCTAGATAGTCAACTTTCGCCGAGACGCTAAGACTGGTGCGCCCGAAACCGGGCTTCTCTTTGGGTCTTCAACGTTCCAGTTGCTCAGGTCCGGCGGCCGCGGCCCGAGTTCGAGGTTGCATTCCTCGCGACCTCTGTCACCATCATTCGCGAGAAGGGATGTTGTCCGGGATCGTCGGCAGGGAAGAGGAACTCGCCTCTCTAAACGCCTTCGTGGCAAACTTCCACGAGGGACCTGCGGCACTCATGCTGGAGGGCGAGGCAGGGATCGGGAAGTCGACGCTCTGGCACGCAGCCGTCACGGCCGCGCGTGAGCGAGGCCTGCTTGTGCTCTCGTCTCGACCGGCGGAGGCCGAGCGCAACCTGGCGCACATGGCGTTGGGAGATCTGCTCGATGACGTCCTCGACGACGTCCTGCCGCTGCTGTCAGTGCCGAGGCGGCGCGCGCTCGAGGTCGCGCTCCTGCGAGAGGAGGCGTCGGGTGACTCGGTTGATCACCGCGCGCTCGCGGTGGGGGTTCGCGACGTGCTCCAGCTTCTGAGCAGGCACGAGCCGCTTCTCATCGCCGTCGACGACGCCCAGTGGCTCGACCCTGCGTCGTCGAGCGCGCTTAGGTTCGCGCTGCGAAGACTGGATGCCAGCCCGGTTCTCTTGCTGCTTGCCTGGCGGCACGTTGATGCGACCCAGCCGTCGGAGCTGGAGCGACCGCTCGGATTGGAACGCGTCCAGCGGGTGCCCGTAAGGCCGTTCAGCGTCGGCGCGCTGCATCGGCTCCTTCACGACCGCCTCGGGAGTTCCTTCGCCCGCCAGACGTTGCTCCGCGTGCACGAGCGGTCGGGCGGAAATCCGTTCTTCGCCTTGGAGTTGGCGCGCGTTCTCGAAGAGGAGAGCGACCCCCTCGAGCCGCTCCGGGTTCCGGAGACCTTAGACGAGCTCGTTCGCGCGCGGCTCTCCAGGCTTCCCGCGGCCACACGCGACGCGCTTGCGCTCGCCTCTGCGCTTGGGACGCCATCGGTATCGCTTCTGGAACGTGCGGGGGTCACGCTGGACGCACTCGACCCGGCGTTCGCCGGGCACGTCATCGAACGCGAGAACAGCACCATTCGCTTCACGCATCCGCTGCTGTCGTCGGTTCTCTACCGCGATCTCGGCCAGGAGCGTCAGCGTGTACACGAGCGGCTCGCAGAGATCGTTGAAGACCCGTTAGAACGCGCCCGTCACCTCGCGCTCTCGCGCCAGACGCCCGACACTGCCGTTGCCGCCGTGCTCGACGATGCCGCGAAGGTCGCGACCGAGCGCGGCGCGTCCGCTTTCGCGGCCGAGCTCGCCGACCGCGCCCTCCGGCTGACGCCGACGGATCGGCGTGAAGATCGGCACCGTCGAGCGCTCGCTGCGGGCCATGCGCATCACGCCGCAGGCGAGTGGCCGCGCGCGCGCACGATCGTGAGCGAGCTCCTCGAGGAGAGCGACATGGGCGCCGAGCGCGCCGATGCTCTCCTCCTCCTCGCCCAGCTCGAGGGTCTCGACCGCGCCGTCGCGCTGCTCGAGGAGGCCCTGCACGAGGCGGCCTCGCGCCCCGCGCTCCAATCGCTAATCCACGTTCGGCTCGCCTGGGCGTCGCGTTTCAAAATGGGCTTCGCTGCGGCGGCCGCGCATGCGCAAGCTGCGCTCGACCTCGCCGACAGCCTCGACGACGACGCGCTCCGGGTGGGTGCGCTCGCGATGCTCACGTTTCTCCGATGCCCCGTCGGCGATCCCGAGGCGCCGAGGTACGCGGCGCGAGCCCACGACCTTGCGACCGCCGTCGGCGATCCGGAGCTGCTTAAGGAGGCGATCGTCGCGCAATGCAACGTGCTCGGAGTACGCAATGACATCGACGGCGAACGCGCGTTGCTCGAGCGCGCGTACCATGACTGGCGCCAGCGGGACGAGCTTTGGGCGGCGGACGCTCTCTTCGGGCTCGCCTGGGTCGAGCTGTGGGGCGGCCGCTGGCGTCTGGCGGCCGAGTACGCCGACCGCGCACATCAGATTCAAATCCAGTACGGGCTCGAGGTGCCGTGGGTACACCTCCCGCTGGCGGCTGTCGCCGCCCACCGGGGTCAGCTTGATCTCGCCCGCGAACATTCGGAGCGAGCGCTGCAGCTCGGGGAGGAGCAGTTCGGGCTGCATACTCCCGTCCATCTCGGGATCCTCGGCGTCGTCGCCTTGCAGGGGGACGATTTGGGCGCGGCCGTGGAGCGCTTTAGCGAGGCCGCCGCTGTGACGAGGAGGCTCAGTTGGCGCGAGACGATGCAACGCTGGTGGGTGCCCGACCACGTCGAGGCGCTGCTGGAACTCGACCGCGTGGACGAGGCGGTTGGAATCCTCGATGCCTGGGAGGGCGACGCGGCGCGTTTCGGGCGCAAGCGGATGCTCGCGCACGCAACGCGGTGCCGCGGCCTTGTGGCCGCCGCTCGAGGGGCCGTCGACGACGCAGCCTCGCTCCTGGAGGAGGCCGTCGCGCAGCACGAGCACGCCGGCGATCGCTTCGGGCAGGCCCGCGCTCAGCTCGCGTTCGGCGTCGTCCGCAGGCGTCAGCGCCAGAAGCGCGACGCCCGGGATGCCATCGGCGCGGCCCTCGCCGGCTTCGAGCGACTTGGCGCAGCGACCTGGATCGCTAAGGCGCGCGCCGAGCTCGGCCGGATCGGCGGCCGCAAGCGCGTCGAGGGGCTGACGGCCGCGGAGCGCCGAGTCGCCGCGCTCGTCGCCGAGGGCCGCACGAACCGCGAAGTCGCCGCTGCTCTCTTCCTCGGCGAGCGCACGGTCGAGACCCATCTGTCGCACGTTTACGCCAAGCTTGGAGTGCGTTCGCGGGCGGAGCTCGCGCGGACGTTTCGACCTGACGAGCAAAGTTCAGGGGGACTCACGATTTCAAGCTGACCGCAGCAGCCTAGCGTTGGCGGCATGCCGAGCTACCTCGTCGAAGCCTTCCTCGCACGCGGCGCCGCAGGCGAGCGCCAGGCGCGCGAGCGCCGAGCGCGTTCGGCCGCCGAACAGATGACGCGGGAGGGAACGCGCGTCTGCTTCGAGCGATCAATCCACGTTCCAGAGGACGAGATCTGCTTCTTCGCATTCGCCGCCGCATCGGGCCGTGATGCCGTAGTCGCCGCCGAGCTGGCAGGACTCGAGCCGCTTCGCGTTGTCGAGGCGATCTCGTCGCGAAAGGAGGAGCAATGAAAGCGAGATCGTTCGTGGCGGCGCTCGTCGCGCTTTTGGGGACGGCGGCCTTCGCCAGCGCCCGGCCAGGTGTCGGTGCGCCACCGCAGACGCAGTGTGCACCTGGGGCGGCGATGTCCGCGGCGATGACACCCGTCGCCTACTGGAGCACCGAAGCACGGTGCGCGATCGTTCCGGCCGGCCCGGGCAGGATCTTCGGCTCCGAGAACTTCGGCAACAAGTTCCCGGGCGAGGCCGCCGTGTACATGGGCATCGTCCACGTTGCGATCTACAACGCAACGGTCGCGATCGAGGGCGGGTTCCGACCATATGCAATGGCCGTCACCATGACCTCCGAGGCCAAGCTGCGCGCGAAGACGGGCTGGTTTGCATGGGCCGGTTGGCGCCTCGGTCACGGGGACTGGAGGCCCTACGGCAAAACCAATCGGAACGTAAGGCCGCGTGTCCCGCGCATGATCCCGCGCTCGTGGTGGGCGCGACTGGCCAAGTTCCTGTCTTCCGCGCCGGCGGACCCATCGCCAGCCGCGGCGATCGCGGCTGCCGCCCACGACACGCTCGTCGGTCTACAGGCCACGCTCCGCCTGGATTCAGGTGGGCGGGCAATCCTCAACGACGACTACACCGCGTACCTGGCCGGGATTCCCGACGGGAAGGCGAAAGACGACGGGATCGCGATCGGCGAGGAGATCGCCAAGGCTGTGCTCACCAAGCGCGCGAACGACGGCCTCGAGAAGAACCCGACCCTCGGCGACCTGAACCCTCCGGCTCCAGGTCTGGGCGTCTGGCAACCCGCCCCGGCTCCCGCCCCCGTGCTCGGCCTTCGCCTTCCCGGAGTCCGGCCGCTCGCACTGCGGAGCGCCTCGCAGTTCCGGCCGGAGGGTCCGAGCGCGCTGACCAGCCGGGAATACGCCGAGGACTTCAACCAGGTCAACGACCTTGGCCGATTCGACAGCACAACGAGGACGGCCGAGCAGACGACGCAGGCGCGCTTCTGGACCGACCACGACATCAGGCAGTGGAACGACGGCATGCTCAGCCTCGCCGCCGCCCGCGGCCTCGACCTCGTTCAGACGGCGCGTATGCTCGCGATGGCGCACGTCGCCGGCGGGGACGCGATGATCGCCTGCTTCGACGCCAAGTACCACTACTGGTTTTGGCGTCCCTACCAGGCGATCCCACAGTCGGGTAGCGACGACAACCCGGCCACTCAGCCCGATCCGAGTTGGCGGCCGCTCGGCGCTACACCGAACTTCCCCGAGTACCCCTCTGCCCATGCCTGCCACAGCTCCGGTGTTGTCGGGGCGCTGGACGCGTTCTTCGGCACCGACAAGGTGCCCTTTACGCTCGACAGCCGCGTCACCCATACGACGCGGATGTACACCCAGCTCCAAGGCGTGATCAAGGACGTCGACCTGGCGCGCGTGCTCGTCGGCTTCCACTTCCGCAACTCCGACCTGCAGGGTTCGAACCTCGGCCGGAAGGTTGGCGGCTACGTCGCCAAGAACCTCTTCCAGCCACTCGGAGGACGCAACGTTCTTCACCTTGCCCGCATCAACGTGAAACGGGAGCAGCGATGAGCACGGTTGATAAAGGGCCGACGGGTTCTCGCTACAGCAGGCGCAGCCTTCTGAAGCGCGCGGGGGCGAGTGCGGGCGCGCTGGCGTTGTCGGGCGGTGCCGGCGCCGTGATGGCACCGCGCGCAGTGGCGGCCCGAAGTGCGACGGTGTCGACGAGTCCGACGACCTTCGGTCGCATCTTTCCGACCCTGCCGCCGTTCGCGCCCGCGACCGACGCAGTGCGGGCGGCGCTCGCAGACCTGGGAAAGCCGGATGGACTCCTTGACGCGAGTGACGATCTGAGCAAGGGCCCCGTGCTCTTGATCACCGACCTGACCCTGAGCGCGAACAACCGCAACAACCCGAGGCATACGGCGGGCACGACCTTCTTCGGCCAGTTCGTCGACCACGACATCACCTTCGACACGACCTCGCGTCTGGGGGTGAGGACGGATCCAGCGCTGTCGGCGAACTCGCGGACGCCATCGCTCGACCTCGACTCGGTCTACGGGCAAGGCCCGGTCGCGAGCCCGCAGCTCTACGACCCGGCCGACCACGACAAGCTGCGGATCGACTTCGGGGGCCAGTTCGAAGACCTGCCTCGGGTCGACGGCGGCACGAGCACCGCGATCATTCCGGACCCGCGTAATGACGAGAACCTGATCATTGGCGGCCTGCAATGCGCGTTTATCCTCTTCCATAACAACGCGGTCGACTGGGCGCGCGACCGCGGTTACAAGGGTGGCTCGACATTCGAGCAGGCGCGACGGTTGACCACGTGGCACTACCACTGGCTGGTTGTGCACGAGTTCCTACCGCAGATCGTCGGACAGTCGATGGTGGACGACGTGCTCCGTAACGGTCGCCGCTTCTACAAGCCGCGGATGCGCGAAGGTTTCATCCCGGTCGAGTTTCAGACCGGCGCATACCGATTCGGACACAGCATGGTGCGCCCGTCCTACCGCGCGAACCTCAGGGGCGACAACGGCGCCCCATTCTTCGGGATGGTCTTCGATCGCGCCGGCGACGGCCAGACGGATCCGATTGACCTGCGCGGCGGCGTGCGCGCCGCGCGCCGCTTCATCGGCTGGCAGACCTTCTTCGACTTCGGCGACGGGCAAGTGAAGCCGAACAAGCGGATCGACACGAAGATCTCGACGCCGCTGTTCGACCTTCCGCTCGGGGCGATCGCAAGCCACGACACCCCGCAGGCGCTGCCGCAGCGAAACCTGCTGCGCCACCTGACCTGGAGCCTGCCGTCCGGGCAGTCGATCGCCACCGCGATGCGTATTACCCCGATCGGCAAGCACGAACTGGGCGAGTTGAAACCGTACCGCTTCGACAAGAGCACGCCGCTCTGGTACTACGTGCTCAAGGAGGCGGAGTTGATCGAGGACGGGCTCCAACTCGGCCCAGTCGGCGGACGGATCGTCGCCGAGGTGCTCGTCGGACTACTGCAGAGCGACACCGTGTCGTATCTGGTGCAGAAGCCAAAGTGGACGCCGACGCTGACCTCCGCCGGGTCGTCGTTCCGGATGAAGGACTTCTTGACGTTCGCGGGTGTCGATCCCGCGAGCCGCGGGCAGTAGCCCGCAGACCTGCAGGTCTCTTGGAGAGCCCTCTTCCGGACTCGAACCGGAGACCCCCTCCTTACCATGGAGGTGCTCTACCAACTGAGCTAAGAGGGCGGAACAACCGATGGTTGCAACGGGGATGGTATCCGGAGATCGGGCCCCAGGAAACCGTCTGTGCAGCGGGTGTGCAGGACCTCCTAGTGGTCGATGACTCCGCTTAACGTGCCGGTACTAACGCCCGTCGTCTGATCCAACGTACTTTTCAGTGTGAAAGCGCCGGTTGCGTCAGCGAAGCGTCCCGCACCGCCTGTGATTGTGTAAACCTCGACGATCGAGAGCGTGGTGGGACTCGTCCGGGTCGCTTGCCCGGCGACCGTGGCCAACAAAGTGTCCCCGTTTGCGGCCGTGAATGTTGCGGCCCCGGTGGACGACAAGGTCGGAAGGTTGATCACCATCGTCACGTGCTCCGTGTACCGGCCGAGATACGTGGCGGTGCCCGTGCCTTGCCGATCCAAGAAGCGGGTCGGGAAAACGATTTGTCCCGTTTCAACCGCGTTAACGGTTCCCTTGAATGGCGTCTCAGCCGCCACGGCGCTGACCGCGACGCTCGCCAGCGAGACCGCGAAAACAGCGACCAGGCCGATGAGCCGCGAGTGGCGAATCTTCATCTCGTTCCCCCCTTTGGAAGCGGTCGGCCGTAGATGGCCAACACGCTGTGCTCCACCATAATCCCTTGTGGCATAAGAAACAAGATGCGCCCTACGCATCGCGAAGGACCCGTCGCGAGCACGGGCGCGGGCCACGCATCGCAACCGCAGCGCAGGGTCACGCCACCCGATTTTATCTAGCGTCGTGCAGCGTCTGTGCCGCTTTGGCGCCAGCGTCGAAAAAGTACGTCCCTTTGATCCCAGATCGCTGGATATCGCTCGGGACGACTAGACGGCTCCGTTGTGCAGAGGTGTGAACTTTGTTTTCGGCTTAACCATGCCGCCGCCGTTCCTTACCATGGAGGTGCTCTACCAACTGAGCTAAGAGGGCGGGCGAGGCCTTACTGTAGCCCGGATGAACGCGGCTGTCTCAGAGGGCTTCGTCGACTTCCGCGGCTACGGCACCTGGTACCAGGTGGCCGGCGAGCTCGGCTCCGGAACGATCCCCCTGCTCGCCTTGCACGGCGGCCCGGGGTCGACGCACAACTACTTCGGACCCCTCGAGGGTCTCGCGGCTGAGCGTCCCGTCGTCCTCTACGACCAGATCGGGTGCGGCAACTCGGATCGGCCGCAGGACATCGCGTGGACCGTGTCGGTGTTTCGCGAGGAGGTCGACACCGTCCGCGAACAGCTTGGCCTGGATCGCATCCACCTGCTCGGCACCTCGTGGGGCGGGATGCTTGCGCTCGAGCACGTGCTCTCGGGTGCGGAGGGGATCGTCGGCCTGATCCTGAGCTCGACGCTCGCGAATGTCGACCAGTGGGCAGCCGAGCAGATGGTGCTGCGCAACGCGCTTCCGCCGGATGTCGTCGAGGTCCTCGACCGCCATGATCGCGCCGGAACGTACGACGATCCGGAGTACGAGCGCGCGATGCAGGTCTACATGGACCGCCATTTCTATCGCGGCCCGCAGCCCCGCGAAGAGCTCGAGCGAATGAGCGAGGGCAGAGCGGTCGACGTCTATCGCGCGATGCAGGGCCCGAACGAGTGGACGATCACAGGAGCAATCAAAGGCTGGGACGTCCGCGACCGCCTGAAAGAGATCGACATCCCGACGCTGGTAGTCAGAGGGCGCCACGACATGTGCACCGACCCGATAGCGGAGACCCTGGTGAAAGGAATCCCCAACAGCCGAGAGGTCGTCCTGGAAGAAAGCTCCCACACACCGTGCCTAGAACAATCGAACGAGTACCTGGCCGCCATCAGCAAGTTCATGAAAGAAGCCGAGACGATGTAACCGCCGACGCGGCCGGCTTAGCCGGACGCGTCCACAACGGCCACGAATCGAACCCGAACGCTGGGAAATCATCATGGCCGCGAAGCGGCCGGATTTCCCAGCGGAGAGTGGGGGCGGGAGGATTCGAACCTCCGTAGGCTGAGCCGACGGGTTTACAGCCCGTTCCCTTTGGCCGCTCGGGCACACCCCCTTGGGGAGGCCGATTGTAGCCGTGGTCATCTGGCCTTTCCGCCGCCCGGCTTTCTGGCGTAACTTGGTGTCATGGAACGCTTCGACGTCGCAGTCGTCGGCGCCGGCCCGGCGGGGTCGACTGCCGCCTACCGCCTCGCGCGCGCGCACGCGCGCGTCTTACTAGTAGACAAAGTGCTGTTCCCCCGCGACAAGCCCTGCGGCGGCGGACTGACGATGCGGGCGGTCCGGCAGTTGCCGTTCCCGGTCGAACCGGTGGTCGAGGACCGAATTACGCGCACGCGCTGCCGGCTGCGCTACGGCTCGACGATCGAGCACAGGTCTGCTCGCCCCCTCTGCCTGATGACGCAACGCCGTCGGCTCGACGCGTTCCTTGTCGAGCAGGCTGCGGCCGCAGGCGCCGAGTTCCGCGACGGCGTCCACGTCGAGGTCGAGTCGGATACCGCGCTGCGGGTCGACGGCGAACGGATCGAGGTCGGGGCGATCATCGGCGCGGATGGAGCCAACGGAACGACCGCCCGCTCCCTCGGGCTCGGCGGGGCGATCGTGAACGGCGTCGCTCTCGAGGGAAATCTTCCGTACGAGCGCCTTCCGGCGGATCGCTGGCGGGGCATGCTCGTCCTCGAGCTCGGCACCGTTTCGGGGGGCTACGGCTGGATCTTTCCGAAGGGTGATCACGTGAACGTCGGGGTCGGCGGCTGGGGTCACGAGGGCCCGCACCTCCGGCGCCACCTGCAGATCCTCTGCGAGCACTACGGCTTCGAGCTCGGCCACCTCTCCAACGTTCGCGGCCACCGCCTGCCGATGCGGCGGCCGGGCAATGTGCTGGCGCGCGGCCGCGGACTTGTCGTCGGCGACGCGGCGGGTGCGCTCGACCCCGTCTCGGGCGACGGCATCCACGAGGCGCTCGTCACGGCGCGGCTCGCCGCCGAACACACGCTCGCGCTCCTCGCCGGCGAGACCGAAACACTCGATCCCTACCAGGCCGCAGTCCAGCGGGAGCTCGATCCGCTCGCCTCCGCCGGCTGGGCCGCGAAGGTGGCGCTCGACCGCTTCCCGTGGGCGGTTTTTACGGTGATGCGCCTCCCGGTCACCTGGGTCGTGCTCGAGAAGCTCATGCTTGGCGAGGTCGCCCATCCGGGGGAGGCCCGCGGAGCCGGTCGCCGAGCCATGCAGGTGATCGAAGGGCTGGCCCGCCTGGCCCGCAATCCCCGCACCGCAGCGGCCTAAAGCGCCCCTAAACGGCTGCCGATGCAGGGGGTGGCCGTCATGGAACTCAATCCCCTGCTCAGACGCGCCGTCGAACTCGGCGCTAGCGACATCCATCTGAAGGTGGGCCTGCCGCCGATCCTTCGGCTTGACGGCGCGCTCAGTCCGCTCGAGGAGTCGGCGATCCTGACCGACCGCGACGTGGAAGTCGTGCTGGAGGTCGTGGGCAGGCGTGCTCCTGAGCGACTCGACGCCTTCAAGCAGTCCGGTGACCTGGACGTCGCCTACCAGGACGAGGACCTGCCGCGCTTCCGGGTGAACGCCTTCAAGCAGCGCGGCCATATCTCCTTCGCCTTTCGCGTCATCCCCAAGAACGTACCGACCTTCGAGAAGCTCGGGCTGCCTCCGGGCGTCAAGCGCCTGGCCGAGGAACACCGCGGTCTCGTGCTGGTCACGGGTGCGACGGGCTCCGGGAAGACGACGACGCTCGCGGCGATGATCGATTACATCAACCGCTCGCGGCAGCAGCACATCATCACGATCGAAGACCCGATCGAGATCCTGCACAGCGACCAAGGTTGCATCGTCAACCAGCGGGAGATCGGCCTCGACACGATGGACTTCATGCAGGCGCTCCGACGCGCACTGCGCCAGGATCCGGACGTGATCCTGATCGGCGAGCTTCGCGACGCAGAAACAGCGCAGACGGCGCTGCAGGCAGCCGAGTCGGGGCACCTCGTGCTGTCGACGATGCACACGGTCGACGCGGCCGAGACGATCGGCCGGATGGTCGAGTTCTTCCCCGAAGGGAAGCAGCAGATGATTCGCTCGATCATGGCAGGCGTCCTGCGAGGTGTCGTCAGCCAGCGGCTCATTCCCCGGATCGACGGCGGCCGCGCGGCGGCCGTCGAGGTGATGATGATGAATAGTCGCATCGCCGATCTCGTCCGCGACAACGAGCCCGAGTCGATCACGGACGCGATCGAGGAAGGTGCGTTCTTCGACATGCAGTCGTTCACGAAGGCGTTGATCGACCAGGTCGTCTCGGGGAACGTCGACCAGGAAGTCGCCGCCAACGCCGCCACGAACCGCCACGACTTCATCGTCACGCTCGAACGCGCTCTGAAGCAGCAAGGCGCGGACCTCAGGGCAGAAGAAAGCAAGCAGAAGAGGGACCAGGGACGACCCGAGCAGCCCGAGCCGCAGCGTCCTCAAGAAGAATTGCCCGCGCTCCGCCTCGCACAAGCCGAAGACTGATGCGCTTCCTGGTCCTTGCGGCAATTGGCCTCGCGCTGGTTACGGGCTCGGCCCGGGCAGCCGGCCCGCCTGTGTTCGGCTTCTCGATTTCGTCCGGGTCAGGCGCGATGGCGCCCCTTTCGCTGCCGAGTGCTGTGACCCCGAACGCGCCCGGCTCGATCTCGGTGCCTGTCTCTTTCACCTCACCCCCCGCGACGCTGCAACAGTTGCCCGTCTCGGCGCTCAACGTGCTCTGGCAGCGGGCAGGATCCACGTACGGGGTCCCGTGGCAGGTGCTCGCCTCGATCAACAAGATCGAGTCGAACTTCGGACAGAACATGGGGCCGAGTTCGGCCGGCGCTGTCGGCTGGATGCAGTTCATGCCGTCGACGTGGTTGCGTTGGGGCGTCGACGCCGACGGAGACGGCGTTGCGGACCCATGGAACGCCTCCGACGCGATCTTCGCCGCGGCGCGGTATCTCGCGGCGGCAGGGGGACAGGTCGACATCGCGCGCGGCGTATTCGCCTACAACCACGCCGACTGGTACGTCCGCGAGGTGCTCGACCTCGCGCAGGTCTATGGGCAGGGCGGGATCACGCAGACGGTCGACCTGCAAAAGCTGCAGGCGAAGCTCGACGACGCTCGCCGGGCAGTCGTCAGCGCCAGCGAGAACCTTCAAGCTGCGCAGGCGCGAGAGCAGCAGCTCCGCGGCGTGTCGTCGACGCTCCACTCGCGGGTAGGAGCCACGGCACTGCTCTCGGACCGTCTGGCCGCCGAGCGGCGGGCAGTGCTCTTCGACGTGCGCGTCGACACGGCCCGCGAGGCAACCACAGCGGCTCGTTCGGCGCTGCAGCAGGCACAGGACTCACTCGCGACGGCGACGCAAAGAGCCCAGGCTCCGTCCTTCGCACCCGGTGTCGGGAACCTCATGGGCTCCGCGTCGTTTCGCGACAACTACGTCTTCCCGGTCGGCGGCGGCCCGCAGCTCGTCTCCGTTGCGCACACCCACCACGACTACCCGGCCGCGGACATCGCGGCGCCGGCGGGCTCTCCGGTCTATGCGCTGTCGAACGCAGTGGTGATCAACGCATGGCACACCGCTGATCCGCGCTGCGGCATCGGCATGACGATCCGCACGGACGACGGGCTCGTGTGGACCTATTGCCACCTCGCCTTCCTCGAGCCCGGCGTTGTCGACGGTGTCTCGTTGGCCGCGGGCGCTCAGATCGGCCTGGTCGGCTCGACCGGCCATGCGACTGGGCCGCACCTCCATCTTCAGCTGCAGCCGCCGACCGAGTACCCGCAAAACCAGGCGTGGTTCCAGAGCTTTGCGGGCAGCGCATTCCAGTGGCAGGACTCTCCCACTCCGCTCGAATTGCCAGACGCAACACCCGCCGCCCCGCGGGTCTTCTCTGTCGCAACGCGGGCCGACCCGCGGGTCTTCTCCGTCGTCGTCCCTGAAACGAGGGATCCAATGGTCGGCTTCACTCGTGGTGGGGCTTGAGTCCAAGCCGGTTTCTGCCGATTCGCGGACTATGGCTCTGCGGATAGCCACTCGCTTGCCGCGCCTTGTAATTGTGGGCGTGGTCCTCCTGCTCGCAAGCGCGACTCTTGCAGTCGGCGCGGCGAAGCGGCTGACAGCCGTGCCCCAGGGTGCGCCGGCTCCCGTGTCGGCTCCAACTCTCGTCGTCCCCGACCTCTCCGGGCAGGCCTTCGTCTTCGCCAAGGGCACGCTCGAGGACACCGGTTTTGCGTGGCACGTCATGGGCCCGGTCCACGGCTACGCCGCCAACAAGGTTGCGAGCCAGTCGCCGCCCGCCGGCACGCGCGTGCGCGACACCGGCGCGCCGACGATCATCGTGAAGCTCGCGCACACGCCCTATCCGGAGAAGGGCGAGCCGGAAGACGTCTCGCCGTACGTCGGCACGCTCGTACAACCCATCCGGCTGGCTTCGACGACGGTCACTCCTGCCGCGCCTGTTCCCGCTGCTCCCAAGGGCGCCGAGCAGAAGGCCCCCGCAGCAGCGAAGCCTCCGACCACGGAGGCCGCGCCGCAGCCCGCAGCTCCGGCGGCGCGTCCCGCTGCGTTCGCGCTCGCGGGTGCGCCGAAAGAGCCGCTGACGGAGATGCCGCTTCCGCAACGCGCCAAGCTTCTCAGGGCGTGGATCGCAGCGCACTCGAAGACGAGGGCGAACGTCAGGCACTTCCTCTACCAGCACACCTGGATCGTCACCGGCGCTGCGTTCGGCTGGTGGCACGGGGCCGAGGCACTGGAACAATTGATCGCCGCAGATCGCCTGGCGCAGAAGCGGTGGGGAATCGGCACGAAAAGCGAGCTAGTCGCCAGCAAGACGCTCGCGGAGGTCAAAGCGAGGATGAAGTGATCGAGCGGGTGCGCAGCAGGCTGCGCGTCGGGGGAGAGGCTGGCTACAGCTTGGTGGAGATGCTCGTCGTGATGGTGATCATGAGCATCGTCTTCGCAGCCATCACCGATATCTTCGTAGCCGGATCGAAGGCGTCGGCGGAGCAGGATCGTCGCTTCCAGGCGCAGCTCTCGACCCGTTTGGCGCTGGACAAGATTCGCCGCGATATCCATTGCGCGAGCGATGTGACTCCGTACTCGACCAGCTCGGCCACGCTCAAGATCTCAGCCTGCGGAGGCGGCGACATCAGCTGGTGCACCGTCGCCGTCACCGGCTACGCGAGTCGCTACGCGCTCTACCGGCAGGCCGGAGCAACTTGCGGCTCATCCGGTACCAAGATCGCTGACTACCTGACATCCGCGAACGCATTCCCGGCGTTCGCGCACACGGCCGGCTGCGGCTGTCTCGCCTCTTTGCGGGTCGACTTCACGATCAGCCTGAAGGGCAGCGCGACGATCGACACCTACGACCTCGGCGACACCATCTACCTGCGAAACAGCACGAGGATCTGACATGACGCGTCTTCGACAAATGGTCGGGCAGGAGCGCGGCTTCGCGCTCGTGATCGCGCTTGCCGTGACCTTCGTCTTCAGCATGACCGTCGTGACGGTGATCGAGGCGGCGACCTCGAACACCCGCAGCTCCGACCGCTCCAAGGGACGAATCTCCGCCTATTCGCTGGCCGAGGCCGGCATCAACAACGCCGCGTCGATCCTGACCAAGAGCAACGCCTACGATCCGCACGTCCTGCATCCGCAAGGGGCGTACGCGCAGCAGGACTGCGCGAGCCCGCCGGTCAATCCGGTCGGAGCTGCGTCGCTCGGCGACACCTGCTCGGTGTACACCTGGACCTACGACGGAGGCAGCACGACGATGTGGGGCTGGCTCGATACGAATACCTACAACTGGACAATCACCTCGACCGGCTCGGTCCGGAATGCTTTCGGCGGAGCACCCACCACGAGGACGCTCGTCGCCACGATGCACATTCGCGCTCAGGCGTCGCAGCAGAACATCGTCCCCGCATGGAACTACGTCTTCGTCAAGGACACGACGCCGAATGTCTGCAATGTCACGCTCGACCAGAGCACGGCACTGAGCTCGTCCCTTTACATCGAAGGCAATCTCTGCTTCAAGAACTCCGCCGGAGTCAGCGAGCCCAACGCGGCCGACCCGGTGCTGCTCGAGGTACGAGGGAAGCTCGTGTGGCTGAGCGGGGCGTCGAGAGGCGTCGGCGACGCAAGCACGAATCCGAACCAACTGGTCACCTCGGCGAAAATCGGCGGCGGTTGCACCTCCGGAGCGATCACCAATGCAGCTCACACGTGCTCGCCGTCTTCGCCTACGAACGACTACTTTTACGTCAAGGCCGGGGGCTACAGCACGAGCGCTCCCGCGATCAACGCACCGACTCTCACGTCCACCGACTGGGACGGCTACTACGCGAACGCCACGATGAGCCGGCTGAAGCCGTGTAACTCCGGTGGTTTGGCAGGGACGGCCTTCGACAACGACACGACTCGAAACACGAGCCTTCCTTCGACATTTGTCTTGACGGCCGCGTCGAACTACACCTGCCAGACGACGAACGCAAGCGGCGCGGTGGTCGGTGAGCTCGACTGGAATGCGTCCACTCGGATCCTTCAAGTTCGAGGGACGGTCTTCATCGACGGAAATGTCTCAATCGATGGTGTCGTGAAGTACCGCGGTGTGAACTCCAGCGGCGCGCATCCGGCTGGATCTGACGGCTCCGACGGAGAAGGTGGGATGATGGTCATGTACGTGTCGGGCACCGTCTCCCTGTCGAACACCGGCGTGTTCTGTGGTTGGAATATGACCAATGACACCTCCGCGTATTCGTCGAATTCGTGTGACTTCAATGCCTGGACACCGACCATGTCGATGTTCATGTTCATTGCGGGCGGAGGTGTGACCCTGAACCAGGGTTCGTTCTTCCAGGGCGCGATCTTCACGGCGGGAAGCGTGTCGCTCGGCCAGTCTGCGCAGACAGAAGGCCCGATCATCGCCGGCAGCCTCACCCTCGGGCAGAGCGTCAAGATGAAGCCCCTACCAGGGCTCGCAGACCTACCCCTCGGCGCGCCCGGCAACCCGAACACTTCGGGCGTACCTGAGGCTCCGTCCTACGCCGGCGGTTAGTCCCTCAACTCAGGGACTCGCCCTGCCGATAGTCCCAGCGTGGACTTCGCTCTAGCCGCTGTCGTCTTCGCGCCTGCCCTTGCACTCGGGAGTTTCTTGAACGTCGTCGCGGCCCGCGTTCCGTTGCGGCGCTCGATCGTCCGGCCGCCTTCGGCCTGCATGGCCTGCGAGCGTGAGATCGCGTGGTACGACAACGTGCCGCTGCTGTCCTATGGGGTGCTGCGTGGACACTGCCGGAACTGCCAGGTTCGGATCCCGCTCGTCTATCCGGCCGTCGAGTTCGTCACCGCGGTCCTGATTGCCGGCTGTGTCCTCGCCTTCGGTCTCACCGTGGAAGCCGCCGTCGCTGCGTTCTTCTGCGCCGTTCTCGTCGCCGTGTCGGCGATCGACCTGGAGCACCGGATCATCCCGAACCGGATCGTCCTGCCTGCTACGGCGCTCGTCCTCGTTGCGAACATGGCTCGAGACCTGAGCCCGGAGTGGGCGCTTGCGGCGCTCGCCGGTTCCGGCTTCCTCTTCGCGGCCGCGCTCGTGTATCCGGCCGGGATGGGCATGGGTGACGTCAAGCTCGCGCTCTTCATGGGTGCCGCGCTCGGACGCACGGTGTCCGTCGCGCTGATGGTCGGGATGCTCGCCGCGATGATCCCGGGCATCTACCTGCTCGCGCGACACGGCTCCAAGGCGCGCAAGATGGGCATCCCGTTCGGCCCGTTCCTCGCGCTCGGGTCAGTCGTCGCCCTCTTCTGGGGCGACGACATCCTGCACGCATACCTCTCGACCCTGCACTAGGCGCGTAGCCTCTTCCGTGTGGAGAGGCGGCAGCTCGGCACCACCGATCTGGAGCTGACCGCGGTCGGAGTCGGGACCGCGCCGATCGGCTCGGGTCGGGACTGGCCCGTCTGGTGGGGACCGCAGGACGATGCGGCGTCGATTCGCGCGATTCGACGTGCGCTCGACCTGGGCGTCAACTGGATCGACACGGCACCCTTCTACGGTTGGGGCCGTGCCGAGGAGATCGTTGCCCGCGCTCTCGAAGGACGCCATGGCGATGTTCTCGTCTTCACCAAGTGCGGGACGTTCCCGGCCGAAACCGGCTCTCGCATGGATCTCAGTCCCAGGAGCATCCGTGCGGATCTCGAGGCGAGCCTTCGCCGCTTGCGCACGGACCGGGTCGACCTGCTGCAGATCCATGACGCCGATCCGTCGATTCCGATCGAGGAGACCTGGGGCGAGCTACAGCGACTGGTCGAAGAAGGAAAGGTCCGCCACTGCGGGATCTCGAATCACCCGGTCGGTCTGATCGAACGGGCGCTCGCGGTCGGCCCTGTCGGCGCACTGCAGTACCAGTACAGCCTTCTGCATCGTGTCCACGAACGGGACGTGATTCCATACGCGCGCGAGCGAGGGATCGGTGTGCTGACCTGGTCACCGCTCGCGGCGGGCTTCGTCGCAGACGACTTCGATCTCGAAGCGCTCGACGCCGACGACTTCCGGCGAACTCATCCTTTCGCGTCGCTCGACCTTGGCCGGCTCAGGTCGACCCTCGCCTCGATCGGTGCGCGTCACCAACGCAGCGCCGCACAGGTTGCTCTCGCCTGGGTTGTGAGTCAGTCGGCGGTCGCGGGTGCGATCGTCGGGATCAGGGGCGAAGAAGAGGCGGATCAGCTTCCCGGCGCGGCTGATCTGCGATTGAGCGAAACCGAGCTTGAGGAAATCGAGTCGGCAATTCCTTGAGCACCAAGGCTGCGCCGACGAGCACGAGGGCCTCGGGCTCGAGGAAGTACCAACCAAAGGACAGCGGATCGAAGACGAGGCGGACGATCACCAGGCCGAGCGGCGCGAGCCACAGCGCATGCACGCTGCGTCGAAGCCCCGTTGCGATTGCGGCGCCGACTGCGAGCGCGAGCGCGGACTGCAACAGCCGCAACTTCCAGTCGAAGTGCGTGCCGGGCTCGATGACGAGACCGAGGATCGTCCCCGTCGCGACGCGCCACCGGTGGTCGAACATCCGAAAGCTTCCAGCGAGTGCGAAGGGCGCAAGCATCGCGACCACCACGCCTGTCTCGACGAGCCCTCCGACGAAGGCGCGCTTGAGCCGTGGGGCGAGGAGGAGCACGACCGCGCCGAGCACGCCCCAGAGCTCGATCCCAGCGGAGAGGCCGATGAGCGCACCGGCGGCGACAACGCGGTCCTCGCCGGCGTAGACCCCGGCGAGCACCCAGAGCAGCGGCACGATCGCCTCCGCAGGATGTCCGTCGACGAATGCCCCCTGCGTCAGACCGGCTGCCACGGCGAGGACGCCGACGAGCAGGCTGATGCGATCGCCGACCTGCACCTTCCCGAGCACGTAGAGCAGGAGGACCGCGACCGTCAGCTCGAGCAGGAACGCAAGCGCCGCGAAGTTGCGAACTGTCCCGAAGACCACCAGCTGCAGCGGGCCGGACTGAAGCATCGGGTCCGAGAACGTGTTCGCCCAGCCCCCGGAAAGCAGCTGCTCGCCCTTGTGCACGAAGTAGATGAGGTCGCCCGGATCCGTCCCTCGATCGAGGTAGGCGCGGACGGCCGCGAGGCCGAGAACCGGTACCCAGACTCGGGCGACGGACGAGCGCAGAAAGTCCCTCACAAAGGGCGATATCGGCCTCTGGAGGGGTGAGGTTGAGGCGGGGCGGGATCAAGGCAAGGGCGGCTCCTGCCGATACCTCGAACGAGGGATATATGGACACCGACCGCCCGCCCCAACTTCGCACTCCGGGCACCGAGCCCGGAGCCGCCACGCCGCCCGGCGGCAGTGGTATCGGCGGCCCGCCGCCGCCGATCAACGCGCTCGCGGAGCTCGTCGCGGACCTGATCGCCGCCACGGGCCTCGTACCCGCCGACAAGCTGGCCGGCGTCCGCAGCGCGGCGGGCATGGGCTCCTTCGCCGCTGCTCTCGTCGATCAGAACGTGGCTTCGAGCGAGGGGCTGGCCCGGACACTCGCGGCACGCTTCCAGATGCCGCTCGTCGACCTCGCTCTCACCGGCGTCTCGGACGACGCGAGCGGCGAGATCGCGATCCACGTCCTCGAACGCGTCGTCGCGATCCCGTACGCCCTCGACGACGGAACGCTGAGAATCGCTGTTGCCGATCCCGGCAACATCCAGGGCATCGACGAGCTTCGGCTCGCCACCCGCCACCCGCTCGACATCGGTGTCGCCGCGCGCGACGACATCCTCGCCGAGATCCGCCGCCTCGCGCGTGCCTCGGAGGCGTTCGGCGCCCGAGCCGCTGTCGCAGAGGACCTGGAGGCGGTAGTAGAAGAAGAGGAAGCCGACGATCTCGAGGTCGACGACGGCATCTCGGACGCGCCGCTCGTTCGCCTCGTCAACTCGGTGATCTTCCAGGCGGCCGAAGACGGGGCCTCCGACGTCCACTTCGAGCCGCAGGAGGACGCACTGCTCGTCCGCTTCCGCGTGGACGGTGTGCTCCACGAGGTCCAGCGGATCCCGAAGCGAATGATGCCCGGAGTGCTGACCCGGCTGAAGGTCCTCGCGAAGCTCGACATCGCGGAGCGCCGCAAGCCGCAGGACGGCCGCATCTCCCTGAACGCCGCCGCTGCCGGCCGCACACTCGACGTTCGTGTCGCCACGCTGCCGACCGTCGAAGGCGAGTCGATCGTCATGCGTCTGCTCGACAAGTCGAAGAAGGCCCCGACGTTGGAGGAGCTCGGGATGTCCGACCAGATGCGGGCATCACTCGAAGTGCTGATTCGCAAGCCCACCGGCGCGCTGCTGGTCACCGGGCCGACCGGTTCCGGTAAGTCGACCACCCTCTACGCAGCGCTCACGGAGATCAACCGGCCCGAGATCAACATCATCACCGTCGAGGATCCCGTCGAGTACCGGCTCGGCGGCGTCAACCAGGTGCAGATCAACCAGAAGGCGGGCCTCACGTTCGCGACCGCTTTGCGCTCGATCCTTCGTTCCGACCCCGACGTGGTGATGGTCGGTGAGATCAGAGACGGCGAGACCGCCAAGATCTCGATCGAGGCGGCGCTCACGGGTCACCTCGTGCTTTCGACCCTGCACACGAACGACGCGCCGCAGGCGCTGACGCGTCTGGGCGAGATGGGCGTGGAGCCCTTCCTGATCGGCGCCGCGGTCTCGGCCGTCGTCGCCCAGCGGCTGGCGCGAAAGCTCTGCACGCACTGCTGTGAGATGTACACCCCGTCGGTGGACGAGCTGGTGAAGGCGCGCGTCTCGCCGGAGGTTGCGGCGGCCAGCGACGGGATGATCTTCTACCGCAAGAAGGGGTGCCCCAGGTGCAACCAGACCGGCTACAAGGGCCGGATCGGCATCTACCAGCTGCTCGCGATGAGCGAGCAGCTCGAGTCCCTCGCCGTCACAAAGGCGAGCCGCGAGGACATCGAGCGGGCCGCAATCGGTGAAGGCATGGGAACCCTGTGGGATGACGGCCTCGCAAAGGTGGCCGCCGGACTCACGTCGATCGAAGAATTGGCTCGAGTCTCCATTTAGCCGCAAGATCCGGCCCGCTTTGCGGGCCATGATGATCTTGCGGCTGTCCGGCTACCGGCGAGCGGTGGTGGCGAAGACGGGCAAAGCCCGTCCTCGCGGCGATGCCGGGAAGATTCTGGCCAGAGCGCCCGTCTGGGTTTGGGATGGGAGGCATGGGCGGCCGTATCTGTTTCAAGCCATATGGCGTTGAAGCCATATGAAGCGGGGTCTCTTCGTGGTTCTTGCATGCCTGGCCGTCGTCTTGACGATGGCGGCCGCGGCAGCTCCTGCCAAGCAGGCAGATGCCTGCACGTGGGGCGCCTCCTCAGTGGTCGTCGAGGTAGTCGACGGCCAACCTGTGCAGAGCGAGCCCACAACCACCGGCTGTATCCCTAACTAGGTTTGTCGCCGCGAAGACGGGCTTTGCCCGGCTTCGCCACTACGGCCCTCCGTGAGGAGCCCCGGCGGAAAATCATCATGGCCGCGAAGCGGCCGGATTTTCCGCCGTTACTGCGCATGAACGTCACAACCGAGGACCATTAGAGCCTCGATTGCTTCGGTCATGAAGGCCGTAGCCTGGTGGACGTCGGCGAAGGTGTACGGGCCTGGCCTCGAGGGCTCGGCGCTGCGCCCCCCGGCGGGGTAGACCTCCGCTTCGATGACGCAGGAGTCGCCGTAGTCGACGGCTCTGAGGATGGCGACGGATCGTCCGTCGCGACGTGCGTGCCGGACGAAGAGCTCTTTCGCCGAGCCCGCAGCGGCTGGTTCGGTCACGTGCCGCGGGCGGCGTTCTGGGCAGCCTGCGCGACGGTCTCCTTGTCGGCAAAGCCGCTGATTCTCGCGACGAGGGTTCCGGGCCTCGCGTAGACGAGAAGACCAGGATCAGGCAGCAGGCCCAGCTGCTGGGTCAACTTGCCGACCTGAGCTTGGCTCAGGACGCTGAGGGGCAGGAATCCGACGTGCGCCATCTGGGCGCCGGCGCGGGCCTCGGCAAAAGCGATGCCGTCGACCTCGGAGTACGGGTTGTAGACCGACACGACGACGATGGGGTCCTTGCCGAGTGCCTTCGCGATCGGCGCGGGCATGCCGGCTGCGAGAGCGGCGATCACGGCTGAAGGCTCCTCGGGGGCTTTGGCGGGTGTGGCCTGGACGGGTTGAGGCTTGGGCTTCGCCGTGGCGGCCCGCTTGGTCGTCTTCGGCGTCGTCGTTGTCGCATGCTTCTTCACGCCGAACGGGTGCTTGTTGATCACATGCGGAGTCGCGACGGCGCTCCCGCTCTTGTGCCCGAGCATCATCAGCCCTCCGCCGATCACGACGGAGGCCAGAAGAGCGCACAGGGCGGCGTAGCGGATTGGGGGCGAGAGCGTGAAAGTCATGGAATCTCTATCGGCAGTCGAAACAGGTGACTTGAAAGCCCGAAGGGCGCGGTTTCCCGCGCCCTTCGACTTTCAGATTCAGCTTTGCCTACGTGCAGGGGTCGGTCACGATGTCGGCGCCTGGGCCGTTCTTGTTCCAGGTCTTGCCGCCGACGGTGCTGTCCACGCAGTAGGTGACCGAGGTCGCCGTCTGGATGTGCAGCTTC
>Ga0207683_10001014_pt1 | contig 25601 bp, 18 predicted proteins | sample KBSM73metaG_FD_184333 | JGI IMG/M metagenome (GOLD analysis project Ga0207683, IMG submission 184333) | Miscanthus rhizosphere microbial communities from Kellogg Biological Station, Michigan, USA - KBS M7-3 metaG (SPAdes) (version 2) | ecosystem: Host-associated > Plants > Roots > Rhizosphere >... | reverse complement strand
CTGGTAAACGGCATGACCGCAGCGCTGATCATCGGCTTGCCGGCATTCTCACAAAGCTCGCGGATATAGGCGACGAGCCGTTCGAAGGTGGCGAGCGTGGTGCGGGCCGGCATCCAGCCATCGCAGTATTCGACCGCGCGGCGGCAAGCCGCCGGAGTTCCGCCGCCGTACCAGATCGGGATCGGCTGCAGCGGTGTCGGCTTGAGCACCACGTCAGCGAAATTGAAATATTCGTTTTTGAACGTGACCCGCTCGCCAGCCCATAGCCGGCGGCAGATCTCCACATTGCTCCGCACCAGCTCGGCGCGTTCCGCGATGCCCGTCGGATACCCTGCGGCGGCGAACTCGTGGGGAAAGCCGCCGAGACCGATTCCCATGATGATCCGGCCGCGGCTGATTTGACTCAACGCGGCAAAAGCCTGCGCCAGATGGATTGGATGGCGGTGGCAGATCGTCATCGCAGTGCCGAGCGCAATCCTGTTTGTGGCTGCGGCGAGCGCAGCGAGCGTCAGCAACCCGTCGATATGCGTGTTGTTCGTTCCCTCGATGCCGTGCGGCTCGAATACCAGATGATCTCTCACCCAGAGGGAATCGAAGCCGTAGGTCTCGGCGCGCTTTGCGCCTTCCAGACATTGTTCAATCGACGCGTGCTCGCAGAAATGGGGCAGCAGCAAGCCGAATTTGAGTTTGCTCGGCATAGCCATCGGTGAATTTTCCTTTTGTTGCACACTCCGATTCGACAGGCTAACGAATCCAGATTTACTCTACGTTATCTCATGCCCATAGAACCCGACAAAATCATCTACTCGATGGTCAGTGTCAGCAAGTACGATGATAAATTTTCTGGTGTCCCTGGTGAAACTCGTATAGCCGCGCGTTACACTTGCGCGTGATGACGCCTCTGAATAATTAGACGATGATCAAAAGCTCGACAAAGAGATTCCCTAAGAAAAACTATTTCGGCTGGTTTTTGTTGATCATCGTCGCATGTATTCCCTTCCTCGCCATGGGCGAACCTGGAAAGATAGTAAGCGAGCCTTATCGACGTTGGATCAGGGATCCGCGAGTCATTCGTGACTACTTCGAATTGCATTCGGTTCGCAAGCTGCAACTTGGGGCCGGTAGTCACGCCCCGACAGGCTGGTTGAATACCGATATTGCACCTACGCCTGACCAAGTCTATTTGGATGCGACTAAAAGATATCCGTTCCCGGATGCATCTTTCCAATATATTTTCAGCGAACATATGATCCAGACGATGCCTTGGGAAGGTGGTGTAGCCATGCTGAAGGAGTGCTACCGCGTACTGGCGCCGGGTGGAAAATTGCGTGTCGTAACGCCCAACCTTACGAAATTTGTTGAATTGTTGACCGAGAACCCCGATGCGGAAGCGCAACGATTCATAGCTGCGAAACTGCGGGTGACCGGCTGGCCTGAAACGCCCGCGGTCGGAGCGTATATTTTTAACCGACAACTTCACGACTGGGGTCACCAGTTCCTCTACAATGCGGCAATCCTACGGAAAAGTCTCGTGCTCGCGGGATTTGAACAGATTGCAGAATATCCCGTTAACGAGAAGACCGATCCCGTTTTTCGTGAAGCAGAAATGCGTACACGCAACGAGGGTTCGGATTCGGATCTTTGGCTGGTCAACCGTTGGGAATCGATGGCTTTTGAGGCGGTGCGTTAGTTCTTACAGGACAGAAAACTTGATTCGCCTAGTTGAACTTGTCGAATCCTGTGACCCCGAGTATCGTTGACCGCAAAACTCTTCTTTTCTTGCGTAATCTCATCTGCCGGGTTAGCGTCGATTCATGAGCACCGAGCCTAACAAAGTTATCTACTCGATGGTCGGCGTCAGCAAGTATTACGACAAACGCGCCGTCTTGAAAGACATCTATCTTTCCTATTTCTACGGTGCGAAGATCGGAGTAATCGGGCTCAATGGATCGGGAAAATCTTCCCTGCTGCGCATCATGGCGGGCGTGGACAAGGACATCAACGGCGAAGCCGTGCTTTCACCAGGCTATACCGTCGGCTATCTGGAACAGGAGCCATTGATCGATGATTCGCGGACGGTGCGCGAAGTCGTCGAAGAGGCTGTTCGAGAGACCGTTAAGTTGCTCAAGGAGTTTGAAGAGATCAACGCCAAATTCGCCGCAGAAATGTCCGATGACGCCATGAACAAGCTCCTCGAGCGCCAAGGCGAAGTTCAGGAAAAACTGGATCATCTCGAGGCGTGGGATCTCGATGCCCGGCTGGATATGGCGATGGATGCGCTGCGCTGCCCGCCCGCGGAAACTCCCGTGAAAATATTATCCGGTGGCGAACGGCGCCGGGTCGCGCTTTGCCGGCTGCTTTTACGCAAACCGGATATTCTATTGCTCGATGAGCCCACCAATCACCTCGACGCCGAGTCGGTGGCCTGGCTTGAACAGCACCTGCAAAGCTATGCCGGCACGGTTATCGCCGTGACCCATGACCGATATTTTCTCGATAATGTCGCCGGATGGATTTTGGAGCTGGACCGCGGCCAGGGTATTCCGTTCAAGGGCAACTACACCGCTTGGCTGGAACAGAAACAAGAACGGCTGCGGCGCGAAGAAAAGTCAGAGAGCGAGCGCCAAAAAACTTTGGAGCGCGAGCTCGAGTGGATCCGCATGTCTCCCAAAGCTCGGCGCGCCAAGGGCAAAGCGCGCATCACGGCATACGAATCGCTGCTCGATCAGGAAGCGCAGAAACGTCGTGAGGACCTCGAGATTCCGATTCCGCCTGGACCGCGTCTGGGCAACATCGTGATCGAGGCGGAAAGCGTGAACAAAGCATTCGCCGACCGCCTGTTGATCGACGATATGAATTTCAAGCTCCCGCCCGGCGGTATTATCGGCGTCATCGGCCCGAACGGGGCCGGCAAGACCACTTTGTTTCGCATGATCATTGGTCAGGAGAAACCCGACCGCGGCAGGATCCGACTAGGCGAAACGGTGGTCTTGGGTTACGTCGATCAAAGCCGCACACTTAGTCCCGACAAATCCATCTGGGAAGAGATCAGCGGCGGAGCCGATCAGATGAAGATCGGCAACCGCGACGTCAACTCGCGCGCCTATGTCGCCCGGTTCAATTTTTCGGGCACGGACCAACAAAAGAAAGTCGGCGGTCTCTCCGGCGGCGAACGCAATCGCGTTCATTTGGCAAAGATGCTCAAGGAAGGCGCCAATGTCTTGCTGCTCGACGAGCCGACCAATGATCTGGATGTGAATACTTTACGCGCGCTCGAGGAAGCGCTGGAAAACTTCGCCGGCTGCGCCGTGGTGATCTCCCATGACCGCTGGTTTCTCGATCGCATCGCCACACACATCTTGGCATTCGAAGGTGATAGCAAAGTGGTCTGGTTCGACGGCAATTATTCCGAATACGAAGCCGATCGCAAAGAGCGGCTGGGCCCCGCTGCGGATCAACCGCACCGAATTAAATATCGCCCATTGACCAGAAAATAGAAATGGATATATCTCTCCTACACCGGCGCGGGCCGTTCGTGATCGCGCTGACCGAGTTCTCTTCGAAACAATAGAACTGCCTTGAGTGCCCGACCACCGGCTCCAAAGAGTGATTCGGAGGATCGCCTATGAATCCAAAGCGGCTATGGTTGCTTTCTTTGCTGACCTTGCTGGTAGGCGTACTCATTGGCCAAAAAAGCACGGCGGCTCCGATCACGGTCGGATATCCTCAGTTGAGCGGCGGCTCGATGCCGCTCTGGGTGATCGCCGAAAACCATCTCGACCAACGGTATGGCGTCGATGTAAAACCGATTTACATTGCAGGCGGCGCGATCCTCACCCATTCGCTGATCGCCGGGGATGTGACGATCGCACTCACAGGCGGAGCAGTCGTGGGCGCCATCCTCGGCGGAGCCGATCTCACGTATATCGGCATCGGGCTCTCGACCTATGGATTTACCGTTTACGCCAAGCCGGAGATCAAAGACATCAATGACCTTCGCGGCAAGGTTTTTGGTGTCATCACCAAGGGCGCGTCCTCGGATCACGCCGCCATCGCGCTTTTCAAGCGTTACGGGATTCGCTACGGACAGGACGTGCAGATTCTCTATTTTGCGCGCCAAGGAGACCTCCTCGCATCCTTACAAAAAGGCATCATCTCGGGTGGCGTGTTCTCATCGCCGACGACGGTCATGGCCAAACGTCTGGGTTTTAAAAAGCTGGTGGACATCGCGTCGTTCAAATATCCCTACCCGCACAACGCCATCGCCACTCGAAAATCCTTCATCCGGCAAAATCCCGAAGCGATCAAGGGCTTTCTCAAAGCCTATCTCGCATCCGTAAAAATCATCCACCAGCAACCCGAAGTCGCCAAAAAGGCACTCCGTGATTTCCTTGGATCCAAAGATCCGGAGATGATCGACGACTCGTATGAAAGCCTCAAGGATCTTTTCTTAAAAGTTCCTTATATGCCCGACGAGGCGATTCGCACGGTTCTGTCGCTTTCGGACAATCCGAAGGCGGCTACGGCCGAACCCAAAGATTTCTATGATAACAGCTTGCTGAAAGAGCTTGAGGACAGCGGCTTCGTCAAAGAACTTTACAGCCACTGATGCAATATGACGGTTCGAAGTCACGTACGATCTTCGTTCGCGCTGACACGCTGACTCAGGGCAAACAATTTCCGCCGTCGAGCAGGGAAGCAATTTGCTTGAGCACCATCGCCCAGTCCTCGCGTTCGATCACTCACCCATCAGTTTTTTCATCTGCGCAACAATCTCGGGCGGCTGGACGACGACTTCCTTTGCCAGAGTCGCAAGTTCTTCGCCGCTGATAAGCTCGACTTCGGTATTTTTTTGCTTCGCTTCAGTTAAAAGCTCCGGGCTTTTCAGCGCTTGGCTAAAAGCCGCGCGCAGGGTCTTCACGTGGTCGTCAGGGGTTTTGGGAGAAGTCATCGCCGGCCACAGGCCGAAGCTACCCGCGCTGAGCATCACATCGGCGAGTCGGCGCAGCGGCGCGCCGGTTTTATATTGATCCATTAATTCATAGAGCGTCGGCACGTCGCTCAATCTTCGATCTTTCTTCTTGCCGGTCTGAATCAGGATTCGCGCAAGTCCCTTTTTTTGCCAGGTCAGAAACGGCTCGCGGCCAAAATAAACCGGGATGCTGATCGCCCGGCATTGCACTTCGCCGCGTTCGACCGCCAGTTCGATCTCGGCGCCACCCTGATAACCGGGCACAATCGTGAACTTCGCACCGATGGTTTCTTCAAGCAATTTAGGCAAAAAATAACCGGTATTGCCGGTGCCGGTGCTGCCGCACTTGGGCGGTGTCGCCGCCGCGCGAACATCCTGAATCGTCTTGTAAGGCGCCGCTGCCCACATATAGAGCAACGAGTCCGCAGGCGTCGTGCTGCCGATCCATGCGAACTTGCTCCAATCGAATTGCACTTCTCTACGGCCTAAAAGCTGATCGAAATAGAGCGCGGCGTTCACCACCGCGATGCTCAGACCGTCCGGTTTCGCAACGCTGTATACATAATTTGCTGCCGTTGCCGAGCCCGCACCCGGCATATTCTGAACGATCGTGGTCGGATTACCTGGAATGTATTTTGTCATATAAGGTCCGACCAATCGCGCCCACAGGTCATGCGTGCTGCCGGCCGGATACCCGACGACGAAACGAATGGTCTTGCCTTGAAAGTACGGCGCCTGCGCGCTGGCTTGAGACACGTCAATGACCAACGCCGCCAGTAAAAGAAGCATTTTTTTCATCTGAATAAATCCTCACGTATAGATCTGACCTGAAAACTAATCGCAATCCGAATTCGGCGTCAAGCTTGATATCGGCTTGCCGGAACTGAGCCGCTTAAGTATCGTAGAACATCTAGAGGTTTGTGCTTCATGAATCTGCATAGTTTAAACGTTTTGATTGGCTCGATGGCAATCCTTGTACTGCTATCTGGAAGCGCAGCGCGCTCGGCGGAACAGATTCGCGTCGGCTATGGCTCGCTCAGCACAAGCTATGCGCCGATTTGGGTCGCCGGCGAAGCGCAGTTATTTCAGAAAAACGGCATCACTGCGGAAGTTCTTTATCTCGAAAGCGCGCTCGTGCGCACCGCTTTGATCGCCGGAGATATCGTCATGGGCGGCATGTCCGGCACCACCATGGCTGCGCCGCGCCTGCAAGGCGCCGATCCGATCATCATCGCGAGCTTTCTCAATTCGCTGCAATACCGGCTCGTGGTTCGGCCGGAGATCAAAACGCCAGCCCAACTGAAGGGCAAGCGCATCGGCGTTGCGGGCTTCGGTCTCGGTGCACATCGTGGCGCTCAGATCATGGTCGCGAAGCTCGGCCTCAATCCCGACAATGACGTCGTCATGCTGCAAATCGGCGGCGATCCGACACGTCTCTCAGCACTGCTGAGTGGCACCATCGACGCCAGCGTATTCAATCCGCCGCTCTACAAACGCGCGGTCGAAGCGGGCATGCGCGTATTGGCGAATATCGAGGAAATGGGATTTCCCGTGCAGGCTTCCGCGCTGGTCACCACCGAACAGTTCGTCAGGAAGAACCCGGATTTGATGCGGCGAGCGATGAGATCGATCATCGAATCGATCTATGTGATCAAAAGCAACCCCGAGCTGACCAAACGCGCGATCCGCAAGTACATGCGCTTTCGCGACGATCGCGACACCGACGAAGCATACCAGATCATGCGCGATGTCACGCCGCGGAAACCTTATCCGACCGTGGAAGGGATAAAAACCGTTCTCGACGAGTTGGCTTTGAAAGTCCCGGCGGCGAGAACCGCTCAACCGCGTGAATTCATGGATACACGGTTTATCGAAGAGCTGGATCGCTCGGGCTTCATCGATGAGTTATACAAATAGAAAAATGAACTGCCCAGAGCGGACCGCAACGATTGCCGCCAGCTATCTAATGAACTTTCTCTGGCTGTCATCTCGAACAGAGTGAGAGATCTTTCACAAGCGAATCACGCAGAGCAAATGCTTTTACAATCTTCCGTCCTTACGGGCGTCGGTCAGAATTTCGCTTGTGGTGCGCACCGTCGAACCACCGCTAAAAACATGCGGGAATGACGGACTAGAAATACACCCTAGTTCAAAATTCGCGGTCCGAAAAGCTTGATCGCATTATCCCACAGAATTTTTCGCTTCGCCTCGTTCGATATCGGCTGGGCATCGAGATCCGGCAGCGCCCGTTTCGGGTCGATCGCGTCGGGATGCGGATAATCCGTATTCCACACGATGTTCTCCGCGTTTAAATCTTGCACCACGTATTTGAGCGCGCGCTCGTCGCTGTCGCACGAAATCACGCACTGGCGCATGAAGTACTCGCTCGGCAGCATGCGCAGGTTTTCCGATTTTCCCATCACGCTATTGCGTCCATGCGTGTGATCGTCCATTCGCCCGAGCCAAAACGGCAGCCAACCGGCGTTGGATTCGAGAATTGCGAGACGCAGCTTGGGAAAGCGCTCGAGAATACCGGTGAAAATAAAATGCCCCAAGGTCGTCATGTTGTCGCAAGGAAAGCCGAGCGCGTGATCCAGCCCTCGGAGCGCGAGCTCCGTATCACCGCGGCGCTCACCTTCGAGCTGGCGGAACGGATGAAAGCGGCGCTGGCGATATTCGCCGTGAGCTGAAATTGGGAAATCCAGCTCGGAGGCGAGCTGCCAGAGCGCGTCATATTTTGCCTCGTGCAAATAGCGGCCCTCGGGGAGAAACGGATTACGCACCGAGACTGCGCCGAGCTCGGTGACTGCGCGGCGCGCTTCTATCACCATTTCACCGACGTCCGAGCCGGGCAGCACCGCAACGAATTTGAGCCGCTTCGGGTCCGCGCTGCAGTAATCGTGGCACCAATTATTATAGGCCCGGCACATCGCCGCCCCGAGTTCAACGTCTTTCAAAGCGACCCGATAGGCGAAGTTCCCATTGTTCCCCGTGGGAAGCAGAACTTGAATGTCCCAGCCGTAGCGATCCATGTCCTTGAGCCGAATCTCCGACGACCACCACTGCCGATAGGCTTCGCCGTATTTTTCTTCCAATACCGCCCAGGCGCTCGGCGGCGGTCGCAATTGCAGATCGCCTTTGGGAATGATTTTGCCGTCCGGCTCATAGACCATAAAGACGCCGTCCATGAAGGCGACCTTCGGCACGCGATCACGAAATTTCGGCTCGACATACCGTTCCCATAAATATTCCGGCTCGTGCATATGCGCGTCGGCATCGATCACTTTCATTCCGTTCCACATGAGCGGCTCTCCTCCAGAACGAGTCAGAAATCGACGTTAGAAGATTCCGGATCGAGGTGTCAAGCGGCAGTCGTTTTCAGGTGACTCGTCGAGCAATTGCGATCTCGTGTGCTCGGAGCGGCAGCCGTACCGCGCGGCGCTGGGAATGCGTTTGCGCGATTTCAACATCGTCTGTAACTCCGACTTGTCGTATCATAATTATGTCCGGTTAGAGGCAGGATAAGGTGTGACGGCATAGCGTTGCAGGTTTGCTTTTCGGTAAATTTGACGCTCACCGCAATTCACAATTTCGCCGGCAATGAGATAAGTTCATAGCGCTTCGAGGTGGTGTCGATTTGAGAGCGAATACCTTTCTGATCGTCCTTTGCGTAGCTGCGAGCTTCTGGGCCTGGCAGCAAAATCCGACGTTCGCCCAGCAGAATCTGGTTTTCAGTTATAACAATTTGCTGCAGCGCAGGCTTTGGACGCTGGTGACCGCTCTCTTTGTCCATGCCAACCTCCTGCACCTCATCGGCAACATGCTTTTCCTGTTTATTTTCGGCAATACTCTGGAGAAAAACGCCGGGGCGCGCGCTCACTTGGCGACATTTTTTTGCGGGGGGTTCAGCAGTTTTCTTTTAAGCCCGCTGTTTATGCCGCGCGGCGCGGCCATGCTCGGCGCTTCGGCGGCGATCTTCACTGTGGCTGCCTGCGTCATGCTCATTCAGCCGCTAAAATTCTCCTGGCTCTTTTTGGCTCCCCAGGGTTTGGTGGCGCTCATCTATTTTATTTACAATCTCGTCGTCGTCTCTCGCCCGAGCTTCGTTCACGGCTATGATCCCCATGTGGCTTACATCGCTCACATCATCGGTTTTCTCGTTGGCATTCCCTTCGGCGTAGCCCTGAGCCGTCACTGGAAAAAAAATCTTCTGCTCACGCTTCTCCTCTTGGTGGTCTATCTGGCCATTTTGCACGCCGCCAGAAATTTGCTTCTCGGGCGTTGAGACGGATCACGGTCGTCCGAGTCGAGCGAGACGCTCAGCTGCGGCGGCCAGGGTCTCGTCCTTTACAAACGGCAAAACGGGCGCAGTGCTTCCCCAGATGCTTGTCGGAGTCCTGGTAAAACGGGGTGGCCGGAATGCACGCCACGCCGACCTCGGCGGTAAGCCAGCGGGCGAAGTCATAATCGTCCTGTACACGTGCGGGCGCGACTCCGCGCCAGTCGACCATGACAAAAAAGCTCCCGCTCGGCTGAAAAATCTTGAAGCCGGATTTTTTGAGGGCCTCGATTAGCCGATCCCGCCGCCTTTGATAATCGGTTTGCAGCTGCTCGAAAAATGACCAGGGCAGAACTAGCGCCGTTGCCGCCGCCGCTTGCAGCGGCGACGCGACGGCATAGGTAATGAATTGATGCGCTTGATTGACCGCGTTCACCAACGGCGCCGGACCGAGGGCCCAGCCGACTTTCCACCCGGTCACGCTAAACGTCTTACCCAGACTGCTGATCGCCAGCGTGCGCTCTCTCATGCCGGGCAAAGTCGCCAGCCGGGTGTGAACCGCGTCATCATAAAGAATATGCTCGTAAACTTCGTCCGTAATCGCGATCACATCGTGCTTTAAGCAGAGATCGGCGATGATGCGGAGCTCTTTGGCCGAGTAAACCTTACCGGTGGGGTTATGCGGCGTATTGATGATGATTGCGCGGGTACGTGCATTGAATGATTTCGCGAGCTCATCGGCGTCGAAGTTCCACTGATCGCCCCGAAGCGGCACATACCGGGGCGTCACGCCCGCCATCGCGAGGTTCGGCACGTAAGTATCGTACACCGGCTCGAAAACGATGACTTCGTCGCCGGGATCGGTAAGACCCAGAATGGCCGCGAACATTCCTTCAGTGGCACCGCTGGTGACCAGGACTTCACTCTCCGGATCCAGCTTTTGACCATAAAAACGTTCCGCGTGTCGGGCGATTGCCTCCCGTACTGAGGGCATACCAATACCCGGCGCGTATTGATTTTGCGCGCCGTTGACTGCGCGTACCGCAGCCGCTAAAACTTCCGGCGGCCCGTCGAAATCCGGTGCGCCTTGGCCGAGATTGACGGCCCTGTGACGGCGCGCAAGTTCGTTGATCTCGACAAAAACCGTCGTGCCAAACCCCACTACCCTTTTCGCCATCTCGCCCCGCGAAGGCTGCTGCACCAGTATTGGTGTTTACGGCCCCCGATCACTCGAATCGCAGAATGACCAAAAGATTGGAGATTTTCAATTGCACCTTGGCACTGAGAGCGCTCAAACCTATTGATTGAAAGAACAAACCATATATCCTTGATAAGTGTCCACGCGTCGGGGTCACGGCCAGCTTCCGAGGTAAAGAAGTGTCCGAGCTAGCAGAACAAATCATTAACTTGAAAGACGGAGATCATCTCTGCCTTTTTTATCACAAAGACCCCGTTGAACAGATGCCGGCGCTGATCCCGTTTATCCAGGAAGCGCTTGCCAAGCAGGAACAGTTTATCTACATCGCCGATGATCAAACCGTGGATGAATTGGTCGGCCACTTACGACTCGGCGGCATCGATGTCGGTAAACATGCGGATCGCGGCGCGTTGAAGCTTTGGACCCGTCGCGAATGGCGCCAGTCCGGGAAGCTCTCGTCAGAAAAAAAATCACGTCAGGTACTCGATTTCCTGAAAGCCGCTGCGGACGACGGCTTTGCAGGCGTGCGCTTTGCTGTGGAAATGACCTGGACGCTCGGTCCCGACATCGATCCAGCCGATCTGGAGCACTGGGAAGCGAGCATCAACGAGCTATTTAGCCCCGGTTCGCGCCGGCGGATCGTCTGCCAATACAATCGGAGCCGTCTCTCGCCGGAGGCTTTGCTCGTCGCATTGCACACCCATCCATTGACGATCTGGGGCAGTCACGTGTATCCCAACTGGTTTTACGAAGCGCCGCTGATTCTGAACGGCAAATCGCCGGCTGCGCGCGTCGACTTTATGATGTCTGTGCTCGAGCGCAGCCGGGCCGCCCACCAGGAACATCTCGAGCTGATCGAAAAACGCGCTGCACTGGCACAAACTGAAATCGCCAAGAAAAGAGTCGAAAGCCTGCTCTCGATCATGCCCGCCGCGGTTTATACCTGCGATTTGGATGGGCGCATCACCTATTTCAATCAGCGCGCCGCCGAGCTTTGGGGTCGCGAGCCAAAACTGCTTAGCGACGAGGATAAATATTGCGGCTCGTTTCGCATGGTGTCACCGGACGGGTTAACCCTACCGCACGAGCGGTGCCCGATGGCCGTATCAATTAAAACCGGTGAGTCGTTTCATAACGAGGAGGTTACCGTCGAGCGGCCGAACGGTTCCCGACTCATCGTTCGTGTAAACATCAGTCCTTTTCATGACGATTACGGACACCTGTCGGGCGCCATCAATACCTTCCAGGACGTCACTCAGTTAAAAATAGCCGAGCAGGCCAGCCTTCATTTGGCAGCACTGGTCGAATCATCCGATGACGCCATCGTCGCAAAAGATTTGGATGGAGTCGTCAAGAGCTGGAACCCGGCGGCGGAGCATCTCTTCGGCTATACCGCGGCGGAGATTGTCGGGAAGTCGATCACTATCATTATTCCGCGGGATCGAAGCGACGAAGAAACCAGGATTCTGGAGCGGATTCGGCGCGGTGAGCGCATCGAACATTACGATACGGTACGGCAGCGCAAGGACGGCAGCTTGGTGGAAATCTCGCTGACGATCTCGCCGATTAAAGATGCCAACGGCAAAATTATCGGCGCATCGAAAATCGCCCGCGAGATCACCAAGCGCAAGCAGGCCGAAACGGCTCTGCGGGAAGCCAGAGATGAATTGGCCAGAGCCAACCAGGAGCTCGAAAAACGCGTAAAAGAGCGGACGGCCGAACTCGAGCGCGCCAATGCAGTGCTGCTCAAAGATCTGGAGGAGCAAAAAAGGCTCGAAGCGCAGCTCCGTCAGGCGCAAAAGATGGAAAGCATCGGGACTTTGGCCGGCGGCATAGCCCACGATTTCAACAATGTGCTTAACATCATCAAAGGCTATGCGAGCTCGGTGGCAAGCCTCTCCTCAGGCAATAACGAAGTCATCGAACAGCTCGAAATCGTCGATGATGCGATCGAACGGGGCACAGGCGTCGTGCGCCAGCTCCTGACGTTAGCGCGCAAGACCGAATCCCGTTTGATCTCCAGCAGCGCCAATGAGCTGATTTCCGGCCTCGCCAATCTGCTGAAGCAGACGCTGCCAAAAACAATCGATGTCTCCTTGGAGCTGCGTGCCAAGCTGCCGATGGTCATGGCCGATCCGAACCAGATCACTCAGGCCTTGCTCAATCTTTGCGTGAACGCTCGCGACGCGATGCCCCAAGGCGGCAGACTCAGCCTGAGAACTTCCGTGGTCGATGGCGCCACGATCAACGACGCTGGCGCTCAGGCGCGCGAATATGTTTGCATCGAAGTCATCGACACCGGAACTGGAATGTCGGACAGCGTTCGCGCCCGCCTGTTCGAGCCCTTTTTCACCACGAAAGGAATCGGCGAGGGCACCGGCCTCGGCCTCGCCATCGTTTACGGCATTATCAAAAATCACGAAGGGTTGATCGAGGTGCACAGCGAGTTGGAGCACGGCACGAAGTTCCGCTTGTATCTGCCGGCCGTGCGTGAGCAGCCAAGCGCGGTTGACGCGCCTCTCCAAGCCGTGGGCTCTCCGGAAAACGGCCGCAATGGCCACAAGACGGTTCTTTTGGTCGAAGACGAAGAGATGATGGTGCTGTTGTTGCGCAAAACTTTTGCGAAACACGGCTACAATGTGCTCGTTGCGTTGGACGGCGAAGAGGCGCTCAACTTGTTTCAGGAGCACAAACAAAAGATCGACGTCGTGCTTCTGGATATCGGTTTGCCGAAAAAAGGCGGCTGGGAAGTTATTCTGACCATGAAGGAAGAAAATCCGCAGGTCAGCATCGTCGTCAGCAGCGGTTACATTGATCCGTCCTCGAAGGCCAAAATGTACAAGGCGGGGATCAGGAATTTCGTCGATAAGCCGTACCTGCCCGACGCCGTAGTCGAAATCCTCGACGCAGTCATTCAACAAAACCGCAGTTTGGCGCTAGCGAGTGTTGCACATTCCGTAAGCGCGTGACGCTGAGCACGGGCGGCTTTGCGATCGCTGACGAGCTGCCAGACCTTTTCTTCGCAAGGCCACCTTCAAGTCTAGACATTATCGCCCCGCTCAAGTATTGAGGCTCCTAAAGAAACTCGAAAGGAGCTTCCATGGCAGCTTTTAATATTCTGGAAGCAACCATAGATGACATTCACGGCGCCTATCGCTCGGGAGCGATGACGTGTCGCGGGCTCGTCCAAGCCTATCTCGATCGGATCGCAAAATTCGACAAGCACGGCCCCGCAATCAACGCGTTGATTACGGTCAACTCCGAAGCCCTTGACGAAGCCGAGCGGCTGGACGCCGCGTACAAAGCATCCGGCCCCGTCGGATCGCTCCATGGGATTCCGGTGATCATCAAGGATCAAGCCGACGTCAAAGGAATGCCAACGACCCTCGGATCGCTACTCTTTAAAAACTACTATCCGGATCGCGAGTCCTTCGTCGCGGAGAAATTACGTCAAGCGGGCGCGGTCATTTTGGGCAAAGCCACCCTCGGTGAATTGGGCGGCGGCGATACGCATGGCTCGCTCTTCGGCTCGACGCGCAATCCTTATGATCCAGAGCGCACCGTCGGCGGATCTTCCGGTGGTTCGGCCGCATCCGTCTCCGCGAATTTCACGACCGTGGCCGTGGGACAGGAAGGTTTGGCCTCGATCCGCCGGCCATCCACCTGGAACGGCATCACCGGCATGCGTCCTTCCGCCGGTCTTGTGAGCCGCGGCGGCGTTTACGGCTGCTGGCCGGAAGTTTTCGGTTCCCTCGGCCCCATGGCGCGCACCGTCACGGATCTCGCTAAGCTTCTCGACGTGATGGTCGGCTATGATCCGGAAGATCCGATCACAGCGCGCGGCATCGGCCACATTCCGGATACCTTCATAAGGTTTTTGGACAAAGGCGGGCTGAAAGGTGTTCGTTTGGGAGTGCTGCGCGAATCCATCGGGCTCAATACTGAGCCCGACTCTGAAGACTTCAAGAAAGTCTCGGCAGTTTTCGACAAAGCCGTAGCCGAGCTACGTGGCGCCGGCGCAAAGATCGTCGATCCGATTGCGATTCCAGAAATCAAAGCACTGCTCGCCAAGCGTTCCGGCCGCCCCGGGGACACAGACGAATCGTTCAAGAACTATTTCGGCAGGAGCGCCAATCCGCCGTTCAAGACGCCGGAGGAAGTGATCGCCGCCCCGGAGTTCGCTAAAGTCGTGAAGCGCTCTCAGGACCGGTTCAAGCGAAAACCCGAGGCCACCAAGCACTACGAGAGCCTCAAAGCGCAAGACCAATTGATGACGAATTTTTTGAAAGTCATGGCTGATCACAATCTCGACGCGATTGTTCATAAAGCTGTCGAGCACCAGCCAACTTTGATCAAAGACTGGATTGCACCGCCGTTTGTCGATCAGAAAGGCGCGCCGCACCTGAATACTTTTCTGGTTTACGTGCCGACAATCGTCGTTCCCGCCGGATTTACCAGCGACAATTTACCGGCCGGGCTCTGTTTCATTGGACGCCCTTACGACGACGGCAACTTGATCAAGTTTGCCTACGCTTACGAGCAAGCGACGCACCACCGAAAACCGCCCGCAAGCACGACGGCGCTTTAGGTGAGCCTCATCGAGTTAGCAGGCATGCACACGTCGCGCACTGTACATGGTCGGCGCGGCGATACCTCCTGAAACAAAATACACAACAAAATGCATCGTCATTCCGCGCAAGCTGGCGATAGCTATTGCGACCCGGAATGCAGGCCTTTCGCAATGGCGCATGGCGTGCGCCCGTTGACTCCGGTCCTGATCGGGTCCGGGACAAGTTTTCACCGGAATGACGACAAGACCTTGTTTATTATTTGGGGGATTTTAAATTCCGCGGCGCTATTTCCCGAGTGTTTTCAAAAAACTTTCGCGTTCAAGCTCTTCGAGAAGGGAATTGTCGTAGAACTCTTCGATTTTTCGGGTGACGGGCTTATCCGGCAGTAGCGCCGGTTGAATTGTCGCCGCGTCGGACAGCGGCAAAGCGGGAGTGTTTTTGACGAAGTAGTTATAGGTTTGCGAGAGGATGTCCGGATTGGCGCTTTTGGTGTATTTCTGCAGCACTTCAATGGCAAGGCTTTTGTTTTGCCGATAAACGTGAAGTCCGTCGACAAGCGCCATGAGAAAACGCTTCGCCACATCCCTTTGCCGAGTCACAAACGCGCGCGATGCCGCGACCACCGAGGTCGGATATTTGATTTTCAGCGCACCGAGATCTGCCAGCAGATTGAGACCGCGCGCGGTCGCCACGAACAATCCCGGCGGTGCGAGCATCGCCGCTTGCGCCGAACCCGATTCCAGCGCTGCGATACGCACCGGGTCCGGACCGGCTTGCAAGAAGGATACGTTGCGCGCGCCGACGCCCAATCGGTCCAGCGCCAACCGGGCAGCGGTTTCCTCGATGCCGCCAAGGCGCGACACCACAAATATTTTCCCTTTGAGATCCATTGGAGATTGGATATTTTTGGCACCGACCATACCGTAGGGCATCAGTCCATAGGCGGTCGCCAGGACCACGACATTGGCGCCCTGAGCTGCCGCTTGGATCGGCGACGCCCCGCCGAGATAGGTAAAGTTGATTTCGTTTGCCAGGACCGCTTGAATGTTTGTCAATCCTCCCGAGATCAGCAAGATCTCCGTGTTCAGTCCGTATTTTTTGTAGAGCCCCGCATCGTAGGTCAACCAGAACGGCAGATTTTGTCCCGACAGTCCCGAATAGCTCGCCCGCACGGACTGGGCGAAAGCCAATGGTGGAAGGTAAACGAACACGGTCAGAATAATAGAAGTCAGCTGTCGTAAGAGCACAAAAACCTCCGTTTGAAAGCCAAGCGCTCCCGTTATTCGCGTTTTTGCACAACCAGCGAAAAGTCATTTTTTTGTATAAAAACACTGCGCAACTTTTTCTTGCCCAATTCCTCGATCAGTTTCACGACCGGCTTTCCGATCGCAGCGTAATCTCTTTTTGGCGCGCTCTTCAACGCATCGACAAACTCCGGGCCGGCGTAGTAGCGCAACAATAGTTCCTCGTCCAATAGCTCCGGCCCGCCGTATTGCTTGCGTACCTCTGCGAGGCTCGGCTCCGGATATTCGAGTCTTTCGATCTCACGGGCGCGCATCCGATCCAAGATTTTTGCTTTCACCTCTCGATCCATGTGGTCGCTGCCTTCCCTGCCCCATAAACCAAGCGCGTATTGAATCACCTGATCGGTCACTTCCCGGTAGCGCTCGCCGACGATCACATTGATCGCCGCCTGGCTGCCGACGAACTGCGCGAAGGGCGTGACCATGATCGGATAACCCAGCTCAGCGCGCACACGCGCGGTTTCCTCCAGCACCTGATCGAGCTTTTCTTCTTTGCCCATGAGCTTCAGTTGGTGCCGGAGATTGGAAATCATTCCGCCCGGCACTTGATGGCCGTACCAGGATTGGTCGAACTCGCGAGGTGCGCCGACTGGTAAACCTTCCCGTTTCGCGATGTCTCCGAAGTGCTCGCTCACGGCGGGCAGTGGTTCCATGTTGATGAGCGGCTTGTAGCCGAGCGCGCGCAAGTTTCCGACCACATTGAATACCGAAGGCTGTGAAGAGCCGTTGGCGAGTGGCGGGATTGCGGTATGCACGATGCGCACGCCCTCTTTGACCGCTTCGAGCAAATTGAAAGGTCCAAGGCCATTATTGCAGTGGGCATGAAACTCCAGAGGAATGTCGCCGATGTTCTGCTTAATGAGCCGCACCAAATCACGGGTGCGATCTGGGGTCAGCATACCGCCGACATCCTTGAAACATAACCGATACGGCTTCAGCGCCGCGGCGTCGCGCGCCTTCTGCGCATAGTATTCGTCGGTATGGCGCGGCGAGATGGAATAGATGAGATTCATCACGGTATCCATGCCGAGGTTTTTGAGCTCCACCGCTTCTTTGCCGAGGGCATCGAAATCGTTCCACGCATTGGACGTGCGTGTCAGGTCGATGCCGTATTTCACCACCGTCTGAATCAGCAGCTGCCGAATACATTTGGGAATGAACTCAAAACCGCTGTGTAACCCGCCGTGATAACGCAAACGGGTCTTTTTTATTTGCCGGGTGCCAAGGCGCAGCCAATCCCACGGATTTTCCTTGTGCTCGCGCACAAATTTCTTCAAGCGCAGGCTGAGAAAAAACTCCATCGAATCAAAACCCGCATCATCCATCGGACGGAGCGCCGGCAACATCATTCCCGTCGTCATGCCATAAGCCCACAGACTGATATCGCCGTCACGCAATGTGGTATCGACGATGCGGATTTCGTCTAACGTTTGCTTCACTGTTTCGAGCTCTTGAAGCTGGACAAATCGGGGAGATCGAGCAGCTCCAGCAAACTCGCGACATCTGCCGACCGAGTCACGTCGCGCCAGCGCCACCATGCCGCGCGGCTCCGTTCCGCTCCGAGGACGGGCTCTGCGAGCGCGGTAAACTTTGCCTCGATGTCGCGATCTTGCATCGGGTTATCGGGATGTCCCAACGGATTGACGACTTCGCACGTATGACGCACTCCATCATTCGTCGTCGCCACCGCGCGCAGGAAAGTTTTTTCCGGCAACATCGCCTCGATGGCATCGTCTGGAATCACTTTGATCTTTGCCATGATCGGTCGAAGCGCGGGATCTCGCACCGCTTCGTCCTCGAATGAGCTCACGCGAATCGGCCCGTCCACCAGCGCGCGTGCGAAGATATAGGGCAAACTATGATCCGCCGTTTCCCGTGTCTGAGGATCCCACTTTTCGGGCTCGCTGCCGATCTCGAACCAGGTAAACTTCGACGTAAAGACTTCGATCTGCTGCAACGATTTAGGCTCCGCTCTTTCACGTAGTTCCAGGGCCGCCCACACCGCCGGCTGTCCATTGGTCTCGATCGGCCAATATTTCATCTGCACGCGCGGCGTTAAATATCCGCCTCCATCGTTCGGGAAGGGCGCTAGATCGAAAGGGCCGGTGACATTTTCAAAAAGCCCGTTACGTCCTTCGAAGGCATTGCCCGGGCCGCTCATGCCTTCGGCCGCAAGCAGCGCGGCGAAAACGCCGTTGCGCGCAGCGTAAGCTGTGGCGACGTTTTTCCAAGCCGTCAGCTCGCCCGAGCGCGTAACTCTTAGCGGCAAGTTGGAGGTAGCGGCAATGCCGATGGCGTTGCCCGCATCGTTGGGTGAAAGCCCGAGCAAATTGCAGATTCCTGCCGCCGTTGCGATTGCGATAGCGTAGCCTTGATCCCAGCCGCGCCGGCTGAGTTTGGTCGCATCGCTCAGGCGGGCAAAAGTTTCGTAGATCACGATCATGGCGGCCAAGAACCGTTTGCCGTCGATGTGCGTGGCGCCTGCTAAAGCCAAAAGTGCGCCCAGACAGTCGCTCGGATGCCCGCCCGGATAACGGTCGTTGAAGTCGAGATTCCGAATCATTGCGGTGTTGATAAATGTCGCGGCCTCGGCGGGTAAATGGTCGGCAAAGCAGAGGACACGGCCAGAATATTTTCCCGCCGTCTGCCCGGCGGCCAATCGCCTGCCGATTTGCGCCGGCTCGCAATTGCAAGCGCCCAGGGCACAGCCAAGAGAATCCAGCAGCCGTTGCGTCGCCGCATGAATCGCTTCATCCGTAAGATCGGTGAACCTGGCGCCGGCAGCGTAATCGGCAATTTTTCGAGTGATAGCGTCCATAAATCAGAGCCAGCTTTAAACCTCGTGCTCAGTGCCAGTTCAAGGACTATGTCGAAACTGTTATTCTGAGCCCGAAGGCGAAGAATCTCGCGCTCGTAAGTCGATAGACTAGATGCTTCGTTTTACTCAGCATGACATTCGTGTTTTTTTGCGCACGGCGACATCCTCTATAATGGCGGTGCTTTGGCCACGACCGATGAGTCTATACTTCCGACCGTCGGACGACCGCATTTCGCCATCGTGATTTCAATTTCTTCACGCAAAATCTCCAGGACCCGAATGACACCTTGTTCACCGTCCAGCGCCAGACCCCAAAAAAGCGGCCGGCCGATAAAAACGGCTTTGGCGCCCAACGCAATCGCCTTCACCACATCGGCGCCGCGTCGGATGCCGCCGTCGAGGTAGATCTCGATTTTGCCCTTCGCCGCGGCCACCGCCTCGGAAAGTACTTCGATCGTTGCCAAGGTGTTGTCGAGATGCCGCCCGCCGTGGTTCGAGACGATAACGCCGTCCGCTCCGGCCTCGACGCAAAGCTCGACATCCTCGCCCGTCATGACCCCTTTTGCGACCACGGGTAAATCGCTCGCTGATTTGATCCACTCGAGATCTTTCCACGTTGCCGCCGGATCCGATCCTTCACCGGCCCGTCCCGCCGGTCGTGGTGTTTCAGCACCCGACTTCGGATAGTTCACCCCGCGCGTGCGCCGATAGTTGTTGCGGATGTTGCGCTCGCGTTTCGGCGGCCATTGGGAATCCAACGTGACGACGACGGCCTTGTAGCCAGCGCTTTTAGCACGGTCGAGCCATTCTTGATTGAGCTGCTTATCGCGAAACGGGTACATCTGTATCCAGAGATGGCCAGTGGCGGCTTTGGCCAAATCTTCGAACGAAGTATTGGAGTTGGCGCTCACCGCCAGGACCGTGCCGCACGCCGCCGCGGCCCGGTAAGTGGCGATCTCGCCGTCGGGATGCGCCCGCTTGTGACCCCCGCACGGCGCGATTAAAACCGGCAGCTTCAGCTTCGTGCCGAGAACGGTGGTGGACAAATCCAGGACGCTCACATCCCGAAGCACGCGCGGGCGCAGCGCCCAGGAAGCGAACGCGCGCCGGTTGCGATCGACGCTGATCTCGTCAGTGGCACCTCCAGCGATGTAATCGTACTCTGCCTTGGGCAATCGGGCGCGCGCTACTTCTTCGAATTCGAAAAGGTTGATGGGCGTGGAATCGGTCGCCATTCACTCCTCCGATGATGTCGTGACTGAGCACGCGAGAGGTCACGAGCTCAAGCCTAGTTCATATCTGTTCTCACACTTTGCGTCCAGTTGGCGGTTGATGAAATCGCTTGGCCCGCGACTTTTCGACCACCCTATTATGTGAACACTCGGGCGTTCGTCCTCCAATACGGCAGCGCCGCTCGCTGCCTAATCAGGACATCGGATAACCGAGTTCCCGAGGAGCGCGAACGCGCATATCGAGGCCTACGTGTCGGCGGGCGCACGGGTTGGGTTTTCAAGAGAGCGTGCCCCACGAAGAAAAATCTGTTTTGGATTTGTGATCGAGCGATCTCGTTAAGTTTCGAAATGCTTTGTCACTCAAAAAAACGCCCGGCGAGAAATCTCCCGCCGGGCTCTAATAGAGCGAAATGGAGACGACGCTGATCAGTAAGCCGGCTTGACGCTTGTCGGCGCCGGCTTTGCTGCAGGCTTGGGTGCCGGCTTCGCCGCGGGCTTGGGTGTGGCAGTAGTTGCGGTACTCGCCGTCGCAGACGCTGGCGTCAAGGCTTGCGATGCCGGCGTCGTACCGCCTTGCACGCCCAACTGCCCACCGGTCCCGAGACCGCCCTTCACTTCTTGAGCTTTGTAACTCCTGACTGCGCCAACCAGCCGATTGTAGGCGTCCGCGAACGCGCCGGCGAGCACCTTGCCTTCTGGCGTATTCGTGTAGCCACCGAGACCCGCGGCGGCCCCCGAACCGAACCCAGCGCCGAAAAGATTGAAATCGGTATTCGATGCGGCGCCTTCGGCGGAAGCCAACTGCACACCCGAGCGATTATCGACCAATGTAAGGGTAGTTGACGCCTCGCTCGTTCTCACGCCGCCGGCAAGCGCACCGAGTGCCCCTGCGTACGGAATCACAGCCAGAGCTCCTCCCATCCCTTTGGTATCCTTCTGACTAAAAGTAATCATGGGATTAAGTGAATAGTCGGCAGCTACGATTTGGCCCTGTCCGAAATTACTGCCCTCACGCAGTTCGCCGGTTTGTTGAAGCGCTCGTTCCCCCTGCATTTGTCCAAACGCGCGACCACGCTCGACAACCACAAAGCAGTTCGATTGTTGAACCAGCAAACGGATGAGCGGAACCGTCGAAGTCAGTTTGTATTCACGAGTAAGCCGGTAATACCAGGGCGCGGTTTGGTCCTCGATAACCGCCAACGTTCCCAGCGATTGGTCACAGCGCTCGAGCTTGGCATTGGCGTTCTGGCTGCTCGCCCCTCCAGCTGAGCCGGTAACCGGCGTGCGGGCTGAATCGTCACCCATTTGGACGCCGCAACCAGCGAGCAAAACCCCTGTTAATAAGCCGGAAAATATTTTGACGAGAAGCGCTTTCATGTTTCCTCCAAGGTGTAAAATTTTCACTTCTCAAAGCAAGGCGCCGCTCTTTTACCTTTTTTTGCGTTTTCCGGTCAATACCTCCTTAGAACCACCGAATTTTACCTAATCTTCACAGCCACTTAGCGATAGAGATTGCGAATATAGCCGCTGTCGTCGATTTCTTTGACATAGTGCAGATCCCACAGTGCCAGTGGATTAAATTCGCTAATTTGCGGATCCCGCTTCACGCCGAGGGCGAAAACATTCTGAATCGCTTCGAGGGATGGATAAGGCGCTTTTTCCAGCGATTCAGATTGAGTCTCATAGAAACAATTCCACTCGTCATCGTCATGCATCTTGAGCAATTGCGAGCAATGCTTCTTCATGATGGCGAGCGTATCGGCCTTTTTGGTTTTGAAAAAGTGAATGCCGTCAATCAGCGCCATGATCAGTGAGCGGCATTCGCTTTCGTGCTTGCTCACATAGCTCGTGGTGGTCGTCAGGGTCACGCCCTCGATCATCGCCATGGGCGGCACTTCGATGATCTTTGCGCCAAATTTGAGCGCGCGCAGTCGATCCACCGCTCTGATAAAGGTCGCATCGTATTTGCCTTCGGTGACAGCTTTGGCGCGCTCTGCACCTTTTACAGGGTCAGTCACCAACTCGACATTGCGGCCTTCGTCGAGTCCGTGCTGTTTGAGGTAGAGCCAGACATTCAACCCTGTATGGCCGTCGTAATCGTCCATCGCCACGCGCTTGCCTTTTAAATCCTGCAAGCCGCTGACACCCTTGCCGCAGACGAGGAAGTTTTCGCGCCACGCATTGTTGCTCTGGGCGATGTGCACATAGGGATCACCGTAAAGCGCCTTGCGCGCGTACAAGTTGTGGTGATTGCCCGAAACGACGTCGAGATCGCCGGCCTTTAATCCTTCCGCAGCGCGCTTGCGTTGTCCCTCCAGCGAGCCCATTTCCATTTCCAGGCCGTGCTTCTCCAAAAACCCTCCCTCCTCCATCACCTTCCACAACGGCACATGACTCGGCGCCCGATAATAAATACGCATTTTCTTAGCCATTTTCTCCTGCCTTTCTGCGAGTCTGTTCTAAAACAAATTGAACAGCTTGAACCGCTCGAACCAGAATGATGTCATTCTGAGGAGCCGTGCGGCGAAGAATCTATCTCGTTCGAACGACTATTTCCCTTTAAGAACCTGCCAAACTTTTTCTCGGTATTCCTGCCGTCCGGTGACGATCCACTTCCAATCCGTATCGTCAAAATATTTGACTCCCTTTTTCGGTATATTGCCGGGATTGAGATTTGTCTCTTCAATATCGGTGCGCATGCTCACAGAGCCATAGCCGCGCGCATAGATCCCCAAGCCTTCTTTGGAAAGAATCCAGTTGGCGAACAGTTGCGCCGCCTTGGGGTTCGGCGCCCGATTGGCTATCGTCAGCATCCACGGAGACCCGTTAATGGAGCCGGGTATATCAGCAAGCTCGAAAATCTCGAGTATCTTGAACCCTTCTTTGATGAGCGGCCGAACATCATCTTCGCGGCAGCTCAAGCAAATCGGCTGCGTTCCGCGCGCCAGCCAATCTGACATTTGCCTTCGTTCCCGCGTGCGTACAGTTTTTTGCTCGATGTAAAGTTTGCGGACGAAATCTTCGCCGAGATCGTGATAAAAACGCGCCGCAGAGTTGGCCCCCGAGCCGGTTGTGGTCGGATCTTCCGTCGAAATTTTGCCGCGCCATTTCGCATTGAGAAGGTCCTGGGCGCTGCGCATCTCTTCCGGCTTGACCTGATCCGTATTGATGAAAAGGAGGGTCGCAACGCTGCTGAACGCACGCACGGCAAAGCGTTCCTCGGGATCCGCGAACCAGATTTTCCCGAGTTTCCACTTCGTGGCGTCAGCGACTTCAGGCATGATCAGTAAGGGTTTGACCGGATCGATCATTTTTTCGCCGTAGAGCGTCGTGGCGGTGGTATCCGGGCCTGAGAGATAAACATCGACGCTGTAAATCCCCGACCCGCGCTCCGTTTTGATCCGGGCGCTGATTTCGCTCGAGCGTCCGGCGATGAACTCGATGGGGATACCGTAGCGTTCCTTGAATTTCGGAATTATCTCGTTGCGCATCACCGGATCAGGCGAGCCCGCCACCACAACCTTGCCTTCTTTTTTCGCCCCCTCAATGATCGTGTTCCATTCCTTGTCGCTCGTCCTGCTTTGCGCCAATATTGGCGCGCTCCACAGGAGCGCCATGAGGAGAATGACGAACCGTCGCATACCACCTCTGACTGAAGTCTTTATTGCTGCCCCGATAACTGCAATCCAAGTCTCCGACCGAGCAACATCATCACGCAGATCATCGCCGTGATCAGTAAGCCAAGAACGGCACCTCGTTCGAGCTCGCCGGTCACGCTGTATTCGAGCATTAGAATGGCCAAGGGACGCGATTGGTGGCTGTAAAGTAACACGGGAGTGCTGATGCTGGTCAAGGCGCCGCCGAAATTCATCAAGCCGATTGCACCGGCAATGGGCGCCAGAAGCGGCAGTAAAATTCTTCGATAGGTGTAGCCCCAGGACGCGCCCGCCACCCGCGCTGCTTCTTCCAGATCGGCGCCCAATTGCAGGTAACCCGCTCTGAACGCTTGGGTCGTGACCGGACTATCGCTCACCATCAGGGCCAGCGCGATGCCCCATGTGGTCCCGTAAAAGACGAACCGCAAAGGCGTGGCTAGAAATAGCCATAGGATACCGAGTCCGAGAAGAATTCCCGGCAGAATATGCGGCAGCCAGCAGAACGCTTCGAGGACAGGAGCCATGACCGCCCGCCGTGACACCAACACGTACGCGACGATGGAGTAGAGCACTACGCCTATGCCGGCGGTGATCGTGGCAATCAGCAGACTGTTTTTTAGTGCCAGAAAAAAAATCGGATCGCTGAGCACGTCTTGCCAATGGGCCAGCGTAAACGGCGAGCCGATATTAAAAAATCCGTAGCGCCGCATGAACGAGCCGAGGGTCAGAAAAACCAGCGGCAGAAGCGTCATGATCGCGATATATAAAATGCAACCGGCTAACGCCACATAACGCCATCGGCCGAGTCTCGCGCGCGCGGTCGAATACCCTTGGCCGGTCACCACGGTGAATTTGCGTTTGCCGCGCAAAAAGCGCCAATAGAGAAACAGCAGGATCCCCAGCGCAACGATGAAAACCGAACCGAGAGCCGTCGCCTCGCCATAAGAAGCCGGCTCGCGACGAATGTAATCGTAGATTCGTGTCGAATAGACATAGATCCCCGCGGGCGTCCCAAGCAAAAGCTCTGTGTTGAACGACTGCAAGCCGCGAATGAAGCTCAGCACGGAGACCGCCAAAATCATCGGCGACAAGAGCGGCACGGTGACCCGCCAGAGCACCGTCGTCGTCTTTGCGCCGGCCACGCGCGCTGCCTCCTCCAGCGCTGCGCTAAGCCGGCGAAAGACCGGCGTCAACAGAATCACTTTGAACCAGATTCCGCCGGTCGAGGTGTGCACCCAGACGATGCCCCAGAAACTATACGGATTGAACGGCGCGGTGTGCACAAACGGCAATTTGAGCGCGAGAGTGTTGAGCAGGCCGTAGTTGGGGTCGAGGAGCAAAATCCAGGCGAGCGTCAGAGGGAAATCGGGAATGAAATAGGCCATCCAGCAAAAAAATTCGATGGCATTGCCGCCGGGCATATCGGTGCGCGCGATCAGCCACGCAAACAATACGGCAATAACAATTGCCGGAATCAAACGCGTCCCCGAAAGGAGAAAGCTCATCCATAGCGCGTGGACGGTGGTCGGGTCGCTAAAGGCCTGCGCCCAATTCGCCAATCCGTAAAGGAC
>Ga0207683_10001013_pt1 | contig 25627 bp, 18 predicted proteins | sample KBSM73metaG_FD_184333 | JGI IMG/M metagenome (GOLD analysis project Ga0207683, IMG submission 184333) | Miscanthus rhizosphere microbial communities from Kellogg Biological Station, Michigan, USA - KBS M7-3 metaG (SPAdes) (version 2) | ecosystem: Host-associated > Plants > Roots > Rhizosphere >... | reverse complement strand
CAAGCAGGAAGCGGTGAGCACCGCCAACCGCGCGATCTCGCTGTTTCCGACCGCGGGCATCACCTCCTGCGCGGTGGCGATCAGCGGCTGCAGCAGCGCTATCCCCAATGGCCGGTTCAGAGTGTTCGGCCAAGACCTGACGCTGGTCGCGCCGGTCGTCGGGCGCAAGCCGGTCTATCCGGCCGATTTCCGGGACTATACGCTTGCCGACCGGTTCAATTTCGCGCCGTATAACTATCTGATCACGCCGAACGAGCGGATCGGCGGGTTCTTCAATTTCAAGCAAGAACTGTCGAGTTCGGTCAATCTGCGGGTCAAATTGGTCTATAATCATCGCCATTCGACCACCGAGGCGGCGTTCCTGCCGCTATCCATCGGGCCCTCTGCCGGGAACGGCAATCTGCTCGACACGATCTCGATCGACGCCACCAACCCGTACAATCCGTTCGGCGTGACCCTGTCCTCGGGCGCCGACGGGACGCCGGCCAATTATTCGCAGATCCGGCGGCGCTTCGTCGAAGGCGGCCAACGCGTCTTTACGCAAGACGTCAATACTTTCTCCGGCACCGTCACGCTCGACGGCTCGTTCCTTCTCGGCAGCAAGAAATGGTATTGGGACGCCAATGCCGTGGTCGGGCTGAACGACGCCCATCAGCTGTTCACCGGCAATGTCAACGCCGCAAAGCTCGCCCGGGCGCTGGGGCCCGTCGCGAATTGCACCGGGGACTGCGTGCCGTTCAACATTTTCGGTGGCGCCGGTTCGATCACCCCGGCGATGCTGAATTACGTGGCGTTCGATGAACGCGACAAGAGTCTGCAACGGCTGTACGATTACACCGCGAATCTGTCGGGCGAGCTGTTCGACCTGCCGGCCGGCCCGGTCGGCGTCGCCATCGGCTACGAACATCGCGTTCAGAAAGCGAGCTACGATCCCGATCCGGTGATCGTGGCCGGGCTCGGCGCCGACGTTCCGACCAGCCCGGCGCGGGGCGGCTTCCATGTCGACGAATTCTATGGCGAACTGCGCGTGCCGATCCTGGCCAACACGCCGTTCTTCTATCGGCTCGAACTCGACGGTGCGGTCCGCCATTCGGACTATTCGTCGTTTGGCAGCAGCACCACGTTCACCGCGTCCGGCCTGTGGAAGCCGGTGGCGGACCTGCTGTTCCGCGGCGGCTATGCCGAAAGTCTTCGCGCACCGAGCATCGGCGAACTCTATGCTGGGCTGTCGCGCAGCGACGCGACGATCAATGACCCCTGCACCAGCGGCGCCGGCGGCCTGTTCCCGACCAACGCGACCGTCAGGGCGAATTGCATCGCCAATGGCGTGCCGGCCAACGGCAGCTATAACGATCCGACCGGCGGGCAGCTCGGCGTGTTCTCCAAGGGCAACGCCGCGTTGAAGCCGGAGACCGCCAAGACCTGGACCGCGGGCGGCGTGTACAGCCCGGCCTGGGCGAAACCATGGTCGTCGGCGCTGAGCCTGGAGGTCAATTACTATAATATCAGCCTGAAGAACGCGATCGACTCGGTGCCGGCGTCGCTCACCCTGGCGCGCTGCGCGTTCAACGCCGACCCGGTCAGCTGCTCCGCGATCAAGCGCACGCCCAGCGGCACGATCGCGGGCATCAGCGCCGGCTTGCTCAACCTCAACGCGATCAAGACCGACGGGCTCGACGCCACCTTCATCTATCGCTCGCCCAAGGTCCGCGGCGGGACGATCGGGCTGTCGGCCAATGCCGCCTATCTGCTGAAGTACAATGTCGCGCCGCCATCCGCGCCGGTCCAGGTCTGCGCCGGGACCGAACGCTGCCTGGCGACCGATCAGGCGTTTCCGCGCTTCAAGCTGAACAGCACGATCGACTGGTCGTCGCCCGCCTTCGGCGCATCGTTCACCGCGCGCTATATCAGCGCGGTGACCGAAGGGAACGGACACGTCATGTCCGCGACCTTCTATGGCGACGTGCAACTATACTACTCGCCCGCCTGGATGAACCACGACATGCGCCTGACGATCGGCGTCAACAACGTGTTCAACAGGAACCCGCCGGTTTGCGCCACCTGCGACAGCGCGAACTTCGATCCGACGACCTACGATATCCCCGGCCAGTTCGGTTATGCGCGGCTGTCCTACGGGTTCTGATCGTGAATGACGGTGACGGGCGCAACCGCGCCCGTCACCGTAAACTCCTGGAACCAGTGACGCTGCAATTCTCGCCTTGACGGTGCGGCGCGGCGGCGCGGCTCGTAGCGGTTTGGGCGGCCGGTTAGACATGGCCGATGACGGCCCAATCTCTGTTGCGGCGCAGCATCAGCATGGATATGTAGGGCGCATTGCATCCCCGAAATGCCGGCCCGTCTCGAAATCGACCTCAAGCCAAAAGGCCAGCGATGACCGATCAACTGATCGCGATGATCCTGCAAGGCGGCGGCGCGCTTGGGGCCTATCAGGCTGGGGTATTCGAACACATTACGGCGAACGGTTTCGTGCCTGACTGGGTCATCGGGACATCGATCGGCGCCATCAACGGCGCGATCGTCGCCGGGAACGAGCCGGATCGCCGGCTCGATAAGCTGGTGTCGTTCTGGCAGGCGGTGGGACCGGCGACGTCCTGGTTCGATTTATGGACTCCCAATGGATGGGCGGAGATGCTCAATCCCTTCAACCCGGTCCTGACGTCGCTCTCCAAGAACCGGGCGGTCTTGTCGGCGATGACCCAAGGGATTGACGGTTTTTTCAAACCTCGCCTGCCGTTGACTGTCGATCTTTGCACGCCGGTCGCGCTCGACGAAGCGGGGTTCTATGATACCTCGCCGCTCCACCAGACGCTGTTGGACCATGTCGATTTCGACTATCTGAACGATGGTCCGATACGATTGAGCGTGTGCGCCGTTAACGTCGAGAGCGCCGCCTTCACGGTGTTCGATACCGCCAATAAAGCCGATGGTCCGATCGGCCCCAGGCACATCATGGCGAGCGGAGCGCTGCCCCCGGCCTTTCCGCCGGTCTTGATCGGCGGGCACGCTTATTGGGACGGCGGCATCTATTCGAACACGCCGCTCGAAATACTCCTCAACGACGAGCTCGATCGCGACGCGTTGGTGTTCTTGGTCGATCTCTGGGACCCGACCGAGCGGTTGCCCACGACGATGTCGGATGTGATGGATCGGATGAAATCGATCCAATATACCGGTCGTACGACGGCGCAAATTCAGGTCCGCAAGCGCATCGAAGACCTGCAAAAGGCGGTTCGTCTTCTCGCGGAGCAGATTCCTCAAGATCGCCTGGCTGATCCCTCCGTCGCCGCACTTGCCGCCAAGGGGACGGATCGCACCGTCAACGTCATTCGCCTGATCATGAAGGCGCTGGAGGGCGACGATCAGTTCCGCGACGTGGATTTCACCGCCGCTACCATCGATGCGCGTTGGGCAGCCGGCAATGCCGACGCCGCCCGGGCATTGCGCCACAAGGCCTGGCTCAAGCCGGTGCCGCCGCATGCGGGCCTCGTCATCCACGAACTGGACCAGCATGAGGAAGCCAGATGACCGAAGATGACGTCCGGAACGGCTTTGCGATGCCGATCTACAATCCGGCCTATCCGCCGGGGCCGTATCGGTTCGTCGATCGCGAATATCTCATCATCACCTATCGCACCGATCCGGCGATCCTGGAAAAGGTCATCCCGGCGCCGCTCAAGATGACCGATCCGATCGTCAAATATGAGTTCATCAACATGCCCGATTCGACCGGATTCGGGCATTATTGCGAGTCCGGTCAGGTCATCCCGGTGAGCTTTGAGGGGGAGGCGGGCAGCTACGTCCATTCGATGTATCTCGATGACCATCCTCCGATCGCCGGCGGCCGCGAGCTATGGGGGTTTCCCAAGAAGCTGGGCAATCCCAAGCTTCAGGTCGACAAGGATACGCTGGTCGGGACGCTCGATTATGGCAGCGTGCGCGTCGCCATCGGCACGATGGGCTTCAAGCACAAGGCGCTCGACCCCGACCCCGTCATCAAGTCGCTCGGCGGCCCCAATTACCTGCTGAAGATCATTCCGCATGTCGATGGCACGCCCCGAATCTGCGAATTGGTGCGCTACAGCATGACGGATATCAGCCTGAAGGGTGCTTGGTCCGGCCCTGGCGCGCTCACGCTGGTCGATCATGCCTTGGCGCCGGTGTTCGACCTGCCGGTCCTGGAGGTTCTGTCGACCGTCCACATCATCGCCGATCTGACATTGCCGCTCGGCCATGTCGCCTATGACTATCTCTCTTGATCGAGGACAGACCATGACATTGCAGGGCAAGGTAGCGCTCATCACCGGTGCCGCGAGCGGGATCGGCAAGGAAATCGCGCTCGAATATGCGAAGCAGGGTGCCAAGATCGTCATCGCCGACCTCAATCTCGACGCCGCGACGGCCGCGGCCGCCGAAATCACCGCCGCTGGGGGCATTGCCATGGCGGTGGCGATGAACGTGACCGACGAAGCGCAGGTCGACAAGGGCGTCGCCGACGCGGTCGCGGCTTATGGCGGGATCGATGTCCTGATCAGCAATGCGGGCATCCAGATCGTCCACCCGATCGTCGATTTCCCTTATGCCGACTGGCAGAAGCTAATGGCGATCCATGCCGATGGCGCCTTCCTCACCACCCGCGCGGCGATGCGCGCGATGATCGCCGCCAAGCGCGGCGGCGTCATCATCTATATGGGATCGGTCCATAGCCACGAAGCATCGCCGCTGAAGGCGCCCTACGTCACCGCCAAGCATGGCCTGATCGGATTGGCCAAAGTGGTCGCCAAAGAGGGCGCCGAGCACGGCATCCGCGCCAATGTCATCTGCCCGGGCTTCGTCCGTACGCCGTTGGTCGACAAGCAGATCCCCGAACAAGCCAAGGAACTCGGCATTTCAGAGGCCGATGTGATCAAGAACGTGATGCTCAAGGAAACCGTCGACGGCGAGTTCACCACCGTCCAGGATGTCGCCGAGACCGCCGTTTTCCTGGCGGCCTTCCCGTCGAACGCGCTGACCGGTCAATCCATCATCGTCAGCCATGGCTGGTGCATGCAATAGGCCATCGGGTCTGATTTACGGCTCTTGCAACCGGCACAGGGTGAATTACGTTAGTAACACACACTGCCCAAGAGGGACGCATGTTTCGTAAAATCGCTCTCGTTGTCGTGCTGGTTGCCGGCACCACCACGGCCACGCCCGTTCTTGCCAAAGGATGCATCCGCGGCGCCATCGTCGGCGGGATCGCCGGCCATTATGTCGGCCGCGGTCATGCGCTCGCGGGGGCGGCCGCGGGATGTGTCATCGCCCATCACCATTACGCGCAGCAGGCCAAGGCCAGGAAGGCCGCTGCGCAACGTTGATGGTAGCGTTCATCGGTGACGCTCGCGCCGGGACTTGCCAGCGCAAACGGTTTGTCCTCGCGACGGCCGGCGTAGCGATCGACGCTGCCGATAGCGCCGTCCAGACCAGCTTTTAGCCACAGGCTGCGGGCTATCCGCCCGCAGCCTGTTTGAGCCTGGTCCTACCTCAGCGGAACGAGCCGCTGATCATCACGCCGACGACGCGCGGATCGTTGTAGACGCCCGCGCGATAGTTCGACGTGTCGATCGCGCCGATCAGGTTCTTCGTGTTGGTCAGGTTGCGGGCGAACACCGCCAGTTCGTACTTGCCCCAGGCATAGCCGACCTTGCCGCCCAGCTCGTAATTGCCGTCCGCGCTATATTCGACCGAGCGATAGAGCACGAAGTTGGTCTTGCCCTGGATGTTGAAATCGCCGGCGACGAACAGCTTGCTCTCCCCGCCCAGCGGCAAATCGTACCGCGCGCTCAGGTTGATGTTATAGTCCGGCGCGTTGGGGAACGGGTTGCCGTTGATGTTGGCGTAATAATTGTTGCCGATCCGCACCGTCGGATTGAGCACCGTCTGCGACATCACGCCGCCCGCCGCGCCGACCTGGGCGTAGACGTTGGGCGCGTTGATCTCGGTGTGCAGCAGGCTGAGGCCGAGATTGACGCGGAAGTTGTTGGTCGGCCGCGCCTCGAGCTCGGCCTCGACGCCATAGCCCTTGCCCTTGTTGCCGTTGAACAGCACGCCGTTGCCGTTGCTGTCGTTGCCGTTCAGCTGAATGTTGTCGATATTGTAATAGAAGCCGGCGACGTTGAGATGAACGCGATCATTGGCGAACGCGGTCTTGATGCCGGCCTCATAGCTGGTGTTCTTTTCCGAATTGGCGGTCGAATAGGCCGAATTGAACACCGCCGAGCGGCCCTGCACGGTCGGGCCGCGGAAGCCGCGAGCATAGCGTGCATAGAAGCTCACGTCGTGGTCCGGGCGCCACAACAGGCTGACGTCCCAGCTGGGCTGGGTATCGGACAGCCGGCAATAGGTCGCCGCCCCGCACGCATAGGACGAGGTCGGCGCGGTGGCCGGCACGGTCAGGTTGGCGAAATTGGGATGGAGCAGCAAATTGGTGCTCTTGGTGTCATTGGTGACGCGCACGCCGCCGCTCAGCGTCAGCTGTTCGGTGATGTCGTAGCTTGCCTGGCCGAACGCCGCCCAGCTGGTATTGATGTTGTGCAGCAGGACGAAGTTCTTCGGGTTGGGCGTCGTGCCGAGCGAATTGTTGGTCAGGAAGAACGAGCGCTGGTCGAACTCGGTATTGTCGCGGGCATCGAAATAGATGCCGCCGACCTGCCACTTGAAGCGCCCGGTGTTGGGGCTGGCGAGGCGGACTTCCTGGGTCCACTGGTCGAGACCGCGCAACCGGCCCTGCGACTGGCCGCACCCGGCGGCGCAGATGTTCGGGACGACGCCGCCGAAATTGGCCGCCGCACCACCATCGGTGTCGCCGCGGCTATAGCCCGAGGCATGTTCCCACGCCGTGATCGAGGTCAGCGTGGCGCCGCCGAAATCGTAATCGGCCTTCAGCGAGACGCCCTGATTCTTGTACGCCTGCGGATTGTTCTGCGCTTCGTCGTACGAGACGACCGAGCGATCGAACGACGCCGGGACGGCATTGGTGCCGCGGACGATCGAGCCGCGATAGAAGATCGAGGCGGTGCCGGTGTAATCGCGGACATGGCCCGACAGGCGGACGCTCAGCGCGTCGCTCGGCTTGAACAGCAGCTGCAGGCGCACGTCGCGCTCGTCGAAGCCGCCCATCACATTGTGGCCGGGCACGGTGCCGTCGTCGGACGGGCCGGTATAGACGTTGCTGATCCAGTCGTCGCGATGCTGATACAGGCCCGACAGGCGGAAGCTGATCGTGCCGTCCTTGGTCAGCGGGCCGCCGATGCCGACATCGGCGTTGACGCTGTTATAGGTGCCGTAGCTCAGCGAGCCCTGGCCCTGCCAATTGGCGGTCGGCTGCGCGCTGTCGAACTTGACGATGCCCGCCGTCGTGTTGCGGCCGAACAGCGAGCCCTGCGGACCCTTGAGCACTTCGACCTGCGCGATGTCGAACGCCGGGTTCGACTTGAGCACGACATGTTCCTTGACCACGTCGTCCTGGATGATCGACACCGGCTGCGAGGCGCCGAGGTAAAAGTCGATATTGCCGAGCCCGCGGATGTAGAAGCGCGGGAAGATGCGGCCGGTGGTCGATTCGACGTACAGGCCCGGCACCTTGCCCGACAGCGACAGCAGCGTGTCGGCGCCGGCCGCCTGGAAGTCGTGCAGCGCTTCCGGCGCCATGGTCGACACGGCCACCGGCACGTTCATCGTGCTTTCCGAGCGGCGCTGCGCGGTGACGATGATGTCGCCAGTGTCGCTCGCGCTGTCTGCCTGGCTGTCCACCGCCGGCGTGGCGGCGGTCTGCGCGCTGGCGAACGGCGCTGTCGCGATGGCGGCGGTGCCGACCAGAAGCATGGCGGCAAAATTCTTATAATTCATGATGATGATCCCTTTGTGCGGCGCCGGTTATTGGTTTGGGCACCACTTGGATTTGCGCCCTGGCCGCAAATTGTGACGACAGTGCGTCAAAAGGCGAGATCGGCGAGGCACGCGACCATGTCGGCCGGCAAGTGCGGCGGCGGAGCAACAGTCGAGCGCGCCCTTATCCGGCGCAGCCTCTTGTCGTCAGCGGTCTCACAGGTGGTGCGGGAGGCCCAGGGCGACCGCTAGAGCGGCGTGCGCGATTGCCGAATCATGCACAGCACCGTGCAAGATGGACTGACCCATGCCGACATCATCGTTTAACTCGGCACCCAAGATTTGGGCAAACTTGCATCTACTGTCGTCCGCCGCCGTATCGCTGTTGGGCGGGAGCGTTTCTATGGCAAGGGGGTTGCAGGCGCGTGCTAATTGGAAGGCCCTCGATTCTGCGGTTTCTGTGTCGCAATGATCCCAGCCGTGACGCCCGCGCCTCGGAGTTTGGACCACGTCAATTCCTTTGACCTTCGCGCTCTACATTTGGGCTTGTGAGTTATCATTCACGAACATGTCGAGGAAGCCGTTATAATGAGGGTTGCGAACTAGCAGACGATGATGGCCTCGGCGAATTGCGAATTCAGGGCCGATTGCTATGGTCGACAGGCCAAACTGCCAGAGGATGACGATGCAGCTTCTCCTTACGTCCTCGGGCATTAGCAACGCGAGTATCGAAAACGCGCTGCTGGATCTGCTGGGTAAGCCGTTCGCCGAAGCCAATGCCCTCATAGTTCCCACCGCCATCTATCCTTTTGCGCAAGGCGCCTCGATGGCCTGGAAGGCGGTTAGCGGGCATACCAATTCCCGTCTCGCTCAACTGGGCTGGAAGTCGTTGGGAATTCTGGAACTCACGGCGCTGCCGAGCATCTGTGGGGAAACTTGGATTCCGAAGGTCAAAGAGGCCGACGCCCTGCTGTTCTGGGGCGGTGATCCGTTATACCTGAGCTATTGGATGAAACATTCCGGGCTAACCGACGTCCTATCGGGATTGCGGCGGGAGTCAGTCTATGTCGGCGTGAGCGCGGGCAGCATGGTAGCGGCGGCGACGTTCGGAGAAACTTTCACCGAGCCCCCGAATGGGAGCGGCGAACCGATCTCATCCGACAAGATGCTGTTTGCTTCGCCTGGCGGCGAGATCAGCAGGACCTTCATAACGGCCAAAGGGGTAGGGTTGGTCGATTTCGCGCTAATCCCGCACTTCAACAACGGTGACCACCCCGACGCTTCGGCCTCGAACGCCAAGTTATGGGCTTCGCGGCTCCCAACGCCGGTCTACGCCATCGACGACCAGACGGCCATCAAGGTCGTCGATGGGCGCGTGGAGGTTATATCCGAGGGCGTGTGGAAGCTGTTCACGCCATCTGCAGCGAGGTCGCATCGAGAGATCCGGTAGGCGGCCCGGACCGATACATTTGCGGAATACGGTGGGATTACGGTGATGGTTTACTAAATGACCGAAACTTCACGATAGCGCGCTGCTATAAACGCTCGGCCAGGTTAGATTGAGTGTGTCTGGTAAACTGCCACCGAAATACCATAGTTCCTGGACAGCCCCGCTAACATGTCGCGCGCGCCATCCATCTAATCCGAACCGGTCATGAGGCAGGCGTAACCCCGGATGACGCCACCGGTAATGGGCTACTCGCCGCCGCAATCCTATATAGGTGAGGCCGTGATGGTCCGTGATCGGACATCGAGGTAAGCGGAGGCGATCGATGACTGTTCGTGCGAATGATGCGGGGCGGCACCGCGTCGTCATCGTCGGGGCGGGCTTTGGCGGGCTATGGGCGGTAAAATGCCTGAAAGGCGCGCCGGTCGACATCACCCTCGTCGATCAGCGCAACCATCATCTGTTCCAGCCGCTGCTCTACCAGGTCGCCACAGCGTCGCTGGCTCCATCCGAAATAGCATGGCCGATACGATCGATGCTGCATGATCGACGGGATGTCACGACCATCCTCGCTACCGTGACGGGTGTGGATGTGGCGGGCCGTGCCGTGCAACTCGCGGACGGTGATCGGATAGCCTATGACACGCTGATCCTCGCGACCGGGGCGCGGCATGGCTATTTCGGCCATGACGAGTGGGAAGAGTTCGCCCCCGGCCTCAAGACGATCGAGGACGCCACTGCCATCCGGGGCCGCATCCTCGCGGCGTTCGAGGAGGCGGAGCGCGAAACCGATCCCGTTCGGCAGCAGGCCTTGCTGACTTTCGCTATCGTCGGTGCCGGTCCCACCGGCGTCGAACTCGCCGGCACGATCGCCGATCTTGCCCATGATACGCTCCCGCGCGACTTCCGCGCGGTCGATACCCATCGTACCAAGGTGCTGCTGGTCGAAGCCGGGCCCAAGGTGCTCAACGGCTATCCCGACGAGCTTTCGATCTATGCGAAGAACGCGCTGGAGAAGCTCGGCGTCGACGTCTGCCTTGGCGCGCCGGTGACACAGATCGAGCGGGGCGCCATCACGTTCGGCGAGCGGCGGGTCGAGGCGCGGACGATCGTCTGGGCCGCGGGGGTGCGGGCCTCTCCTGCCGCGGAATGGCTTGGAGTTGCGGCCGACCGCAACGGCCGGATCATCGTCGAACCCGACCTCAGCGTGCCCGGCCATCCGGAGATTTTCGCGATTGGCGATACCGTCTCGGTCAAGGCGCCCGACGGCTTGCCAGTGCCGGGGATCGCGCCGGCCGCCAAGCAGGAAGGCGCATTCGTCGGCGAGACGATCCGGCGGCGGCTTACCGGCAAGGCCGAAACCGGACCGTTTCGCTACCATCACCAGGGCAGCCTGGCGCAGATCGGCAAACGCAAGGCAGTAGCCGATTTCGGCCGGGTCAGACTGCGTGGCGCGGTCGCGTGGTGGCTCTGGGGAATTGCGCACATCTATTTTCTGGTCGGCGTGCGCGCGCGGCTGAGCGTGGCGCTCAGCTGGCTATGGATTTACACCCGGAATCAGCGGGCTGCCCGGCTCATCACTCGGCCGAACGGCGAAGCCGCGATCGACTGATGCCGCTTTCATACTAGACTTCCCCCTAACCTTCGATACCCTCCGCCCGGCTCACATGAAGCCACGACAGAAGGGGGATGTATGAAGCTCGCGGCCCGTCTCGCGGTCCTTGCGCTGGCGCTTTCACCGGCGCTCGCTTTCGGCGACAATTCCCCGCACATCACCGTCGCCACGCCCGGCGTCGGCAATGGGTCGATCGAACGCTTCACCGCGCGGTTCAGCCAGCCGATGGTGGCATTGGGCGATCCGCGCGCGCCGGCTCCCTTCGACGTCACCTGTGCGGTGGGCGGCCAGGGGCGCTGGGCCGATCAGCAGACGTTCGTGTGGGAGTTCGCCAATTCGTTGCCTGGCGGCACCAAGTGCGAGTTCAAGGTCAAGGCCGGGACCAAGAGCGTGTCGGGCTATGCGCTCAACGACAGCAACACCTATATCGTCGACGCCGGCGGCCCGATGGCCAAGGCGATCCTGCCGGGCGAGAATAGCGACGAGATCGAAGAGGGTCAGGTCTTCCTGATCGCCGCCAACCTGCCGGCGACGCCGCAATCGGTCGGCGCCAATGCCTATTGCTCGGTCGCCGGGCTGGGCGAGAAGATCCCGGTCGACGTGCTGCCGCCCGACACCGCCGGCAAGCTGATCGCCGAGATGGGCACCGACAATAATTACGCGGTGCAGAGCTTCCTGGAAAGCGGCGGCCTGCCCGCGACGGTGCCGGCGAGCGAGGCCGATCGCGCCAAGACCTATGAAGGCGTGACCGCGTTGCGCTGCCGCCGGCCGCTGCCGCCGGGGCACGATATGTCCTTGGTCTGGTCGGGCAAGATCGCCAGCGCGAGCGGCAAGCCCGCGGGCACCGACCAGCGCTTCGACTTCACCGTGCGCAAGCCGTTCGCGGCGCGCTTCGAATGCAGCCGCACCAATGCCCAGGCCGGCTGCAACCCGGTCGAAAAAGCCTATCTGCGCTTCACCGCGCCGATCCCGATGTCGCTCGCCAAACAGGTGAAGATCACCACCGCCGACGGCACGGTGATCGCACCGGTGTTCGACAAGGACGAGCAGAAATCGGCGACGATCAGCGACATCAAGTTCGCCGCGCCGATGCCCTATGCGACCACCGCCAAGGTCTCGATCCCGGCGGACGTGAAGGACGAAAGCGGGCGGCCGCTGACCAATGCCGAGCGTTTCCCACTCGATATCCGGATCGACCAGGCGCCGCCGTTGGTGAAGTTCGCCGCGGGCTTCGGCATATTGGAGGCCAAGGAAGGCGGCGTGCTGCCGGTCACGGTGCGCAATGTCGAGCCCTCGCTGCAGGGCCAGAACCTCAATATCGGCGGACAGACGCTGCGGGTTGAGGGATCGGACGGCAAGATCGCCGAATGGCTGCGCACGGTGAACTCCGCCGACGACACCAATATCGAGGATATCAAGAAGGGCGACGAGGTCGTCGGCCATATCCAGAATACCGGCGCGACCCCGATCCTGACCGGCGCCAATGCCGGCGCGTCGATGAAGATCGGCCTGCCCGGCAAGGGCAAGGATTTCGAAGTGGTCGGCATCCCGCTGACCAAGCCCGGATTCTATGTCGTCGAACTGGCCAGCCCGGTGCTGGGACAGGCGTTGCTCGGCCGCAAGGCGCCGCGCTACGTCGCGACCGCCGCGCTCGTCACCAACATGGCGGTCCATTTCAAATGGGGGCGCGAGAAGAGCCTCGCCTGGGTGACCAATCTCGACACCGGCCTGCCGGTCGGCAATGCCGCGGTCGCGGTGACCGACAGCTGCACCGGGCAATTGCTCGCCAACGGCACCACCGACAAATCGGGCGCGGTGTTCATCCCCGCGGGCCTGCCGCAACCGGAAACCTATGGCGGCTGCGACAGCGATTATCAGAACCACCCGCTGATGGTCTCGGCGCGCGCCGGCGATGACTTCAGCTTCACCCTGACCGATTGGGGCGAAGGCATCCGCCCGTACGATTTCGACCTGCCTTATGGCTATTCGGCATCCGGCGACGTCTTCCACACCGTGTTCGATCGCGCGCTCGTCCGCCAGGGCGAGACGATCCACATGAAGCATATCCTGCGCCAGCCCAACGGCGCCGGGTTCGCGCTGGCGCCGGGCTTTACCGGCACGCTGCGCCTCTCGCATCGCGGGTCGGACACCAATTTCGACCTGCCGCTGACGATCGACGCCAATGGCATCGGTGAGACCGAATGGACCGCGCCGCAGGGCGCGCCGATGGGTGATTACGACATTTCGGTAATCGGCGGCGACAAGACGCTCTCGACCAACCAGTCGTTCAAGGTAGACGAATATAAATTGCCGACGATGCGCGCGACGGTGACGGGTCCGAAGGACGCCGCGATCCGGCCCAAATCGCTGCCGCTCGATCTGTTCGTCGGCTATCTGGCGGGCGGCGGCGCATCGAACCTGCCGGTCGAGATGCGGGTCGGCTATTTCGGACGCTCGGCCACGCCCGAGGGCTATGACGGCTATACGTTTGGCGGAACCGACGTGCAGGAAGGCACCAAGCCGCTCAACGGCGATGGCGAGGAGGAAAGCGCGCCGCTGCCGCCAACCCAGACCTTGCCCGCGACCCTGGGCGGCGACGGCACGACGCGAACCACGGTCGACGTGCCCCAGGTCGACCAGGCGACCGACATGCTGGTCGAGATGGATTATCAGGACGCCAATGGCGAAGTGCTGACCGCGTCGAAGCGCATCCCGATCTTCCCCTCGGCGGTGCAATTGGGCGCCAAGACCGACGGCTGGCTGATGAAGCAGGACGATCTGCGCCTGAGCTTCGTCGCGCTCGACACCGACAACAAGCCCAAAAAGGGCCAGGCGATCAACGTCGCGCTCTACAGCCGTCAGGTGCTGACCGCGCGGCGGCGGCTGATCGGCGGCTTCTACGCCTATGACAACCAGATGAAGACGACCAAGCTCGGCGGATCGTGCAGCACGACCACCGACGAGCTCGGGCTCGCCAAATGCACGATCGATCCCGGCGTGTCGGGCGAAGTCTATATCGTCGCCACGACGCGCGACGCCGACGGCAATGTCTCGCGCGCGGTGCGCTCGGTTTGGCTGGCGGGCAATGACGATTGGTGGTTCGGCGGCGACAATGGCGACCGGATGGACGTCGTCCCCGAGCAGCAGACCTACAAGGCCGGAGAGACCGCGCGCTTTCAGGTGCGCATGCCGTTCCGTGAGGCCGAGGCCCTGGTCACGGTCGAGCGCGAAGGCGTGCTGTCGAGCTTCGTGACCAAATTGTCGGGCGCCAATCCGGTGGTCGAGGTCAAGATGCCGGGCAGCTATGCGCCCGACGTGTTCGTCTCGGTGATGGCGGTGCGCGGCCGCGCGCAGCCTGGCGTGTGGAGCTGGTTCCAGGGAATCGGCAAGGCCCTGGGCTTCACCAGCGCGCCGAGCGAGGCGCAGGAACCGACCGCCTTGGTCGACCTCGCCAAGCCGAGCTATCGCCTGGGCATCGCCAAGGTGAAGGTCGGCTGGGAAGCCCATCAATTGGGCGTGACGGTCAAGGCCAACAAGGAACGCTATGCCGCGCGCGACACCGCGACGGTCGACGTTTCGGTCAAGGGTCCCGACGGCAAGCCCGCCAGGACGGCCGATGTGGCGTTCGCGGCGGTCGACCAGGCGCTGTTGCAGCTGGCGCCTAACGATAGCTGGAACGTGCTCGACGCGATGATGGGCGACCGGCCCTTGTCGGTGCTGACCGCGACCGCGCAGACCCAGGTGGTCGGCAAGCGCCATTACGGCAAGAAAGCGGTCGAGGCCGGTGGTGGCGGCGGCGGCGATCTGTCGGGGCTGAACCGCGAGAATTTCCAGCCGGTCTTGCTGTGGAAGGGCCGCGTGGCGCTCGACGCCAATGGCCATGCCCAGGTGCCGGTCCCGCTCAACGATGCGCTGACCAGCTTCAAGCTGGTGGCGATCGCGACCGACGGCGCGCAATTGTTCGGCACCGGCAGCACCGACATCCGCACCGCGCAGGATCTGTCGGTCTATGCCGGCCTGCCCAGCCTGGTCCGCACCGGCGACCAATATGCCGCCGGCTTCACGCTCAGGAACGGTTCCGACAAGCCGATGACGGTGACCGCGAACGTCGCGCTCGAACCGCAGATCGCCAAGGGCAATCCGATCACGGTGACGATCCCGGCGGGCGGCGCCGCGCCGATCGCGTGGAATCTGACCGCGCCGGCGCAAGGCGGCCAGCTCAAATGGACGGTCAGCGCCAAGTCGTCGGACGGCAAGGCGGTCGACAAGATGACCACGGTGCAGGACGTCGTCCCCGCGGTGCCGACCGAGGTCTGGGCGGCGACATTGGCGCGGGTCGGGCCCAATACGTCGATCCCGATCACCCCACCCAAGGGCGCGCTTCCCGGCTTCGGCGTGGTCGACATCAAGCTCGACGACAGCCTGGCCCCGCCGCTCGAGGGCGTGCGCCGCTTCATGGCGGCCTATCCCTATGATTGTTTCGAGCAGCGGCTCAGCCGGATCGTCGCCTTGGGCGATTCCGCCGGCTGGATCCAGCTCGCGGGCGAAATCCCGACCTATCAGGCGGACGACGGCCTGCTCCGCTATTGGCCGCAGGCCTCACTCAAGGGCTCGGAAGCGCTGACTTCCTATGTCCTCGAACTGACCAGCGATGCCGGGCTGCCGATCCCCGATGCCGCCAAGACCAGGATGGTCGAGGGGCTGAAGGCCGTGCTCGACGGGCGCTTGCGGCACGAGGATTATGGCGATGTCCGGCTGCAGCGGTTGAACGCGTTCAACGCGCTCGCCCGGGCCGGCGCGGCGACGCCGGCGATGCTCGGCCAGATCGGCATCACGCCGCAGGAAATGCCGACCTCGATGCTGTCGGATTATATGGTCGCGCTCGACAAGGTGTCGGGGCTGGCCAATGCCAATGCCTTGCGCGGGACCGCCGAGAACGTGTTGCGCACGCGGCTGGTCTATGAAGGAACGCGGCTCGATCTGTCGGATCAGTCGAACGCGCCCTGGTGGCTGATGTCGTCGGGCGACGAAGGCGCGATCAAGGCAGTGATCGCGACGCTCGGCCGGCCGGGCTGGAACGACGATGCGCCCAAGATGATGGTCGGCGTGTCGCTGCGCCAGCAGCGCGGGCGCTGGGACACCACCACCGCCAATGCCTGGGGTACGATCGCGGCGAAGAAGTTCGGCGGCCTCTATCCGGCGAGCGCGATCATGGGGACGACCAGCTTGAGTCTCGGCCAGCAATCGGTCCTGAAATCCTGGCCGCTCGCCGCCGATGCGCGCAAGGCGAGCTTCGCGCTGCCGGCGGCCCAGACGCCGCTGTTGCTGCGGCAATCGGCCGGTGCGGGGCCATGGGCGACGGTCCAGGTGTCGGCCGCGGTGCCGCTGACCCAGCCGTTGTTCGCCGGCTACCGCGTGTCGAAGAAGGTCGAGCCGGTCAGCCAGCGGGTGAAGGGCCAGTATAGCCGCGGCGACGTGCTCAAGGTGACCTTGCTGGTCGAGGCGACCGCCGAGCGCAACTGGGTGGTGGTCAACGACCCGATCCCGGCCGGCGCCACCCTGGTCAGCGATCTCGGCGGCCAGTCGCAGATGCTGGCCGATCAGGAGCAGGCCGGCGGCGGCTCGCGGTTCAGCGTGACCGACAAGGACGGCAAGGTGTGGGACGTCCAGGCCGGCGTCTCGCCCGCGTACATCGAGCGGCGGCGCGATTCGTGGCGCGGCTATTTCGACTGGGTCCCGCGCGGCAATTTCGCTGTCGTCTATCTGATGCGGCTCAACGGGGCGGGCACGTTCAGCATGCCCTCGACGCGGGTCGAGGCGATGTACTCGCCCTCGATCAATGCCCAGCTTCCCAATGCGTCGATGACCATCGCGCAGAAGTGATGGGTGCGGGGTGTCGTCACTTGACTCCCCTCCCCTTTAGGGGAGGGGCTGGGGGTGGGGGAGTGCCCCAAGCGAGACGCATTTGGATAGCCCCCACCCCAACCCCTCCCCTGAAGGGGAGGGGCTTAAGGTCAGCGTTCCTCTGCGCCCGGTTCCCTTACAGGGCGGGAAGATGTGAAGCGCGCTTCGCTCCGGACATCGCACGATGAGCCGATACGGAGAATGGGTGCGTGCCGCTTGGACCCGCGCGCGCACAATCGAAACACGAGTCGACGACGGTATCGCCGCCGCCGGGCGCTGGCTGGTCGACCACCGCCCGCGCACCCGCGCGCACTGGATCGTCGCGACCCTCGGCCTGTTCGTCATCGCCGGCGGCGTGGTCGACTATCTGACCCTGCCGCCACCGATTCCGACCTATCGCGACGTCCGCGCCGGCTGGAAGTCGTCTGAGGCGTGGCTCTACGATCGGCACGGCGTGCTGATCGATTCGTCGCGGGTCGATTACGCGCGGCGCCGGCTCGGCTGGGTCACGCTCGACAAGGTCGCCGACCCCACGAAAACCACCTTGGTCGCGGCGGAAGATCATCGTTTCTACGACCATGGCGGCGTCGACTGGCTGGCGAGCCTGGGCGCGCTGCGCGACCGGATCGAGGGGCGAAAGTCGCGCGGCGCCTCGACGCTCAGCATGCAACTTGCCGGATTCCTGTCGCCCGATCTGGCGCGGCCGGGCGCGCGCTCCTGGCTCGACAAGATCCGTCAGATGCGCGCCGGCTGGGAAGTCGAAAGCGACTGGAGCAAGGACGAGATCCTCGAAGGCTATCTCAACCTCGCGGGGTTCCGGGGAGAGGCGCAGGGGATTGGCGCTGCCGCGCTCGGCCTGTTCGGCAAGACCCCCGACGCGCTCAGCCGCGACGACGCGCTGATGCTCGCGGCCTTGCTGCCCGATCCGCAAGCGGGCGCTGGGATGGTGGCGCGGCGCGCGTGCCTGCTCAGTCACGAGAAGGACTGCTCGCGCTTCGAGGGCGAGGCCTATTCGATGCTGGGTCCGGCGCGCAGCCTGGCGCTCGACCCGGGCCTCGCGCCGCACCTCGCCAACAAGTTGCTGACCAAGCCGGGGCTGCGCGTCACCACCACGCTCGACGCCGATATCCAGCGGATCGCGATCGCCGCGCTCAAGCGCCAGCTCGAAGGATTGGGCGGCAGCCGCGCGCGCGACGGCGCGGTGGTGGTGCTCGACAATGCGACCGGCGACGTGCTCGCTTATGTCGGCGGGATCGGCGGCAATTCGACCGCGCCCTCGGTCGACGGCGCCGGATCGTACCGCCAGGCGGGATCGACGCTGAAGCCGTTCCTCTATGCCGAGGCGATCGAGAAGGGATATCTCACCCCCGCCTCGATTCTCGACGATTCGCCCGTCCAGCTCGACACCGCCTCGGGGCTCTACGTCCCGCAAAATTACGACAAGGGGTTCAAGGGGCCGGTCTCGGCGCGCTCGGCGCTGGCGGGGTCGCTCAACGTGCCCGCGGTGCGCACGCTGTTGCTGATCGGGGTCGATTCGTTCCGCGATCGGCTGTGGGACACCGGCTATCAGGGGCTGGTCGAGGATGGCGATTATTACGGCTTTTCGCTGGCGCTCGGGTCCGCCGAGGTGACGTTGCTCGAACAGGCCAATGCCTATCGCAGCCTGGCCAATGCCGGGCGTTGGGCGCCGGTGCGGATGACGGCCAACGACCCCGTCCCCGCGTCGAAGCCGATCACCACGCCGCAAGCCGCGTGGATCGTCGCCGACATGATGGCCGATCCCAATGCCCGCGCCGTCACGTTCGGGCTCGATTCCTCGCTGCGGCTGCCGTTCTGGGCGGCGGTGAAGACCGGCACGTCGAAGGCGATGCGCGACAATTGGTGCGTCGGTTTTTCCGATCGCTACACCGTCGCGGTGTGGGTCGGGAATATGGAAGGCGACCCGATGCGCGCGGTGTCGGGGACCAGCGGCGCGGCGCCGGTCTGGCGCGACGTGATGCTGGCGCTCCATGCCGACCGTCCGAGCAGGGCGCCGCCGATGCCGAACGGGGTGGAGGCGCGCGCGATCCGCTTCGCCGACAACATCGAACAACCGCGGCGCGAATATTTCCTGGCGGGGACGGGCATGAGCGTGGTCACGGCGGCCCCCGACACCTCACGCCGCCCGCGCATCACCAACCCGGTCTCGGGCAGCGTCTACGCGATCGACCCCGACATCCCGATCGACCGCCAGCGCCTCGCGGTCGCCGTGTCGGGCGACGCGGTCACGCACCGGCTGGTGCTCGACAAGAAGGATTTGGGCGACGCCAGCACCGCACCGCTGATCCTGCCCGGACCCGGGCGGCACCGGCTGGCGCTGCTCGATCTGTCGGGGAAAGTGGTGGATCAGGTCGTGTTTACGATGCGGTGAGGGGCAATTCCCTCTCCCAAGGAAAAGGAAAATGCGGCCTCCGCTTTCACCGCAAGTTCGATCGGAACCAGGACAACGGCTGTTTACAAGCCGGTTGCAGACGTCGGCTACGTGAGCTTATCAGCGGCTAATCAAGGAGCAGCCGATGCCGAACGGAAGAGCGGGCGACCATCCCCTAACCGATATTCTTCATTATGGCTCATCGGAGTTTGGCGAGCCCGTAGATGGGTTGGTGAAGGAGATGTCGCGATCAGAGCGTTTTTTCCAAGTCCGCGATGAAGTCGCGGATGTGCTGTTGAATTGCTCGCCTGCATGGCGACAGGAGGAGAAGGACCTGCTTGTCGCAAAGGCGTTCGGTCAACTTCAGGTGTTGCGCAATCGCCTGACTTGAGCAGCAGCTAGCGACCACTGACGGTCGTACTAACGATTGGATCGAGCGCCGCACCGAACAAAAAAAACGGGGCGTCCGGGCGGGCATTGAATTCGCCCGGACGCCCCGCCTTCCACTGGGAGCTTACCAGTAGAAGTGGTTGATCACGCGCAGCACCACGCCGCGGCGCGTGTCGATCAGCAGGACGTCGTCATAATGGCGCACCCAGCGCTGGCCATAGCCGACGGGTGGCAGGCGATAACGCCACGGATCGTTGATCCAATAAGCCGAGCCCCAATAGGTCGGCGCGATGCGCACGCCTGGGCGGAAGGCATAATAACGGAACGGCGCGCGCCAGGCGCCGCGCGAATAGATGCCGCGATTGTGATTACGCCAGTCGCGCCAGTCATTGTCGCCCCAGCGGCGGTTGCGGTCCTCGCGCCAGTCGCGGCGGTCCTCGCGGAGATCGCGACGGTCGCGTTGCAGGTCGCGGCGGTCTTCCCGGATGTCGCGCTGGTCGCGGCGGACCTCGCCCCAGGATTGCGCTTGCGCCGCGACCGGCACGGCGGTCGCCGCGATCAGCGCGGTGAGGATCAGTGTACGCATGATCGACTCCCTTCTTATTCCGGACGACGCGTCTCCAGCGTCGCCATGTCGGGAGGATTAAGACGGCGACGCTGAACCCGTCGCGAACGTCTCGGTCAGGTTACAGCAAGGATTTGGATGACGTGCGGGCGGTAGATTTCTTCCTCGTCACCCCGGCCTTGTGCCGGGGTCCAACGCTCCCCAAGCGATATCGCTTGCGGCTCCTTGGATGCCGGAACGAGTCCGGCATGACGAAATAGAGAATAGCCTGGAGGGCTTACGGCTGGCTGTCGTCGCCGCCGCCGGTGCCCGCGCCCGCCGCGCCGACCGAGCCGATATTGCCGAACAATTCCTCGAAGAAGCTGCGCTTGCGGCCCAAGGTCGGGGTGGTCTTGCCGTAGGGCCTGACCGATGCGACCTGATCTAAGCCGGTGCGCGTGATGTTCGACACGACGCCCTTCTGGTCGAACGCGATCTTCAGCGTCAGCTGGCTGCGGGCCTTGGGATTCATGTAAGCGAGGTTGCGGCTGTCGCGCGCGACATAATACCATTCGCCGTTGTTGAACTGGCTGGCGAAGCTGGGCTTGCCCAGCGTCTGGATCACCGAGGCGCGGTTGTCGACGCCTGGCTGGACCGAATTCACCAGGTCGGCATCGATGATATAGCCCTGGTGCGAGCGCAGCGAAGTGCAGCCGCCGGCAAGCGCCACGACCGCGATTGCCGCGGTCAGGCCGCCAAACCGACCAACCATCCGGACTGCCTTCACCATTCGATACTCTCCGTGCGCCGACGCCAATCACCCGGCGCATTTGCATCGCGCGCCGTTCGCCTCAATATGCGGGGTGGGCGGACGGCACAAGGCCGGCGCCGCATACGGGCCCCAAAGGCGAGATTGATGGGTTTTTTCGACAGGTTCAGGGCGAAACGTGACGAAACCACGGCGCTGTACGCGGCATTGGTGGCGCGCGCGCGCCAGCCGCACTGGTATCTCGACGGCGCGGTCGCCGATACGGTCGACGGCCGGTTCGACATGATCGCGGCTTTATTGGCGATGGTCATGCTGCGACTGGAGGCCGATCCGGCCGGAGTCGCGGCGGCGGCACATCTGTCCGAAGCGTTCGTCGACGACATGGATCCGCAATTGCGTGAGATCGGGATTGGCGACTTGCTGGTCGGGAAGCATGTCGGGCGGATGATGGGGATGCTCGGCGGCCGGCTGGGCGCCTATCGCGACGGGCTGGCGGCGGGCGACCTCAAGCCGGCATTGATCCGCAATCTCTATCGTGGCGAGGCACCCGATCCGGCCGCGCTGGCGCATGTCGAGCGCGACTTGCTGGCGTTGCGCCAGGGCCTGGACGGCATCGCGCTCGATGCGCTGATCGCGGGTCAGCTGCCGTGAGTGTCGAATTCGCGCGGCCACAGCGCGTCGATACGATCGGCGACGATGCGCGCACGGTCGAGATCGACGCCGATGCGCAGGAACGCGCCGCACTGGCCAAACGATTCGACCTGATCGGCATCGAGCGGCTGACGGGCAAATTCACGATTCGCCGCGACGCCGCCGGCATCGTGGCGGAGGGGCGCGTCGCGGCGGCAGTGACCCAGGCGTGCAGCATCACCGGCGATCCGCTGCCCGCGACGGTCGACGAGCCGGTTGCCCTGCGATTCGTCGCCGAAGAGGATGCCGGCCAGGACGAGGTCGAACTGGGTGACAGCGATATCGACGTCATTCCCTATGAGGGCGGGACGATCGATCTGGGCGAAGTTGCCGCCGAGACGATGGCGCTGGCGCTCGACCCTTTTCCGCGCGGACCGAATGCCGCAACCGTGCTGAAGGAAGCCGGCGTGCTGAGCGAAGAAGAAGCGGTGCCGCTTGGACCGTTTGGGGCGCTCGCGGCGCTCAGGGACAAGCTCGGCAAGACGTGATCACAGCATATTCCCCTCCCGCAAGCGGGAGGGGTTAGGGGAGGGCATGTCGCCTGCCCCGATGCCATGACCTGGAATAACAGGCCCTCCCCCAGCCCCTCCCGCAAGCGGGAGGGGGGAATCTCCTTGGTCGCGCAGCCGATTGGTCGCGCGACGGTCAGTCGGCGTCGGGACCCAGGCCCGGGTCGAGATCGCGCGGACGCACGAAGGTCGTGAGCGTACAGCTGCCCGCCGCGACGTCGGCCCAATTGTCGGCTTTGCAGGTCATCACCGCCAGGCTGGCGGTCGGAAACTTGATTTCGACCTGGTCGCGCCGGGTGTCGCCGTCCGGGACCAACAGCAGGATCAGATCCTCCAGCCCGGGATTGTGCCCCGACAGCAGCAGGGTGTCCGCCATTACCGGCGCCTCGTGGACCAGTTCGAGCAAGGTCGCGGCCGAGGCCAGATAGGCGCGGCGGTCCCAATCGGGGTCGATGCGGCGGCCATAGCCTTGCGATGCCTGTTCGAGCGTTTCGATCACGCGCGTGGCGGGAGAAGCGATGGCATAATCCCAGGACAGGCCGATCGCGCGCATATGGCTGCCGATCGTGCGCGCGGCACGTTCGCCCTTGGGATTGAGACCGCGATCGAAATCGCGGACGCCGTGATCGTCCCAACTCGATTTGGCGTGCCGGAGCAGGATGAGCGTCTTCATGGCGCCTTCTGGTTGATCAGGTGGTCGACCGCCCCTTGCCCCAGCTGTGCGACAGAAGAAAGACGCGATCTGACCCGCGCAACCGCTTCGTCGAGCGGCACGCGCGCGATCGGCACGCCAGCGGGAAAGGCCGAGAGCAGCCGGCTGGGCATCGCCGCCGACAGCAAGACGAACGCGCCGCGATCGTCGGCGCGGCGGATCAACCGCCCGAATGCCTGGGCCAGCTTGGCGCGGACGATGCGATCGTCATAGGCCGAGCCACCGCCGGCCAGCCGCCGCGCGGCGTGGAGTACGGTCGGCTTGGCCCAGGGCACGCCCTCCAGGATCACCTGGCGCAGCGATTCGCCAGGTACGTCGACCCCGTCGCGCAACGCATCGGTGCCGATCAGCGAGGCGCGGCGATCGTCGCGGAACATGTCGACCAGGGTGCCGGGGTCGATCGGATCGACATGCTGGGCGTAAAGCGGCAGGCCGTCGCGCGCGAGGCGGTCGGCGATGCGGGCATGGACGCCGCGCAGCCGACGGATCGCGGTGAACAGGCCGAGCGTGCCGCCGCCCGCCGCCTCGATCAGCCGGGCATAGGCATTGGCCAGCGCCGCGAGGTCGCCGCGCTTGACGTCGGTGACGATCAGCACTTCCGCCTGGCTGGCATAATCGAACGGGCTGTTGACCTCGAACAGGCCGGCGCCGCGGTCGAGATGCGGGATACCGGCGCGCGCTTCCGCGGTCACCCAGTCGGGATCGCCCGCCTTGAGCGTCGCCGAGGTGACGAGCACGCCGTGCGCCGGCTTGAGCACGGTCGTGGCGAGCGGCCGCGTCGGATCGAGCCAGCGGCGGTGCAGCCCGATATCGATCTCGCGCCCCTCGATCCGCTCGACCGCCAGCCAGTCGACGAAATCGGGATCGGCCGGGCCGCCGATCCGCGCGAGCAGCCCGATCCAGGCGCCGACCGTGTCGGTCCGCCAGCCGAGCGACGCGATCGCGCCCTCGACCCGCGCCCGCGCCTGGCCATCCATCCAGTCGGGCGCTTCGGCCAGCACCGCTTCGAGCCGCTGGCCCAGCGTCATCAACGGGCGGAGCAATGCCTCCAGGCCCTGCGCGGCCTCGGCGGCGGCTTCGATCAGCGCGCCGTCGGGCTCGGCGAGTTCGGTTTCGAGGCCATAGCCGGCGTCGCCATCCTGCGTAGCGCGCGCATAGGTCAGTCCGCGCACCGCGGCGAGCAGGCGTTCGACCACGCCGAACGGCTCGCCTTCGGCCACGCGCTGCAGCCAGCCGTCGCTGGCGAGCGCGCGCGCGGCCTCGACCGCGTCCTGGATCGCGCGGCCGCCCGCCTCGTCATAGCTGGCGACGTCGCTCAGCCGTGCGGCGAGCCCGCGGCGGCGGCCGCGCGAGGTCGATTCGGGGCCGACGATCCAGCGCCTGAGTTCGATCGATTCCTGGCCCGACAAAGCGACCCCGAACATCGAATCGGCGGCGTCGAACAGATGATGGCCTTCGTCGAACACGTAGCGGGTCGGGCGGCTGTTCGCCTCGCGGCCGCGCGCGGCATTGACCATCACCAGCGCATGGTTGGCGATGACGATATCGGCTTCGGCGCTGGCGCGGGCAGCCCGCTCGATGAAGCATTTGCGGTAATGCGGGCAGCCGGCATAGACGCACTCGCCGCGCCGGTCGGTCAGTGCAGTCGATCCGTTGCGGCGGAACAGGGTCGGCAGCCAGCCGGGCAGATCGCCGCCGATCATATCGCCGTCGGCGGTATACGCCGCCCAGCGCGCGACGAGGTGGGCGAGCACCGCCGCGCGGCCGGCGAATCCGCCCTGAAGTGCGTCCTCGAGGTTGAGCAGGCAGAGGTAATTCTCGCGGCCCTTGCGCGTCACCACGCGGCGGCGGCGCTCGACCGGGTCGGGGATCAGCCGCGACGTCTCGTGATTGAGCTGGCGTTGCAGCGCCTTGGTGAAGGTCGAGATCCAAACCGGCCCGCCCGCTGCTTCGGACCACAGCGAGGCGGGTGCCAGGTATCCGAGCGTCTTGCCGATCCCCGTGCCCGCCTCGGCCAGCACCATATTGGGGTTGTCGCGCAAGATGCGCGGCGCGAAGGCGGCAGCGCAGGCTTCGGCGAAAGCGCGCTGGCCGGGACGCTGCTCGGCCCCGGCGCCGGTCAGGTAATCGAGCCGTGCAGCGATATCGGCGTCGTGCAACGTCACCGGTCGCGGGGCGGGGCGCGGCGCGGCCTCATCCCATTCGGGCAATTTGGTGAACAGCCAGCGCTCGTGCTCGCGCGGTTTGGCGATGCGCTCGGCGATGAGCGGCGACCATGGCCAGCGCAGCCGCGCCAGGCTCTGCGCGGCCGTCCAGGCGCCTTCGCGCTCGGGCCAGTCGTCCTCGGCGAGCGCGAGCAACGCCGCGGCGGCGTCGCGCAGGAACGGCGCGATGCGATCCTCGCTTTCGGGCTCGCTCAGGCCGAGCGCGCGAGCGAAACCGCGCGGCGTGGGGGCGAGAAAGGTCGCGGGCTTGAGGAAAGCGTAGAGTTCGAGCAGATCGAGTCCCGACAGATCGGCATAGCCCAGCCGCTGCCCGATCAGCGGCGCGTTGAGCACGATCATCGGCGTATCGGCCGCCAGCCGGATCGCCTCGCCGCGTCCGACCGCGCGGCAGCCCTCGGCATCGGCGATCCACACCCCGGCATGGCTGGCGTGAAGCGCGGGATAGGGAAGAGTCACGGCCGCGTGCATTCCTCGAGGTTGCAAAACCGAACCGCTTCGCGCACTCGGCAGGCATCATGGTAGCGGAAA
>Ga0207683_10001012_pt1 | contig 25633 bp, 23 predicted proteins | sample KBSM73metaG_FD_184333 | JGI IMG/M metagenome (GOLD analysis project Ga0207683, IMG submission 184333) | Miscanthus rhizosphere microbial communities from Kellogg Biological Station, Michigan, USA - KBS M7-3 metaG (SPAdes) (version 2) | ecosystem: Host-associated > Plants > Roots > Rhizosphere >... | reverse complement strand
GCGAGCGTCTCCAGGTTCAGGGTCGCGACGCGGATCGGGTCCGTGTTCTGCACCGGTGTCCAGTAACGGTGCGTATGCGAGCCGGACGCCAGCTGTTCGATCCCGGCCCAGCCGGCGCGCAGGCCGTCCCAGACCCCGCCGAGCGGGCCCGCCGGCGAGAGATGCCGGTTCCACAGGCGCTGCGCGTGCAGGAAGCGCCACGGGTCGTCATCCGCCGCCCAGAGGTAGATCGGGTACGCCGCGAACACGACCGGCGCGACCGCGAGCGACGCCACCGCGCGCAGCCGGTCGCGCTCGCGCCAGGCGAGCAGCACGAGCGGCGGCAGGAGGGCGACCGCCGTCGGCCGCGTCAGCAGCGCGAGCCCCGTCACCGCGCCGGCCGCGAGCCAGAGCTTGCGCTCGGCGAGCACGAACGCCGCGAGGGTCAGCAGCAGGTAGAGCGACTCGCTGTAGACGGCCTGCAGGAAGAGCGTGAACGGGAAGACGGCGAGGTAGAGCACGGCCCGCCGCGCGCCGTCGGCGCCGAGCCGCTCCTCGGCGATGCGGTAGAGCAGCAGGAACGACCCGAGCGCCGCCGCGAGCGAGACGACGATTCCGGCGACGACGTAGTGGCCGAAGAAGAGGCGCCCGAGCACGCCGACCGCGCCCGGGTAGAGCGGGTAGAACGCGGCCGAGCCGGCGCGCGCGTAGCCATGCTCTGCGATCCCGAGGAACCAGACGCTGTCCCAGCGCGCCCAGACGTCGGTGAAGGAGCCGAGGTCGTGCGTCAGTGCCGGGATGTCCCAGACGTTCGCGCGCGGGTGGCGGTTCGGGACGAACGTGTAGAGCGAGAAGAGCGCGGCGGCCCAGATCGCGGCCCGCGTCCAGAGGAAGATCTCCGGCGCAGGGTTCGCTGCCCGCGGCAGCTTCAGCTCGCGGCGGGCCGTCCGCTCACGAACGCGTTGACCGGCGGACACGGCGCGCGATGATACTTGGATGCCGCGCCGCTACTTCACTCAGGCCGAGGCGAACGCGCTGCTCGCCGAGGTGCGACCGGCCGCCGAGCGCCTCGTCGCGCACCGCCGGGCCTTCTCGGAAGCGGCGGCTCGGCGCGCGCGGCTGACGTCGCACGTCGCGGGGAACGGCGGCGACCTCGACCCCGGCGAGGTCCGCGAGGACGCGGAGCGGATGGAGCAGGAGGCCGAGGCGGTCGCGGCCGCCGTCGAGGAACTGAACCGGCTCGGCGTGCTCGTGAAGGACCTCGACCGCGGCCTGGTCGACTTCCCGGCACTGCGGCAGGGGGAGGAGGTGCTCCTCTGCTGGCAGGTCGGCGAGGACACGGTCGCCTTCTGGCACGGCCTCGACGAGGGCTTCGCGGGCAGGAAACCCCTGCCCTTCGACTAACCCGGCCTCATGTGGGAATGGCGCAGGCTCGCCGTCTTCGGCGCAGTCCTCCTCGGCACGCTCGTCGTGGCGCGGCTCGTCGACCGCAGGTTCGCCCGGCGCGACTTCCCGCCCGAGGTCGTCACGCGCTACCGGGTGCTCCGCCGCACGGTCATCACGCTGATCATCTTCGTCGGCGTGCTCTCGGCGCTGCTCGTGATCCCGCAGGTGCGTGCCGTCGCGACGGGAATCCTCGCGTCCTCCGCCGTGATCGGGATCATCGTCGGCTTCGCGGCCCAACGGTCGATCGGGAACTTCATCGCCGGCCTGCTGATCGCGTTCGCGCAGCCAATCCGGATCGGCGACTACGTCGAGACCGAGGGGTTCACCGGCATCGTCGAGGAGATCGGCCTCACCTACACGTTCATCCGGGTCGAGGACAACGACCGGCTCGTCGTCCCGAACGAGAAGATCGCCTCGGATAGCATCCGAAACTCGTCCATTCGCAGCAGAAAGAAGCTCGCGCGCGTGACCGTCCAGGTTCCTCTCGACTCCGACCTCGAAGCCGTTCGAACGCTGCTCCGTGAGGCTGCGGAGGACGAGCGCGCCGAAGTGATCGTCGAGGAGCTGGGCGACAAGGCCCACCTGAGCGTGAGCGTCTGGGCGCCCGACGAGCCGAGCGCCGAGCGGCTCCAGAGCGAGCTCCGCCTCCGGGCCCACGCGCGCCTGCGCGAGGCCGGGGTCTTCGCGTGACCCCGCCGCCGCCGCGCGGTCCCGACGACGGCCTCGACTCGCTGCTCCGCCGCGGCCGCCGCCGGCGCTCCCGCATCAAGGGCAGGCACCGGCGCCGGACGACGGTCATCTTCGTCGTGCTGGTCGTGATCCTGGCCGCGGCGATCGCGTCGGGCGTCGGCGCGGTGGCGAAGTTCCAGTCCGACTGCAGCCTGCAGGAGCTGAAGGCGGTCGAGATCGGCCAGAACTCCTTCGTCTACGCGGCCAACGGGTCGCTGCTGGGCTCGATCCCGGCCGAGCGGAACCGCACGCCGGTGCCGCTCGCGAAGGTCAGCCCGTGGATGGCCAAGGCGACTGTCGCGATCGAGGATCACCGCTTCTACGAGCACGGCGGGGTCGACTACGAGGGCATCGCACGCGCCGCCTGGAAGGACCTGCGCGCCGGGCACGTCGTCCAGGGCGGCTCGACGATCACGCAGCAGCTCGTCCGGAACCTCTACATCTCGAAGGAGCGGACCTTCAAGCGGAAGATCAAGGAGGCCTGCCTCGCGATCCGCCTCTCCCGCGCGCGCTCGAAGGACTGGATCCTCTCGCAGTACATGAACCAGGTCTACTACGGCAACCACGCCTACGGGATCGAGGCTGCGGCGCAGACGTACTTCTCGCGTCACGCGAAGACGCTGACGCTCGCCCAGTCGGCGCTCCTCGCCGGCCTACCGCAGGCGCCGTCGATCTACGACCCGCTGCACCGGCCCGGTGCGGCGCGCGCCCGCCGCGACGAGGTGCTGCGCGCGATGCTCACGTACGGCGATATCACGCAGGTGCAGTACGACCAGGCCGTCGGTCAGAAGAACCTGCTGCTGCGGCCCGGCCGGCTCTACACCCAGATCCGCGAGCCGTACTTCTTCAGCTACGTGCGCGACCAGCTGATCGCCGAGTACGGCGCGAACACCGTTCGCAGCGGCGGCCTGCGGGTGGACACGACGATCAACCCGAGCCTGCAGGTCGCGGCGCGCAAGGCGATCAGGGACACGCTCTACCTGCGCACCGACCCGGCGGCCGCTGTCGTCTCGATCAACCCGGCGAATGGCGCGATCCGCGCGATGACCGCGGTCACGCCCGGCCGTTACGGCAACCAGTTCAACCTCGCCTCGCAGGCGCGCCGGCAGCCCGGCTCGACCTTCAAAACCTTCGTGCTCACCGCTGCAGTCAACGAGGGCATGAACCCCGACACGACCTACTACACCTCCGCGCCGTTCCACTACCAGCCCGATCCGTACACACCGGCCTGGGACGTGCAGACCTACGATCACACCTACTCGGGCTCGATTTCCGTCCACAGCGCGACGCTTGCGTCCGACAACACCGTCTACGCGCAGCTGACGCTCGACGTGACGCCCGAGAAGGTGGCGCAGATGGCGCACCTGCTCGGCATCCGGTCGCACCTCGACCCGGTGCCGGCGATGGGGCTTGGAGCCGATGCGATCTCGCCGCTCGAGGAGGCCTCGGCGTACGCGACGCTGGCGGCCGGCGGCATCTACTCGAAGCCGATGGCGATCACCAAGGTCGTGCTCGCGAACGGCAAGGTCGACACCGACGCGGGCTGGGGCCAGCCCGACCGGAGGCGCGTGATCAGCGACGGCGTCGCCTACGAGGTGACGAAGATCCTCGAGGACAACGTTCTCCAGGGCACCGGCGTCGGGGCGTACTTCGGCCGCCCGGCCGCGGGCAAGACGGGCACGACCGACAACCACGCCGACGCGTGGTTCTCGGGCTACACGCCCCAGCTCGAGACGACGGTGTGGGTCGGCTACCCGCAGGGCGAGATCCCGATGGAGGACGTGCACGGGATCGCAGTCGCAGGCGGCACCTTCCCGGCGTCGATCTGGCGGCTGTTCATGGAGAAGGCGATGGCGAACACGCCGGAGCTGACCTGGCAGTACCCGCGCGACCCGGTCGTCTGGCGGTCGTGGACGCAGGGCCAGTACGGCTCGAGCCTGCGGCCGACCTACACGTACACGCCGACGAACACGTACACGCCGACGACGACGACGCAGACGACGACGACGACAGCGCTTCCGCCGCCACCGCCGCCGACGACGACGGGCCGCACGATCACGATCGCGCCGCCGCCTCCGCCGCCTCCGGTCGTACCGCCCCCGCCGCCTCCACCGCCGCCCCCGTAGCGTGAGGCCGGCGCTGCGCGCCGCGCTCGTGGCGATTCCGGTCTACGTCGCCGCGTGCGCCGTCCCTGACGGCGGGCTCTTCCGTGCCGCCCGCTTCCGCGACGTCCACGTCTACCAGGGCTATGCGGAGAAGCTCCTGCACGGCGCCCTGCCCTACCGCGACGTCTTCGTCGAGTACCCGCCCGGTGCCTTCGCGGTCTTCATGCCGCCGACCGCGTTCGGCGCGGCGCACTACAACGCGGCCTTCAAGTCGCTGATGGCGCTCTGCGGCGTGGCAACGCTGGTGCTGCTCGCGCTCGTGCTCGCGGAGATGCGCGCGTCGCCGGCCCGGACGCGGATCGCGGTCGGGCTGTTCGCGCTCTCGCCGATCGCGCTCGGGCCAATCTCGCTGAACACCTACGACGCGTGGCCGGCGCTGCTGACGATGCTTGCGCTCTGGCTGTTCCTGCGCGGGTGGCTGCTGCCGGCGTTCGGCGTGCTCGGTCTGGCGGTCAGTGCGAAGGTCTACCCGCTCGTGCTCGTGCCGCTAGCGCTCTGGTTCGCGTGGCGGCGGGACGGCTCGCGGCGTGCTGCGCTCGGCCTCGGGGTGCTCATCCTCGTCGCGGCGGCCGTGATCGCGCCGTTCGCCGCGTACTCGCCCCACGGCGTCTACGAGAGCTTCCACGCGCAGGCAACGCGCGGGCTGCAGATCGAGAGCCTCGGTGCCTCGGTCCTGCTCGTGCTCGACAAGCTCGGTCTCTACCACGCGCGTGTCGTCGAGACCTTCGGCGTCGCGGGGCGGAACCTCTCGGGCGGCACGGCCGACGCGGTCGCCGCCGGCCTGCTGGTGCTCGAGGCGCTCGCAGTCGCGACGGTCTGGTGGCTGTACGCGCGCACACGCGACCTGAGCGCGCAGCTGCCGCTCGCGTTCGCGGCCGCGGTGGCCGGCTTTCTCGCCTTCACGAAGGTCTTCTCGCCGCAGTACCTCGTCTGGCTGCTGCCGCTCGTTCTGGCAGGAGGCGGAGGGATCGCGATCGGGCTCATGGCCGGCGCGCTCGTGCTCGCACAGGTCTGGTTCTTCCACTACCACGCCCTCTTCCGGCTCGACTGGCCGGTGTGGCTGCTCTTCGTCCGCGACCTGGCGATGGTCGCGCTCTACGGCGTGCTCGCGGCCGAGCTCGCTCGGTGGAAGATCAGGATCCCGTCGCGCTCGAAGACCAACCGCCACTCCGGGTTGCGGCGGAGCCAGGACAGCTGGACCGCGGTCGGCAAGGGCGCGAGCCGGTCTGCGTAGCCCGGGGAGGTCTCGTCCGCTGCGATCCACTGCGCGTCCTGGATGTACGGGAAGCTGAGGATCCGGCGCCGGGCCGACAGGTGTGCGCCGAGCGAGTTGGTCGCGCTGACGACGGCGTGCGGCGGGATCAGCTTCAGCGCCTGGGCCGCGATGCGGTCGTGCTCGCTCACCTCCGCCGCGTGGGCCTGCACCTGGCTTCCGGCCGGGAACCAGCGCCAGACCGGCACGGGCCCGAGGAGGTAGTTGGCGACGACGCAGCAGACGACGACGATCGTCGCGGCCGGCACGCGCGGCGGCAGCCGCTTGGCGCCGAAGACGGCCGCGGCGACCAGGATCGGAATCAGTCCCGCCGTGTAGTGGAAGCGGATCGAGGTCTGCGTGGCCGCGGCCGAGAGCAGGTTCACCGCGAGCTCTGGGAGCGCTGCGACGAGCAGGAGGGGCGCCAGCACGACGAACCCGGCGAGCGGCAGGACCAGGCGGGCGATGTAGCCGAGGCCGCGGCCGGTGAAGGCAGTCGTGAAGATCTTGAGTGGGTCGGTCAGCGCCGTGTGGACGATTCCCCCGGGCGTGCTGCCGACCTCGCTGTAGCGCGTGAAGAAGCTCGAGGTGCCGGCGCGGTTGAAGTGCGGGATCACGACCTCGATCGCGATCAGCGACACCGCGACTCCGGCGATCGCGATCGCCGCGCCCGTCCGGCGCCGGCGGTGTGCGAACGCGTACCAGATCCCGAGGCCGGCGACGACGAGCGCGATCTCCTCCTTCGTGGTTGCGGCGAGCGCCGAAACGAGGACGAACGGCAGCAGTCGGTCTTCGTCGAGGAACCAGATCGCGTACAGCAGCAACGGACAGGCGAGCGCGACTGGGTGGAATTCGTTCAGCGTCAGCCACTGCGTCGGCGGGTAGGCGAGGTACGCGAGCGCGAAGCCGAGCCCGGCGCGCGTGCTGCCGAGGTGCTTGTTCGCCAGCCAGTAGACGGGCAGCGCGCCGAGGGCGACGGCGACCGCCTGCGCGACGAGCAGCAGGTCCGGGCTCGGCCAGGCGAGCCAGAGCGGGGCAAACGCCGCGAGGATCGGGTCGAAGTGCGCGCCGAGCCGCGAGAGCTGGTCGCCGCGGAGCCCGGTCACCTGTAGCGGGTGTCCGTGGGCCGTCGACCAGACCGCCTGCACCATGTTCCCCATGTCGAATCGGCCGGTCGCGAAGGCGCGGTGGCGCAGTACGGAGAGTGCCGAGAACCCGGCTGCGTAGGCCGCCACCGCCGTCCAGAGGAGAACGCCTGGGCGCAGTGCTCGGCTCACCCCCGCGTGACCGCCCGCTCGATCAGCCCGCGCCAGCGGATCCCGAGCACCTCCTCGCTTGCCTGCGCTTCGTAGGCTCCACGGCCGCCCTGCGAGAGCCGTTTCGCGAGCTCGGGGTCCCGTGCCAGGCGCCGGAGCGCAGCGGCCAGCGCGTCCGCACTCCCCGGCGGGACGAGCAGCGCGCTCTCGCCGTCGACGAGGAGCTCGCGCGCGGCCTGGGTGTCGGCCGTGACGAGCGGCGTGCCACAGGCGAGCGCCTGGAACGCCTTGTTCGGGATCACGCGCCGCGCCTTGTCGGAAGTGCCGAAGATCCCGAGCGCGCACCCGGCGCGGTGAAGCTCATCGGGCAGTCGCTCGTAGTCGACCCACGGGAGCCACTCGACGTTCGGCGGCCGATCGCGGAGGAGGTGTTCGAGCTGGCCGGAGCCGACGAGGCGGAACGCGAGCTCGGGCACTGTGCGGGCGGCCCCGAGGATCGTCTCGAGCCCGTGGAGCGGGATCAGCTTTCCGACGAAGAGAACGGTGAACGGCTCGGCCGGCTGCCAGCCGGGGGTGAAGAGCCGGTCCTCGGCGCCGACGAACGCGACCTCGACGCGTTCGGGCGCGAGACCGGCCAGCTCCGCGAGCTGGTCCGCGTCGGCACGCGTGTCGGCGACGACCATGCCGGCCGCGCGCAGCGCGCGCCGGTCGATCGCTTCGAGCATCCGCGCCGGCGCCGACCCGGGTCGGAAGCGGCCTCGGTCGGCCACGAAGGTGTCCGAGAGCGAGACGAGTGGGTTGAAGACGATCGGCCTTCCGCGAGCCGCCAGGCGTGCCGCCGGCAGGTCGAACTGGCCGGGGTAGCCGACCAGGAGCGCGTCGAACTCGCCCAGCGGCCGTTTCAGGAGCCGGAGCTCGGCCGCTGCGAGCCGGGCCACGGCGCCAATGCCGGCGCTCCAGTTGTCACGGCGGCCGTCCCAGACCGGCATGTGCCGCTCCGTGACCGTGACGCCGGCTCGGCGCAAGCACGAGATCACCTGCGCGTTGCGCGGGTAGTCCCGTTCGTAGGTGCCGAAGTAGAGGACGCGCATCGCGCGTGTGCCGGCCCCGGCGAGCCGCGACCTAGGAGAGGACCTCGTCCACCTGAGCCTCGGTTCGCTCGAGCGCGTCGGCCCGCTCCTCGTGCTGGCTCGTGATCAGCTCGCTGATCAGGCCGAGCGAGAAGAACTGCAGGCCGACGACCATCATCAGGACGCCGAGGATCAGCAGCGGCCGCTGGCCGATCGCGTGGCCCTGGAGCTTGTCGATCGTCAGGTAGAGGAGGACGCCGAAGCCGATCGTCGAGAGCGCGAGGCCGAGGCCGCCGAAGAGGTGCAGCGGCCGGTAGCGATAGCGGCCGATGAACGAGACGGTCAGCAGGTCGAGGAAGCCGCGGACGTACCGCTCGACGCCGTAGCGCGAGCGCCCGTGCTCACGCGGGCGGTGGTTGACGGGCAACTCCGCCACGCGATGTCCCCGGTAGTGCGCCAGCACCGGGATGAAGCGGTGCAGCTCGCCGTACAGCCGGAGTCCGCGGACAACCTCGGCGCGATATGCCTTGAGCCCGCAGTTGAGGTCGTGGAGCCGCAGGCCGGAGACGCGGCCGGTGACCCAGTTGAAGATCTTCGACGGAATGCGGCGGGTGAGCGGATCGCGCCGTTGCGTCTTCCAACCGCTGACGAGGTCGAAGCCTTCGTCGAGCTTCGCAAGGAGGCGGGGGATCTCCGCCGGGTCGTCCTGGAGGTCGGCGTCGATCGTCACGACGACGTCGCCTTCTGCGTGCGCGAACCCGGCCGTCAGGGCCGTCGCCTTGCCGAAGTTCTTGCGCAGCCGGACGACGCGGACGTTGTCTTGGGCGTTGTGGAGCCGCGTCAGGGCCGCGAAGGAACCGTCGGTCGAGCCGTCGTCGACGAAAACGGCTTCCCAGGGCTGGTCGAGGGGCTGGAGTGCCGACTCCAGCTCGTCGTAGAGGAGCGCCACCGTCCGCTCCTCGTCGTGAACCGGGACGACAACGGAGATCACGGCGCGTGAGCCTATCCGCCGCCGCATAGCGTATGCGGCACCGATGGCCGAATTGTTGTCGATCGAAGAGGCACAACGGCTCGTCCTGGAGCGCGCTCGGCCGCTCGCCGCGGAGCGAGTTGCGCTCGAGGCCGCCGCCGGCCGAGTGCTCGCGGAGACCGCGCGTTCGGTCGTCGACTTGCCGCCTTTCGCGAGCTCGGCGATGGACGGTTTCGCCGTGCGCTCGGCCGACACGCCGGGGATATTGCCGGTGGTCGCAAGGGTGGCCGCGGGACGGCCGGCGCCGCGAGGGCTCGAGCCGGGCGAGGCGATGGGAATCGCGACCGGCGGCGTCGTCCCAGCGGGCGCCGATGCCGTCATCCCGTTCGAGTACGTTTACGAACGTGACAACACCGTGGAGATCTCGGAGGCTGTCGCGCCCGGCGCGAACGTGCGGCCGCAGGGCGGCGACCTCCGCGCCGCGGACGAGGTCGTCGGCGCGGGTACTCGATTGGGGCCTGCCCAGCTTGGCGCGCTGGCGGCGGCCGGGGTCGCCGAGGTCACGTGCGGCTCGGCCCCGCGCGCCGCCGTTCTGGCGACGGGAACCGAACTTCGCCGGCCGGGCGAGTCGCTAGGGCCGGGCGAGGTCTACGAGGCCAATGGTCTGATCCTCGAGTCGCAGCTCCGGTCGGCGGGCGCCTCCGTCGAGCGCCTGGCGGCTGTCGCCGACGACGAGGACGCGCACCGCGAGGCACTCGCGCGTGGGCTCGAGCACGACGTGCTCGTGACGTCCGGCGGTGTCTCGGTGGGCCCACACGACCTCGTGCGCGCGATCGAGTCCGAGCTCGGCGTCGATGAGGTCTTCTGGCGCGTGGCGGTCAAGCCGGGCAAGCCCGTTTCGTTCGGCGTGCGCGGCCGGACGCTCGTCTTCGGCCTGCCCGGGAACCCGGTCTCGTCGCTCGTCGGCTTCGAGCTCTTCGTGCGCCCGGCGGTGCTTGCGCTCCAGGGCCACGCCGATCCACTGCCCCCGTTCGAGCCCGGGACGCTCGCGGCTGCGCTTCGGCGAAGCCCGGCCCGGGACCAGCTCGTGCGTGCCCGACGCCGAACGAGCGACGCCGCTGCGGTCGAGCTCGAGCCGCTGACCGGCCAGGAGTCGCACATGATCGCGCGGGCAGCCGCGGCGGATGCGCTCGTCCTGGTGCCGCGCGGCGAGGGCGAGCTCGAGCCTGGCTCGGCAGTTCGCTTCCTGCGGCTCGGCTAGCGGGCGGTCAGCCTTCGGTGGCGGCGAGCGGCGCCGCGGCGAGCACGCGCGCCGGCGCGGTGATCGCGTGCTCCCCTCGCGGCTCGATCCGGACGAGCCGCGCCGAGACGATGTAACGGTGCGAGGCGAAGAAGCGCGGGTGGCACGCCTGGAGCTTCACGATCTCGCGCCCGTTCGAGCGCAATGCCGCCATGTCGTCTGCCTGCACGATCTTCTTCGTGAAGACGCGATAGAGGAACGTCGCGTACGGCAGCTCGATCGTCACAGGGTCGCCTGCACGCATCCGTTCGATGTGCGCGAACGGTGCGAGGTAGGTCGTGCGGTGCCCCGCGATGTAGACGAGCTGGCCCTCGCCGGGCATGTACGTCCGGCGGTCGAGCCCCGGGCCCTTCTGCAGCGAGCCCTCGTCGGTGCCGTCCACGAGCACCATGTTCAGCCCGAGCCGCGGGACGCGCAGGCGCCCGATCGCCTGGCCGCGCTTCGAGTCGAGCCGGTACTGCCGGGCCTCCGCGCGCACCTGGGCGGCGACCAGGCCGGCCTGAGTCGCGGCCTGCGCGTTCGCCACCGACTCGATCTGCTGTGGCGGGCGATAGTCCCTGACGCGCTTGTCGTAGCTCTGGCTCAGCTGATGCTGCTTCCAGGTCGTGTAGAGCGCCGTGAACGGGTCCTCCCAGCGCCAGACGACGACTACCCACACGAGCACGGCGACGCCGCCGACCAGCATCAGCGTGCCCAGCGTCCGTGTGGCCCCTCGCGCGCTCATCCTTGGATTGCCCTTCGCTCCTGTCCGTGTTGTTTCCTGGTTGCTCTCACTGTAAGCACCGTTCGGCGGACCGCCTCCCGAAGCGGTCCACGCGGTGCGCGGTCCCGGGCGTCCGGGTACGGCCCGTACCGACCGATCGTGAGCGCCGACATCTGTCCCGCGGCTGCGAGCCAGCCGACGGCGATCACGATTGCAGAGAATTTGACGTACCCGACCGCAGTTAGTTCGGCGAGGTACCAGGGAGTGTCGAGGCCGAGGCCGTAGCGGAAGGCAAACGACGCGAGCAGGAGAAGCGGCCCGAGGAAGCCCGCGGCGAGTACGGCCAGCCGCGTCCAAATCGGCCGTGCGCGCACGTGGGGCAGCCAAAGCCACGCATGCAGCGACGGGAGCAGGAAGATCAGCGCGAAGGGGTTGGTCGCGACGACCAACAGGGCAACGACGGCGAGCGCGAGTAGCGCCGCCGTCGCCCCGGCGAGCTCCTCGGTCGCCGTCACCGGCCGCGTGGGAGTGAGCCGCGGGCGCGCCACGAGCCAGCCGAGCAGCGCGAGCACGCCGAGCCCGAGGAGCCCGAGCACCGGCCAGCTCGTCGCCGGCGAGCCCTCCGGCGGCAGCGGAACCGCGGGCGCAGCCGGCCAGATCCCGATGAGAGCGAAGAACACGAACACGAGCGCCGCCCAGATCCAGAACCCGAGCCGGCTGCGATAGCTCCGCAGCGCGGGCAGAAGCCGGATGTGGCGTCGGCGACAGTGGGCGAAGAGGTCGACCGCGCAGAGCAGAAACGGCAGCAGTGCGGCGAGCAGCACGAGCTCGATCGCCCAGCCGGGCAGCACGCGCGGACCGAAGTAGACGTAGCGCGACGTCCCGGGCGCCAGCTCCGCGCCCCCGTCGAGCCACTGGAGCAGCTGCTGCGACGCGCGGCCGAGCTCGCCGAAGCGGACGCGATCGAGTTGGCGCGGGGAGTCCGTGAAGGCCGACGGAGGTCGCTCGCCGCCGCTCGTCAGGGTGAGCGCCGGCATCCCCTGGGCGAGCAACGGTCCCTGCTCGCCCAGCGTGAACGGGAATGCGAGGTCGACCAGCTGCGAGAGCGCGCTCGCGTGCGCCGGCCGGCGCCCTGACTGGTCGAGCACCCGCTGAGCGGCGGTCTCGACGAACGGCGCGGACGCGACGCGCGGCTCCTCTCCGGCGAGCACGATCCGGGGCGGCCCGTGACTCGCGAGCGCGTCGAGCGAAAACGCGGCGACGACGTGTCCGCGATGGGTCTCGGCGAAGTGCCGGGCGCCGAGGCTGCCGAACGAGCCGCCGTCCGTGGCCACGAAGACGAGCGTGTGCTGAGGTGTCACGGCGCGCGCACCGGCGGCCGACCCGTACGAGCGCGCGAGCTGAATGAGCGCCGCGATCCCCGAGCCGTTGTTGTTCGCACCTGGGCCCGTGCCGTCGTCGTCTCTGTGCGCGAGCACCGCGATCTCGTCTGGCGAGCGGCCGGGCACCGTCACGATCTGGTTGACGAGCGTGCGCTTGCCGATCCCCGGCACGTTCGCGCTGAAGCGGTCGGGCGACACTTGCAAGCCGTACGGCGTCAGCTGGTCGCGCACCCACTGCGCCGCGCCGACCGCTCCGGCCGTTCCCGGCACGCGGTCGGGGTAGAGCCGGGCCAGGTCCGAGGCGAGCGAGACGGCGTCGAACGTGTCGAAGGACGCGGGCAGCGCGGGCTGCGGCGTCGGCAGCGGGTTCGGCTTGTGCACGCTGAACGCAGCCACGAGCAACGGGATGCCGACAAGCAACCAGGTGCCGCGGTAGAGACGGCCGCTGACGGGCCGCTCGAGCGAGCCTCGGCGCGGGCGTCGCCGCGAAGTACGGGGCGGGAGCGCCGCCATGCCGTGGCTATAGTAGGTCGCAAGGCGACCTTCGACCGGCTGGCGCCACCATGCCAGACTCCTCCACCATCCTGCTCGTCGACGACGAGGACGCGGTTCAGAAGCTCCTCGCGTATCCCCTCGAACGTGACGGGTTCAACGTCGTGCAGGCCCGCGACGGCGAGGAGGCACTCGCGCGGTTCGCGCAGGAGACGGTCGACCTCGTCGTGCTCGACGTGATGCTGCCGAAGCTCGACGGGCTCGAGGTCTGCAAGCGGCTGCGCGCCTCGAGCACGGTGCCGATCATCATGCTGACGGCCCGCGACGACGAGCTCGACAAGGTCCTCGGCCTCGAGCTCGGCGCGGACGACTACATCACGAAGCCGTTTTCGATCCGCGAGTTCCGCAGCCGCGTTCGGGCGCTCCTGCGCCGCGCGGCGATTCCCTCCGCCGGGCGCGAGGAGGACGAGACGATCGAGCGGGACGGGCTCCGGATCGACGTCGGGCACCGCGACGTGCACGTTCGCGACCGTGCGGTGCAACTGACGTACGTCGAGTTCGAGCTGCTGCGGACGATGGCCGCGAGCCCCGGCCGGGTGTTTTCACGGGAAATGCTGCTCCAGGCCCTCTGGGGCGGCTCGGACTACCGCGAGCCGCGCACGATCGACGTGCACGTGCGCCATTTGCGCGAGAAGCTCGAGCACGACCCGAGCGAGCCCGAGTACATCCTCACGGTCCGCGGCGTCGGTTACCGATTCCGGCCGTGAGCCGGTTTGTCCAGAGCGTCGGCACGCAGCTGAGCCTTGCGCTGCTGCTGGTCGTCGCCGTCGCGCTCGGCATCGTCTATTTGACGGTCGTCCCGTCGCTGCGTGACCGCGCGATCAACACGCGTGTTGCGGGCATGGAGAAGATCGCCGGCAAGCTCCGTCCCCAGGTCGATGTTGGCTGGACGCAGGACAACGGCTTCGTGGCGACGCAGTCGGAAGAGAACGGCGGAGTGCGGATCGCATTGATGCAGCCTCCTGCGCCGCAAGGGACGATCGCGCCGATCGCCGACTCCGGCCAGGTCGGGAACGCCCTGGTGGGTGATCCGATTGCGACCCGCGCCTATATCAGCGGCGCAAAGACGCACGGCACGGTGCGGACGAGCGAGACCACGTACGCCGAGAGCGCGGTGCCGGTGCTCGGCGGCAGCTACGTCTTGCTCGTCCGGGCGCCGGTCGAGCTCGGCAGCATCGCGCTCGTCGAGCGGCGCGTCCTGCTTGCCGCCGGCGTCGCGCTGCTGATCGCGCTGCTGCTCGGCTATCTCGGCGCGCGCATGTTCGCCCGGCGGATCCGGCGGCTCGAGCGCGCCGCCGACCGGATTGCGGGCGGCCGCTTCGACCAACCCGTGCGGGATTCCGGCGGCGGCGAGCTCGGCGCGCTCGCCGACGCCTTCGAGCGGATGCGGGTCCGTCTGGCCCAGCTCGACGACGCGAGACGGGCCTTCGTCGCGAATGCGTCGCACGAGCTGCGCACGCCGCTCTTCTCGCTCGCAGGCTTCCTCGAGCTGCTCGACGACGAGGAGCTGGATGAGCCGACGCGGCGCGAGTTCCTCTCCTCGATGCGCGAGCAGGTCGACCGCCTCACGAAGCTCGCGTCCGACCTGCTCGACCTGTCGCGGCTCGACGCCGGTCGGCTGACGGTCGAGCGCGAGCCCGTCGACCTGACGGCCCTGGCGCGCGACCTCGAGGCCGAGTTCACGCCGCTGGCGGCGTCCAGCGACCATCCGCTGAGCGCGACGGTCGACGGCGCGGTGTTCGCCGAGGCGGACGAGCTCCGCGCGCTGCAGCTTGGCCGGATCCTGGTCGAGAACGCGCTCCTGCACACGCCGGCAGGGACGCCGGTCGAGATCCGCGCGCAGACGCGGAGGGGCAACGCGCTGCTCGAGATCGAGGACGGTGGGCCCGGGATTCCAGCGGATCAGCGGCAGCAGCTGTTCGAGCGCTTCTACCGCTTGGACGGCACACGCGCGTCCGGCAGCGGCCTCGGGCTCGCGATCGCTCGCGAGCTGGCGGGGCTGATGGAGGGCGCGATCGAGATCGAATCGGAGCCGGGCCGGACGGTCTTCGCGCTCGTTCTCCCGGCCTCGCCGGTGCTCGCGCCGGAGCCCGAACCCGTTTTGCCGTGAAAACGGCGTAGCGCGAATCCGCCGCTACAGTGCGACAGGCGTGCGAATCGGGCCTCTCGCAGCACTCGCTGTCGCCTGCGCGCTCGTAGGCGGCATCGCCGCTCTCGGGATCGGCAAGGCGACCGGCTGGACCGATTCGGGCTCGACGACGACCGTCTTCCGTGCGGCGCCGATCCAGTCCGTCTCCGCGCCGGCCGCCGTCAGGTCGAACGCGAAGCCGCTGCTCGGCAACGGCTTCTCGCCGAGCGCGATCTACGCGCGTCGGTCCGCGGGCGTGGTCACGATCGTCTCCAGCTTCGGCAGCGACCCCGCGAGCGCTCAGAGCGCCCAGGGCTCCGGCTTCGTCGTCTCGCCGAAGGGCTACATCCTCACGAACTCGCACGTGATCACGAACGCCGGCGACGGCTCCGCGGCCGTCGCCAAGCCGGCCGACCGCGTCTTCGTCGAGTTCCAGGACCACGACCGGGCCGACGCGAAGATCGTCGGCTGGGACGTCTTCGACGACGTCGGGCTGATCAAGGTCGACCCGGCCGACCACGCACTGGCGCCGGTGCCGCTCGGCAACTCGGCCGCAGCGGTGGTCGGCGAGCCGGTGGCCGCAATCGGCAGTCCGTTCGGCAACGAGAACTCGCTCGCGGTTGGCGTCGTCTCCGCGACGCACCGGTCGATCGAGTCGCTGACCTCGAGTTTCGAGCTCGTCGACGCGATCCAGACCGACGCGCCGATCAACCACGGCAACTCGGGTGGGCCGCTGTTCGACGCGCGCGGGCGCGTGATCGGGATCAACGCCCAGATCCGCAGCACCTCGGGCCAGGCCGAAGGCGTCGGCTTCGCGGTGCCGATCAACTCGGCCAAGCGCTCGATGGTGCAGCTGATCGCGAACGGCTCGGTCTCGTACGCGTTCGTCGGCGTCGAGACGACCGACCTGACGCCGGCCCTCGCACACCACTTCCACTACGCGGTCACGCGCGGCGCGGTCGTGACGAACGTCCTGCAGAGCAGCCCCGCCGCGGCGGCCGGGCTTCGCGCCGGCAAGAAGACGGCTGAGGCCTTCGGGATCGAGTTTCCGGTCAGCGGTGACGTGATCGTGTCGATCGCCGGCGAGCCGGTCCAGAACTCGGAGGACATTGCGCGAATCGTCACAAACCTTAGCCCGGGACAGGTCGTGCGCTTCGGGATCGAGCGCGCCGGCTCGCGGCTCGACCTCCCGGTCCGGCTCAGCGAGCGCTCGGAAACCCGCTGAGCATCTAGGATCCGAACCCGTGATCTTCGGCGGCGAGACGCATGATTCCTCCTGGTTAGAAGCGCACCCGGGATGGGCACGATGGGCGCGATGAGCGAGGAAGGCCGCTCGGTCCGACTGACCATCCCGGCACGGGCGGAATACATCACGCTCGGGCGCCTCGCGCTGACCGCGATCGCGGGCGTGCGGCCGCTCTCGGACGAGACGCTGCACGACCTCAAGCTCGCGCTGACGGAGGCGTGCACGAACTCCGTCAAGCACGCGTACGGCGAGGACGGCGGCAGCATCGACATCGTCTACGAGCTGCTCTCCGACCGCCTCGCGGTCGAGGTCGGCGACGCGGGCGCCGGCTTCGAGCCGAACGGCGGACGCCGCGGCGGGGCCGGCGAGGACGAGCTCCTCGAGGAAGGCGGGCTCGGGATCGAGATCATCCGCGCGCTCACCGACGAGGTCGAGATCGCCGAGCGTGAGGGCGGCGGCTCTCGATTGCGTTTCGTCAAGCTGCTCGACTGAAGCCAGCAAGACCGATCGGTATCCTCGGCGCCCGCTGATGCTCCAGCTCGTCAACGTCGGTCAGAAGTCGCTCGCGGACTACGCGACCATCGCCACGCGCGGGCTAATGGAGGAGATCCGGCGGCTGGCCGAGCCTTTGCGGGGGAAGCGCCTCGTGCACCTCTCCGCGACCGCATTCGGCGGCGGCGTGGCGGAGATCAACTACGCGCTCGTTCCGCTGATGCGCGACGCCGGCCTCGACGCCGAGTGGCGGATCATCGCCGGCGCTGAGGAGTTCTTCGCCGTCACGAAGACGATCCACAACGCGCTCCAGGGCGACCCGCTCGGCCTGACGGAGACGCAGCAGGAGGTCTACCGCCGCTTCCAGGAGGTGAACGCCGAGCAGTTCGTGGACGACTACGACTACGTCCTCGTCCACGACCCGCAGCCGGCCGGGATGATCGAGCACTTCGCCGACAGCGCGGCGCACTGGATCTGGCGCTGCCACATCGACCTCTCGCAGCCGAACCGCGACGTGCTCGACTTCCTGCTCCCGTGGCTCGGCCGCTACGACGCGGCGATCTTCCACATGCACGAGTACGTCCCGCGCGGCGCGGAGATCGCGCCGGCCTTCATCTGGCCGCCGGCGATCGACCCGCTGACGCCGAAGAACATGGCGCTCTCGCCCGAGGACGCGGCGTACATCGTCGACCAGTTCGGGATCGACGTCGAACGTCCGTTGCTGACGCAGGTCTCGCGCTTCGACCCGTGGAAGGACCCACTCGGCGTGATCGACGCCTACCGGCTCGTGAAGGCCGAGCACCCGGACGTGCAGCTCGCGCTCGTCGGGTCGATGGCGCACGACGACCCGGAGGGCTGGGACTACTACAACCGGACGGTCAACTACGCGGGCGGCGACCCCGACGTCTACATCCTCAGCAACCTGAACAACATCGGCTCGGTCGAGGTGAACGCCTTCCAGGTGCACTCGGCGGCGGCGATCCAGAAGTCGACGAAGGAAGGCTTCGGCCTGACCGTCACCGAGGCGCTCTGGAAGACCCGGCCGATGGTCGCGAGCCGAGTGGGCGGGATCGTCGCCCAGATCCAGGACGGCGAGACCGGTTGGCTCGTCGACCCGCACTCGCCCGAGGAGTGCGCCCGGGCCTGCATCGAGATCCTCGCCGACCCGATCTCGGCCAGGCAGCGGGCTCTGCGCGGCAAGGAGTACGTCCGGCGCAATTTCCTGATGCCGCGGCTGCTGCGCGACTGGCTCGTGCTCCTGAACAAGCTCGAAGGGAACGACACGGCAGGAGCCGAGGTCGTGACCGCAGCCGCGGTCTAGGCTTCGCGCGCTTCGGCCGCGTGGACGGCCGCCGCACCTGTGACCGCCGCCGCGACCGCGATCCCGGCGAACAGGATCCACACCGCGTGCACCCCGGCGTGGTCGCGGAGCGAGAAGGCGACGAACGGCGCGAGCGTCCAGGCGGGCCCGGTCATGGCGGCGAGCGCGCCCAGGTATGTGCCGCGCAGCTCGTCCGGGGCGAGGCGGGCCGCCACCGTCTGCGAGGTCGGCATCCAGACCATCTCGCCGAGCATGAAGACCACGATCAGGAGCACGATCGCAAGCGCGCTGTGCGCGCGGAGCAGCGCGAGAAACGGCAGCCCCATCAGGAGCGTCGCCCCGGCGAGCCGCTCCGCAGTTGGAATCCGGCTGGTCGCGCGGGTGAGACGGAGCTGGCCGAGCACGACGAGCAGCGGGCTGATCGCGATCAAGAGGCCCCACGTGGACGAGCCGAGGCCGTAGACGGTGACCGCGATCACCGGGAGGACGGTCTCGAAGGCGCAGTAGTCACCGTACGCGAGCAGGCACGAGAGGAGCAGCAGGACGAACGGCCGGTCGCGCGCGACGTGGCGGAGCCCGGGCTGGTGCTCGGCGACCGGGGTCACCGTCCTCGCCGGAAGGAACTCGATCGTGACGAGCGCTCCGACCAGTCCGACGGCCGCGATGCCGAGCAGGAAGGCGGTCCAGCTGCCGAGGTAGACCAGCAGCGCCGCGAGCGGCGGGCCGACCAGGACGCCGAGGTTCGACGCGACGCGAAGAGTCGCGTAGGCGTGCTCGCGCTTCGCCGGGTCGGTGACGAGGTCGGCGACGAGCACACGGTCGAGCGAGAAGGCGGGCGCGCCGATTACGCCCTGGGCCAGGACGAGCACGAACGCGACCGCCGTCGTGTCGCCGAGCCAGGCGAGTAGCGCCATGTTCACGGCCGACGCGACGAAGCTGCCGACGATCAGGCGCTTCCGTCCGAGCCGGTCGGAGAGGCGGCCGCTGAGGTAGTTCGCCGCAGCCGCCAGCGGCGCGCTCGCCAGGAAGAGCAGCCCGACCCGGGATGTCGGCCAGTGCAGCCCGCGGACCGCGTAGATGCCGACGTAGACCCAGAAGGTCGAAAACGAGACGTAGTAGGTGAACGAGATCGCGGCGACCGGCGCGACGCCTGCGGCGGGCTCGTCACCGAGCACGATCCGTGTCAGCCGGGACACGGCGGCCCATTCTGGCGGGTTCCCGGCCGGGCGGCCGCTGGGGGATAAGGTTTCGACCGGTGGCAGGCCGGCGCCACAAGCTGATCGTCGTCTCCAACCGCGGCCCGGTGACCTACGCCCGCGGGCCCGACGGCGAGCGCATCGCCAGGCGCGGCGGCGGCGGGCTCGTCACCGCGCTCCGCAGCCTCGTTTCGCACCACGACGTCGTCTGGATCGCGAGCGCGATCAGCGACGAGGACCGCGACGTGGCCGCAGAGGCCGGAGGCGCCGCGGTCGACGAGGTCGCGCGGGACGGGTCGCAGTTCCGGCTACGGCTCGTTGCGCACGACGAAGTCGCGTACGACCGGCACTACAACGTCGTCGCGAACCCGATGCTGTGGTTCCTGCAGCACTACCTCTGGCAGCTCGCGTACGAACCCAGCCTCGACATCGCTTTCCAGAACGCCTGGGACGAGGGCTACACCCGCGTGAACGAGGGGTTCGCCGCGGCGGTGCTCCAGGAGCTGGCGTCGGAGCCGGACGCGACCGTCTTCTTCCACGACTACCACCTCTACCTCGCGCCCAGGTTCGTCAGGGAGCAGGCGCCGGACGCGCTGCTCGCGCACTTCGTGCACATCCCGTGGCCCCAGACCGACTACTGGCACGTGCTGCCCGACCGGATCCGCCGCGAGATCCACGCGGGCGTGCTCGCAAACGACGTCGTCGGGTTCCACACGCGCCAATGGGGGCTGAACTTCATGCGGGCGGCGACCGACCTCGCCGGAGCCGAGGCGGACTTCGCCGACGGCGTCGTCATGCGCGACGGCCGGACGTCGCTCGTCACGGTGCACCCGATCTCGGTCGACCCCTCCGAGTTCGATGAGCTCGCGTCGAGCGACGCGGTGCTCGAGGCCGAGCGCGAGCTGATCGCGCGCCGGCCGGAGAAGCTCGTCCTGCGGGTCGACCGCACCGATCCGTCGAAGAACATCGTCCGGGGCTTCCGCGCCTTCGAGCTCTACCTGGACGCGCACCCGGAGATGCACCGCCGCGTCGGGATGCTCGCGATGCTCGACCCGTCACGGCAGGAGATCCCCGAGTACGCCGAGTACCTGGGCGCGATCCAGCGGGAGGCGCGGCGCGTGAACGACCGCTTCCAGCAGGAGGGCTGGATACCGATCGACCTCATGATCCAGGACAACTTCGTCTCTTCGGTCGCGGCGTACAAACAGTTCGACGCGTTGTTCGTGAACGCCATCTTCGACGGCATGAACCTCGTCGCGAAGGAGGCGCCGCTCGTCAATGAGCACGACGGCGTCCTGATCCTGTCCGAGAACGCGGGCGCGCACGCCGAGCTCGGCGAGTGGGCGCTGAGCGTCAACCCGTTCGACGTCGCCGGCCAGGCGGAAGCGATCCACCGCGCGTTGACGATGCCCACGGGCGAGCGCCGGGAACGCCTCGAGTCGATCCGCGCGCACGTGCGCGAGCACGACGTCGCAGAATGGATCGCGGCGCAGCTCGAGGATCTCGACCGCTGCCGCGCGAGCGTCTAGGGCTCGAGCCCGTACTTCTCGACGACCAGGTACCTGTCGCGGCGGTCGACGATCCGCTCCACGTCGACCTTCTCGTGCCCGGGCTTGACGAAGAACCGGTCGTCGCGCGCGCGAATCTCCTGGTAGTCGTCCAGCGGGATCCTCACCTTCTCGAAGCAGCTCTCGTCGCCGCATTCGCACACCCATTCCGGATCCGACCCGGTCTGGAAGCCCCTGTGCATCTGCGCGACGCGCTCGTTCACCTCGCGGAAGAGTTTCTCGTTCTCCTCGATGCGTGTTGTCCGGTCCATCCCCCGGGTCGATCTTATCCCCGCAGGACTAGGATCTCCGGGTGGTCAGCCACGCGCATGCCGAGGAGCTGCGGTCGGTCGACCCGGCCACGCTCGAGGAGGTCGGCTCGGTGGCGGTCTCGCCGCCGGAAGCCGTCGCCGAGGCTGTCTCCGAGGGGAGGCTCGCGGGCGAGCGCTGGGCGCAGTCGACCTTCGACGAGCGGCGTGCGCTGCTCGGTGCGCTGGCGCAGGAGGTGCTTTCGCGCGCCGACCACCTTGCGGCGACCGTGACCGCCGAGAGCGGGAAGCCGCTCGTCGAGTCGTACACCGCCGAGTTGTTCGTCGCGCTCGACAACATCGTCTGGGCGGCGGAGAACGCGGAGCGCGTCCTGCGACCGGAGCGACTGCGCTTCCCGCAGCCGCATCTGCGCCACAAGCGCGGCTGGCTGCTCTACGAGCCGCTGGGTGCAATCGCGGTCATCTCGCCCTGGAACTTCCCGCTCGGCATCCCGCTCACCCAGGCGGCCTTCGCCGTCGCGGCGGGCAACGCGGTCGTGCTGAAGCCGTCCGAGCTGACGCCACTGACGGGCGGCTGGGTCGAGCGGCTCTTCCGCGAAGCCGGGGCGCCGGAAGGGCTCGTGCGGGTCGTGTATGGGCGAGCGGAGACCGGAGAGACCCTCGTGCGCGCACCGGGCATCGCCAAGATCGTCTTCACCGGCTCGGGCGAGGTCGGCCGGGTCGTCGCGGCGGCGGCCGGAGAGCGGCTGCGGCCGGTGACGCTCGAGCTCGGCGGCAAGGACCCGATGCTCGTCTTCGAGGACGCCGACCTCGACCGCGCGGTCGCCGGCGCTCTCTGGGGCTCGTTCTCGAACTGCGGCCAGGTCTGCTCGGCGGTCGAGCGCATCTACGTGGCGCAGCCGCTGTACGACGCGTTCGTGGAAGAGCTAGTGCGGCGGTCGCGCGAGTTGAAGCTCGGGCGTGGTTTCGAGCTCGACACCGAACTCGGGCCACTGATCCGCGAGGACCGGCGCGCGCACGTCGAGGAGCTCGTCTCGGACGCCGTCTCGCGCGGCGCGGAGCTGCGCACGGGCGGGAGCCCCGCGGCCGTCGACCTGCCCGGCTGGTTCTACGAGCCGACCGTCCTCACCGGCGTCGAGCGTGAGGCGCGCATCGAACGGGAGGAGATCTTCGGGCCGGTCGTCACGGTCGCGCCGTTCCGCGACGAGGCCGAGGCGGTGCGGCTTGCGAACGGCTCGTCCTTCGGCCTCGGCGCGAGCGTCTGGACGCGGGACCTCGGGCGCGCGCAGCGGGTCGCGCAACGGCTCGACGCCGGCTCGGTCTGGACGAACGACGTCCAGTACTCGTTCGGCACGGGGCAAGCCGCCTGGGGCGGCGTCAAGTCTTCGGGCTTCGGCCGCACCCATTCGAAGCACGGCCTCTACGAGCTTTCGCGCGTGAAGTACGCCGACCTCGACCGCGGCCGGGTGCCCGTGCCGTGGTGGTACCCCTACGACCGCAGCGCCGTCGACGGCTTCGCCGGGGTGCTCGAGCTGCTCTACGGCGAGGGCTGGGCGCGCAAGCTCGGCAAGGCGTGGCAGCACCGGCGCGGGCTCGTGCGGCTCGGACGGCGATACCTTTCGGGGCGATGAGCGAGCTTTCGCACGTGGACGAGGCCGGCGAGGTCCGGATGGTGGACGTCGGCGGCAAGCCGCTGTCCCGCCGCCGCGCCGTGGCGCGAGCAGTCGTCCGCGTCGCGCCCGAGACGGCGTCACAGCTCTCGGCGCTGCCGAAGGGGGACGCGCTGGCGACCGCGAAGCTCGCCGGGATCATGGCCGCCAAGCGGACGAGCGACTTGATCCCGCTCTGCCACCCGCTGCCGCTGACCCACGTCGCGGTGGAGGTCGAGGTCCGAGTCGAAGAGGTCGAGATCACGGCGTCGGCCGAGACCACCGCGCAGACGGGCGTCGAGATGGAGGCGCTCGTCGCGGCCTCGGTCGCGGCGCTGACGATCTACGACATGGCGAAGGCGATCGACCAGGCGATGGAGATCGGCGAGGTGCGGCTGCTGGAGAAGACGAAGTCGTGAGGGCGGCCGTTCTGACCGTCTCCGACGGCGTGTCCGAGGGCTCGCGCGAGGACGAGAGCGGCGAGCTGCTCGGATCGCTTCTCGCCGGCGAGGGGTACGAGGTCGAGCGGCGCGTCGTCCCGGACGAGCGCGAGGCGATCGCGGAGGCCATCGCCGAGCTCGCCGAGGACTCCGCGGTCGTGCTGACGACCGGAGGCACCGGGTTCGGGCCACGGGACGTCACTCCCGAGGCGACGGGCGACGTGCTCGAGCGGCTGGCGCCCGGGATCGCCGAGGCTCTGCGGGCGGACTCGCTGACGAAGACGCCGCACGCGCTCCTTTCGCGCGGCCTGGCCGGCGTGCGGGGGCGAGCGCTGGTCGTGAACCTGCCGGGCTCCCCCGGCGGCTGCCGTGACGGCTTCGCGGTCCTGCGCCCGGCGCTGAAGCACGCGGTCGAGCTGCTTGCCGGCGAGCCCACTGGCCACAAGCAGACATGACCGCGATCGCCTACCCGGTCCGCTTCGCGCGGCTCGTCAAGTTCGAGCACACGGTCTTCGCTCTGCCGTTCGCCTACGTCGGCGCGTTCCTCGCCGTCGACGCGGTGCCCTCGGCGCACGACCTGCTCTGGATCACGGTCGCGATGGTCGGCGCGCGCTCGCTGGCGATGGGCCTGAACCGGCTGATCGACGCGGGGCTCGACGCCCGGAACCCGCGCACGGCGGGCCGCGAGCTGCCCTCCGGGCTGCTCTCGCCGGCGGCGGTCGGCCTCTTCTGCCTGGCCTCGCTCGCGGTCTTCCTCGTCGCCGTCTTCCAGCTCGACCCGCTCGTGCACTGGCTCTGGCCGATCCCCGTCGCTGGGTTCGTGATCTATCCGTATCTGAAGCGCTGGACCTGGCTCTGCCATCTCTGGCTCGGAGCGGTCGACGGTCTTGCGCCGATCGGCGCGTGGGCGGCCATCACGGGAACGATCCCGTGGCCGGCCTGGGCGCTCGGCGGCGCGGTCGCGCTCTGGGTCGCGGGCTTCGACCTCTTCTATGCGCTGCTCGACGTCGAGGTCGACCGTCGCGAAGGCCTGCAGTCGGTGCCGGTGCGGTTCGGCGAACGCGGCACCTTCCTCGGCGCGCGGCTCTTCCACCTCGGCACGGTCGTGTTGCTGGTCGCCGCCGGCCTCGGTCTGACCGTCAACGTCTGGTACTGGCTCGGCGTCGCCGCGGTCGCAGGCCTGCTTGCGTACGAGCACTCACTCGTCCGGCCGGGCGACCTGCGCCGGCTCGACACCGCGTTCTTCACGATGAACGGGGTCATCTCGGTCACGTTCTTCGCGTTCGTGCTCGTGGACTGCCTCGTCTGATGCGCGCTGTCTTCGTCTCCGCGCTGCTCGTTGCAGCCGCCGTTGCCGCCGGTGTCGCGTCGGGAGTGCGATCGGCCGCTCCGCTCGTGCGGGAATGGCCGATCACCTACACCGCGCACGATGGGCGCCAGCGTGAGGCGTACGTGCTCCTGCCCGCGTGGTACGGGCCGCGCCACGACCCACCGCTGCCGCTCGTCGTCTCGCCGCACGGCCGTGGGGTCGACGGCCAGGCCAACGCAAGGCTCTGGGGCGACCTGCCCGGCCGCGACTCGATCGCCGTCGTCAATCCGGACGGCGAGGGCCGGCGCCTCCCGCTCTACTCGTGGGGCTACGCGGGCCAGGTGGACGATCTCGCGAGGATGCCGGCCGTCGTCCAGGAGGCTCTGCCGTGGCTGCGGATCAAGCCGGACGCGGTGTACGGCGTAGGCGCCAGCATGGGTGGCCAGGAGCTCCTGCTGCTCCTGGCGCGGCATCCGCACCTGCTCGAGGCCGCCGCCGTGGTCGACGCACCGACCGATCTGGCGCAGCAGTACCGGAAGTTCGCCTCGCTTCCGTGCAACGCCGGGTGCCGCAAGCGCTGGCAGGGGCCGATCGGCCGCGGTCTCCAACAGCTGGCGCGGATCGAGGTCGGCGGGACCCCCGAACAGGACCCTGCCGCATATGCGGAACGCAGCCCCGCGCACTTCGCCCGCGCGATCGCCCGCACCGGTGCGCCGCTAGGGGTCTGGTGGAGCCGCGCCGACCGCGTGACCGGAGCCGACGGAGGGTTCGTGCGAGCGCTCGCACGCGCGCACCCGCGCGCCCCGGTAATGCACATCGCGGGCCGCTGGACGCATGACCGCGGTTTCCGTCTCAACCTTCCCCGAGCGCTGGCGTGGCTCCGCCTCGGATGATCGTCGCGAAGGAGCTCGAGAAGCGCTACGGCGAGAAGCTCGTCCTGCGCGGGCTCGACTTCGAGCTCGAGCGTGGCGGCTTCCTCGTCGTCACCGGCCCGAACGGCTCGGGGAAGACGACGCTGCTGCGGCTCTGCGCGGGGCTGGCCATTCCCAGCGGCGGCACGTTGGAGATCGAGCCAGAGCGCGGAGGGATCGGCTTCCTCGGGCACGAGCCGCTCGTCTACCGGGAGCTGACGGCGCTCGAGAACCTCGACCTCTACGGCCGGCTCTACCGCGTGCCCGAGCGGCGTGAGCGGATCGGGATGCTGCTCGAGCGGTTCGGCCTCTGGGACTCGC
>Ga0207683_10001009_pt1 | contig 25708 bp, 25 predicted proteins | sample KBSM73metaG_FD_184333 | JGI IMG/M metagenome (GOLD analysis project Ga0207683, IMG submission 184333) | Miscanthus rhizosphere microbial communities from Kellogg Biological Station, Michigan, USA - KBS M7-3 metaG (SPAdes) (version 2) | ecosystem: Host-associated > Plants > Roots > Rhizosphere >... | reverse complement strand
CGGATGTGTTGCTGCGAACAACGCCGCTGTTGCGAACGCGCCATCGACGGCGATGAGGACCGCTTCGCGACTCCCTAGATCGTCCAACACCGCGGTGATGCTGTCGGCCCATTGCTCCAAGGTCGGCAGCTTGTCCGGCGTGACGGGATCGGACGCTCCGGTGCCCGGCTGATCGAAGAAGATCAGTCGACCGAGCGATGTCATCGCCTCGACCCAGCCTTGAAGGAACGGGAACTCCGGAAGGACCTCACAGTTCGTGAACCAGTTAGAGACCAACACGAGGTCGCGAGGACCTTCACGGGACGCGCGATAGGCGACGCGCAAGTCCCCGTTCAGCGCATAGCGCGTCTCCGAGAACATTGCGGAAGTGTAAGCCGACGAGCGGGCCGAGTTTCCGGTGTCAGGCAACCAGCCCCAACAAAGTGTTCTTCGCGAAGTCGGTACCATCACCTGCTCAAGACTTTTTGCGGCTGGTTCGATGAGCAGCTGCCCGACGGCACGGTGATCTGGACCAGCCCCAGCGGGCAGACGTATACCACCTATCCGGGTAGCCGGCTGCTGTTCCCGACATTGTGCAAGCCCACCGCGCCCGTCAGCGCGCCTGCCAACGTACCTCGCGCCCAACCGAACCGTGGCCTGAAGATGCCGCGGCGCAAGAGCACCCGAGCACAAGACCGCGCCAAACGCGTCGACGCCGAACGAGCGCGCAACCGGGAACTGCGCGAGAATCCCGGAAATGATTGCGACGATGGCTATTTCCCATCCCGACCGCCGCCCCCAGGCGACAACGACCCGCCGCCGTTTTGACAACCCGCCCTACGTAGAGGCGACGGCAAACAGGCGCCACTGGCCGGGCACGCCCTTGAGCTCGTGAGCGCCGCGCTCCTCGAACTCGAGCCCTGACCCGATCACCAAGTCGCGCAGCGTGCTGGACACCAGCACCTCCTTCGCCCCTGCCAGTGCGCTCACTCGCGCGCCGATGTGCACAGCGATTCCGCCGATGTCGTCGCCGCGGACCTCGCATTCGCCGGTGTGTAAACCGGCGCGCACCTCGATGCCGAGCGCCTGCACCGCATCGCGAATTGCCATGGCGCATCGGATCGCACGCTGCGGACCGTCGAACATCGCGAGGAACCCGTCCCCGGCTGTGCTCACCTCGCGACCCCGAAACCGCGCCAGCTGCGACCGGACGACGGCGTCGTGCGCATCGAGCAACGCGCGCCAGTCCCGGTCACCCATCTCCGCGGCCCGGCGCGTCGAGTCCACGATGTCGGTGAACAGCACCGTGGCGAGAACCCGATCATCGACGACGTCGGGCTGCTCGCCAGTAAGGAATTGGGCGATCTCCTGGAAGGACTCGCGCCACGGCTCAACGAAGTGATACACGTTGCGCCCCGGCAGTTCAACGTAATTGGCCCCCGGTATGCGGTCAACGATGTATCTGGGCGTCCGAGCCGGGACGAACTGATTGTCGGCGTGGTGAAGGACGAGAGTCGGCACGCGGATCGTCGGCAGCACGGGCCGCACGTCCAACTCCAAAAAGAGGGGGAACAGGAGGCCAACGGTCCGTGGGCTCGCCGACAGGCGTTCATGTCGCGCCCACGTGGCCCGGATTTCCTCATTCCACGGCATATCGGGATTGAGCACATGTTCGAACTCCCCCGTTCCCCACACGGCGACCATGGCGGCGGAGATTTCTTCGGCGATGGGCCCGTCTTCATTCGTTTGCTCGGCGTACGGAACGGCCCATCCCTCAAGCACGACGAGCGCGGTGGTGCGGGACGGATATGTCGCGGCGAAGAGCGCCGCCGTCGGGAATGCGCCAGGCCACGTGACCAGCGCGGCGCCGGGGCTTCCGATAGCGTCGAGCACCGCAGTGATGCTGTCGGCCCATTGCTCCAAGGTCGGCATCGCGCCTGGCTCGACTGGATCAGATGCGCCCGTGCCTGGCTGGTCGAAAAAAATGAGCCGACCGAGCGATGTCATCGCCTCCACCCACCCTTGTACGGAGGGCAACTCCGGAAAAAGCTCACAGGTGTTGAGCCAATTCGAAACGAACACGATGTCGCGAGCACCAGGGGGTGACGCGCGGTAGGCGACGCGCAAGTCCCCGTTCATCGCGTAGCGCGTCTCCGAGAGCATCGCCGAAGTCTAAAGCGAGCAGCAGGTCAAGCGGTGCGTATCGGCAGCGTTTACGCTGCTCACAAGCGTTCCCTTGAAGTGTTCTTTAGCAATTCGATGCCATCACACGCTGAATACCTACACGGCGCAGACCGTCTCGCTGCTCATGTCGAGGCGACGGCGAAGAGGCGCCATTCACCCGGCACACCCTTGAGTTGGTGAGCGCCACGGTCCTCGAATTCGAGCCCTGAGCCGATCACCAGGTCGTGCAGCGTGCTGGACACGAGCACGTCGTTCGGCCCGGCCAGGGCGCTCACGCGCGCTCCGATGTGCACGCCGATCCCGCCGATGTCATCGCCGCGCACCTCACACTCGCCGGTGTGCAACCCGGCGCGCACTTCGATGCCCAGCGCCTGCACCGAAATTCCGAATGATGATTTTTCGGGAACGGCCTCCGATGACTAGGCCGACCGCTACCGAGCTTCTCGAAACTCCGGGCGCGCTCCTCACCCGAACCCACCTGCGCGAGCTCGGCCTCGAGCGCCGCGCCGTCGATGCCGTCTTTCGCGCCTGCCCTGTGATCCAGCTTCCCGGCTATGCGCGCCCGCTCGTTCGCGTCGAGGACTTCCACCGGCTAGTCGAGGAGTCGAGCTACGGGGACGATCGCGTCCGGCCTTGCTTGTGAATCTCGCTTGCGAGGTACACCTCCGCCAGTTGGCATGTCCCGGCGGTGTAGTCAGCGCCTAGCTCAGCCGCCTCTGGCGCCCAGGTGTGGTGCGAACCGACCCACGCCACGAAGAAGAGTCGACCGAGCATCACAAAGGTGGGGAGTTCCGCCTCGTCCTCGTGCGAGAGTGGAGCAACAGATCGGTATCCGTCGACCCACGCCTCTTGCATGGCGGGCAACTTCGGGTGGTGCTCGATCATGCTCACGGCCGTCGCCCAATCGTTCATGTACCACGAGTCGCCGCAGTCATCGAAATCGATCACGAACATCCGCTCGCCATCGAGGAGCAAGTTTGCGAGGCGCAGGTCGTTGTGGGTCAGCCCGAACCGATCCCGCCCTCGTCCGTAGGCCACGAGACGGTGGCGGATCGTCTCTTCCAGGCGCGACAAGAGCTCGAGTTCCTCACGCCCCACACCGAGCCCGTCCTGCCAGCGTCCCGCCCGACCCTGGGGGCCGATGAACTGATCGCAGTCCCAGGTGAGACGCGTGAAGCCCGGAGGCCGACGCCATGAACGCGCGTGTCCATGGAGGCTGGCGCAGATCGCGCCCAGACGACGAAACGATGCGATGTCCTCAGCGTCAGGTGTAGTTCCGTCTAGCCACTCGAACAAGACCGCCTTTCGTTCGGCATGACCCTCATCCCGAATCGATACGACACGGCTCCCGTCGCGAGCAGCGACCGGGCAAGCAGTCTCGACGGTTCCCGCCTCACGGAGAGCGTCTATCCACGCAAGCTCGGATTCGATCGCCTCAACTGACTGATAGCCGAGTCGATGGACACGCAGCGCGTAGCGCCTGCCGCTCCCCGGGTCGGTGACTCTGTATGTGGTGTTCTCCGAGACGTTGATCCGCTCGACTTGAGCCTGTGGCGACAGGTCGTAGAGGCGGATCGCTCCCGCTGCCAGCCGGTCAGTCGCCTCTGGCGGCTCTTCATACTCCATTTGCCGCTCGCGATTATGGGTCACTTGTCGCGTCTCCGAGAACACGGCGGAAGTCTAAGCCGAGCAGCGGGCCGAGCGGTGGGCATCGGCAGCGTTTATGCTGCTCACGAGGATTCTTTAGAGTGTCTTTTGGCCAGTCGCCACCACCACCTGCTCAAGACCTTCTGCGGCTGGTTCGATGAGCAGCTGCCCGACGGCATCGTGATCTGGACCGCACCCACCCTCGGCGCTGCGACGCAGGGCTTGGCCGGGCGAGCCGAGGTGCGGCATGGTGTGCCGGTGAACACGTTTCGGGCGTTCGTAGGCCGTTATGAGCTGGTGATCTTCTTCGCACTCTCGTATCTGATCGCCTGGTCAACGCTGCCGTTTGGGACTTTTTTGGCCATTGCGCCACTCGTGTCGGCGATCGTCGTCGTCTTGATCGCCGAGGGCTTGCCGGGGCTGGCTAGGCTGGGTCGGCGCGTCATTCGGTGGCGGGTGAACTGGATCTGGTACGCGGCCGCAATCGGTCTGCCGCTGCTGGTCCACCTCGTGGCTATCTGTCTGAACATGGCGGCAGGCGCACCAGCCCCGTCGCTGACCCAGTTCCAGCCGTGGTACGCGGTGCTGTTGCTATTCGGCCTCCGGATGGTGAATCCCCTGGACGGTCCGCTTGGGGAGGAGCCCGGGTGGCGCGGCTTCGCTCAGCCGCGGCTCCAATCCCAGTGGTCACCCTTGGCGTCGACCACCCTGCTCGGGGTGTTGATCACCGGCTGGCATCTGCCACTGGTCTTGATGCCGCGGTTCGACCTCGGCCCGCCAGACCTCGCGTCGACTGTGGCGGTCACCTTCTGGTATGCCTGGTTGTTCAACCGGACTGGCGGCAGCGTGCTGCTGACGCTCATCGCTCACGTGACCGAGGGCTGCATCAACATCCAGAGCCTCTGGCCGGCCGGAGCCGATGCCGACCGCGAGGTCTGGACCTATTTGATGGCCTGGACACTGCTCGCCGTAGCCCTGTTGATCTTCGATCGGAAGTTCTGGCGTACGGCACCGGCGTCGGCAATCGACCCCCTACCAGGCCGAGTGCAGCAAGGGCCAGCACCCTGAAGCTCAGCAAGAGCACATACTCCAACAGCTGACCACCATCCCGCTGGCGTTCTGCTGCCGAGGACCGACACCGGTGGCCAGAGCAATCGAGTCCCTTGCTGACAGCAACTCCGCGACGGCTCCTCCTTGCGTGAGGGGCCGTTTTGGTGTGTCTAGGGCGACGGCGTGCCGACAATGCCGGCCTCACCGGCCTCACTGGCCACCCCAAAATAGCGGTGGCATCACCCGTACTTTCCTCAGCGGGCAGACCTACACCACCTCTCCCGGCAGCAGGTTGCTGTTTCCCGCCCTGTGCAAACCCACCGCGCCCGTCAGTGCACCGGCCAATGGACCTCGCGACCAACCGAGTCGCGGCCTGATGATGCCGCGGCGCACGATCACCCGAGCACAAGACCGCGCCACACGCATCGACGCCGAACGCGCGCGCAATCGGGAACTGCGCGAGCATCCCGGAAATGATTGCGACGACGCCTATTTCCCATTACCTCGACCCCCAGGGCACGACGACCCGCCGCCGTTTTGACGGCAGTCCCTAGTACAGCGAATCGGCGCTACAACCAAAGGTGGGCATGCAGGCCGGTATCACTGTGAGTGGTAATCGGCGGGGTCGACACAGGCGTCGAACCTGAAGTGTCTGTGTCGAAAACACTAACTCTCTAATGCTTTTGCGCAGCCCGCGAGGATCGCGCGGAAGGTAAGCAAGCGGATCAGCGGCAATGTGAGTAGCTCGACCACCTTGCCGCCCGCGCGAGCCGGAAGCGTGTAGTCGCTCACCCAATCGACAAGCGTGCCGTCGCCCGACGGAGTGCACATGAGCACGCCGCCATCGTGTTGCGAGGGTGGGAACGAGCCGACGACGATATATGAGTAGCTCCGGGGCGCGTCGTAGGCCGTGATCTGTTCGTGAGCCCAGAAGCCAATCCCGGTCAGTTCCCGCACCGCTCCGACGTCGGGACCCGACGAGTCCTTAGCCCAACCGGCCTTGCGAAACAGAGGAGAGACGGTCAGGTTGACCGGGTCAAGCAGCCAGTCAAAGACCCGTTCTGGCGATGCTGCGATCGTCCGCTCCACGTGAATCTGGCCCATGAAAGTTTCCGCCTTTGCGGTGCTGGCGTCCCGGGGACACGCTAGTCGCCGCCCAGCTTCGTGAAGGAAAATTCATAGCAAGGTATCACCATCGGACGAAGTCCTCGCTCCCTAAACAGTCCTTCGGCCATTCGCTGCCATCAGGTGTACAAGCACTTACGGTAGGCAAAATGAGTTTCGCCGAAACCCACCGCTACTGAGAGGCGACAGCGAAGAGATGCCACTGGCCGGGCACGCCCTTGAGCTCGTAAGTGCCGCGGGCGCCTCTCAAGGGTTCAGCAATCGCGGGCCCCGACGCGCTCGAACGGTGGCGACGCTTCCTGCCAGCTCTGTGTCACGCGGCAACGGACTTGCTGCGACGACTAGAAAAGACGTCCCAGCCTGGTGAGATTCAGCGGCACACCGGCGACGCTGAGCTGATTGAGGATGTCCTCCAAGCGTTTTCGCGGAATATCTATCCGCCATTCCGGAAGCGTCCCCGACAGGCGCACCACGCCTGGCGCAAAGCTGATGGCGGTCAACGTAAGCCCGTGCGGAAGTTCGGGCAGCCGCACCGGATAGGCGGGCGTGCGCGCAGGCAGCCTCCACTGCGACTGGCGGACGGCGAGACCGCGTGGCTTGAGCCACAACGTCGAGCCGTCGACGTGCACGTCAACCTCGACGTGACCCAGCAGCGGTCTCCTGGCCAGGCGCAATCGCGCGATTCCGTCGCCGCTGACCTCACCCGATAGCCGCGGCGCCGCCCACCGGAACACATCGTCCAGCACCGGCGCGGGCATCTCCAGCGTCAGCTCGACAGGAGCGGCCACCAGCACCGGCGGTGCGGTCGGCTTCATGTGCACGTTGTGCAACACCGCTGTCGCCCGGTCGAATCGATTGCCGTGCCAACAGATGTCGCGCGCCGCGAGCCGGACATCGTTGAGCTGGCCGACCGACAACCCTCGCACGTCAAGCCGGGAATCGAACTCGGTGACCGTCAGCGTGAGGTCGCCGTCGTCCAGCCGGACCGCGAGCCGTCGACCCACCACCAGCCGTCGTACCGTCATGAACAGCGTCCGGTAAGCCGCCGCCGCCCCGGAGCTGACCGGCGCGACCGCCGCCGACGACCACAGCGAGGTCAGCATGTCGATCGGTCGGAACGGGTCGAAGCGGCGCAGCGGACGAGACATACGTCCAGCATCCGTCATCCGCGCGACGGAGTGAAGCTGGTTAGCAATGCCCGCATCGACTTGCCGACGGCGTGCCGCGTCTCGACCGGATCCGGTGAGTTGGCGATCAGCATCGCGCCGCGGGTGAGCGCGCCAAGCAGCAGCCTGGTGGCGGTCTCGGGGTCCTCGACCGTGATCGTGCCCGCCTCCGCGGCGGCCGTCAGCGAATGCACGATCACCGCGTGCGCGTACTGCTCATCCAGTTCGGTGTAGCGAGCGAGGCCAAGCACCGCGGGCCCGTCGACGATCAGGATGCGCTGCATATCCGGCTGGAGCACGCCGTCGAGGAACGCCTCGAAGCCGCGAGCCAACTCGTCGATGCCGTCTGACGCGCCCTGTGCCGCCTTGGTTGACGCCGTCATCAGGTCGGTGTGCGCCTGCATGAACACAGCCTCGAAAAGCGCCGTCTTGGTGGGGAAGTGGTGATACAGCGCGCCTGTGGTGACGCGGGCCTCGCGTGCCAAGTCCTCGACAGAGGTCGCGCGGAATCCCTTTTCGCCGAACAGCCGGCGGCCGGCCGCGACCAACGCACCTCGCGTCTGCGCGACCTGTTCGGCGCGCAGCGACGCTGGCTGCCCGGCGGCATCCGACATCCATCTCTCCTCTTCGATACGCCCAGAATACCCTATTGACATAGCGACGTTATGTGAAATAGTTGCCCTATGACATCAGCCCCCGTACATCACACCGGGCCGGCAGAGGACACCCGTCACGCCTACGGCCCTACCCTCAACGCGCTGCGCGGCGCCGTGGTGCGAAGCGCCGACCTGTGGCGCCGCATCGACAGGCCGGACGCACCCGCGCCCGGCCTGATCTGGACCGCCGCGGAGACCGCGGCTCACGTGGTGGGTGACCTCCGTGACTACACCCAGGCACTGACACGTCACGCCAACGGCTATATGACGCATGCCAATCGGCCGACCGAATCGCCCTCGGCGCTCAGCGCCAAGGTCAATGCCCGCCACCTCGAAGAAGTGCCCGAGCGCAATCTGCACCGCCTTGCGGACATGCTCGAGGCCAGTGCCGACGCGTACCTGAACGCGGCGGCGGCTGCCGACCCGAGCGTCGCGATCGCCACACCGAACGGGTTGGTGATCAGCCCGGCCACGATGACCGCACTACTGCTGGGCGAGCAGCTCATCCACGGGCTCGACATCTCGCGATCGGCCAGGATTCCCTGGCCGATCGCCGCCGCCGACGCCTACCTGGTGATTCCGGGCGTGCTGAGCGTTGCGCCGCAATACGTGCGGCCCAATCGCGCGGCGGGCGTACACATCAGCTTCGAGCTGCGGATGCGCGGCGGCCCCAGCTACCGGCTGGCCGTCGATGACGGCACCGCTGAGGTCACCGAGGCAGGGAAGAAGGCGGACTGCGTCATCAACGCGGATCCGGTCGCCTTCCTCCTGTTGGGCTACGGCAGGATCTCGCAGCTCTCGCCGGTGCTGCGCGGGCAGCTGAGGCCCGGCGGCCGTAAGCCGTGGCTTGCGATGAAGTTCGGCACACTGCTGTCCAGCCCCTAGCACGTACAGTAGGGGGCGATGACTTCTGTCGTAATCGTCGGCAGCGGGTTCACCGGCTTCGAGTGCGCTCGTCACCTGGCCCGAAAGCTCCGGAAACACAACGCTTCAGTCGACATCTCAATCGTTTCGCCTGTCGACTACATGCTCTACACACCGCTGCTGCCCGACGTGGCAGGCGGCGTTGTCGACGCCCGCTTCGTCGCGATTCCGCTCGCCAACACGCTGCGGGGTGTGCAGTTGATCCGCGGCAGGGTCGACAGCGTGGACTTCGACAGGCACACGGTCACATTCACCGACCCCGAGGAGCGCGCCCGCAACCTGCCGTGGGATCGTCTCATCCTGACGCCTGGATCGGTGACCCGGCTGTTCAACGTGCCCGGTCTGGCGGAGCACGCCCGCGGGCTGAAGTCGACGGCCGAGGCGCTGTACCTGCGCGACCACGTGCTCGAGCAACTCGAACTGGCCGACGTCGACGACGATCCCGGCCGAAGGGCAGCGCGGCGGACGATCGTCGTCGTCGGCGCATCGTACTCGGGGACCGAACTGGTTCTTCAATTGCGGGCGCTTGCCGATTCCGCGGCCAAACAGCTGGATTTCACGCCTGCCGACGTCAAGTTCGTTCTGCTGGACCTGGCCGAACAAGTGATGCCCGAAGTGGGGGAGAAGCTGGGCGCGGCAGCGATGCGCGTGCTCATATCCCGTGGCATCGACGTCCGCCTCGGTGTCACGCTGAAGGAGGTCCACGCCGAACACGTTGTGCTCAGCGATGATTCGCTGATCCGCACTCGCACCGTGGCATGGGTGACCGGAGTGACCGGCGCTCCGCTGATCGAGGAGCTCGGCCTGCCGACCGAGAAGGGCCGGCTGAAGGTGCAGACCGATCTGCAGGTGCCCGGCCATCCTGGCGTGTTCTCCGCAGGCGATGCCGCCGCGGTGCCCGATGTCACCCAGCCTGGCAAGATCACCCCACCGACCGCACAGCACGCGATCCGTCAGGGAAAGGTGTTGGCGCACAACGTCGCCGCAAGCCTCGGCTACGGCAAGCCGAAGATCTACAAGCACCGCAACATGGGCTTGGTGGTCGACCTCGGACCCCGCCACTCCGTCGCCAACCCACTCAACGTCCAGTTGTCCGGGTTCCCGGCCAAGGCCGTCACCCGCGCGTACCACCTGTACGCGATCCCGCGGTTCGTCAACCGCTGGGCTGTGTCATTGGCCTACCTGACCGACGTGTTCTTCGACCGTTCGGTGGTGTCGATGGGGCTGGCGTCGGAGGAGGATGCAAAGTTCCACGCCAGCGAGGGCATCCCGATGCCGAAACCGGACTAGTTGCCCGCCGCGTACCGGCGCAGTTCGAGGTGGCTGCGCGCGCGCAGTCCCGGTGTCGCGCTGTCCGGCATGCCGAGCACCCGGATGCACGCGTCCGCAACGTGTTCCGGCAGTTTCGTTCGTTCCGTGCCCGGCCGTTTGGTCCACATATTGACGAGCGACTCGACCAATCGGAACGGCAGATCGGCGGCCGCCTCGTCGACGCCGGTCTCCGCGACGATGGCCTTGCTCAGCGTCAAATAGTGCAGCCGCAGCCGCTCCCGGTCCGACCAGAACGGCTCGAGACGCGCCCCGCGCAGTTCGGGCTGCAGATATAGCGCCCCGAGGTTCCAGCGTCCGTCCAGCAGTTGGCGGCCGTCGAAGAGGGCAAGGGCGTGCAGGTGCTCGGCCGCGCTCAGCGCAGGCTCGGTGCCGGCCAGGACATCGACGACCATCAGCGTCGGCGTCACGGTCTGACTGAGCAGGGCACAAAGGATGTCGTCTTTGGTCTTGAAATAGTGGTACAGCGAGGCCTGGCGGATACCGACGGCCCCGGCGATGGTGCGGGTCGATGTGCCTGTATAGCCGAGCGTGGTGAATAGTTCGCCTGCGGCATCGAGGATCTCGTCACGTGCGGTCGTGCCCGGCCGCCGCTGGGTCGTCAGCCGTGGGCGGCCCGCACGAGTGATCGACATCGTCCCATCGTGACCTACTGAACTGCGAAAACGCGTTTCTGTCACATGACAGAAACGCGCGACACGAATCGGTTACGCAGCGCCCGGGATTGGTTACGCCAGCGACACCCAACACCCCTGAGTGCCATGAAAACTGTCAAGTGACAGGCCGGGGGTGCTAGGAGCGTGGATGAGTAGTGCATTATCCGAGGCTGCGGAGCCGACGGATACGGCAGCCGACGCTGCGTGCGTGGCGGCGATCACCGATCTGCACGTCACGTTCCGCCGCAACGGCAGAGACGTGCACGCACTGCGCGGCGTGTCCCTCGACATCGCAACCGGCGAGATCCTCGGCCTGGTCGGCGAATCGGGATCAGGCAAGAGCGTCCTCGGGTTCACCATGCTCGGGCTGCTCCCGCAGGCGCGGGTCAGCGGCTCGGTGGAGGTCGCCGATACCGACATGGTGACCGGCGATGCCAAGACACTGCGCAAGGTCCGCCGCCTCGATCTCGGCGCCGTCTTCCAGGATCCGATGACATCGCTGAACCCGACCATGAGGATCGGCAAGCAGGTCGCCGAGGCCGCGGGCAGCGACGAGGAGGCGCTCAAGCTGCTCACCGCGGTCGGCATTCCTGACCCCAAGCGCCGGTTCCGGGCCTATCCGCACGAGCTTTCCGGTGGGCTTCGGCAGCGCGTGATGATCGCGATCGCGATCGCAGGTAACCCAGAGCTGATCATCGCCGACGAGCCGACCACCGCCCTCGACGTCACCGTGCAGGCGCAGGTGCTTCGGCTGCTGCTGCGACTGCGCGACGAGATCGGTTGCAGCATCATGTTCATCACCCACGACCTCGGGGTCGCGGCCCAGATCTCGGACCGCATCGCAGTGCTCTACGCGGGCCGCATCGCCGAGATCGGGCCGACCGCAGACGTTCTCAACCAGCCTGCTCATCCCTACACTCATGGCCTGCTGCGATCCCGGCTGACCCTGGACACCGCCAGGCACCGCAAGCTCGCCGCGCTCGCAGGGTCGGTGCCCAGCCCGGTGACCCCGCTGCCGGGGTGTGCGTTCGCCCCTCGCTGTGTGCTGGCCACCCTGGCGTGTGAGGCAACGCCTCCCGACCCGACTACGATCGCGCCGGGCCGTGTCAGCGCCTGCATCGTGCCGTTCGAAACGGTGTCCACTGAACTCGGCTCGCGCCTGACGACCACCACCGAGGACATCGAGCCGGAGACTGCGCCCGCCGAATCCTCCGAGCCGCGCGCGGTGGTGCTGAAGGACGGGGTCAAGGCCTTCGGCAAACTTCAAGCGCTGCGCGGCATTTCGCTGACCGTCGCCGACGGCGAATCCGTCGCGCTGGTCGGCGAGAGCGGATCGGGAAAGTCCACGCTGCTGCGGGTCATCGCAGGCCTGGAGAAACCGACTTCCGGCACTATCGAGCTCGCGGGTGGCCAGCGGCCGCAGATGGTGTTCCAGGATGCGGGCGCATCGCTGACGCCGTGGCTGTCGGTCGGTGAACTGATCTCCGAGAGGCTGCGACGAAACGGCATGTCCCGTAGCCAAAGACAGGACGCGGTCGCCGAGGTGCTTGAGCGTGTCGGCCTGCCGCTGGACATCGCGAAAGCGCGGGCGGGTCAACTATCCGGTGGTCAACGTCAGCGGGTGTCGCTGGCGCGTGCGACCGTGGTGCCGCCCTCGGTGCTGCTGTGCGACGAGCCCACGAGCGCCCTCGACGTCTCTCTGGCAGCTTCGGTTCTCAACCTCATCGGCGATCTTCGCCGCACGCTGGACATGTCCGTGGTGTTCGTGACGCACGACCTCTCGGTCGCGCGCGTCGTCGCGGACCGCATCGCGGTGATGTACCTCGGACGCATCGTCGAGATCGGGCCCGCCGACGACGTCATCAACGATCCGGTGCACCCGTACACCAGGGCGCTGGTCGACTCGATCCCCGACCTCGGCCGCGAATCGCGGGTGCTGCCAGGCGAACCCGCCAGCCCACTGTCGCCGCCGACCGGCTGCTCGTTCCACCCACGCTGCCCGATCGCCATCGACACGTGCTCCGACGGCCAACTCGACGTTCGGCTCGAGGGCGCCCCGGGCAGTCCACATCAGATCGCCTGCATCGAGCGGAAGGTGAGCTGAGATGGCCATCGCACTGCCGGCAGGCACGCTGGCGCGGAGCCGGGTCCGCCTGCTGTCGCTGCCGAAATCCCCACCGATGCTGACGAATTGGGCCGCCGTGAGCCTGGTTCTCATCGTCACGCTCGTGGCGGTTGCGGTGCCGGTCATCTCGCCTCACGATCCGTTGGTGCCCGCAGGCATGCCGCTACAGGCTCCCGGTAAGGGCGGCTTTCTTCTCGGCACGGACGCGATCGGCCGCGACATCTTGAGCCGGGTGCTCTTCGGCGTGCGCGCAAGCTGGTTCGCCGCGCTGGTCGTCGTCGCCGTCGGGTTGCTGATCGGGGGACTGGTCGGGCTCATCGCCGGTGCCGCAGGCGGGTGGATCGACAGCCTGTTGATGCGGATCACCGACGCCTTCCTCTCGCTGCCCGCCCCCGTGCTGGCCATCGCCGTCGTCGCCGCCCTCGGACCCGGATTCGTGCACACGCTGATCGCGGTGTCGATCGTCTGGTGGCCGTTCTACGCGAGACTGGTGCGAGGCGAAGTGGCCCGCCTCGCCGCCCGCCCGCACATCGAGGCGGCGCGGCTCGCCGGAGTGGGCCCAATTCGATTGGCCACCAGGCATCTGCTTCCCGGCGCGGTGCCCAACGCGTTGGTGGCCGCCAGCCTCGACATCGGCAACCTGATCCTCACGCTGGCGGCGCTGTCCTTCCTCGGCCTCGGCCAGGCCGCGCCCGCCCCCGAGCTAGGGGCCGACACTGCCCGGAACCTGACGTATTTCCTTCAACAGTGGTGGGTCCCGGTCATGCCCGGTCTCGCGGTCCTTGTCCTCGCCCTCGCCGCCAACCTCTCAGGTGACGGCCTGCGCAACCTGATGAAGACGAGCTAGGTGCCAGTCATGCGGAAGTTCATCTTGTACCGGGTGGCGGCGATGGTCGCGATCCTCATCGCGCTGACCGCGGTGATGTTTGTGCTGCAGCACATTTCGCCGTTGGATCCAGTCAAGGCACAGCTCGGCGCGAACGCTTCGGCCGAAGCCGTCGTGGCCCGCAGACACGCCCTCGGGCTCGACCAGCCCATGATCAACCAGTTCTGGAACTACCTGACCGCGGCGGTTCACGGAGACCTGGGCCAGTCGTATCGCACCCGGCACCCCGTGAGCAGCGACCTCGGTGATTTCTTCCCTGCGACACTGGAATTGGCCTTCTACGGGCTTGGCATTGCGCTGATCCTGGCCGCGCTGTTGGCCTTCGGCACGACGCTGAAATGGCCCGGCGCGGGCGTACTGCGCGCAGTGCTCTTCACGGGTGCGTCGGCGCCGATGTTTCTGCTCGGGATCCTCGGGCTGATCGTCTTCTATCAGAAGTTGGGCTGGGTGCCCGCGAACGGCCGCATCAGCGTGGCGAATCCGCCGACAGGACCGACGGGGTTGCTGACGGTCGACGGGCTGCTGGCCGGTCGATTCGACGTCGTCACGGACGCATTACATCACCTCATCCTTCCTGCGGTGGTGATCGCCCTCGGTCCCGCGGTGGCGATCGGACGGGTCCTGCGTTCGAGTTTGCTCGCCGATTCCGACAGCGACTACGCGAGAACGGCTCGGGCCAAAGGACTTTCCGAAGGCCGGATCATGGTCGGTCACGTTCTGCGCAACTGCGTCGGCGGCGCGTTGTCGATGACAGGCCTTCAGGTCGGCTTGATGTTCTCCGGCGTGCTGGTCATCGAGCAGGTCTTCGGCTGGCCCGGCATCGGGCAGTACATCGCGCAGAGCATCCCGGTGGCCGACTTTCCCGCGATCGCGGGTGTCACCTTGATGCTCGGCATGCTCTACGTCGCCATCAATACAGCGGTCGACCTGCTGCAGGCGGCGGCCGATCCACGAATAGCGGTAGGAGGAGGGTAGGTGCCAATACAGCCACTCATTGTGGGCAACCCCGTGCTGGTTGTCGTCGACATCCAACAGGGCGGCGGAATGCCCGTGGCAGACGTGGGAATTCCCCATATGCCCGGACACGCCGAGCGCGTCGAGCGGGCCGAGAAGCTGGTCGCGGCGGCGCGCGCAGCCGACGTGCCGGTGGTGTTCTTCCAGGAAGTGCACCGGCCCAGCGGGGTGGACTTCGGACGTGAACTGGACGGCACCGAAGGCGTGCACTGCGTCGAAGGCCAGCCCGGCACCGACCTCGAGCCGTCACTGCGGCCGCTACCCGACGAGTTTCACATCGTCAAGCGGCGCTACTCGGGTTTCATCGGAACGGATTTCGACATCGTTCTGCGCGGGCTGCGGGCCTCGACTCTGATCCTGATCGGCGGTTTGACCGACGTCTGCGTGCACTACACGTTCGCGGACGCGCATCAGCGCGACTACTACGTCCGCGTCGTCACCGATTGTGTCGGCGGGTCATCGCAATACCTGCACGACGCGGCGCTCGCAGCCATGGAGTACCTGCAGACCGGCGCACAGCGCACCACCGACGAGATCCTCGCCGCGTTCGTGGAGCTCGAACAACCCGTCCTCGAAGGAGCAACACGATGAGCAACCGATTGAAAGCCAGCCTGAAAACTGTTGCCGCAGCGGGCGCCGTCGCGATGCTGACCCTGGCGGGTTGCAGTAGTTCGGATTCGGGCGGTGGCACCCCGAACGCGGCGCCGACGGACAAGGTGTTGCACCTGTCGTTCCTGCAGGACCCCGGTCAGCCGCCGGACCCCGACATCTACTACGCCGGGCAGGGGTTGTTGCTGACGACCAACCTCTACGAGGGCCTGCTGCAGTTCAAGGGCGGGCAGGCGAAGGCGGAGCTGGAGCCACTGCTGGCCACCGAGTACACCGCGTCACCCGACAACAAGGTCTTCACGCTCAAGTTGCGCGAGGGTGTCAAATTCCACGACGGAACGCCATTCAAGTCGGATGCGGTCAAGGCATCCTTCGACCGCAGGCTGGCCGTCAACGGCGGGCCTGCGTACATGGTCAAGGACATCGAATCGATCACCACACAAGGGGATTACGGTGTCACGATCACGCTGAAGTCACCCAACTCGGAGTTCCTCGACTACCTCGCGTCGCCGTACGGTCCGCGCATGATGAGCCCGACGGCGCTACAGAAGGACGGTGGATCGGACTTCGCACAGAACTACCTGACCACCCACGACCTCGGCACCGGCCCGTACACGCTGACCGACGCGCAGGTCGGCTCGCACTACGCGATGGCGTCGTTCCCCGAATATTGGGGGCCGAAGCCGTATTTCGAGAAGGTCGAGATGCCAGTCATCACCGACACGTCCGCGCAGCAGTTGCAGTTCAACAACGGCCAGCTGGGGGCCATCCTGCACGATCTGCCGTCGTCGGCGGTGGAGCAGTACCTCAACAACCCGAAGTACTCGCACTACTCGCTGCCGACGATGATGGCGAACTTCCTCTACCTCAATCCGAACAAGGGCATCACGAAGGACCAAGCCACCAGGACCGCGATGATCGACGCCATCGATGTCGACCAGTTGGTCAAGCAGACGTTCTTCGGCCGCGGCAAGGTCGGCGCCCAGATGTACCCGCCGTATGTGCTCGCCGCCGACTACGGCAAGCAGACCCTCGCACATGACCCCTCGGCGCTGACGAAGATCGCTGCGGGTCTGCCCGCCGATCAGAAGACAATCACCATCGGGTACGACACGAGCAACCCCGACATGCAGCTGATCAGCAACATTGTTCAGACCCAGCTCGCGGCCGCGGGCCTCACCGCGAAGGTGCAGGGCTACCCGACATCGGAGATCTACGGCTGGATCGGCACGGACATGCAGGCGGCGCCGGAGATCCTCGCCAACACGGTGTGGCCGGACGCTCCGTCGCCCTACACCTGGGGCCACATCTCGTGGGACAAGGATGGCGGGATCAACTACCTCGGCTGCTCGTCGCCGCGCGTGAGTGATGCTCTGGCGCAGGGACTGCCGAACGGTGCGCCGCAACCGTACTCGGATGCTGGTGCGGCAGCCGAAGAGACAGGATGCTGGTTGAACGTCGCCGACATCGATGACTTCGTGGTGGCCCAGCCGTGGTTGAAGGGGGTCGAGCAGGCGCATGCGGTGTCGAATCCAAACTCGCTACGCATCGCTGCGCTGTCCGTAGGGTAGGCCGATGGGCAACAAAGTACATCGGATCATCCTGCTCACGCTCGGCTGGGAGGAGCTGCCGAAGGCCGTATCGGTCTACGGCGCTCCGCCCGAAGAGAGGTTGCGGGAGCCGGTGCCCGGAGTGCTGCTGCAGACCGACGGCGGCTGGGTACTGCTGGACACCGGTTTCAACACGGCGCTGATCCGGGACCCCGCACTGTACCGCCGGTTCTATCCGACGGTGGAGTACATCCCGGTGCTACCGGGTCCCGGTGAGCCGATCGAAGAGTCGCTGCACGACATCGGCGTCGACATCGACGACATCCACACCGTCGCGGTGAGCCACCTGCACCACGACCATGGGGGCGGGCTGAAGCTGTTCGCAGGCAAGGTGCCAGTGCACGCGCAGCGGCGCGAAGTCGAGTACGGCCTGTCCAACCATCCCGAACCCGAGCACAACGCGATCGTCCGCATCGACTTCGACGACCCGCGCATCGAGTGGCGGCTGGCCGACGGCGAGGCCGAGATCGTCCCCGGCATCACCGCGGTGCCCACCTACGGCCATACGCCGGGGCACCAGAGCTTCGTGGTCGAGCTCGACGAGTCGGTCGGCGGCGACGGCTTCGTGTTCGCGTTCGACGCCGCCGACCTCACCGAGAACATCGAGCACGAACTCGCGATCGGTGGCTACATCGGGGTGGCGCCGGAGGAGACGATCGAGCCGATCCGCAAACTCAAGAGGCTCGCCAAGGAGAAGGGTTACCAACTGATCCCGGGCCACGACCCCGTCGTGTGGCCGGAGCTGACGCGCCACTTTCACGAACGGTTCGGCTAGTGGATCTCGTCATCCGGGCCGAACGGGCCGTCATCGACGGCCAGCTCCGGCCCGCCGCTGTGGCGGTGGCCGACGGCGTGATCCTGGCGGTGGGTCCGATCGGCGCGGATTATCCGGCGGCTGAACAGATTCGGCTCGCCGGCACGGCGGTCCTCATGCCGGGCTTCGTCGACACGCACGTGCACATCAATGAGCCGGGTACCGACTGGGAGGGCTTCGCCACCGCGACGGCAGCCGCGGCGGCGGCCGGCATCACCACGCTGGTCGACATGCCGTTGGACAGCGACCCTGTGACCACCACGGTCGATGCGCTGCGGCGCAAACGCGAAGCGGCGCGAGGCAACTGTCAGGTCGATGTCGCGTTCTGGGGCGGCGTCGTCCCCGGCAATCTCGGTGAGCTCGGCGATCTGGCCGCGGCGGGGGTGCGGGGCTTCAAGTGCTTTCTCACCGACTCGGGCAATCCGAACTTCCGTCATCTGAGCGCCGACGAGTTCCGGCGCGCGGTCGCGCGCATCGCCGCCATCGATGCGGTGCTGCTGGTGCACGCGGAGAGCCACGACGTCATCGCGGGCAGTCCAGTCCCACGTGGCCACCGATATGAGTCCTTTCTGTCGGGACGGCCCGACGCCTCGGAGGAAGACGCCATCGCGCTTGTCATCGACGCCGCGAAGGACACAAGCGCGCGGGTACACGTCGTGCATGTGTCCAGCGCCCGCGTGCTGCCGATGCTGGCCGATGCCAGGCGATCCGGCGTGCGGATCACCGCTGAGACATGCCCGCACTACCTGACCTTCGCGGCCGAAGACATCCCCGACGGCGCGACGCAGTTCGCCGCGTGTCCGCCGATTCGCAACAAGGACAATCGCGACCTGCTGTGGCAGGGGCTGGCCGACGGCACGCTGGACATGATCGTGTCGGACCACTCGCCGTGCGCGCCGTCGATGAAGGCAGGCGGCGACTTCGGCAGCGTCTTCGGCGGCATCAGTTCCCTCGAGGTCGGGCCGCGCGCCGTGTGGACCCACGCCGACGAACGTGGTTTCGGGCTCGCGGACCTGTGCCGGTGGATGGCGGAACAGCCAGCCGCCCTCGCGGGCGCGGGCGACAGGGGACGGATCGCAGTCGGTCAGCGGGCGGATCTGTGCGCATTCGATCCCGACCACGTGCAGACCGTGCACGCCGGAAGCCTGCGGCACCGCCACGCGGTCACCCCGTACGACGGTGCGGTACTGCGCGGCTCGGTGATGCAGACGTGGCTGGCGGGGCGCCTCGTCTACGAGCGGGTGGGCCAGCCGGCATGAGAGTTCTGGTTTTGAACCCGAACACGTCCGAGTCGATGACCGCCGAGATCGCCGCGGCCGCAGCGGCCGTCGCCGCCGAGGGCACCGAGATCGTCGCAGGCAATCCACGCTTCGGTGCGACGGCGATCGACGCGGCCGCTGAAAGCTACCTGTCCGCGGTTGGGGTGATGGACCTGGTGGCCACCATGCTCGCGGCGGGCGAATTCGACTACGACGCAGTCATTCTCGCCGGGTTCGGTGAGCACGGCAAGGATGCGCTGCAGGAGATGCTGCCGGTGCCTGTGCTGGACATCGCCGAGGCCGCGGCGCATGTCGCGCATCTCATCGGGCGCCGCTTCTCCGTGGTGACCACGCTTGCCCGCTCGATACCGCCCATCGAGGACAGGCTGACTCTGGCGGGCCTTGATGCGCACTGCGCGTCCGTGCGGGCCTGTGGGCTCGGTACCGCGGAGGTGGACGCCGACCCTGCCGGCGCCGTGCAGGCGATCGTCGACGAGGCGGCCAAGGCCGTCGCAGAGGACGGCGCCGACGTCATCTGTCTCGGCTGTGCCGGGATGGCCGGTGTCACCGCCGCGATCACCGCCAAACTCGGCGTGCCCGCTGTCGACGGTGTCGCCGCCGCGGTGGCGCTGGCCCAGGCGCTGGTCGGCCTCGGCCTGAGCACCAGCAAGGCCGGTGTGTACGCCGCGGGACCGGACAACCCGCGCAGCCACTGGCCGTTGTCCACATCACTGGGACTCGACCGGTGACAGAGGTCGATCTGGCGTCGCGAGCCCTGGGCGGCAGCGTCGTCGCAGCCAGTGACGAATCATTCGGGTTCAAGGAACGATTGATCGACCCGGGCGAACCCGCGTTCGTGCCTGGCACCTACGACCTGCGCGGTGAGGTCGTCGACGGCTGGGAGACTCGCAGGCACGCCGACGGCGACTGGGCGATCGTGCGGCTCGGGGTCGGTGGCAGGCTGCGCACGATCGACGTCGACACCCGCTTCTTCGCAGGTAATCATCCGACCGGCTGCCGCGTCGACGCGTGCGTCCTCGATCCCGTCGCCGACCCCACCGCAGCCGCCGTGCAGTGGACGACGATCGTGGCGACCGCTGCGCTGAAACCCGACTCCCACAACGCTTTTGCCGTCGCCGACCCGCGCCGCTACACCCACGTGCGCCTGCAGCTGCACTCCGATGGCGGCGTCGCGCGATTGCGGGCCTACGGCGAGGTCATCCCGGATCCTGCGCTGTGGTCCGGCGTCACCGTCGAAGTCTCGAGCGTCGAGCAGGGCGGTCGTGTCGAATGGTCTTCTGACAGCTTCTATTCCGATGCATGCTCTCTGATTGCGCCCGATCGGCCACGCACCATGGGTGACGGATGGGAGACCAGGCGCCGCCGCGACATCGGCCCCGACACCCACGACGCCGTGATGATCTCGTTCGTCGTGCCTGCGGATCTGCAGCGGATCGAGATCGATACCAGCCGGTTCGTTTTCAACGCGTCACCCGAGGTGGCGGTGCTGGGCAGCAGGGCGCGACCGTGCGGCGAACACGGCTGGGCGCTGGTGCCGTTCGACGTGGAAGTGCTGGGCCGGACCCGCATCGCACCCGATGCCCGACAAGTCTTCGTGGTGGACGCGGCGGCCATCACCGCGCTGCGGGTGCAGGCGTATCCGGACGGCGGAATCGCCCGCGTCCGGGCCTTCGGCAGGCCAACGGCGGACGGCGCCGCGCAACTGGAGTCCGTGTGGGAGGCATCGACATGAGCGTGCTGATGACCGAATGCAATGGACTGTGGCGGCGCACCTTGTTGATCGCCACCGACGGGTCACACGACACCGGCACCGGCGTCGCGTGGCTGCAGGGGATCACCGCTTACGTGGACACGCGCGGCTTCGCCGGCCGGCTGAGCCAGCACGGTGACGTCTTCGAGTGGCAGCGGCAGATCGATGTCGAGCCGCCAGGCCACTTTCCAGACGCGGGGCGGATGCGTTGGGAGGCAGGCACGTTGATCGAAGTCGGCGTGCACCAGGACTACGTCGAACATTGGGTCCGTCAGGACGGCCCGGCCACGCCGTGCTGGGCGCTGTTCCTCGAGAACGCCATCCTGCTGCGCGCCGGAGCGCAGTTCGGTTGGGCGGACGACAGCGGAGTGGTGGTGGACACCATCGGCGGTCCGAAGTGGACGGCGCTCGATCCGCGCGTGAACGGCGATGACCTGGTGGCCAACGGTGTCCGGTGGAGCATTGAGGATAGCGAAGGAGATGTGGATCTATGAGTGGCACATCGTCATTCACATCGGTGCCGGTTGTCGAGATCAGCGGGTTGCACTCGCCGGACCGGGCGCAGCGCGAACAAGTGGCGCGCGAGATCGGTAAGGCCGCCGGCGAGGTCGGGTTCTTCTATGTGAGCGGCGCAGGCGTCGACGACGCGGTGTTCGAGCGCATGTTGGCGGCGACGAAGGAGTTCTTCGCGCTGCCTGCCGACGAGAAGATGCGCTACTACATCGGGCTGTCCAAATGCCACCGCGGCTACGTGCCTCCCGGCGAAGAAGGGCTTGCGACGGGAGTGCCCGAGGTGAAGGAGGCTTTCGACACCGCGCTGGACCTGCCTGCCGACGATCCCGACTACCTGGCGGGCAACCCGATGCTCGGCCCGAACACGTGGCCGGACCTCGCGGGGTTCGCCGATGCGGTGACGGCCTACTACCGCGCGGTGCTCGACGTCGGTCACGGGTTGCTGTGGGCGTTCGCCGTGGCACTGGGCGAGGATCCCGACACGTTCTCCAAGCACGCCACCAAGACGCCGAGCCAGCTCCGGCTCATCCACTACCCGTACAACCCCGCTGCCGAGGACGCTCACGGCATCGGCGCGCACACCGACTACGAATGCTTCACCCTGCTCAAGCCCACCGCGCCTGGCCTCGAGGTGCTCAACGGCGCGGGCGATTGGATCGACGTGCCGCCCGTGCCCGACACCTTCGTCGTCAACATCGGCGACATGCTGGAACTGTGGACCAACGGCGCATACGTGGCGACCAGCCACCGGGTCCGCGAGGTGAGGGAGGAGCGCTACTCGTTCCCGCTGTTCTTCAACGTCGACTACCACACCGAGGTCAAGCCGTTGCCGCAGTTCGCCTCTCGCGACGGTAAACAGCGGCCGACACTGCGCGCGGGGGAGCACCTGTTCGCTCAGACAGCGCAGACGTTCGGCTATCTGCGCAACCGGGTGGAGGCCGGCGAGTTGGTGCTGCCCGACGGCTCACTGGAAACCGGACAATTTGGACAGGAAGCACTGCAGAAGGGTGCCTAGTCTTCGGTAGTTTCGCCCTTGTGCCTGAACTGACGAACCGCCAGATCCTGCTGCGCCGCCGGCCTACCGGGCTGGTCGCCCCCGGCGACACCGAGTTGATCACCGACCCCGCACCCGAGCCCGGCGACGGCGAGGCGCTGGTGCGCACCACGTACATCGGAATGGACGCCGCCGCCAGGACCTGGCTCGACGGCCAGCCCGGCTACCTGCCTGCGCTGCAGCTGGGGGACGTCATCCGGGCGGCGGGCATCGGCGAGGTGGTGGCGTCGCGGTGTGACGCCTACAAGGTCGGCGACGTCGTCACCACGCTGACGGGCTGCCAGGAATACGTGATCATCCGCGACGACATCTTCACCACGCCCATCCCGGGGGAGACGGATCAACTCGCGATCATGTCCGTCTACGGCCCGACCGGCGCCACCGCCTACTTCGGCATGACCGACATCGGAAGGCCCCGGCCGGGAGAGACGGTGGTGGTCTCGGCAGCGGCGGGTGCCACCGGGTCGGTGGCCGGGCAGATCGCCAAGATCGCCGGCGCGCATGTCGTCGGCATCGCGGGCGGCCCGCACAAGTGCAAGGCGGTGGTCGAAGACTTCGGGTTCGACGCATGCATCGACTACAAGGAGGGCAATGTGGCCGCCGCACTCAAAGAGCACTGTCCGAAGGGCGTCAACGTCTACTTCGACAACGTCGGCGGCCCGATCCTGGACGCGGTGCTGGGCCGGCTCGCGCCCAAGGCACGCGTCGTGCTCTGCGGTGTCATCTCCAGCTACCTGACCGGGGAACACCCCGGCCCGGCCAACTACGTCAACCTGCTCGCCAAGACCGCGCTGATGCAGGGCTTCAACGCGCTCGACGAGTGGGGCCGCTTCGACGAGGCGTTCGCCTCGCTGCGGCAGTGGGAGGGTGAGGGCCGGTTGGTGCACCGCCAGACCATCTTCGACGGCATCGAATCGTGCGTCGACGCACTCAACGGACTGTTCACCGGAGCCAACATCGGTAAGACGCTGGTCAAGGTCAGCGAACCCACACCGGCCTGATGCCGAAGCTGAGCGCAGGCCTGCTGCTGTATCGGATCACCGACGGCGACGTCGAGGTGCTGATCGGCCACCCCGGCGGCCCGTTCTGGGCCCGCAAAGACGAAGGGGCGTGGTCGATTCCGAAGGGCGAATATGTCGAGGGTGAAGACCCGTGGACGGTCGCGCAGCGCGAGTTCGAAGAGGAACTCGGCAAGGCGCCGCCCGATGGGCCGCGCATCGACTTCGCGCCGTTGAAGCAGCCGAGCGGCAAGATCATCACGGCCTTCGCCGTCCGCGGCGACCTCGACCTCGAGGGCACGTTCAGCAACACCTTCGAGCTCGAGTGGCCGAAGGGTTCGGGTAACGTCCGCGAGTTCCCCGAAATCGACCGCGTCGGTTGGTTTTCCGTGGCCGAGGCCAACGTGAAGCTGCTGAAGGGTCAGCGGCCGCTGCTCGACCGCCTCACGGCCGCCCTCGAAGGCGCCGAACCGGACGGGTCTCGATAGCGTTGATGGTCAGCACGCGCGGTTCCGGCCAATAACACCGACGGGCACGTGGACGACGCGATAACTTCGGACTGTGCGAACGGATGCGCTCGGATCTGATCTGCGCCGCCTGATCGGATCGGATGCGGTTCTGACTGACAAGGCGACGCGCGTCTTGGCCGGCACGGACTTCATCACACAGCGCGGCGCTCCCGCGGCGGTAGCTCGACCGACATCGACCGACCAGGTCGTGGAACTGCTCCGCTATGCAACGAAACACGGTGTCGCGGTCGTTCCTCGTGGCACCGCGACGAACCTTTCCGCGGCGATCGCCCCCGGCGACGACTCGCTCGTGTTGGATCTGACGAACATGAATCGAATCGTCGAAATCGACGCCGAGGGGCGGCGTGCGGTCGTCGAGCCCGGTGTCATCAACGCGGACCTCAAGGCCGCGGCAGCACCACTGGGTCTGGCGTATGCGCCCGATCCGGCGTCCACTCCGATCTCGACGATCGGCGGCAATATAGCGGAAAACGCCGGTGGTCCTGGGTGCATCAAGTTCGGTGTCACGTTTCACCATGTGCTCGGGCTCGACGTCGTGCTCGCTGATGGCCGGCTAGTCACCTTCAGCGAGGATGACGACGTCGACCTGCTCGGGGTGATGATCGGATCCGAAGGGATTCTCGGCGTGGTGACGCGTGCCGTGCTCAACTTGATGCCGATTCCGGCCGCGCGCTGGACGGCACTGGCCTCATTCGAGCGTGTCGACGACGCTGCCCTGACTGTCTCCGAGATCATTGCCGCGGGGATCCTGCCAGGGGCGCTGGAGATCTGCGACAAGAGGTTTATGGAGATCCTGGAGGCGCACCTTCCGTCTGGCTATCCGACAAACAACGAGGCGATGCTAATTGTCGAGCTCGACGGCGAGCCCGACGATGTGGTCCGGGAAACACCTGCGCTCGAAAAGATCTTGCGGCGTTGGGATCCCGCGCTGCGCACTGCAGTAGATGAGCAAGAACGCGCCGGGCTGTGGGCCGGTCGTCTCGCTGCGGGATTCGCCCTACGCGCGACTGGAAAGGCGTTCTATATCTGCGACTCAACGGTGCCGCGGCAGCGGGTCCCCGAGATGATGGCGCGCAGCCGGCAGATTGCCGCGAGCTATGGACTTGACGTTCCAATACTGGGGCACGCCGGCGACGGCAACCTGCACCCGGTCGTGCTCTACGAGCCCGGCCAGCTGGCCACCGTCGACGCAGTCGCAGAAGAAATTGCCGACGCGGCGCTTGCACTCGGTGGCACTTTGACAGGCGAGCACGGCATCGGCACCGCGAAGCGGGACCACATGCGCCGCGCCTTCGGCCCAGTCGAACTGGCTGCGTTCCGCGCGATCAAATGGGCCTTCGACCCAGACGGGCTGCTAAACCCCGGTGTGATGTTGCCGCCACCAGCGGGCGAGGAGCCAGACCTCACAGACTTCGGCGAAGCGGTCAGGATGGCACTCGCCGGCGGACCAAGGATTCTTCCGCCATCAGCGGCTGATACGCACCCCGACACGACGGTCGACGTCGATGCCGAGAACATGAGCCTGACCGCCGGCGGCGCTGCCTTCTGTCGTGACGTCGCTGCTGCGGCCGAGGCCGCGGGACTCTCGTGCCCTGCAATGGAGAGCAAAGGTGTAGTGACGGACGCCATCGAGAGCGCCGGACATCGCCAGCCAGCGCGCAGAGCTCTGCTGGGCGTTGAAGCCACGCTGCCCCGAGGACACCGCGCGAAATTCGGGAGCGCGGCGATGAAGGACGTCGCGGGACTCGATGCCAAGCGACTCATTGCCGGTGGCCGTGGTGCCTTCGGCCGAGTGGAACGCGTGACCCT
>Ga0207683_10001007_pt1 | contig 25719 bp, 25 predicted proteins | sample KBSM73metaG_FD_184333 | JGI IMG/M metagenome (GOLD analysis project Ga0207683, IMG submission 184333) | Miscanthus rhizosphere microbial communities from Kellogg Biological Station, Michigan, USA - KBS M7-3 metaG (SPAdes) (version 2) | ecosystem: Host-associated > Plants > Roots > Rhizosphere >... | reverse complement strand
TTGGCAGCGTACCGCACCGGCACTGCGCATGGCTAGCGTGTGCGAATTCGCACAGGGCGCTTGGCGCCGCTCGCTCTGGCGCTCTTCGGTTTTGCGGTTGGCAATCGTGGCGCTTTCGCCGGAGCAGGCTCCGGTTTAGGCCCGCGTGCGAGCGAGGCATTCAGCGCGACCGCGAGCGCGGCATCGCCGCTGACGAGATCGACCCACTCCAGCTCGTAGCCCTTTCGCTTGCCCTTCGGCGTCAGTGCCAGTCCGTTCGGCGAGATGACGAGGGTGTAGGGCTTGCCGAGTATCATCAGCTCCCGCTTCAGCGGGGTGTCGAGTTTGGTGGTCATGCCGGTTCCTCCTTCAGTCCTTTCGGCCTCAGCCACGCGAGGCTGCAAATTGCTTTGTTCCGGTCTTTCGCTCCTAGCGAGTTCTGAACGGATGGCTCAACGCGCAAATATCCGGTCCGCCGCGAGCGGTCCGGTGGAGCGAGGGTTAGTAGCGGACGCTGCCGCTAGAAGGCGTACCCGGTCTTTAAGTAGACGCCGTAGTTGCCATCCTTACCGTGCGCATACTCGAGATTCAGAACAATGCCCACCGCCGGCTTGAGGACGTACTGCACCCCCGCGCCCGCGGCAGGGAAGAGGTTGACGGTGTCCGAGCAGTTCTTCCCTGAGCCGTAGGTGCAGGCAACTCCGGCGAAGACGGTGGCGGTCCATCTGTCAGCCAGGCGCAGCCGGAATTCGCCTTCGATCTGAGACATGTAGTCGCTGGTGTACTGACCGACCTTGTAGCCCCGCAACTGGACCGGCGCCAGGTTTGCGGTTGGGGCATCACTAGTAAGATGATTGAGCTGGCGAAAGGCAAAGATGTTGCCTTCCCCGAAGGGAATGTAGTGGCGGATGTCGACGCGATAGACGTCGAAATTCTGATCTCCACCAAGCGACTCGCGATAGGCGAGGTTGTTCAGACTCAGCACCCAACCTTTCCCGGGCTTGAATTCGTTGTCGCGCGTATCGTAATAGGCAACAAGGCCGAGGCCGCCCGACTTGGACGGAGCGACTCCCAGGATATCCAGAACTAGATCGTCGAACGCCGTGTCTCCTGCAATGGCGAAGTTCTGATAGATGCCCTGCACGCCCACGAACCAGTCCCCATAGACGCGGTACAAATAGCGGCTGATGAATGACTTCAGCCCTGCGTTGTTTCGCAGAGGAACCCCGGTTCCGAGGTAGTCGTTGTAGTCATTTTTTATGTTGCCGTATGCCAGCCCGGCGTTCAGCCGCTGACGATCCTCGTCAAAGGAAGTTCTAGCGAACGCGCCGCCGACAATCGACTCGGTGTTTGTGTACTGGCCCGTTACACCGAAGATCGAGGGGCGCGATTTGGGGTCGAACTGATGCAGGTAGGCGACGATCGCACCCAGCGTGAGGCCCAGCTTGGGACTGCTGTTGAATACGGGGGCGAAGAGCCAGGGAGACGGCTTCTTCTGTTCAGGCAAGGTCGGTTGTGCGCCGGCATCGGCTACTTCGCGCTCTACTACCTGCGCGAGCGCAGGCCCGCAACTCGCCATACAGACAACCCACGTTGCGGCAAGAACACGCAGCGCGAGGGCGCTCGCACTGCGGGTGCGCGATGCTGCAGGCCGCATTTGACCTCCTCAACTCGGATCGATAACCAATATAACCCGAGGGCCAACATCGGGCGCGGCCAGCTACTCAGTCGTTCGAAATTTAAGAACGCCAACCCGCTGATGTTTCTGGGCTGACTTCCGGGGAGTGCTGGGGAGGGACTTTGTGGCGGAGAGAGAGGGATTCGAACCCTCGATACAGGTTTTGGCCCGTATGCTCCCTTAGCAGGGGAGTGCCTTCGACCACTCGGCCATCTCTCCGGGTAACCTTGGATTCTACCCGCGGGCTTCGCGCAGGGTCAAACAATTCTACTGCGGAATCCGCAAGTTATCGCGACCCCGCTGCGGTTGGCTCCTGATCGAGATCGAAGGCGCGATGCAGCACGCGCACCGCGAGCTCCAAGTACTTCTCGTCGATGACGACCGAAGTCTTGATCTCCGACGTCGAGATCATCTGGATATTTATCTGTTCATCTGCCAGCGCCTTGAACATTTTCGCCGCAATGCCGACGTGCGAACGCATGCCGATGCCGACCAGCGAAACCTTGCAGATCCGGTTGTCGCCGATGATCTCTCTCGCGGTGAATGCGGCGCCCTTCTCTTTCGCCAGCACGTCCAGCGCCTTCTGGTATTCGCCGCGATTGACGGTGAACGAAAAGTCGGTGTGCCCGGAGGCACCGATGTTCTGCACGATCATGTCGACGTCGACATTGGCCGCCGCGATCGGTCCGAGGATCGCGTACGCGATGCCGGGCCGGTCCTCGACCCCCATCAATGATATCTTGGCCTCATCGCGGTTGAATGCGATGCCTGAAATGATCGCCTGTTCCATGGTGTCGTCTTCCTCAAACGTGATCAGCGTGCCGCGCGAGTCGCTGTCGGGCTCCTCGAACGACGACAGCACGCGCAGCTTGACCTTGTACTTGCCGGCGAATTCGACCGACCGCAGCTGCAGAACCTTGGAGCCGAGGCTCGCCATTTCCAGCATTTCCTCGAACGTCACCCGGTCGAGCCGCCGCGCCTCCGGAACGATGCGCGGGTCGGTCGTGTAGACGCCATCGACGTCGGTGTAGATCTGGCATTCGTCCGCGGCGAGCGCTGCCGCCAGTGCGACGCCCGATGTGTCGGACCCGCCGCGGCCCAAGGTCGTGATGTTGCCATCGGCATCGACACCCTGAAAGCCGGCGACGATGACGACCCTGCCGTCGGCAAGGTCGCGTCGTATCCGCTCCTCGTCTATTTTCAGGATGCGCGCCTTGGTGAACGCGCTGTCGGTCAACACCTGCACCTGGCCGCCGGTGTAGCTTTTGGCCTGCAACCCCAGTTGCTGCAAGGCGATCGCCAGCAGACCGATGGTCACCTGCTCACCAGTCGCCGCGACGACGTCGAGCTCGCGGGGATCGGGATTCGGAGCGAGCTCGCGAGCGAGCGCGAGCAGGCGGTTGGTTTCGCCGCTCATCGCCGACGGCACCACGACCAGCTGATGGCCGGCGCGGTGGAAATGCGCGACCCGCCGCGCAACGTTTCGGATCCGCTCGATGCTGCCGACAGAGGTGCCGCCGTACTTCTGGACGATCAGCGCCATGGCAGCCTTCGGTCGACGGCGTCACGCCCGCGATGCGCGCGCTCGCCGCTCACAGCAGCCGGAAGGCCAGTGTCGCGTTGGTGCCGCCGAAGCCGAACGAATTCGACAGTGCGGCGCGGATTTTCATCTTGCGCGCCTCGTTCGGCACGAAGTCGAGATCGCAACGCGGGTCGCGATTGAACAGATTGGCGGTCGGCGGTGCGACTTGGTCGCGCAGCGCGAGCACGGTGAACACGGCTTCGACCCCGCCGGCGGCGCCGAGCAGATGTCCGGTCATCGATTTGGTCGACGATACCGCCAGCCGCGACGCATGGTCGCCAAAGCAGCGCTTGACCGCGACGCATTCGGCCACGTCGCCAAGCTGCGTGGAAGTACCGTGCGCGTTGATGTAGTCGATATCGCGCACATCGAGCCCGCCGTTCTTGAGTGCGTTAACCATGCTTCGCGCGGCGCCGCTGCCATCCTCCGGCGGTGCGGTGATATGGTGGGCGTCGGCCGACATGCCGTAACCCACCAGCTCGCAATAGATCCTCGCTCCGCGAGCCTTGGCGTGCTCGAGCTCCTCGAGGACCAGCACGCCCGAGCCTTCACCCAGAACGAAGCCGTCGCGGTCGATGTCCCAGGGCCGGCTCGCGGTCGCAGGGTCGTCGTTGCGATTCGAAAGTGCGCGCGCGGCGCAGAAGCCGCCGATGCCCAGCGGGCTCACCGTTCCCTCGGCGCCGCCGGCGATCATGATGTCGGCGTCGCCATATTCGATCAGGCGTGCCGCTTCGCCCAGGCTGTGATTGGCCGACGAGCAGGCGCTGACGGTGGCGAGGTTCGGCCCCTGGTAGCCGTAATGGATCGACACCAGGCCGGAGATCATGTTGATGATCGATCCCGGCACGAAGAAAGGCGAGATCTTGCGAAGCCCACTCTGCAAATAGGCGTTGTGCGTGTCCTCGATCATCGGCAGGCCGCCGATTCCCGAGCCGATGCATACGCCGACCCGCTCGAGGTCGCCGCTATAGCCATCGAGGCCGGCGTCGGTCACCGCCTGCATCGTGGCAACCTGGCCGTAATGGACGAACCGGTCGTAGCGGCGCACGTCCTTGCCGGAGAGATACTTGGTGACGTCGAAGTCCTTGACCTCTCCCGCAATGCGCGAAGGAAAGGCGCTGGCATCGAAGCGCGTGATCGCGACGATGCCCGAGCGGCAGGCAAGAATGTTGTCCCAGGCGACCGCGACACCGGTGCCGACCGGCGACACGATACCAATTCCGGTGATTACAACTCGGCGTCTGGACATGAGTTGCTCGTGGATGGGCGGACCGGCATGCGGCCGGATTCCGCTCGCGCGGGGCGACTGCCGGGCCGCCGGAGCATGACTCGATGCCGCTCTCGGCCGCCCGGTGCGGGGGAGGCTACTTCTTCAAGTGCGAGCCGACGTAATCGATCGCCTGCTGCACGGTAGTGATTTTTTCGGCGTCCTCGTCGGGGATCTCGGTTTCGAACTCTTCTTCCAGCGCCATCACCAACTCGACCGTATCGAGCGAGTCCGCGCCCAAGTCGTCGACGAACGACGATTCATTCTTGATCTCCGCTTCGTTGACCCCGAGTTGTTCTGCGACAATTTTCTTGACTCGCTGCTCTACGTTTTCCATGCCTCTCCTCCCCTCACGGGATTTGAACTTCACAACCTGCGAATTTTACCAGATAGGGCCCGATTGCCACAAAGCCCGGAACCCGCGGCCTCTTTTGTAAGCGTGCATGAAAATCACATACCGTGCGTCGGCCGCCTGTCCGCCTCCGCGGTCGCATCCCCGCAAGCGGGGCCCCTGCTCTGCGCTGCGGCGTGCTACTGCATATACATCCCGCCGTTGACATGCAGCGTGGCGCCGGTGATGTAGCCGGCGCCGGCCGACGCTAGGAAGGCGACTGCCTGCGCGACGTCTTCGGGCAGCCCCAGCCGGCCGAGCGGAATCCGCTCGACCAGCTTCTCCCGCTGCGCCTCCGCCAATGCGCGCGTCATGTCGGTGTCGATGAATCCGGGCGCCACGCAATTGACGGTGATGTTGCGGCTGCCGACCTCCTGGGCCAGCGATTTGGTGAACCCGATCAGCGCTGCCTTGGCCGCCGAGTAATTGGTCTGGCCCGCATTGCCGCTGACACCGATCACCGAGCCGATATTGATGATGCGGCCGTAGCGCGCCTTCATCATGCCGCGCAGCACGGCCTTCGACAGGCGATAGACCGATTTGAGATTGGTGTCGATGATCGCGTCCCAGTCCTCGTCCTTCATCCGCAGCAGCAGATTGTCCCGCGTAATGCCGGCGTTGTTGACCAGTATCGCGACATCGCCGTAGCGTTGCTGAATCGCGCTGATCGTTGCCTCGGTCCCGGTCGCCTCGTTGAAGTCCAGACGCATGCCCGCACCGCTGTTGCCTGCCTCGTGCAGATAGGCGCCGATCGCCGCTGCGCCGCCGTCGGTCGTCGCGGTGCCGACGACGATGGCGCCGTCACGCGCCAGCGCCTGCGCGATCGCCTTGCCTATCCCCCGGCTTGCACCGGTGACCAGAGCCACGCTGGCGTCGAGTGCCATGGCCTAGGCTTCCTTGATCGCGGTCAGCGCCGCCGCCAGCGCATCGCCGTCGTTCGTCGAATAGACGGCGAGGTCGGGCACCGTGCGTTTGGCCAGTCCGGTCAGCACGGCCCCGGGCCCGCATTCGACGATGTGCGTCACGCCACTGGCGGTGAAGGCGCGCATCGTGTCAGCCCAGCGCACCGGGCTCGCTGCTTGGCGCGCGAGCGCGCCGCGGACTGCGTCCGGTGTCGTAGCACTGGCGACATCGACATTGTGCAGGACCGAAATCGACGGCGCGCGCAGGTCAACCTTGGCGAGATAGGCTTCGAGCCGCTCGGCCGCTGGCTTCAACAGCGAGCTGTGGAACGGCGCGCTGACCGGCAGCAGCAGCCCGCGCTTCGCGCCGCGCGTCTTGGCCAGCGCGATCGCGCGTTCGACCGCTTCGCGATGACCGGCGATCACTATCTGCGCTGGCGCGTTGAAATTCACCGGTTCGACGACCTGGCCTTGCGCGGCTTCGGCGCAGACGGCGGCCAAAGTCGCGTCGTCGAGACCCATGACGGCAGCCATCGCGCCGGTGCCGGCCGGCACCGCTTCCTGCATCGCCTGCGCACGAAAGCGCACCAACGGCAACGCATCCTCGAACGCGAGCGCCCCCGATACGACCAGCGCTCCATATTCGCCAAGGCTGTGTCCGGCGGTGATTGCCGGCTCGGGGCCGCCCGCCGCGCGCCACGCGCGATACAGCGCCACGTCGGCCGTCAGCATCAAGGGCTGCGTATTGACTGTGCGGTTGATCTCTTCCGGGGGACCGTCGGCAGCCAAAGCCCACAGGTCGTGGGCGAGCACCTCGCCTGCCTCGATGAAAGTCTGCCGCACCGCGGGATGCGCGTCGTAGCCGGCCATCATCCCGACCGACTGCGATCCCTGTCCGGGAAATACCATCGCCAGCTTCATCGTTGCCCCGACGATCGCCGCCGATGCGGCAAGCAGATGAGTATCAAGTCCATCGCAGCAGAATCGAGCCCCAGGTAAAGCCGCCGCCAACGCCCAGCAGCAAGACGTTCTGACCGGGCTGGATCCGACCGTCGCGCACGCCGACGTCGAGGGCCAGCGGAATCGACGCTGCCGACGTGTTGGCGTGCAGGCCGACGGTCGACACCATGCGCTCGAGCGGCAGGCCGAGCTTTTTCATCGTCGCTTCCATGATACGGATATTCGCCTGATGCGGAATCACCCAATCGACGGCGCCTGGGGCCATGCCGGCCGACATCAGCGCTTCCTGCGCAGTCTCGGCGAGAACCTTCACCGCGAATTTGAACACGGCGTGACCGTCCATCTTCAGCAGCGGCCGGCCACTGACCGCGCCGTTGGCAACCGTGCCGGGCACCGAGAGGATGTCGCGATAGCTGCCGTCCGCGTGCAAATGCGCCGCCAGGATGCCCGGCCGTTCCGACGGCACGAGGACGACCGCGCCAGCGCCGTCGCCGAACAACACGCAGGTCCCGCGGTCGTCCCAATCGAGAATGCGCGAATAGATTTCGGCGCCGACGACCAGCGCATTTTGTGCCCCGCCGCTGGCCACCATGCGATCGGCGATCGACAGTGCGTAGACAAAACCGCTGCAGACCGCCTGGACGTCGAACGCCGGGCCGTTCTTCGTGCCCAGCTTGTGCTGCAATATGCAAGCCGTCGACGGGAATACCATGTCGGGCGTCGTCGTCGCGACAATGATCAGGTCGACATCGTCGGCCGCAAGTTTCGCTGCCGCCAGCGCGCGCTGTGCCGCGACCAGCGCCAGATCGCTGGTCTGCTCGCCCGGCGCGGCGATATGGCGCTGGCAGATCCCGGTGCGCGTTCGCACCCATTCGTCGTCGGTATCGATCCGCTGCGCGAGATCGGCATTGGTCACGATCTGCGCCGGCAGATAACCGCCGGTCCCCGCGATGCGGCTATGCATCGACGACCGATCCCGTACCACCGGCGGCAGCTTGCGCGGGAACCGGCATCGCAGCGAGCCGGCGCGCGATGCGCTCGAGCACGCCGTTTGCCGCCTCGGCGTATGCTTTTTTCAGGGCTTGCTGGAACGCGAACACATCCGCCGAGCCATGACTTTTGACGACGATGCCCTTGAGGCCGATCAAGGTCGCGCCGTTGTAGCGCCGGGGGTCGACTCGCCGCTTGAATGCCTTGATTGCCGGCAGCGCGAACACCACCAGTAGCTTACGAAGCGGATTGCGCGTGAATTCCTCGCGCAGGAAATCCGAAAGCATCAGCGCCAGTCCTTCCGAGGTCTTCAGCGCGACATTGCCGACGAAGCCGTCGCAAACGATGACGTCGACCGTCCCCTTGTAGATGTCGTTGCCTTCGACATTGCCGTAATAGTTGAGGTCCGAGGCTTTCAGCAGCTCCCCGGTCTGCTTGACCACGTCGTTGCCCTTGATGTCCTCTTCACCGATATTGAGCAGGCCGACCGTCGGGCGCTCGATGCCGTCGACCGCAGCGGCCAGCGCGCTGCCCATGACCGCGAATTGCACCAGCTGCGCGGGCGTGCAGTTGACGTTGGCGCCCAGATCGAGCGCGGTGGTGACACCGGTGCGCGTCGGAAGCTGTGACGCGATCGCCGGACGATCGATGCCGGGCAGGGTTTTGAGGACGAAGCGAGAGATCGCCATCAGCGCGCCGGTGTTGCCGGCGGAGACACACGCCTGCGCGGCGCCGTCCTTGACCATATTGATGGCGACGCGCATCGACGAATCCTTCTTGTGTCGCAACGCATCGGCGGGTGGCTCATGCATTTCGACCACTTCGCTGGCCGCCTGGACGACGACCCGGTCGCTCGCGATGGTGCGGTTCGCGGCGACCGCTTGACGGACTTCGTTCTCGCGACCGACCAGGATGACTCTTGCGCCGGGAGTTTTCGCCAGAAAGGCGAGCGCGGCGGCGACCGTCACCGGCGGGCCGAAGTCGCCACCCATCGTGTCGACCGCGATGGTGATCGCGTCGGCTGACGCGCCGGGCGTCGGCGCGCCCGCGAGGCTCGACGCGAACCGCCGAGCCCTGGTGCCGCGCCGGTCGGCCCGGGTCGCGCTTACTCTCATGGTGATGCCGGACCCGGGACGCTTGGGTCTTTACTCGTCGGCTTTGGTCTTGACTACTTTCTTGCCGCGATAGTAGCCGCTCGGGCTGATGTGGTGGCGAAGGTGCACCTCGCCGCTGACCGGCTCTACCGCGAGCGGCGGCTTGGGCAGAAAATCGTGGGCGCGATGCATGCCGCGCTTCGAAGGCGACTTCTTGTTTTGCTGGACAGCCATTGCCTGTGACTCCTTAAAAATTCGATCGGCACAGAAGCGGTTTCCCGCTTCCCGAAATTCCCGTAATCGTCCTGCAAGCACTGCTCAATCCGGATTGCGCGCCTTCAGCGCCGCCAATCCGGCGAACGGCGAGCGCTTTCCGTCGTCCGTCATCGAACGGCGTGCCGCCGCGCACGCTTCCTCGTCATGACGCGGCGACAAAGGCAGCGACAACAGCAGCTCATCCTCGACCAGGTGCCGCGGATCGAGCGTCGTGTTCGCCAGCACGACTTCGGTATCTTCCGCATCCAGCCGAGCCAGCTCGGCCTCGTTGCGCGCGAGCAGCAAGTGGGTCTGCTGCGCCACCGTGGCCCCAAACGGCTGAAGGCAGCGCTGGCACACCAGCGGCACCACGCCGTCGAGCCGCACCGTCAGCGAAGGCCGTCCTGCATCATCGTGCCCGCCGCTGATCCGCCACGCAATCGGCGCCGCGTCGGCGCCTTCCGCCAATTGATCTGCGGCGCGGGGCAGGCTGCGCGCGTCGATCTCGCCCGCCAGGTCGGTGCCGGCCGCGGCCAGTTCGAACGCATCGAAGCGGCCGTGCGCGCCGACGTCAGTCGTTCGAGTCGCCATCTGGATTGGCCTTTCGGTCCGGCAAACACCGCATCCGGCGACAACGCGCTGATCGGCGGAGTATGGCCCGGCCGCTACAGGCAAGGACAAACGTTGCATAATAGCGGGCTTGCCCACGAGTGTCAAAGAAAACCGTGAAAACAACAACTTCGCCTCGCAATACGCGAGCGCTGGTGCTCGCCTCGGCCTCGCCGTATCGCAAGGCGCTGCTCGAGCGGCTGGGCCTTCCGTTCACGGTCGCCGCGCCGGCGATCGACGAATCGCCAAGGCGCGACGAGGCGCCCGCCGATACCGCCGTCCGGCTGGCGGAGGCCAAGGCGCGGGGCGTGGCGAGCGCCCATCCCGACGCATTGATCGTCGGCTCCGATCAGGTGGCCGATTTCCAGGGCACGGCCATAGGCAAACCGCGCGATCCGGACGACGCGCTGGAGCAGCTTCGCGCCATGCAGGGGCGGACCATCGTTTTTCACACCGGCCTGGCGCTCCTCGACGCGCGCAGCGGCCGCTGCCGCCGCGCGCTCGTCGATGTCGCCAGCACGTTTCGACAGCTTGGCGACGACGCGCTCAAGGCCTACCTCGAGCGCGACCAGCCATACGATTGCGCCGGATCGGTCAAGGTCGAAACGCTCGGCATCGCGCTGTTCACCCGCGTTGCCAGCGACGATCCGACGGCATTGATCGGACTGCCCTTGATCCGCCTGACCGACATGCTGATCGCCGAAGGCATTCACCCGTTGTGAAGGCCGAGCGCGGCGCTGCCGGCAAGCTCTACCTGGTGCCCAATCTGCTCGGCGCGGTCGAGCCGGCGTCGGTGCTGCCGGCGCATACGCTGGCCGTTGCGCGGCGGCTGCGCCATTTCGTCGTCGAGACGCCGAAGGCCGCGCGGGCGTTCGTCAAATCGCTCCCATCCGAACACGCGCTGCAAGGCATCGCCTTCGCCGAGCTGAACGAGCATACGCCGGCACGAGACGTGGCAGCACTGCTCGCACCGATCCTCGCGGGTCAGGATGTCGGGCTGGTGTCGGATGCCGGTTGTCCCGGCGTCGCCGATCCCGGCGCGCTGCTGGTCGCTGCGGCCCACCGCGCCGGCGTGGTCGTCGTGCCGCTGGTCGGACCGTCGGCGCTGCTGCTCGCGCTGATGGCGTCCGGGATGAACGGCCAGAACTTCGTCTTTCACGGCTACCTGCCTGTGCGCGCCGAAGCGCGCGCCGCGTCGCTGCGGGCGCTGGATGCCGCGGTTGCAGGCAGCGGCGCCACGCAGCTCTTTATTGAGACGCCCTATCGCAACGAGGCGATCGCGGCGGCCGTGCTGGCGGTTTGCCGACCGCGGACGCTATTCTGCGTCGCCGCCGATCTGACCTTGCCGTCCGAACAGATCGTCAGGCGCACGGTGGAGGAATGGCGAACGGCGCCGACGATGCGCCTTTCGGGCAGGCCGGCGATGTTCTTGCTCGGCCGCGATTGACGCCAGGCACCTTCGTACAGGGAATTTGCGACCGGACGAGACTCGGCCCGCGAGCTACTGCTCGTCGGCGTCCGGCCAGTTCTTGATATAGCTCTTCAGCATGCGGTTCTCGAAGCTCTGCTCTTCGTAGACCGCCTTGGCGACGTCGTGAAACGACACGACGCCCAGCAAAGTCGGGCCGTCGATGACCGGCACGTACCTGGCATGACGCTCGAGCATCACACGGCGCAGCTCCATCACGTCGAGCCCTGTGGTCGCCGTCAACGGCTCGTTAACCTGGATGTCGCTGACCTTGAGATCGCCGAGCTGCCCTTGCCGCTTCGACAACGCCTCCAGGACTTCGGCGAAGGTCAGCATGCCGACCATCCGACCGTGGTCCATCACCACCAGCGAGCCGATATCGTGATGCGCCATCACCTTGACCGCGTCGAGGACCGATCCGTCCGGCGCAGTCGTGAACAGCGCGTTGCCCTTGATCCGCAGGATTTCGCTGACGAGCATTGAGGCCTCCTTCCCCAAGGGTCCGTGGCGGCACCCCAGGTCGAGGTTACTCCCGCCTACCGGCGGCTTGCAACGTTTTCGGCGGCGTCTGGCGGCAGCGACCGGCAGTGGTCGCTGGCGCCGGCGGGCGCCGCGGGATTTTGCTTGCTCTGCGCCCGCATTGGAGTGCAAGATTGCATGCCGGTCCGAAGAGGCCGCAGCGGAAACTTTCGTTTACCCGTTAGGAGGAGCAGATGAGCGATAGCAACGGCAGCCTGCCAATCACCGAGACTGTCCAGCCGGCCCGCCGGCGCCTGCTGAAGGCAGCGGGAATCGCGGCGGGCGGCGCCGCATTGTCGGCGCCCTTTATCCGCAACGCTGCCGCAGCCGAGACGACCACCTGGAAAATCCAGACGTCCTGGCCTGCCGGCGTCGGACTGCAGACGTTCAAGAGCTGGTGCGCCGGAATCAAGGAAAAAACCGGCGGCGAGCTCGAGTTCAAGGGCTTCGCGGCCAAGGAAGTGGTCGGCGACTTCGAGATACTCGACGCCGTCAAGAACGGCGTGCTCGAAGCGATGAATTCGTTCACGCTGTACTGGGCGGGAAAGCTGCCGGCGACGGCGTTTCTGTCGTCCTACCTGATGGGCCTGCGGTATCCGCACGAGTGGGACATCTTCTTCTACAGCCACGGCGGTCTGCAGGCGGCGCGCGACCTCTTCGCCAAGCAGGGCCTGTACTACGTCAATCGCATTCACCATGGCCCGAACATCATCCATTCGAAAAAGCCGATCCGCACGATCGAAGACTTCAAGGATCTGAAGCTGCGCGTTCCCGGCGGCATGATCGCCGAAGGCTTTGCTGCGATCGGAGCGAAGACGACGCTGCTTCCCGGCGGCGAAGTGTTCTCCGCTCTGGAAAAAGGCACGGTCGACGCCGCCGATTACACAGGGCCGGCGGTCAACTGGGATCTGGGCTTCCAACAGGTTTCCAAGTACATCTGGACTGGTCCTCCGGGCCTCGAATCGGTCTATCAGCCGGTCGACCTGATGGATCTGGTCGTGCGCATGGATGTCTGGAACAAGCTCTCGCCGAAGATGAAAGCGTGGGTTGACGAAGAGGTGCAGGTCTACTCCAATGTCCACCACGGCGCCGTTCAGAAGGCCGACATGGAAGCCTGGGGCAAATTCGAAAAGGCCGGCGTCCAGATCAACCGCCTGCCGGCGGAAGATCTTCCGAAGTTCCAGCGAGTCGCTGTGCCGATCTGGTTCAAGTGGGCGAACAAGGACAAGGACGCGGCCAGGATCTTCAAGCTGCAGCTCGATGTCATGGAGTCGCACACCTGCGGCTATGTGACGCCCGATATGTACAAGGGCCTCAAGATCGACGTCTAACCGGTTGCTACCCGACCGGATCCCATAGTCCTGAATGTCCTGCGGCGGCTGATGCGAGCCGCCGCAGGCGATGGATGCGTCCGCCATGCCATCTCTGACTTTCACCATGCCGCACTGGCTCTATTGGGCCGGTCTAATCATCTTTCCGGTGATCGCGCTGTACCTGGTGCGGCGCCAGTTTCGCAATCCGCTGCCCCCGGGGCCATCGCTGTTCATCGCCTATCTGTTCTGGCTATGTTCCGGCTTCATGGGCATTCATCGGTTCTATCTGCGCAGTGCGCTCGGCTTCGTCTTCATCCCCGTCTTTCTGGTGATCCTGTACTGCAGCGCAGAGGTGCGCGAAGTCCGCGACGAGACCTCGCGCACGTTCGCCGCACTCGAGCAGGCGAACACTTCGGTACGACAGACCAAGCCGCGATCCGAGACGCCGACTCCCGAGGAGACTGCGCAGTACACGCGCGCACAGGCAGAGGTCAAGCAGAAGGAAGCCGAGGCGGCTGTCGCCCAGGCGGTTACCGACCAATGGCAGGCAAGGGCGCGATGGGCGGCCATCGTGATGGCGGTCCTGCTGCTGATCGACGCCGTACTGCTGCCCAGTCTTGTGCGCAAACGGCGGGCGCTGGAGGCTGGCCGCATGCCTGCTGCCGACCTTGTGGTTCCCGATGCGGTTGCTCAGGTGCACGAAGCAGGTGTCGGCGAGGACCCGACGCTGCATTTGCATACCCGCGTCACCGACGCGATCGAATGGATCAACGTCAGAGCCGGAGAATTCGTCGCCTGGTGGGCGCTGATCGCCGTTTTCTTCTACTACTACGAGGTCGTCGCGCGGTTCATCTTCAATTCGCCGACCAACTGGGTGCACGAGAGCATGTTCCTGATGTTCGGCATGCAGTACATGCTCTCTGGCGCCTACGCCTACCGCGAGGACCAGCACGTTCGCGTCGACGTCGTGTATTCCAAATTCTCGCCTCGCGGCAAGGCGATCGCCGACATCATCACCTCGGTCTTCTTTTTCATTTTCATCGGCACGATGCTCGTAACCAGCTACCGCTTTGCCGCGGACTCGGTCAATTTCAACGAGCATTCATTCACCGAGTGGGGCATCCAGTACTGGCCGATCAAACTTACGATGCCGATCGGCGCCGGTCTGCTGCTCTTGCAGGGGGTCGCGAAGCTGATCAAGGATGTGCTGCTGGTCACGCGCAGGGGAGCGTAAGGCATGGGTCTCGAGATCGGTATCGAATGGCTGAGCGTGCTGTTGTTCGGCGGGCTGGGCCTGTTGCTCATGCTGGGCCTGCCCATGGCGTTCTGCACCGGCAGCCTGGCGACGATTTTCCTGTTCGTCTTCGGGAACAGCGCGGTATTGAACATGATGCCGTCGCGGATCTTCCCGTTCATGACCGACTACCAGCTTTCCGCAGTGCCGCTGTTCATTTTCATGGCCGCGGTGCTGGAGAAGGCCGGCATTATCGAGGAGCTTTTCGACGTCATCTACAAATGGCTGGGATCGGTTCATGGCGGGCTGGCGTCGGCCACTGTCGTCGCCTGCACGCTGCTGGCAGCGATGGTCGGCGTCGTAGGGGCCACTGAAGTGACGATGGGCATGATCGCGCTGCCGGCGATGCTGCGCCGCGGCTACGAGCCCAAGCTTGCCTGCGGCTCGCTGCTCGCCGGCGGCACACTCGGCATTCTGATCCCGCCTTCGGTGATGGCCATCGTCTATGCCGTCGTCGCGCAACAATCGCTCGGCGAGCTCCTGATCGGGTCGGTGTTCCCGGGATTGCTGCTCTCCGGGATATACATCGCCTACGTGACCATACGCTGCTACATCAATCCGTCGCTCGGGCCGGCGCTGCCGATCGAAGAACGGGTCAATATGCGCGAAAAGCTCCGGCTGCTGCGCAACACGATTACGCCCGTGCTTCTGATCATCCTCGTGCTGGGTATTATCTTCGTCGGCATTGCCACGCCGGTCGAGGCCGCAGGCATCGGCACCTTCGGCGCGCTCGCGGTGTGTGCGCTGCATCGCCGGTTGACCTGGCCGGCCCTCTACGAGGCGGCGATGTCGACGCTCAAGGCGACAGCGATGGTGATGTGGATTTTCTTCGGCGCGACGATGTTCGTCGGTTTTTTCATCATCAAAGGGGGACAGACGTTCGTTTCGGATCTCATTCTCGGCACCGGATTGCCTCCTTACGGCATCCTGTTTCTGATGATGGTGATCCTCTTTATCCTGGGGATGTTTCTCGACTGGGTCGGCATTCTGCTGCTGACCGTGCCGATCTTTCTACCGATTCTGACCGCGCTTAGCTTCGGCGGCCTGTTCGGCATCCCAGGCGTCAGTGCGGACGACCTGTCGCTGTGGTACGGCGTCATCTTCATGGTCAACATGCAAATGGCGTTTCTCAGTCCGCCGTTTGGCTATTCGCTGTTCTACCTGAAGAGCGTGGCGCCGAAGGAGATCTCGATGGCGATGATCTTCAAGGCAGCGATGCCATTCATCGGGCTGCAGGCGATCGGGCTCACCTTGTGCATCATCTTTCCACAGATCATCCTGTGGTTGCCCAGCGTGCTCTACCACGGCACCAAATAAAAGGCGCGCGGTAAAGCGCCGTTAAAAGTCCGCTTATCCGGTCCGAAAGTGGGGGCGCCCGAGCGGACTTGTAAGTAAACCGTCAGGATTTCCCGCACGACGTCCGAGGCGGCATCGGGCGTGCATCGCGCCCCCGCCAGACATATACTCGCACGGCCAACGACAGCTCCCGGTCGCGACTGCAGCGCCTCTGCGCCTGAATTTCTAGTTGACTGCAATCGGGGGTGCGAACAAAAACCTGCGCACAAGCGCGCGCGACGGAGGGAAACCATGTACCAGCAGAACTACGACCCGACGGGCAATGTTTTTCTGTCGACTATCGTCGCGGCGATTCCGATTCTGACGCTGCTCTATTTCATAGCCTTACACCGGCACCGCGATGCACAGGGAACAGTGCGCCTCGGCATCTCGGCTCCTTATGCGGCGTTCTTCGGCGTCATCGCCGCGTTTCTCGTCGTCTGCCTGTTCTTCAAGATGCCCGTCGTGTCCGCAGTCTCCGCTTTCGCGCTCGGCATTCTGTCGGGATTTCTGGGGATCATCTGGATCGTTCTGGCCGCGATGTTTTTGTACACGATGAGCGTGGTGAGCGGCCAGTTCGAGATCGTGAAGGAGTCGATCGTCCACATCTCGTTCGATCGGCGATTGCAATGCGTGCTGATCGCCTTCTCGTTCGGCGCGATCATCGAAGGCACGTCGGGCTTCGGTACCCCGGTTGCGATCGCCGGCGCCGTCATGGTGGGCCTCGGGTTCAAGCCTTTTCAATCCGCGGTGCTGAACCTGCTCGCGAATACCGCCCCCGTCGCATGGGGTGCGATCGGAACGCCGATCGTAACGCTCGCCGCCGTGAGCGGACTCGATCAGCTGACGCTGTCCGCGATGGCCGGCCGGCAACTTCCTTTTGTGTCGATCCTGGTGCCTTTCTGGCTGGTCGTCACGTTCGTGAAAATGGAAGGCGGCACGTGGAAGGAAGCCTTCGAGGTGTGGCCGGCCGCACTGTGCGCGGGCGGCACGTTTGCGGTGGTGCAATGGTTTGCCTCGGGGATCAACGAAACGCATCTGATGACCGACGTCGTCTCGGGCCTCTTCTCGGTCATCTGCACTGCCCTGTTCCTGCGCTTTGTCTGGCATCCAAAGACGCGCTTCCTGCTCAAGTCCGACCGCGAAGCGCTGGCCAAGGCCGGCAAGAGCACGGCGACCATAACCAGCGACAAAACGGAATGGGCTTACAAGTACACGGCGGCGCAAACGTTCTACGCCTGGCTGCCCTGGCTGATCCTGATCGCCTGCTGCGCGTTGTGGGGCGTGCCGGCCTTCAAGGTGTACCTCAATAACCTCTTCTCCGGCATCAAGTTCAGCACGACGCTGCTGGGTTCGACGTTCGGCGGCACGCTATCGCTGCCGGTATGGGACATGCCTTCGCTGCACAACCTGGTGCAGCGGATGCCACCGGTAGCTCCGGTCAACGCCAAACCCGAAGCGGCGCGATTCGCAATCAACTGGCTGTCCGCGGCCGGCACCGGGGTCTTCGTCGCCGCGCTTCTTTCCGGACTGGTCCTCAAGCTGAACGCGTCGCAATGGAAGGGCGCTTTCGTGCAGACGGCGCATCGGATGAAAATTCCGGTCCTGGTCATCGGACAGGTTCTGGGGCTGGGCTTCCTGACCCGCTATTCGGGCACCGACGCGGTCCTCGGTCTGGCGTTCACCTCGGCCGGATTCATGTATCCATTCTTCGCGGCGTACCTCGGCTGGCTCGGCGTCTTCCTGACTGGCTCCGACACGGCATCCAACGCGCTGTTCGGCAGCCTGCAGCGGATCACCGCGCAGCAGCTCCATCTGAACGAGATCCTGATCGTTGCGACCAACTCGACCGGCGGCGTCATGGGCAAGATGATCGATGCACAGTCGATCATGGTGGCGTGCGCGGCCTGCTACGACGACCCGAAGGAACGCGCGCACGCGCTCGGACCGATCTTTCGCACGGTATTCTTCTATTCGATTGCCGGCGCGGCCGTCATCGGCGTCATCGCGATGCTGCAGGCTTATGTGTTCCCGGGGATGATTCCCGTGCCGCCAATCGGCAAGTGATATCGCGCGGCGGGCCGTCGGCGGTCACCCCCGTCGCGGCCCGGCTGCGTCAGCCGGTCAGAGCGCGCCGCTCGCGCAGCGCCTGCGCCAACGTACCGCTGTCGACGTATTCGAGCTCACCGCCGACCGGGACGCCGCGCGCCAGCCGCGTGACCCTCAGGCCGCGCGCGCTTAGGAGCTCGCCGATGTAGTGCGCGGTCGCTTCGCCTTCGTTGGTGAAATTGGTCGCAAGCACTACTTCGCGCACCGCGCCGTCCGCGGCGCGCTTGAGCAGGCGATCGAGCCTGATTTCCTTCGGACCGATGCCGTCGAGCGGCGACAGGCGTCCCATCAGCACGAAATAGAGCCCGGTGTAGGCCTGCGTGTGCTCGATCATCATCAGGTCGGCGGGTGTCTCGACCACGCACAGCATGGTCGCATCGCGCTTCGACGAGCGGCACAGCGCGCAGAGCTCATCCTCGGTAAACGTGTTGCAACGCTCACAATGCCGGATCGTGCGCGTGGCCGCTTCCAGCGCCGTCGCGAGCCGCTGCCCGCCCTCGCGGTCATGCTGCAACAGATGCAGCGCCATGCGCTGCGCGGCCTTCGGTCCGACGCCGGGCAGACAGCGCAATGCCTGCGTCAGCTCGTCGAGGGCAGGCAGAGTCACAGGGGTCGGCGTCACATAACCCTGTCAGAACGGCAGCTTCATTCCCGGCGGCAGCCCTAGGCCGGCGGACAATCCCGCCATCTTCTCCTGCGAGGCGGCATCGATCTTGCGCACGGCGTCGTTGATCGCCGCCGCGACCATATCCTCGAGCATGTCCTTGTCCTCCGACAGCAGCGACGGGTCGATCGTCACACGCTTGGCGTCATGCCGCCCGGTCATCAGCACCTTGACCAGGCCGGCACCCGACTGGCCCTCGATTTCCATCGCGGCGATCGCCTCCTGCGCCTTTTTCATGTTTTCCTGGACGGCCTGCGCCTGCTTCATCAGGCCGGCGAGCTGGTTCTTCATCATGGTCGGATTCCTGGACTACGAATTGGGTTTGATCGAATCGGTCTTGATGGTCGCGTCGAATCGCGACAGCAGGTCCTGCACGAACGGATCGTCGCGAAACGCCGCTTCGGTCTTGGCCTTCACTTCGGCGCGCTCGCGCTTTTCCTGCGCCGCGAGCGTCGCACCCGCCGCCGCACCGACATCGAAGCGCAGGCGGACGCGGCGTCCCAGCGCTTCGTCCAGGGACGCCTTCAGCTTGTCGGTGTACGTTTTATCAATCAAGTGTCGCGCGGTTTCCGGCACGGCGAGCACGATTTCGTTGCCGGCGATGGCTTTGAGCTCGGTCTGCGCCGCGAGTTGCAGCGCGATGCCCGACAGCTTCAGTCCGGCGACGAACGCCGGCCAGTCCGCGATCTGCAACGGCGCGAGCGCCGCTGTGCTGGACGGGGCAGGCGCGACGCGGGCCTCGGCCGGCGGGTCGTACGCCGGCACTGGTGCTCCGCTCGTCGCCTGGCTGCCGCTTGCGACCTGCGCGTTGCTGCCAGCGCCCTGCCTGCTGCCGCTCGCCGGCGCGCTGCTCGCCGTCGGTCCGCTCGTGCTCGCGGCCTCGCGAGCGACGGCGCGCACCGGCGACTTGGCCTCCGCCGAAGGCCCCGCGGCGGGCTCGAACGCGAGCAGGCGCAACAACGTCATCGCGAATCCTGTCTGCTCGTCCGGCGCGAGCGCCATGTCGGCCCGGCCCTGAACGCAGATCTGGTAGGCAAGCTGCACCGCGTCCGGAGTGAATGCCGTGGCGTAGCCGGCGATTCGCGTCGCGTCGGGCAGCGCATCGGCGACACCCGTGACGGTCTGTGCGACGGCGATGCGGTGAAAGAGGCTCGCCAGCTCATCCAGCGCCGCAGGCAGCGACAGGCTGCGCTCGCTCAACGTCGTGGCTTCAGCCAGCAAGGCCTTGCCATCACCCGCGAGCAAGGCATCGACAATGCGATACGCGTACTCGGCGTCGACCGCACCGAGCATCGTGCGCACCACGGTTTCCCGCACCTCGCCTGCGCCGTAGGCGATCGCCTGGTCGAGGACCGAGAGGGCATCGCGCATCGAGCCGCGCGCGCTATGCGCGATCAGAGCCAGCGCCGAGTCGTCGAAGGCGATGTCCTCGGCGCGCAGAATATCGGCCAGCCGCGCCGCGATCTGCGCGCCCGGGAGCACCTTCAGGTTGAATTGCAGACAGCGCGAAAGCACGGTCACCGGGATTTTTTGCGGATCGGTCGTCGCCAGGATGAATTTGACGTGCTCGGGAGGCTCCTCGAGGGTTTTGAGCATCGAATTGAACGCAGCCTTCGACAGCATGTGGACTTCGTCGATCAGGTAGACCTTGTACCTGCCGACTGTCGGCGCGTAGCGTGCGTTGTCGAGAATCTCCCGCATGTTGTCGATGCCGGTATTCGACGCCGCGTCGAGCTCGAGCAGATCGACAAAACGGCCGGCGTCGATATCGATGCACGCCGGGCAGACGCCGCATGGCGTTGCCGTGACGCCGGTCGCGCAATTGAGGCTCTTCGCCAGAAGTCTCGCAATCGTCGTCTTGCCGACGCCGCGCGTGCCGGTAAGCAGATAGGCGTGATGGAGGCGTCCCCGTTCGAGCGCGTTGGTCAACGCCCGCACGACATGGTCCTGCCCGACCAGATCGGCAAATCGCTTCGGTCGCCATTTGCGGGCGAGCGCTTGGTAGCTCATCGGGCTTTCAGCGTTTCGTTCAGCAAAGCATTGCGCGATTTCGCTTCGCGTTCGCGTTGCAGCGAACCGCGAGGCTATTTCGCGTCGCGTTCGGTTTCAGGCAAGGCGCTCGACCGACGCAGGCGCGCCGTGTACCCAAAATGTACATAAGCGCCTGCCGCGGGCGGGCAACGCAGCATGAAGCCGAACTGACGCGAAAGAGGGGGGTGGCGAGCCGGACCCCCGGCACTTGCAGAGAATAGCTATGGCTGCTTCCTTCCGGACCTGACCAGGTTCACCACCATGCAATGCGGGGCGGCCCGCCATTGATCGTCGCCGCTGCTACCCATCATTATCGGCGAAGCAGGCCAATGCAGCAAGCAACGCGACGGTGCGAGAGCTCGATGCAACGCGGATTCCACCCATCCGCCCGGCCGCCATCGGCGCGACGGTATAATGCGTTCAGCGCATCATGCATTGGAGTCGGATTGCGCACATGCCTTCTGCAGCGTATCTGCATCGTGGCCTCGATGACGGTGGTTGCCTGCAGTCCATCGCAACCCCCGCCGCCGCCTTCGTCGAACGAATTGACCGTGCTGCTGCGGACCGGACCGGGGACGTGGTTCGTCGGTGCCGATGACCAAGGCGCGGGCATCGACTACGACCTTGCGCACATGTTCGCCGAGCAGGAGGGAAGGAAGCTCAGGGTAGTTCCTACCGGCGACCCGGTCGACAAGCTGGCCGATGCGGGACCTGGACCGCGCTTCGGCGCCGGCAGTTTGTATCTCCCCGGATCGGCGTGGTCGTCGCCTGCAAACGCCGTTCTCTATTCGTCGGGCTACTATGCCGCCGAATCCGTGCTGATCTACAACATCGACGGGTTCAAGCCCGAATCCTGGGGGGATCTGGCGGACGAAACCGTCGGCGTTCTTCAAGGCGGCGGCCTCGCCACCGCGTTGTCCAAGCTCCGTGCCGAACATCCCGAAGTCCGATGGCAGATGGTCACCCTGCCCTCGACCGAGGCGATGATCAGCCAGGTGTCCGACGGGACCTTGGATTACGCGATCGTTGCGTCCCATGATGCCGAAGCAGCGCGTCACGTCTATCTCAACTTCGACAAGGCGTTCGCGGTCGCCGGCAAGCAGCAACTGGTGTGGGCATTCCCGCCCGGCGAGCGCCATTTGCGCGATAGGGTCAACGCGTTCTTCGCGCAGCTTCGCCGCGACGGCAGGCTGCAGCGGCTGGTCGAGCGCTACTTTTCCTATGGAACAGTCCCGCGCATCGATGCCGGCGTGTTCCACGATCGCATCAAGTCGACGTTGCCGCAGCTCCGCGACGCGTTCCAACGCGCGCAACAGGAGACCGGGATCGAGTGGCGCCTGCTCGCCGCGATCGCATACCAGGAATCGAAGTGGGACGCGCAGGCCACCAGCGAGACCGGCGTGCGCGGCCTGATGCAGTTGACGGAGGAAACCGCGCAGCGCCTCGGCGGCATCGATCGCCTCGATCCGACCGCGAGCACCCTTGCCGCGGCGCGCTACCTGCGCGATCTGAAGGACCGGCTGCCGCAGCGCATCGCCGAGCCCGACCTCACCTGGCTCGCGTTGGGCGCGTACAACATCGGCATCGCCCATCTGGAGGATGCCCGCATCCTGGCGCAGAAGCAGAAGCTCGACCCGGACACCTGGTCGGCGCTGAAAAAGACGCTGCCGCTGCTCGCGCTGCCAGAGTATTACGAGACGGCCAAATTCGGTTACGCGCGCGGCGCGATGCCGGTCGCGTTCGTCGACCGCGTGCGCGCGTACTACGACATCCTGCTCGCCCAGCAGCCGCCGTTGCAGCCGCGATTGCGCATGTTCTCGGGCATCGCCGACGAAAACGCGGCGCAGCCGATGGCCGCGCCGGTCAACGCCGCCAAATAATCAGCGCGCCGCGGCGATGATGCTGGCGCCACCCATATACGGCCGCAGCGCCGCGGGGATGTCGACGCCGCCGTCGGCGCGCTGGTAGTTTTCGAGGACCGCGACCAGAGTTCTTCCGACGGCCAGTCCCGATCCATTCAGCGTGTGCACGAGCTCAGGCTTGCCTTGCGCTTTGCGAAATCGCGCCTGCATCCGGCGCGCCTGGAACGTCTCGCAATTCGAGCACGACGAAATCTCCCGATACTTGCCCTGCCCCGGCAGCCACACTTCCAGATCGTAAGTCTTCGCCGCGGAGAAGCCCATGTCGCCGGTGCACAGGGTGACGATGCGATACGGCAGCTCGAGCTTTTGCAGGATCGCCTCGGCGTGCCCGGTCATTTCCTCGAGCGCCTCGTACGACCGGTCCGGTTCGACGATCTGCACCATCTCGACCTTGTCGAATTGGTGGACGCGGATCATGCCTCGGGTGTCCTTCCCGTAACTTCCCGCCTCCGAGCGGAAGCACGGCGAGTGCGCGGTGAGCCGGATTGGCAGCGCCGTAGCCGCGACGATCTGCTCGCGCACGAAATTGGCCAGTGGCACCTCGGCAGTCGGGATCAGATACCAGCGCTCCTCGTCAGTTGCGCCGCCCTTCGCCGCCCAGAACAGGTCCTCCTCGAATTTCGGCAGCTGGCCGGTGCCGATCAGTGCGTCGGCATTGACCAGATAGGGCACATAGCATTCCGCGTAGCCGTGCTCGGTCGTGTGCGTATCGAGCATCAGCTGCACCAGCGCCCGGTGCAGGCGCGCGACCGCGCCGCGCAGCGCATAAAAACGGGCGCCGGAAATTTTCGCCGACACGTCGAAGTCGAGGCCGCCGACCGCCGTCCCGATATCGACGTGATCGCGTGGCGGAAAGTCGAACGTCCTCGGGTTACCCCAGCGGCGGACTTCGGCGTTGTCGGCCTCGGAGCCCCCGACCGGCACGCTTGCATGCGGCAGGTTGGGCATCCCCAGCAGCCAATCGCGGAGGCGCTGCTGCACGCCCTCGAGATTGCGTTCGAGCGAAGTCAACTCGTCGCCGATGCCGGCGACCTCGCGCAGTGTCACCGATGCGTCTTCGCCCCTGCTTTTGGCAATGCCGATCTCTTTCGAGATCGTATTGCGCCTCGCCTGGAGCTCCTGGGTGCGCATCTGTATATGCTTGCGCTCGGCCTCGAGCTCGACGAACGCGGCCGCGTCGAGCCGATATCCACGCGTCTTCAGACGCGCGACGACGTCATCGAGGTCGTTGCGCAGAAGCTGGATATCGATCATCAGCGAATTTTAGCAGAGGGCTGCGCACTGCCAGGCACGGCGCGCGGTCAGGACCCGCCTTCCCCGTGCGAGCGCGCCTTGGCGTCGCGATGCTTCAACTCGGCAAGCCTTTCCGCGATCCTCGCTTCGAGGCCGCGATCGGTCGGCCGATACCAGTCGGGCCGCGCCATGCCCTGGGGCAGATAGCTTTCGCCGGCCGCGTAGGCATCTTCCTCGTCGTGCGCGTAGCGATAGTCCTTGCCGTAGCCCAGATTCTTCATCAGCCTGGTCGGCGCGTTGCGCAAGTGCAGCGGCACCGGGCGCGAACCATCTTCGGCGATGAACGCGCGCGCGGCGCCGTACGCGACGTACACCGCATTGCTCTTGGCGGCGCAGGCGAGATAGATCACGGCTTGCGCTAACGCGAGCTCGCCTTCGGGCGTGCCGAGCCGTTCGTACGTCGCGACAGCGTCCAGAGTCAGCTGCAGCGCGCGCGGATCGGCGAGTCCGATGTCTTCGCTGGCCATTCGAATCATCCGCCTCCCGACATACAGCGGATCGGCGCCGCCGTCGAGCATCCGGCAGAACCAGTAAAGCGCCGCATCGGGATCGGATCCGCGGACCGACTTGTGCAACGCCGATATCTGGTCGTAGAACGCCTCGCCGCCCTTGTCGAAGCGGCGCAGGCTGCGCGTGATCGCAGTCTCGACGAATTCGTTGTCGATGTCGCGCCGACCCGCTTCGTGGGCGGCGACGCCGAGTTGCTCGACCAGATTCAGCAGGCGCCGACCGTCGCCGTCGGCATAGGCGATTACCGCGCCCCGTGCGGCGGTGCTAAGCGCGACGCCGGGCATCGCCGCCGACAGCGCGCGATCGAGCAGCGCCGAGAGCTCGTCGACCGACAGCGCCTCGAGCACATAGACGGTGGCACGACTGAGCAACGCACTGTTGACCTCGAACGACGGATTCTCGGTCGTCGCTCCGATGAAAGTGACCAGGCCCTTTTCGACGAACGGAAGAAAGGCGTCCTGCTGTCCCTTGTTGAAACGATGCACCTCATCGACGAACAGGATCGTATGACGGCCCGATTGCGCAAGTGTCGCCTCCGCCTGGGCGATCGCGTCGCGAATGTCCTTGACGCCAGAAAGCACTGCCGACAACGCGGTGAATTCCGCGTTGAACGCATCGGCCATCAGGCGCGCGAGCGTCGTCTTGCCGACGCCCGGCGGGCCCCACAGGATCATCGAATGCGGCTTGCCCGACGCGAAGGCCACTGCCAGCGGCTTGCCCGGTCCGAGCAGATGCCTTTGCCCGATGACCTCGGCGATGTTTTTCGGCCGCAGGCGCTCGGCCAGCGGGGTCGCCGGATTGACTACGGCAAAAAGGTCACTCGCCGACGACATCGGCGCCTGGCGGCGGCACGAACCGGAACAACGCGGTGTCGACGGCTGCGTTGCGCTCGAACGAACCAAACGACAGTTGCGTCACCTGGCCGAAGCTGTCGTGCAGTTCCATCGTGCGTGGGACGTTTCCCTTCAGTCCGATCCTGATGCTGGCGAAGCCGCTGTCGCCGGCACGCGGTTTGGCGTCGACGAATTCCAAATCGCCGCTTTTTCCGCCGTCCGTCAGCTCGAAGTTTTTTTCCAGCGAGTCGTCGCCAGCGAGCAGCGCGGCAGGCGTCGTGCCCAGCGCCTGGTCTAGCTTTCTGACAACCACCTGGTTGAGATCCGGATCGTGGATCCACAGCTTCTGACCATCCCCGACGATGATCTGCGCATGCGGCTTTTCGTAGGTCCAGCGGAACTTGCCGGGCCGCGAGAATGCGAACGTTCCCGTCGATTCCTGCGGCACGCGCCCCGATTTTCCGCTGACGATCTGGCGAAACGCCGTCTTGCCGGTTTTGGCGCCACTCAGAAAAGCCTTCAGCTGGTCCGGACCGGACGCCGCGGCAGGACAGGCGAGCAACATCGCAGCGCAAATCGTTCCCGCGAACCGCCATCCAACGATCATGCGCTCTCGCCTTTGCCGGCGGGGACCAGGACGTCGCGATTGCCGTTGGTCTGCATCGCCGACACCAGCCCCGCCCGCTCCATCTGCTCGATCAGGCGCGCCGCCCGATTGTAG
>Ga0207683_10001005_pt1 | contig 25752 bp, 27 predicted proteins | sample KBSM73metaG_FD_184333 | JGI IMG/M metagenome (GOLD analysis project Ga0207683, IMG submission 184333) | Miscanthus rhizosphere microbial communities from Kellogg Biological Station, Michigan, USA - KBS M7-3 metaG (SPAdes) (version 2) | ecosystem: Host-associated > Plants > Roots > Rhizosphere >... | reverse complement strand
CACGCGCTCGCGCGCTACGCGGCGATCTGCCAGGAAGCGGGGCTGGTGCCCATCGTCGAGCCCGAAGTGCTCATGGACGGCGACCACACGATCGATCGCTGCGAGGAAGTCACCGAGTGGACGTTGAACAGCGTGTACGACGCGCTGTACGTCAACAAGGTCATCCTCGAAGTGAACGCGTCGATGCGGTTGGATCGTCACCCCGAAATCAACGCCGGTTGGATCGACTTCGCGCGCGATCTCTACTACACGCAACGCTACTCCCCGCTCGGGCAGCACGGGACAGATCAGAACTCGGCGCACCACGACACCGCGGACAGTGAAATTCTCGAGAAGGACATACTCGAAACAGGACCGAACTCAAGCCTCCAGGTGCGATTCACTGATGAAAGCATGCTCGCGCTCAGGGAGCGGTCGCAGATTTCAATAGAAAGCTATCGCTTTTCAGGCAAGGCAGACGGGGAGGAATCCGCGGCCTTTCGTCTCGTCAAAGGAACGATACGAACCATCACCGGTATTGTGGGGCGCGTCGACCACACGCGCTATCGAGTCGATACGCCGGTCGCAGTGATCGGGATACGCGGCACGATGTACGCGCTCGGCTTTTGCAATGGGGACTGTACTAACGCCGACGGCACGCCTGCGCCGGATGGCCTTTACGGCGCAGTCAACGGCCCGTCGCTGGGCACTAATAAGATTGCCGTCGAGAACAAGGCCGGCGAATCGATCCTGACTCAAGGACAGTTCTTCCGTGTTGCTACCGCCGATAGTCCGCCGGTGCTTTTGCTGCAGCCGCCACACTTTCTGTCGGATCGCATGCCTGGGAAGCCCAAGTCGATCGCCGCAAGTGGCGGCGAACAGACGGGCGCGAGTGGTATAGGTGCAGACAGCCGCGCTAATCCACTGCCGGCGCCGTTAGGACAGATTGCTGCAACAACCACTGATATGAGATTCATTCCTCAGACGCAGAACTTGGGCGCGAACGGCTTGCCAGTAGGCGTCAACGTTTCGCAAGGTATTACTTTCAATCAGATCGGCGGTGCAGGCGTTGTTCAAGGCCAGTTAGTGTGGACCACTGCCGGCGACATGGACTTGCACATGCTGACACCAACCAACGTCGAAGTATTTTTCGCTAACCGCACAGTTACCTTCGGCGGCGCGACGGCAAAGCTCGACGTCGACAACACCTCAGGCGGGACGCGAGCGGCGCCGGCGGTGGAGAATATCGCCGTAACGGGGAGCGTGCCCGCAGGAAATTACACTTTTTTCGTTCGCAACTTCTCGGGACCACCGACGGCATCGGTACTCAACGTTACGGGTAACAGCAATGCGAGTGGTCGGACGTATGCCGTCCCCACATTAAATAGCGGTCAGACGTCCGGAAACTTCGTCGTCACCCGCAATCCCAACGGCACGGCGACCTACAGCCCTTGAAACTCGCTTAGCGCTCTGCGCACGCGCGTGCACGTGGCGCGCTCGTGCCTGCCTAACATTATGTTTGCGCAGGGCGCAGATGACGTACTCGGCTAACGTTACTTCTTCGTTGCCAGGACACCGTCGCCGGCGAATGTCGTCGCGAACCGGGCTTCACGTAAACGCTTGGCCACCTCGGCGGGTACGTCTCGACCGCTCGTCAGCTTGTTAGGAGTGCCGGTGTAATGGAACAACTTTCCATGTCTCTTGATGACACGTGCGAGCTCGTTATAAAACGCTTGGGAATACAGTTCTCCTGCGATACCAAAACGAGGCGGGTCGTGCAGGATGGCGTGTACAGAGTTATCAGGTATCGAGTGAATCGCGTCGGCAATGTCGGCCTGCGTTAACGTCAACCTATCGCCGCCCTGGGGCGACCATGGATTGATACTCCGCAGCCAGATCACGTTCGGATCTTTCTCATAAGAGAGCACCTGCTTCGCGTGCCGCTCGATGCACCAGGCAGCGAAATATCCGAGACCGCCGCATGTATCGAGAACGATCTTGCCCTCCGGACCGATCAGATCGACTTTGCGCCCGGCGTCCGCATACGGCGAGACGTGCGCGGTGGGCAGCATCTTTATACCGTCGATCTCGAAGGTCGGTGGTCCGTAATGTGTGGGCACCAGTTTGACAAGGGACGTTGTAAAACGCGCGGCGGCCTCAAAGGACGCACCCGTCCAATAGTAGATCGTCCGGTCCTTGCAATTTTCCATAAATGGAAAATGCTCGCCGCGACAGATCCAGCCCTTGTCGTATACCTCGACAATCGACGCCGAGCGGCCCAGATCGAGTGAGCACTCGACGCGTGGCTCGCCGGTACGGCGGGCGGTTTGCAATTTTTTGTGTACTTCCATAGTTAACAGCGGGCGCATTGAGTCTTCCGCGGCAATACCGCGCCAAACGGTCAGCTCTTAAGTGCGGCTGCCGTGTTCTGACTGCGCCGCCAGGCTGCAGGCGGCTTGCCGACCTGACGCTTGAATGCACGCGTAAAGGCTGCTTCCGACTCATATCCCACATCGAGTGCGATTGACGCAACCGGCGCCCGGCTCTCTCGCAACAATGTTGCGGCCGCCTGCATGCGCCACTGGGTAAGATATTGCATCGGCGGCTGTCCGATGAGCCGCACGAAACGTTCGTAGAACGCGGAACGCGACAGTGCGATCTCATCTGCGAGCGCGTCTATCGTCCATGCGCGGGCCGGATCTTCGTGAATGATTGCGAGCGCGCGTCCCACATGCCGGTCCGCTAAGCCCGCGAGCCAACCGGTGCTCTCGGCAGGCAGGCGCTCGACGTGACGCCGAATCGCGTCGACGAACATCATTTCGCTGATGCGCTCGAGTACAGCCCGGCCGCCGGGACGCTGATTCTGCGAAGCATCCACCGCTTGCCGCATGACCTCGCTGATCCATGCACCGCTGCTCGCAGCGGGCAGATGCATGAGCCGCGGCAGTGTGGCAATCAGCGGATTGAACGGCCGCAGGTCGCAACCGAGAAAACCGCACGCGACATTGGTTGGCGAGTCCGGTCCCGGCGCTCCGTACGAAAACTCAGTCGGCGTGCTGAAGACGACGGGAATGGGCTTCGGATCATTGCGCGTCGCGAGTACCCATTCAGGGGTCATGCGGATCGGTTGCATGTTCGGTGCGCTGGAAATGACATGCGCGTCGCCATGCGGAAACATGATGATATCGCCGGCTTCAAGACGCACCGGCGGCTCGCCGACGATCGCGGCCCAGCCGCTGCCCTTCGTGATGACGTGATATTCCATCACGTGTTCCGCGCCGGGAATGACCGTGCCGGCGATCTCGTTCACGGCGGGCGCCTGCGCAGCCCACTCGTGTCCGAAGCTCAGGTAATAGAATACTGCGCCGCGAAGACGCACTGAGCGCAATACATCTGAGAGTGTATCGATGGCCATAGACGTTTTCCGGACGAACAGACAAGTACGGCGGACGCTCGATCAAGTCGGCTGCGGGTCAGGACGCGCGGGCAAATGTGAACGACGGGTGGCTAAGTGTCAAGCGTATTCCAAGCGAATAATTCGCCTTGTTCACCAACGTGAACCGAACCGATCATCAACCAAGGAGTGTAAATCATGACCACGAGCACACTTGTCCCACCCTCTAAACAGAAAACGAGCAGCGCCCCAACGCCTGACTATGACGGCATCAAGCAGCGCCAGCAGGCCACATGGGCGAGCGGAGACTTTGCAATTATCGGCGTGACACTGCAAATCGTCGGCGAGAATCTCGCCGAGGCCGCTGATATTCGCGCCGGCGAGCGCGTGCTCGATGTTGCAGCCGGCAACGGCAATGCCACACTTGCCGCTGCACACCGGTTCGCGTCGGTGACTTCTACCGACTATGTGCCGGAACTTCTGAACAAAGGCCGTGCGCGCGCTGCGGCAGAAGGTTTGCAGATCGACTTCCAGGTTGCCGACGCGGAAAACCTGCCGTTCGAAGATGGACGCTTCGATGTTGCGCTGTCGACCTTTGGCGCGATGTTCACACCGGATCATTCGAAGCCGGCGCGCGAAATGCTGCGCGTCGTGCGCAATGGCGGACGCATCGGGCTTGCCAATTGGACACCCGAAGGATTTATCGGCCAGTTGTTCAAGACGATCGGAGCTTATATCCCGCCGCCGGTGGGATTGAAGTCTCCAGCGCTATGGGGCACCGAGCCGCATATCGTGGAACTCTTCGGCACTCAGGCCGCGGATATTCGTACCGTGCGCAAAAACTTCAACTTCCGCTATCGCTCTGCGGCGCACTGGCTACAGATCTTCCGCGACTTCTACGGGCCAACGCACAAGGCATTTGCGGCATTGGATGCAACCGCTCAGAAGGCGCTCGAGAAAGATATCACTGCATTGCTCGACCGGTGCAACGTTGCAGGAGCTGCGTCGTTGGTCGTTCCTGCAGAATATCTCGAGGTAATCATTACCAAGCGCGGCGGCTGATATAAAAGGTAAGCCGCACTGCGGTTGGACGGGTTTCTTTGCAGAGATCGCCATAACGAGCCGTGCACGAGGCAGCCGTTATGGCGGTGCAGTTCCTTCAGTTATGAGCACTTTTCGTAGTGTATGTGTAGCAAAGGATGCCAGCATGAACATGACTGCAACACCGAACGTCGCCCGGTTCAATGAAGGTGAGTTCACGCCGCGCGCCTGGCATCTAGTCGCCAATAATCTCGCGGGCAGCAGACAGCAGGCGTGGCACGAGTATCAAAATAGCCACGATCGCGAGCACGCATATCTGCGCGATGTCCCCGCTAGCGTCCGCACACTGCCTGCCCGCACGCACGCCATCGCTGTTATCTGCGTCATCGGGCTCTCGATCGCCGCCGTGCTCATCACCAGTCGCGTTGCCGAATACGTGTTGGCGAACCGGACGCCGATTGCCGGTCTGGCATCTCCCAATTTGAATGCATCGCGATTTATGCTCAATGGATTGCTCGTGCCTGCACTCGATAGCGATGCCATGCCTTTGCGCTGGGTCGATCCGCGGCCTGCGTTGGCGTGCGGACCCGGCAGCAGCGTATACGTGAATGGCCGACCGCTGGTCTCAGGCGCACGTGTGCCCGTGAAACCATTCACGCTCGAATGGCATGCGAACGGATGTCACCCTTTCGGTGCACAAGGGCCGCGGTTCGATGGTAGCGTGACGCTTACCGTGTTTACCGAAGACTCGGGATTCAGAGCCACCGTCAACCCGTCGCATATGCGTGTAACGTCCGCCGCAAATGAGACCACCTTCATCGAACCAGGCGAGGTATCGATGCCGCAATCTTCTCACGAGCGCATTCATTATCGACTGCCTGCTTACATGCAGAACCCGTACACGCGTGACGATCTAGGGTCGTGATTGCCTCGAATCAACCGCTACGAGCAGTCAGCAATGTAACGATATCGCGCACTGCCGTGAGCGCTTTCTCACGCAGCACGGTATCGTCATTGTTGGCGACAGGGTGACCGATGACTGAGAACGGATAGCCTTTCAGACCGTTCACATCGCTCACGGCCTCTGCGGTGCGCGCGAAACGATCCGTGATGATCGCGACCGCCGGTATGCCGAGCCGCTCAGCTTCGATTGCGTCGTGCAGACTGCACGACGAGCAGCTCCCTCAATCGCCAATGGCCGACAGAATGGCGTCCGCTCCGCTCATCTGCGCCAGCATTGGCGGCGGCACCGGTCGTGACGCGTCGGGCTTGCGCCGGCGAATGCACTCCCGCACGCCGTGTTCCTTGCGCAGCATTTCCTCGATGAAATCGAACAGCCGCTCGGTTCCAATCTTCGCATTGTCGATCATGCCGACCACTGCGCCATTCAAAGATGCAAGCGGCGGAGCCATGCGCAGCGCTTCACCTTGCGCGGACTGGCGCGGATCCAGTATTCGAAGTGTCATGATATGAGCTCCTTGCGTAAAAGCGGTCTGTAAACCTTCAAGGCGTTGCTAGCGACGCGTAAAGGACGCACAAAAGACGCATACAGAAAGAACCTTTCCATCATCTGCGGACTTTGAAATCTCTGTGACATTTTTCAAGCAGATATTGGAACGGTAACCGCTAGCGATTTTTTTCCGTACCATGGCGGCAGTATCGCGCCGAAACCGCCTGCCGGGCCGCCTGCGGCGATGATCAGGAGGTCGTCCGGTGAGCGCAGCGCGCGGTACACTTTTTCTTCGTCCTTGCGACCCGCGACCGCGGCTTTACCGACCGTACGCCACTCACCGCGTTTCACGCGCGCGGCTTCGTATGTGTACTCGCGAATATTCTGCTTGGTCCAGCCGGCAGCTGCAAATATCTCGCGGTGCTGTTTCGGAATCACAAAAGCGTAATTGCCTTCCCAGATGGAATAGGTAAGCATATTGCTGCGAATCGCCGCTGCGTAGGTATCAAGAATTTCTTTAGGGTCATGCGTCCATTCGTTCATGATCTGGTGCGGCGATTCGACCTGTAGCGCCGTTACCGCCGAGGTGCCCGCAGGTATGCCGCGCTCTACTGATAGCGGTAGCCACGTCGAGTCTTCTTCATCTTCCGCCACGCAGAACGTGTACTTCCCGGGGTGGCCGAGCGTCGAGCGATCGAGCTGGCCTGGAATCCCGCCGAGGACGTTCAGCAGTATCAGCCTTATTGTGCGGCCAACGGTCGCGTTGGCGCGGCTTGCATTAGCGAGCGCGTTATGCGTCGTATTCATGCCAATCGCCAGGCGGATCGGGCCGTTTACAACGATGAACGGTGCGCTCCCGCCGGTACTTGCTGTGCTGCCATGCAATGCGTACTGCGGATCGCACATCGCTTTCATCGCCGCCACGACGACCGGCATGTATTCAGGCAAACAACCCGCCATCACCGCCGCGATCGATACTTTTTCAGCAGTGATGCTTCGGCGGCGCACCGGTTCGACGCCGATCACATCAGCGGCAGCGAGTTTCGCTGCGTCAAGAAAGCGCGCTACCGCATCTTCAGTCGGCGGGACGATAGGCAGACCATCTGTCCAGCCATTGCGCTGGTACAGCTCATTGGCTTCGACTGCGTCGGCAACTTCATATACCGCGCTAGCGAATTTGCTCATCGGTTGCCTTTGCCATCTAGTACCGAAATTCGTTTAGCGATCCAAACGGATGTAGCAGGCGCTCGTAAGATACGACGCTTATATGATGCCATCGTTCCGTAACTGGCGCACTTCCGCCGCGGACAAATCTGCCAATCGTCCGAGCACTTCTTCCGTATCCGCTCCGGGCAGCGGCGACGGCGCGTCGTAGCGCGCTGGTGTGCGGCTGAACTTGATAGGAAATCCGGGACCGCTCGCCGCGGCCGAAGTGCCGGTTAAGGGATTGTGGAGCGGCACGATCATACTGCGCTCGATCAAGTGCGACCATCGCATCACTTCGTCAGTCGAGCGGACCGGACTGCATGGCACCCGCGCAGCAGCAAGGGCTTCAACGACTGCGAGCTTAGGTTTCGATTGCGTCCAGGCAGTTACTACAGCATCGACTTTCTCATTGTTTACGATGCGCCACGCAACGTCCATCATCTGAGGATCGTTCTTGATATCGCTGCGCCCCATCGCATCCAGCAATGAGCGCCATTCCGCATCCGTCGCAGCACCGATGGCAACCCAGCCGTCCGTCGTTTCAAACGTATTGAACGGCGAGAAACGCATTATGCGGTTGCCTTGCCGTGCTGCGACGTTCAGTCGCCCGTAACAATCGACGGGCTCGTCGAAGATGAGTGCAAAGAGACAGTCCGCCATTGAGACGTCAATCGCCTGGCCTTCGCCGGTACGCTCGCGATGCAATAGGGCTGCGACTACGCCGTTCGCTGCGAACGATCCCGCGAGGGCATCGGACATCGGCGACGCGATCTTGACGGGCGGTGTGCCCGGATGTCCGGTCATGCTCATAATTCCGACCGCTGCCTGGACCATCAGATCGTACGCCTTGGCATCTTTTTCCGGCCCCGACGAGCCATAGCCGGTGATGGCACAGTAGATGATCGCCGGATTGACCTTACACAGGGCGTCGTAATCAATGCCCAATCGAGTACTTACACCGGGACTGAAATTCTCGATGACGACATCGGCTTTGGCAGCGAGATTGAGAAAGATCTCGCGACCGCGCCCGGACTTCAGATCGATGGTGATCGATTTCTTGCCGCGCGCACGCTTCAAATACGCAAGGCCCATATCCTGATCGGATCTGCGCTCGAACGAGATTCCGCCGGGACCGTCGTACGGCGGCGCGAACACCGTCGGGTCGCCGGTTTTCGGATCATCGATCTTGATTACTTCGGCGCCCATGCCCGCCAGCAGAAGCGTCGCCTGCGGTCCGGAAAAAAAACGGGTGAGATCGAGGACGACGATGCTATCGAGTATCTTTTTCATGCAGGCATGTGACGCCCACATATAAACGAGGCGGGGCGATGTGATCGTGTCATCAGCACTCGCTCGATACCCATGGATACGCGCTGCGCTTGCATGCTAATGTTAGAAGATGCAGCGATGGGACCGGCGGACGGCCCCCGCCCACTCGCGACTATCACGCAAAAACCGGAACAGGAAAGTATGGTCAATATTCGGTCTCAAGTATTGATGGCTTGTGCGGTGGCGTTGGGCGCGCAGGTGAACGCATGGTCGCAGACAACGCCTTATCCGAGCCGTCCGGTCAGGATCATCGTCGCTTTTCCTGCGGGACAGGCGACTGACCTTGCGGCACGCGCGATCGCACAGAAGTTATCTGAAACGTTTAATCAGCAATTCGTTGTCGACAATCGCCCGGGTGCCGCAAGCATAATCGGTTCGGAAACCGCGGCCAAATCACCGAACAATGGCTATAACTTGTTTATGGGTTCTTCCGGCAGTCTTGCCGTCAATCCCGGGATGTACAGCAAGCTGCCCTATGATCCGGTCAACGATTTTACGCCGATCTCTCTCGCGCTGAAGGTGCCATTTTTTATCTTTGTGCATGCCGGCTTTCCGGCAAATACAGTGAAGGAGCTGGTTGATTATCTGAAGGCGAATCCGAATAAAGTGAATTTCGGTTCCGCAGGAAACGGTGCTACGAATCATCTGTCAGCGGAGTACTTCCAGAGCGTGACTGGCGTTTCGATGGTTCATGTGCCGTATAAAGGTTCGCCGCCCGCTGTTACCGATCTGCTGGCTGGACAGATCGGTCTCATGTTTGAGACCGGCCCGCTCGGCTTGCCACACGTGAAGAATGGCAAACTCAAAGTGATCGCTGTCGGCAGTGCGCAGCGCTCGGCTGCGGCGCCAGATTTAGTGACTATTGCGGAGTCGGGCTATCCCGGTTTCGAAACGGTGGGCTGGGCAGGACTGCTGTCACCGGCGGGTACGCCCAAGGAGATCGTCAACAAGCTTAACGCGGAAGTCGTACGCATTATCGGCACATCGGGCATTAACGATCGGTTCATTGCGCTCGGCGCGGAGCTAGTGAGCAGCAGTCCCGACGAATTTGGTGTCTACATTAAATCCGAAATTGCCAAATGGGGAAAGGTCATCAGGGATTCAGGCGTGAAGGCGGATTAGCTTCCAGTCCGACCAGATGATTTGCGGGAGGCTCCGGGTTCTGGCGTTCCCTCGAATGAAAGTGAAAGCGATGCGCCAAGTTCGTGACTGCGGCATAAGCATGTGGGCGCGCCTAGGCTCATTGTGACTTCTACATCTTTGTCATTACAGCGACGAGCTGATCGAGAGCCTTTCCCCACCCGTCTCGAAATCCCATTTCGTCATGTCTCTGGCGGTCTTCTGCGCTGCCATGCATGACTAATGCACTGTACTTCGTCCCCGCCCCGTGCTGCTCAAGAGAGATGACCGCTGTGAAGATGATTGATGAGCAGTCTTCCATGTTGGTGCCCGCCGGATTAGGTCGATACCCGGCGACGAGAGCGTTAGTCCATACGAGCTTTTCATTCTTCACGATCTCGAGATAGCAGCCGACATTAGGAAATTCCCGTCCCTCGGGCGAGCGCATTACGGTTCGGAATGCACCGCCGGGGCGAAGTTCGATTTCGCAGTCGATCGTTGTCCACGGCGCCGGCGTGAACCATTTCTTCAGATGCCCGGGTGTTGTCCATGCGGTCCAGATGAGCTCTCGCGGGACATCAACGACGCGTTCCAACACGAGATCGAGCTTGGGATCTGTTTGCGGAATAGCGGTAGCCGTCATCCGATCTGCTCCTTCAGTTCTTTCAGGTAATCGTCAGGTCAATCATTGTTTTTTCGAGATCCGATGCAACGGGACGCAGACTGCTGATAGTCGCAATCATAGGCCACGTCTCCCTTGCCGTCTGGAACCGCAGTTTGAAATACGGCTCATACTGTCTGATCATCACGCAGCTCAGGAGAGAAGACAGTGGCCGTTAACCAGCTCCCCACGTATTTTATTTCGCATGGCGGCGGTCCGTGGCCGTATATGCAGGATTTCCGCAAGAAGTTCCGGGCGCTCGAAGAGTCGCTTGCAGACATTCCGCGCCAGATCGGCGCGGCTCCTCGAGCCATTCTCGTAATATCAGGACATTGGGAGGCGGACCAGTTCGCCATCATGGCGAGTCCAAAACCGCCGATGTTGTATGACTATTCGGGGTTCCCGCCGCATACATACAAAGTGACGTACAACGCACCCGGTTCGCCCGAATTAGCGCAACGTGTTAAGGCGCTCATCGAAGCGGCGGGGATGCCGGCCGTACTGGACGCGCAACGCGGCTTTGATCATGGCACGTTTACTCCGCTGGTCATCATGTATCCGAAGGCTGACGTGCCGGTCGTGCAACTGTCGTTGAAGTCAGGCTACGATCCGGCACAGCATCTCGCCGTTGGCCGCGCGCTTACACCGCTACGCAATGAAGGTGTGCTTTTAGTTGGCAGCGGACTGAGCTATCACAATCTGCGACGATTTGGTGCCGGCGCGAAGCAGGTGTCAAAAATGTTTGATGACTGGTTGCAGGAAACGCTCGTAGAGTCGAATCCAGACGAGCGTAAGCAACGGTTGCTGCGCTGGAGCTCCGCACCCGCGGCGCGTCAGGCGCACCCACAGGAAGATCATCTTATTCCGCTGATGGTCGCAGTGGGCGCTGCACAAAACGAGCAGGGCAGTGTGGTCTACCATGAGGAAGACTTGCTCGGAGGTGTAACAGCGTCCAGCTTTCGATTCGGCAAGGCATGCGCATAAGCCGCAGAATAGTCACGGCATCGAATTCACTCGGAAAGATCGGGCGAGATTGCGAACATCGACGCCGCCAGATCGCTCGGCGTCAGCTCGGCTCTAGGCTTAGCGCGCGTGAAGGCGACGCTGACTGACCAGCGCCCTGAAGAGTCAGGCTAGCTTACCTTTGTTCGAGGGATGTAGCGAACCTGGCATCAAGCGGGCGCGCGAAGGTTGAAATACATAGCCATTTTGCTTTGCGTCCTCGAGGCAGTCTTCATATGCCTTGTATGCCGATTGCGATTCGCTGATGACCTGGTGGCCAACCGAAAGCTGCTGCCATTTCCAGCGGCGTTTCTCGTCGACGTAAAACCGCCAGACCAGGTTCATGATTTCGCCAACCGCCTGTTCAGAGCGACGATGTTGCCGCAACTGGCAGGTGCCGGTATTTGATGAGCCGTGTGTGATTCGCGTTGTTGGCGCCGCAGCCGGGCGAACGTCTTGCGCAGATCTGTATCATTACTCGACGTGTAGCGAAACGAGCGGTCCAGGATCGATTTCATTTGGTTGTCCTCAGTGTGTTTAGTTAGGGTTTAGCGGGCAGGTTGTGTTCCAGGTGCACGAGTGCGCAATTACCGAACGTTGACCCGCCCAGGCGCTCCGTCAGTTTGAAGCTATGTTCCGCGCTTACCATCTCCACCAGCGCAATCGGTGAAGGCGACCGATGAACCTTGACCCAGGTCACGCGACCGACTTCCGAACACGTTTGTTTCACAGAATGCTCGAGCTGGTCGTCTTGTTCGTTCAGATTTACTCGCAGCATCATGGCTCCCGATTTTTGAACTGCACTTTGTTCCGTATGCCCACCCGGCACAGACATCCTTCGCAAGATGCGCGCCATGTCTGGAGCAAAAAGCGCAGAAGCGGAGCTGCTGCGACTATAGGCATCAAGCGATTGCGCTAGCCACAAAGAACTAGAGGCTTGTCGAACGGCAGACGCGGTCGTTGATAAGTCAACGCCCGGCATGAGATACGCTTTGCGTGGAGCGAAGCGTCGTAAGGGCTTTATTGGTTGGCCTGAGGGGCCGCTTGTTCAGTGGATGATGCTGTAACGGCATCCCGCCCGCAGATAACGGAAAACATCGCAATGACGGCGAGCATTATCAGTGGAAGAACCCACAGGCCGAGCGTCATGCAGAGGCCCGTCAGGAGCGCCAGCCATGCGAGCGTTACGATGAAAACGAGGAAATAAAACACAGACCCTCTTGTTGTGCACAGAACAGGGCAGCAACACTCGCAAGGTCCGCGCCAGCGCGTGAGTAACGGAAGCGTAAATAGTTCAGCTCATCGTCGCGACGCGGCGGCTACTCTGGCGCATGCCGGCTTATATACCGCGCAACATCGGTGGCGCTCGATGGGAACGCTGCAGTTCTCTTACTGGACAATGAGTGTTCCTGTCATCGTTGGATGTAACGTGCACACGTAAGAATGCTTGCCAGCCTTTTTTGCGACGTATCTCCAGCTTTTCCCTACCGGGATCTCGCGCGAATCAAAGCTGCCGTCCTGCGCGGATGCGGTATGAGGAAAGAGGTCCTTATTCGCCCACACTATCGTGTCACCCTGCTTTACGGTCAGCGTCTGAGGCGTGAAAGCCACTCCCTCCATTACGACGGTATGTGTCGCCGGCGCCGCGTACGCATATAGGATGGAACCCGGCAACAACGATGAGGCCAATAAACACAAGGCCGCCGCGCCGCGTTTATGCATCGCGGCCGCCTTTTCAGTGTCCGTCATCGTGGAATCTATTTCTTTAGCGATGATTGAATCTGCTTGGCGTGTTCGAGATGCGCGACGAACGCGGGGCGCACTTTCACGAGCAGCGCTTTAAGCTCCTCGTTCTTCGCGTTCGGAATAAGCGTCTTGTCGACCGCATCCAGAACCGTTTGATGATAGGTCACTTCATTGTCGATGTAGGCTTTGTCGAATTCCGCGCCTTTCAGGCCTTGCAGTCTCTTGCGCGTATCCTCGCCGCCTTTCTTCAGGCTGGTGCTGGTTGGGTTCTCTTCCGGTTTCACTTTCAGTTTTGTGACCAGCTCCGTCGCCGACTTATTCACGCCGGTATGGTCCGTAACCATGCGTTGAGCGAAATCCTTAACTTCTTTACTCGCCGATTTCGATTCCGCGAGTTTACCGGCGTCGATGTCCACTTGATTTGCGGCGACGACAATTGCGGCAATTTGTGCGTCGCTCGGACCGCCCGACTGCGCGAATAAGGTTGACGCCGAGAACACAAAGGCGCCGATGACAAACAGTGTCCTTTTCATACTCATCTCCTTGTGAAGTTGATCTCGCTTGCAACGCGTCCGCCCAGGTCGAAAGCCTGGCACGGATTGCGAAGTGCCCATTAGATGAAAAGCGAGTCTTTGGCGTTCCGGCTTTTTTGGGGACTCGCGGAGGAAGTGCGCGACCATCGCGGTACACCACCCTGTTTGTGAGTCGTAGCTGACGTCGAATGACGCGCTAATAAATGGCGCCGGTTAAATGACGGCACACGTTTCCTTGAATCACCGGTGTCGTGCGATGCTGCACTGCCGTCAATCCGCAGTTACGTTCACTTCCCTCGCGAGCGTCAGCCACTTCACGCTTTCGTCGCGCAGATACTGCCCGAACTCTCGCGGCGAGGTGCCGGCGGGACCGCCGCCTTGCGACGCAAGCTTTTGGACGACGTCCGGCTGATGGACGATGTCGGCGATGGCGCGCGAGACTTTATCTATGATCGCAGGCGGAGTCTTTGCAGGCGCAAGCATTGCATGCCATAAATCGGTCTGGACTTTGGGATAACCAAGCTCAGAGATGGTCGGCACCTCAGGCGCCAGCGCATTGCGCGTGTTGCTGGCGACTGCCAGCGCCGTCAGGCGACCCGCTTTCACATGCGGATACAACGCGAGCAGATTAGAGATCGCGACCTGAATCTGTCCTGACACGAGATCGACCGCTATCGGCCCCGTGCCCTTGTACGGAATGTGAATGAGGTCAATACGAGCTTCGTGCTTGAGCAGTTCCATCGCGAGTTGTTGAGTGCTGCCCAGTCCGCCCGAACCATAGGCGAGTTGACCTGGCTTGCTGCGCGCATAACCGATGAAGTCGCTGAGCGTTTTCACGGGAACGCCGGCATTGAGACCGAGCATGAGGGTACCGGTTGCAATCTGACTTACCGGCGCAAAGTCTTTGACTGCGTCGATGCGCTTGGTGCGCGCAAGCAGCGCCGACATCAGATGACCAATATTGAAGACAACGAACGTATAACCATCGGGCGGCGCCTTCACGGTCATCTCGAGTGCGATGGTGCCGGTAGCACCGATGCGATTGTCCGTGATCACCGGCTGACCGAATTTTTCAGTCAGCTTTACCGCGATTAAGCGCGCGACAAAATCCGTTCCACCGCCCGGTGCGACGCCCACCAGGAATCGAATCGGCTTGGACGGATACTCGGGCGTCTGTGCCGCGCCGGGCGTGGCGCACAAGAGTGCGAGCGCAAGCAGCCAACACATGCACAGTGCACCTCTAGTAACGCGTCTAGATGATTTCAACATGAGCGTTCGAACGCTGTGCTTCGCTCGATCGCCATCCGAATGATTCCTATTGCAGCTAACCGCGCCATATCGCATAACGGCACACGTCAACGTAAGTCATTGGCCGCCGAAGGTGTCAGGCCTTCAGGAAAGCATCAAGCTCGCTGTAGACTTGGTCGGGCACCTGCTCGGCGGGATAGTGCCCGCAGGGTAACGGCAGCAGCTTATAAATGTTGGCGGCATATAGCGGCCATGCGACGCGGGCGTCGAACATTTTCTCCGTGTGGCTTTTTTCGCCCCACGTTATCAAGGTCGGGCACTGGATCTTGCGGCCAGCTTCAAAGTCCGCCTTGTCCATTTCGAAGTCCAGGGTCGCACCGGCGCGGTAATCTTCGCATACAGCGTGGAGGTTTTCGGCCGTGCAACAGCGTCTGTATTCGGCCAGCGTCTCGGGCGTGAAGCCGCCTTTGCCGATGCCCATTACCGTAAGTTTTTTGTCTATGTAATACGATTCTTTGCCGGCGAACAACTGCTCAGGCACATCGTAGGGCTGCGCCATGAAGAACCAGTGATATGAGTTGAGCGCCCATTCGCGCGTGATATGGGTGAGGATGTAATGCGTCGGAATAATGTCGAAGCTGGCGAACTTGAGCACGCGGTCCGGATGATCGAGTGACATGCGATAAGCAACCCGCCCACCGCGATCGTGTCCGCCGACGAAAAATTTGTTGAAGCCAAGATGACTCATTACATCGACCTGATCCTGCGCCATCCGGCGATACGTATAGTTGCTATGGTCGGGCAGCCCGCGCGGCTTGCTGCTGTCGCCATAGCCGCGCAAATCGGCCGCAACTACGGTGAAATCTTTGGCCAGCCGCGGCGCAACAAGATGCCAGTGCACGTGCGTCAACGGGTTACCATGCAACAGCAACAGCGGTGGTCCTTTGCCGCCCACGACGCCGTGAATGCTGCATTGCGGATCGCTGGTCTTGATATCGAACTTGCTAAAACCTTCGTACACTTTTCATCTCCCTTTCATTGATTGGTACTCGCCTGAGCTAACGGCTCAAATTGGATTCGGTTCGCGCAGATAGTGGAGATCGCAGCTTGCCGCATAGATAATCCGGCGATTTCGGTGAAGGCTTGCTGAGGGGTTATGTTAGAACACATCTTAGATCGCAGGTGATGTTCCGGCGCGCGGGCGTTATAAAGTCCGATCGTTCTATAATGAGGCCGACAACCGTTGAAAGGCCCACCATGTCCGTCCATGCAATTACTTCGCGCTCGCTCGATCCGGTTCAGCAGGCGAAAATCCAGCTCGCCGCAGCTCACCGGCTCGCCGTCTTCCACGATCTCGAGCAGGGCATCGATAACCATTTCACCGTCACAGTTCCCGGTTGCGACGATCAATATCTGATTCTGCCGTTCGGACTGCACTGGTCGGAGGCGCGCGCAAGCGACATGATAGTTTTCGACGAATCAGGTAAAACGCTCGAAGGCGAGGGCGATGTCGAGTTGTCAGCGCTTTGCATTCATGCACCCATCCACCGCATCAGCGGCGTCCGGGTGGTACTGCATACACACCAGACGTGGGCCGTCGCGCTGAACATGTTGAAAGACAATCGGCTCGTGCCTGCCAGCCAAACTGCAGCTTATTTCCACAGCAACATCTGCTATGACGACGACTATGCCGGCAACGCGGACACGATGGAAGAGGGCGAGCGCCTGGCGCGGCTGCTCGGAAACAAGCAGATCATGTTCATGAAAAATCACGGCGTGCTAGTCGTCGGCGACAGCGTACCGCAGGCTTATCGGCGGCTGTATATGCTCGAGCGCGTCTGCCGCGCGCAGGTTCTTGCGATGGGAACCGGACGGCCCCTTGAAATCATCCCCGACGAAATCGTCGCGAAGATTCAGCGACCGTCGCAGAATGACCGCCATAAAGGCGAGCGCGACCGTCTGTACTTCGAGGCAATGATGCGCGTGCTCGACCGTGAGCTGCCTGGATATGCCGACTAAGGCGCGAAACCGCTCAAGCCGCTCTCACAGCGCAAGTTGGAGTCAGCTCACGGCGCGAGTAAGGTAATAGTGAGAAAGTAATGGAAGACAAAGCGAATGCGTAACGCCAAACTATCCGCCGCACTCATAATCGCACTGCTCTCTGCGGCGTCCGCCGTGCATGCCGCGCAAGCCGCATTTCCCGAGAAGCCGATCCGGCTCGTGATCGGTAGTGCACCGGGCTCGGGGCCGGATATCATTTCGCGGGCCCTCGCCGATCGTCTTTATGCCGCATGGGGACAGCGTATCGTTGTCGACTCGCGACCCGGTGTGGCCGGGATCCTGAGCGCTGACCTTGTTTTGCGCACTCCGCGCGATGGTTACACCTGGATGATGCTGACTTCGCAGTTGCTTGTCGCAACCGCGGTCTACCCTGATGTCAAGTTCAATCTCGACAAGGATTTCGTTTCCGTCAGCCTGATCGGGTCCGCGCCGTTCGTTCTCGTCGTGAATACAGAGCTGCCTGCAAAGTCAGTAAAAGAACTGATCGAGCTGGCGAAGAAGACGCCGCTCAAATACGGCTCTGCCGGCACCGGTGCGTCCGAGCATCTTTCGGGTGTGCTCTTTACCCATCTGACGGGTACAGACATGCTCCATGTGCCGTACAAAGGCGTAGCAGAGGCGCTTGGGGCTACCATGGGCCGCGAAGTAAATCTCACCTACGGAATCGTCCCTGCAGTGATGGGCGCAATTACGTCGGGACGCGTTCGGGCGCTCGGCGTCACCGGACCTAAACGCAATGCATTGCTGCCGGATGTCCCGCCGATCTCGGACACGGTGCCCGGTTATTCGACACTGGGCTGGTATAGCGTTGTCGCGCCCGCGGGCACGCCGGAAGCTGTGCTCACGAAAGCGAGTGCCGAAGTCGCAAAGGCGGTGAAGGAGCCGCAATTCGGCGAGCAGCTTAAAGGCTTGGGACTGGATCTCGTCGGCAGCTCGCGTTCAGAGCTCGATGCATTCCGCCGCGAACAGCGCCAGCAAATAACCGCGATCGTGAAGGCGGCGGGAGTAAGCGCAAAACCGTAGATGCGAATGCAGCCCTTTTGGTAAGGGTTCCGCTCGGTTCGATCTCGGGATAGCGCGCAGTTCACCGCAGGCCATGGACGCGCTCATTGCGCCCTCAAGCCGGCGACTTTCGCAAGCTCCGTCCATTTGGATATTTCGCGGGCAATATGCTCATCCAGTTCCCTGGGGGTCGTGCCGCGCGGCTCTTGGCCGTCAGCGATCAGGCGCGTGCGAATCTCGGGGGTGTTCGCGATGTTTGCGATCTCGCGATAGATAAGATTGACGGTAGCGGGCGAAGACTTCGGCGGCGCGAACATCGCATACCAGTTCGTGCACTCGTAGCCCGCCACGCCTGACTCTGCAACGGTCGGCACTTCCGTCAACGTCGGCCAACGCCTGTCGCTTGTTACCGCGAGCGCGCGCAGCTTTCCGCCGCGCATGAGCGGCAGCGCGCCTGAAATTCCAGCGAAGCTCAGATCCGTCTCGCCGCTGGAAACGGCAACCATGGATGCGGGCGAGCCTTTGTACGGCACATGCTGAATATTGACCTTCGCCATGTATTTGAAGAGCTCGCCCGACATATGCGTTGCGTTGGCGACTCCCGATGAAGAGAAGTTGAGTTTGCCGGGCCGCGCGCGCGCAGCGGTCATAACGTCTTCCATTGTTCGCAATGCACTGCCGGCTGCAACGACGATGATGTTAGGACCGGCCGAGAGCAATGAGATCGGCGCGAGGTCACGACGCGTGTCGAACGGCAGTTTATCCATCAACGCAGGATTAGTTCCGAGCGCCGTCGGTGCAATCAGCAGTGTGTAGCCGTCGGGCAATGCGCGCACGGCAAGCTCGGTGCCGATGACGCCACCGCCACCGCCGCGGTTGTCAACGACGAACTGCACCCCGAAGCGATCTACGAGCCGCTGGGCGTATGTACGCGCTACGAGGTCCGCGTTTCCGCCCGCCGGCTGCGCGACAATGATGCGCACAGGCTTGTTCGGATACGCGCCGGCGTCTGCGGCGGTCGTTGCACCGCAAGCGAGCATCAATCCTGCTGCGCAAACGAGCGCGCATAAGGCGCCATCGTTTCGTGTTGATCTATGCGATGCCAAACGCAACCCCGCTTGTTTCAATGCTCGTGTTTATGATCCCGCGGCTTGATGCCCAGCTCGTCACGTGTCCGGTTGCATACTTCGAGGATCAGGCTCGCGTACACCTTGGTGCCCAGATACAGATCTTCAATTGATGCGTGCTCGCCTTCGCTCGGACTCCAGTCTGTCTTGCCATAGTTCCGAATGCCTATGGCGCGCGAACGCATGCGGCCCGAGACACCATAGTTGAGGCTCGGGATGCCATGCGCAACGAGTTCGCCTGCATCAGACGCAGGCGGCCGCGCGGAGATCTCAACGGCTGAACCCATCACCTCCTGATGTGATTGCGCGACCGCTTTCCAGATGTATTCCCCGGGTGAGCACTCGGACGCCCACTGATTCATGAATATGGAGATATCGTAGCGCAGGCTTGCGAGATCCTTGTCTTTGCCGCGCAAGGTATCGAGCACGACTTCGATCTCGCGCTGCACTTCAAGGGGTTCATGGCCGGGCAACAGCCGCGTGTCGATATACAGCGTGCAGAAGATGGGCACGCGTGAGCACCGAAAGGGCCAACCGCCCTCGATCGCGGACAGCGTCACGTTGGCCTTCATGCCGTAGACCGAGCGCCGTTCCTGGTACTCGTTACCCCATTGCTGGATTGCATTCGCGATCTTCAGCATATTATTGATGGTATTTTTCTCCGGCGTACCGTAGGCGGTATGCATCGGATCGCCGAACAGCGTGATCTTCGTCCACACATAGCCGCCGTGCGCGCGCCCGAGCGTGAGTGCGGACGGCTCGCCGACCACAGCAAGATCGGCGACTGCGCCGTGGGTGATCGCATACCAGGTGCCGCACCCGCCGCCGCGATAGATCGGGCCTTGATACTTGTCGACCTGTGATTTCTCGATCTCACCTGCGACACATGCGATCACAAGATCACCCTCGAGCTGAATGCCGGCGCGTTGTATGGTTTCTGCCGCGTGGAGAAAGGCGGCGAGCGATGCCTTCATGTTGTAAACGCCCAGCCCGTAAATCCACTCGCCGTCGATGACTGCCTTCGGTTTGAAGCCGGGCGAATCGGGCAGGTGTTCTTCATTACCGACGAATGAAGTATCCATGTGGCCGTTCAACATGAGAGTCGGCCCCGCGCCTTTGCCCTTGATGATGCCAATCGCGTTCGAGCGGCCATCTTCGAATACTTGCGACAGCACTTTGATTCCGGCAGCTCGATAGCGCGCAATAATGTAGTCCGCGCACGCCTTCTCGAACCCGGTCGGGCTCGGGATGTCGACGAGATCGCATGCGATGCGCGTTACCTCTCCTTTGTCGATCAGCGGCAGAACCTTTTCCTTGTCCGCGCGAATTTTGTCTGCTCTGTCCGAGGCTGTGCTCACTGCAGTCACCTTTATTCGATTTTGATTTTCGCTTCTGCGATGACGCGTGCCCACTTCATCATGCTGGCCTGGAAGTAAGCGGCGAACTGTTCCGGCGAGCCGCCGACCGACTCAGTGCCGTCGCGCGCCAGGCGGTCTTTCATATCCGGCGAGTTGATGATGCGCGCAAGCTCGCTATTGAGTTGCGTAATAATATCCTTTGGTACACCCGATCGCGTGAAAATCCCGTACCACGACGTTGCTTCGAATTGCGGGATGGTTTCGGCGACTGTAGGTACCTCGGGCAGACTCTGTGTACGCGTGACGCTGCTCACGGCGATCGCTCGCATCTTGCCCGACTTGATGTGCGGCATGATGGGCAGGATCGTCCCGAACATCCACTGGATTTGACCACTGATGAGATCTATCGACGCAGGCGCATCGCCTTTGTATGGAACGTGGGTCATGTTGACTTTTGCAAGCAGGCAGAGCAACGCGCCGCCAAGGTGCGTCGCAGTGCCGGTGCCGCCCGAGCCGTATGTGATGTCGCCAGGGCGCGCGCGCGCAAGTGAGACCAGTTCGCGTACGGTCTTCGCAGGTAGCGCCGGGTTCGTGACAAGTACATTCGGTGAGGAGACAAGCTGAATCACCGGCGTGAAATCTAGCAACGTGTTGTATGGAACCTTCGGCTGCAGGCTCGGATTGACTGCGTGACTGGTTGAAACCATTAGCAGCGTATAGCCGTCAGGTGCAGCCTTGGCCGCAATCTCAGTGCCGATCATCGTACTGCCGCCCGGTCGATTGTCGATGATTACCTGCTGACCCCATGCTTCAGCCAGCCGCTGTCCAACGAGACGTGCAAGAATGTCATTCGGACCGCCGGGCGCGAACGGCACGATGATGCGGATCGGCTTGACAGGAAAGCTCGCCGCGGTGCCAGCGCCGGACACGGCATAGACACACGCCGCGCACATGATTAACGCTAACCGGCGCACCGGGCGTTTTATGCGGTTGCTCTCATCTACTGAAGCCAAGATTAGAGCACGTTACCATTCGCGATCGACCTCTGTCACGTTAGCCCTTACTGCGCGCGACGTGTCGCCCGTTCGCGCAGAGGTTCCTGCTAGGATGGCACTTCCGATATACACCATGAGAAAGCACATTCATGCCTATTACCGCTAAATGGATTTTTACCGCGTCGATGAACGTTGATGCGGACAAGGAAGACCTGTTCAACGAAGTCTACGACACAGAGCACGTGCCTTCTCTGAGAACGGTACCCGGCGTGATCTCGGTGACGCGATGCAAGATCGATACACTGCGCGTCACGATGGGTGGCGAAACTAAAACGGTCGATTCATCATCCGATCCGCGCTACGCGTGCATCCTCGAACTCGAGAACCCTGACGTGTTGATCAGCCCCGCATTCGCGAAAGCTGTCGATGCAGGACGCTGGCCGTCACAGGTGCGGCCGTTCACGCGCGATCGGCACCACACATTGCATAGAGTGATGAAAGAGTAAAAACAGGATTTGGAATTCGAGGTCGCGAACTGTTCGCTCTACGCATGGATGTCTTCTGCCGCGTTGCGATTAACGCGTGCGCGACGTCGCAAAATCAAAGTCCGGCTGCGGCGCGTATGCGTGATCGCGATAGTGGCAGGTCGCGGATGCGAACGCCCATCGCATCGGCCACTGCGTTGGCGAGGGCGGCCGCGGTCGGACCCTGCGTGGCTTCACCGGTACCGAGAAAGGGCTGACCAGGACGATCGATGACATTCACCTCGACACTGTCTGGAACGCCGCTAAAACGAAGAATCGGATAGCCGCCCCAATCGCGACTGGTGATGCGGGTGCGATCGAAGGTCACTTCTTCGGCAAGCGTCCAGCTCAGTGATTGAACGATGCCGCCTTCGATCTGGTTGCGGATACCGTCGGGATTGACTGCTTCACCGCTGTCCACCGCAGCGACCGCGCGCCGTACGCGCACAAGACCGCTTTCGCGCTGTACCTCAACGTCGAACGCCACCGCGGCGTACGCGCCGAGATTCTTATAACGCGCGAACGCAAATCCGCGGCCGCGGCCCGGACGTTTCTGATATTTCGCCCATTCGAAGCGCTCGGCTGCCCGCCGGATGACGGCGGACGCGCGCTCATCACGCATGTGCCGCAAACGAAATTCGACCGGATCGAGTTTTGCCGCAAGCGCAAGCTCATCCATGAAGCTCTCGAGCGCGAACACGTTCGCGTATGCACCGAGTGAGCGCAAGGCGGATACGCGCAGCGGCATCTGCGGGATGAAATGATGAACGACCCTCGCGTTCGGGAATGTGTAGAGAGGAATCGCGTTGCGGTCACCACCGCCTTCCGGCTGCGGCAACGGTTTCGGCGGTGGTGCGGTGAATGCCTGCTGAAGATGCGTTGCGGCAAGCAGATTTCCCGCTGCACCCGGTCGCGTCGAATGCGTATTGCTCCATACCTCGTACTGCCATTCGCTGACGTTGCCTGACGCATCGAGCGCCGCCTTGGCAGCCATGATCATCGGCGGCCCATAGGGCTCCCAGGTGTGTTCGTCTTCACGCATCCATTGCACGCGCACCGGAATGCCGGGAACCGAGCGCGCCAGCAATGCCGCATCGGCAGCGACATCGTCGGCAGCGTTGTGCCCGTAGCATCCGGACCCTTCGACGTGTATGCAGCGAATCTGCTCTTTTGGAACGGCGAGCATTTCAGCCAGCGCATTGCGCAGCGGATAAACGCCCTGACTGTGGGTCCATACCGTGTAGCTATCGTTTTCAAGCTGTGCGATCGCACACGACGGCCCAATCGAACCGTGCAACTGAAATGGCCGGCGATACGTTGCTTCGATGGTTTTGCCAGAGCCTGACAATATGCCCTGATCGAGGATTGTGTAATTCTCCCGAGGAAAAGCTTGAAATGCCGCGTACAGGCTTTGTGCATCCGGCAGGCTCGCGGTTTCGTCCCAAACCGCAGCACGGGCAAGCGCGCGCATGGCCGTCACGGCTTCATATTCGCGTTGTGCAACTACCGCAAGGAAACTGCCGTCGCGTACAACTTTCGTAACGCCGGGCATCTTTTCTATCGGTTCGGACGCTATCTCACGCAGTTTGGCCAGCGGACTTGGCGGACGAATGACCCGTCCATGCATCATGCGCTCAAGACGCAGGTCCTGGATGTACGCGACACCACCGGTAACTTTGGCCGGAATATCGATACGCCGCCATGGCTTCCCGACAAAGACGTGCTCGGCTGGATCGCGCAGCCTGCCGCCGGTCGTAGCCTGAACATGCAGGTTCTGGCCTGCGACGAGCTCGCCATAGCCGATCGTGGTGCCTTCTTTGCCACGCATCGTTCCGTTCGTCGCGGTGATTTGATCAGTGGTGGTATTGAGGCGCGCGGCGGCAAGCGCGAATAGGATCTCCCGTACCTGTGCAGCGGCATGACGGATTGCAGTTCCGCTGTCCTGCATCGAGTGGCTGCCGGCGGTGTAACCTTCATTGGCGGTGCGCGCCGTATCCGCCGTGATGAGCGTGATACCCGCCGGATTGACGACGAGTTCTTCGGCAGCGACTTGTATCAATGCGGTCTTTATGCCCTGGCCGAGCTCAGCCTTGCCGGTCAGCACAGTCACATTGCCCTTTTCGTCAATGCGGATCCACGAGTCGAGGAAGGGTTCGGTCTTGAGGCTGCCAGGGAGCGGCGTCTGGCTGGGCGTTTTGCCCACGTTTTGTGCTTCCTTTTGCGCAATACCAAGCCGCGGCGCCACAGAGAAATAAACGATGAGCGCGCCGCTTGCGCGGACGAATCGCCGGCGTTGCATCGACGCGGGCGCGTCCGGGCTCATTTCTGTGTTTCCGATTTCGTGAAGTCGAACGCGCGCCGGACTGCGCGCAGAATTCGCATATGCGTTCCGCACCGGCACAGATTAGGCTGCATGTGCCGGCGGATATCGGCATCAGTCGCTGCCGCATTTTTCTCGAGCAGCGCCTGCGCGCGCATCATCATTCCAGCGATGCAGTATCCGCACTGAGCTGCCTGTTCCTCTATGAATGCGCGCTGCATGGGTCCCGGCTTATCTAGCGTGCCCAGGCCTTCAACCGTCTTGATCGGACGGCCGGCTATAGACGAGATAGGCATCAGGCACGAGAACACCGGCTCGCCTCCGACCATTACGGTGCAGGAGCCGCATTGCCCCAACCCGCAACCGAACTTAGCGCCATTGAGCCGCAATTCGTCGCGCAACACGTACAGCAGCGGCGTGGCAGGGTCTGCATCGACGTTATGCATACTGCCGTTGATACTAAGACTGATCGTCACTGCTTCGCTTTCTGCACCTCGCTCGCGACGTCGTTCCAGGGCGGAGCGTCGGGCGCGAGCATGCGTAAATACTGAACGAGCAACGTCATCTGTTCATCGGTGAGCATCCCGGCGAACGCCGGCATCCAGCGGCCGCGCTGATTTTCCCGTGGCGCGATGCCTTCTCTGATGATGCGGATGAGGCTGCGTGAATCGGGATCGTGAACAGCGACTGCAATCGGCAATTGCAACGCACCCGATGAAGAAAGCTGTCGACCTTCATCATGACAGCTGGCGCACGCATCGAGGTAAATCCGCTCGCCCGGTTGTGTCGCCGTGATCGCCATCGCCGCGGCAGAATACGGCGGTGGACGCCGCGACGCCGCATCGAGGCTTTTTCTGGCGCGGGCTTCACGCTCGGGCGTTGCACCACCCATCATCGATGCGATATAAGCGGCGATCGCATTGGTATCCTCGGCAGACGCGCGCGCCAGGCTGTAGACAACCGCCTGCATGGGTCCCCCGGCGATGGCGTGCTGATCGGCGATTCCCGTGCGGAGATAAGTGGCGAGCTGGCCAATCTCCCACGGCAGCGGTGACGGCGATTGTTCATTCAGTGCGGGTGCGTACCAGCCTTCCGCCTCGCCACCTGACAAGTACTGACGCTGTTTTTCCGCGCCCAGCGGATTTAACGGCGTATGGCAGGCACTGCAATGGCCGAACGACTGCACGAGGTACGCGCCGCGATTCCATTCTTCGCTGCGTGACGAGTCAGCTTGAAAGCGGTCATTATCGAGAAAAAGAAGGTTCCAGCCGGCGACAAGGCGCCGGATGTTGAATGGAAAATGCAGTTCATTTGCTGGCGGCTCCGCGCGCACCGGCGTGCGCGTCATGAGATATGCATACACCGCTTTCAGATCCTGATCGGTCGCGCGCGTGAAATGGACATAAGGAAACGCCGGATATAGATGTGTGCCATTGCGCGCGATTCCTTCTCGCATCGCGCGTGTAAACGCTTCTTCCGACCACCCCCCGATGCCGGTGTCTGCGTCCGGTGTTATGTTTGTTCCGTATATCGTGCCGAAGGGCGTTTTGAGAGGCACACCGCCCGCGTACGGAGATCCATCGTGCGTGGTATGGCAGCCGGCACAATCGCCAATCGCAGCAAGGCGGGCACCGGCGCGGATAAGGTTATCGTCAAA